>JABAHQ010000219.1_pt6 | contig 14275 bp, 13 predicted proteins | sample 7062091 | NCBI WGS metagenome assembly JABAHQ01 (sample SAMN14534359, study PRJNA622989) | marine sediment metagenome | biome: marine biome [ENVO:00000428]; feature: marine pelagic biome [ENVO:01000023]; material: deep marine sediment [ENVO:00002113] | place: India: Gulf of Kutch | collected...
CCGAGGGACCGGGACGCATAATCCCGCCCGCGGGCATACAACCGGCGGGCCCGGGCCGGATCGGTGTCTTCCAGGAAACTGAACGCGTACCCGCAAAATCCCTCCGCCAGGCGGTTCAGAAGATCCGTGTTCTCCGGATCCTCTTTCAAAAATCCCTCCATCATTTTCAAGTTGGCGGGAATCGCCCGTTCGGCCAAATCCGGATCGGTCTCCTCCTGGATCGCGACGTACTGACCCTGGACCAGGGGAAGCGCCATCCGCACCGCCAAGGTCTGCGTGGAACACCCCCCCGCCAGGAAAACCATGAAAACGATTAGGCTCCATTTTTCAATCATAAGTCGGTCATATTAACAGAACCTTACGGACCGGACAACCGCAACGCCGATTCCATTTTGACAACCTCGAGGCTTCTCTGGTACCATCTCGTCCAGCCGAAACCGTCAGAGGTTTTGGGTCAAGATGGCCTGCCCCAATCAGGTTCCGCGCGAACCTGGTGACTTTAGAGGACTCATCCCTCGTGGAGAATCGTCTGGATCGCGAAACGGAAGCGAACAGCATCCGCTGGATGAAACGGATTCTCTTTATCGCCGGGGGAGTGTTCGTCGGGATCGGGATCGTGCGGCAGTGGCCGATCGCCGGAAAGTCCTACATGGAATTCATTGAGGGGGATGGGTATCTCTCCCTGATGCTGGGGCTCATCATGATGGTCCTCGGTTTTTCCGTCCGGCTCCTGGTCGGCACGGACGACAAGGAATAGGGTCTGCCTCCAATCCGGAGAATCGCAGCATGGCTAAAAAAAAGGATCAGGAATTGAAAGGCGAAGGGTTCGTGATTCACGACCGCCGGTCCTCCCACCTGTCGGACGAGGAGGTGAAGGAAGAGGACCAGAAAAAAACGACGGAAGAAACCGGGAAAAAAGCCGAACCGCCGCCCGAGGAACCTTCGGGAGGGTCCCAGTATCAAATCGATTTTTCCACCTTCGTCATGTCCCTCACCTCTTCGGCGTTCTATCATTTGGGCGATGTTCCCGACCCGTTGACGGGTAAAAAAGAAACCAACCTGCCCGCCGTCCAGCAGACCATCGACATGCTCATCATGCTCAAGGAGAAAACCCGGGGGAACCTCTCCCAAGACGAAAGCAAACTCCTGGAGCAACTCATCTACGAACTGCAGATGAAATACGTGGAGAAAACCCGGTCCCAGGGCCAACAATCCTGACCCCCTGTCCCCCCTCGGTTTTGCCGGGTCCTCAAAAACGGTTTGTTCCTCCCCGCTCGAGGGTGCTACCCTTTTTTATAGACCGTCCTTTATAAAACTTGTTCGAGGCGAACCTCCGCTTTCTTTCCCATGCCTGCGCAGACCGATTCAAATGGAATGTTTATTCAGGGGATGACCGGACCCGAGGAGTTGATGCAATTCCTCCGCTCCCGCTTCCCGGAACAGGAGATTCAGTCCACTTACGAGCGGTTGGTGGAGCAATCCAAGGCCCTGGCGCGTGAGGAGAAAATCACCCCCCTGCGGGCGTTCTGGAAACTTCTGGACCAGGCCTTCCGGGAGAAAACCCCACCCCTCCAATGCCAGCGGGGCTGCGCCTACTGTTGTTATACGGGAGTGGCCCTGACCCGGCTGGAATGGGACGGCATCCTCAGGCAGGTGGAGGAACAAGGCATCGACCTGAACCAAGTGATCGAGCGCTCCCGGAAAACGATCGACCGGGTCCGGGGGGTGTTGAATTCCAAAAAGAATCTGGAGCAGGTGGACTGGCACCGGCTGGTCATCAATCAGCCTTGCCCGTTCCTGAATGAAGACCAGAGCTGCATGATTTACGAGGACCGCCCCCTGGATTGCCGACTGGTGGTGGCGTTTCGCGGCGCCTGCACGTCCAAGAAACTGGAATACGCCCAGCGCGGAGGGTTGGTGGAAGAAGCGGTCGGCTCGACCGTCATCGCCCGGCTCCAGCACGACCAGACCCCCAAATACAAGCGCCGGAAATTTCACGGCACCCAGCCGCTGAGGCTGTTTCAACACTGGCTGATCCACTGGCAGGACAAACAATCGGCCAAAAAAAAGCGGACTTAAAGCCCCCGCCCCACCCCGCAATAAAACCTGAAGCCTTACAGCTTAACCTATCGATTTTAAATAGGAATCTTCACGCGATCCCCGTCGTTCAGGCGGGCTTTGTGGTTGCCCCGGGCGCGTCTCCAGAGGAGGGACAGAAGATTTTCCAGCTGCGCCTTCAAATCCCGGTGTTGCGACCCCAAAATTTCCGAGAAACGGACCAGATTGTGACGGTTTTCGTCCAAGGCCGCTTTCCGGGTCAAGCCGCCGGTCACCCGGAAATCCCAAATCGAGCGCTCGTAGCGCGACACCAAGTGATTATTGAACCGGTGGGCATCGCGAAGCCCGCTCCCTTTTTTCAAGGCGTCTTGGATCTCCACCGCCAAGTCGCCTTCCATCCCTTGCAGGCAGGACGCCATCGTCTGGTTTAGCTCGGACCAGGGATCGTCGTCCGGCGCGTAAACGTGAAGAAAAGGTTTTCCGGGAACCGTGGCTTCCAATTGGCGGCCCACCGATTCCTGGTGACGCCGCCATCCGGCCTTCAATAAATCGTAGGCGATTTGATAGGGAGTGTCCCGGGAAGGGGACGCCGCCTCAGGACGAAAAACCCTCGGCGGAGGCCCGGAATCGGCGGGAGATTCCTTTTTTCGCGGCGCAACAACTTTGCCTCGACCCCAAGTGGAAAAATAATTTACGATAAAGGAAAATACAGCCGGAAAGGCTTTGGAACGGGAAGATGCAGACATTCAGAGCTCCGAAAATTTCGAATCACGCTTTACCAGATTAAACGAATAACCCTCCTCATGTCAATAAGTTGCAATAAAGCCTGATTTTACAATGCCGAAATTTGCCGAGCTGATCGCTCCCCGACAAATAGAAATCCGGGAAAAAAATGGCCTCCGCCCGGGACCGGGCGAAGTTCGGATTGACGTTCGCTATGCCGGCATCTGCGGGACGGACCGGGCGATTTTCTCCGGCGACTATCCCGTGCCGCTTCCCCAAGTGTGCGGGCACGAGTTTGCCGGCACGGTGCAGTCGGTGGGGGAAGGCGTCGACCGGCGCTGGGAGGGCCGGCGGGTGACCGCGGAAATCAATAATACCTGCCTCGCTTATCGACGAACATCCCCCTGCCCCGCCTGCCGCAGGGGAATGCCCAGCCATTGCTCGCGGCGGACGGTCACCGGCATCCTCGGGCACCCCGGAGCCTTTGCGCAAGAGGTCACGGTCGCGGCGGGATGCTTGCACGAACTTCCCGAATCGCTGGATTTTCTGACCGCGACGCTCACCGAACCCCTGGCGGCTGCCCTGCAGACGTTTGAAATGAGCCCGGTCTCGAAGGGGGAAACGGGGGTGGTGGTCGGGCCCGGTCGGTTGGGAATCCTCATCGTCTTCCTGGCGGTGCTCCGGGGACTCCGCGTCCTGGCGGTCTCACGCAGCGCCGCCAAACGACAGCGGGCCGAAGCCTTCGGAGCCGCCCGTTCTTTGGCTCCAAAGGAAGCGGCGGCGGTCGTCCGGGACCTGACTCAGGGTCTGGGAGCCGACTGGGTCGTCGACGCCACGGGGCACCCGGAGGGGCTCCCCCTGGCCTTGTCCCTGGCTCGGCCCCGGGGCACGGTGGCCGTCAAGACCACCTGCGGGCGACCCACTCCGGGATTGGATCTCACCCGCCTGGTGGTGGACGAAGTCCGGATCCAGGGCTCGCGTTGCGGCCCGTTTCCACCCGCCCTCCAGATCCTCACCGACCATCAGGAACGACTGAAACCTTTGATCTCTTCCGTTCTCCCCCTGGTCGCGGCGCAGGAGGCGCTGGCATCGGCCGACCGGGAATCCAAGGTCGTTCTGGACGCGAAACCCACTTAAACCAAAGCCTCGGGTATAAACACCTAAACACTAAATATTAAATAAATATTTATTGATTAATGTTGACCGGTGGGCGCTCCCTCAACGGCCTTCCCGGATCTCGATGTAATAGAAATCCACCGCTTCCGTTTGGGTGGAAAAGGTGCGGTAGGTCCCCACTCCCTTGGGCGGCAGATGAATGCGTTTCCAGGGGGAAGGACCCTCGGTCGGCGCCTGGGATTGATCGAAAAACCGCGTCCGGCCTTCCACCTGGAGGGGGAAGTTGGTGTGGTTTTTCAAAAGGGTCCACACCTCGAGGGTGCCGGTCGGGGTGCGCCGGGTACCGGTTTTTTCGACGGTGATTTTATACTTGATGAATTCCGCCTCCTGCGGCGGTTGCTCCGAGGCGGTGATCCGCTGCCCCTCGCAATAGGTGACCCCGACCAATTCGGAGTGCAGGGAGGAATCGACGATTTTCACCGTATTCATCCGGACTCCGGGATTCAGGGGTTTCTCTTCCAGAATCCGGCGACACGGATCGGTGGTGGCGCAACCCGCCAGAAAAATTCCCATTCCAACCAGGGCCCCCAAACGTCTCATCATGATGTTCTCGCCTCCCTGAAATTAAAAATGTCCGGCTTGCCCGTAAAGCAGGGCCGAGCGGGACCGAACCCATCCCCATCCGGTGCCCCCTTCGGTGAAGTGAATCGGCCCCGACCTTTCCAGGCCGCCGATGGTTCGTCCGGCGCCATCCAGAAACGACACGTCGAATTCCTGGTTTGCCGGAGTCATCCGAACCGTGGCCAGGTGAACCTTGTCGGGCAGGTTGTCCCAACTCCGGGCATCGGCCTCCGTCCGGGTGCTCGCCGCCATGGCTTGTTGCGTCAGGCCCACGAGTCCGACGATGCCGGCGGCGATGGCCACCTTTCCGGAATCCTTCCCGAAGGCGGGGGCCAGGGCCAGCGCGTGCAGGGAGGTTTCCGTGAGCGCCCGGCCCATGGTTTCGTGGGTTTGCCGAAAATGCACCTTGCCTTGAAGAATCTTATCGACGGGCCGGCCGCCCCGGGTGCTGGCCTGCCAGTAGATGTCTTCCATGGGATAGGCATAAATCTCCATTCCGGGAACCCAGAACCGCGCCCGTTCTTCCCGGAACCCGAATCCTTCCTGGAAGCGCAGTTCGGATCCGCCCGGACCGCCCGCCACCTTGACCGGCGCGGTGCCGGTTTCGGCGATCAGGAGCACGTTGTCCCGCGGGTCGGGGGCCACGAAATCGGGCCGGTACTTCCGGACTTCCTGGTACGCTTCGCGGGCCAGGTCTTCGTCGCCCAGCCTTTGCGAGGCCCAGCCTTCCAGGAACATCAGGAGGGCGAAATCGGCCCGGTACTGTTCCTCTTCCGCAAAGGCGTCCTGCAGCTGCCCGACCTTGAAGCAGGCGCGGGCGTTTTCGAAATCCCCCCGCCGCAGGTACAACAGGCCCCGGTAGTAATACGCCATGGCCCGCTCGTAGGGTTCCCCTTTGAAATCCTTTCTCCCTTCTTCGTACCAGAGGCTGCGGGCCTTGACGGCGTTTTCGTCGTTGACGTAAACCGTTTCGATGTTCAACAGCGCCTGGTCGAAGGATCGTTCCGCCAACGGGTATTTCCCCAGCTCCATCGCCGCCAGCCCGGCTTCCATGTGGTTGAGAACGAGGTTGCGCTTCCCTTCTCGAAGGACTTTCCGGTAATACGGATGCAGGGGTTCGGGCTTGTCCGCCAGGTAGGCCCGCATGACCTCCGGGGCCACGTCGACCAGGTAAGCGTCTTTCCCGGCACAGCCGGAAAGCGCCAGCGAGGCGAAAAGAAGGCCGCACAACGCAACCCCCCGGAAGAGGCCGGAACGGCCTCGCCCCTCACCGATAGATGACGTCGTCCCGGGCGGTTTTCTTGAAATCATAAATTCCGCTCCACACAATCTCCCCCGTTTCCAGGTCCACCATTTCGTAAATGATCTGGTGGGCCCGGGAGACGAGACCGGTCCGGGAATCGACGAGATCGATGGTGGTGATGCGTCCGCCCAGGCGGTAATCGCCTCCCAGGGTCGAAGTCGTGGCCTCCAGGGTCCCCGGGTCGACGAGCGGATCCCCGGTCGTCCGCGCCGGTTCCCGCTTGAGCGAGCGTTCGTGCTCCACCATATCCGAATACACCCGCCCGACGAAAACCATCCGCCCCTGGGCCGCCCGGTTCAACTCCACCCGCAGGCGGTCGGTGATCATGTTCTTGTTGACCCGGGAGCTGCCTTCGTTGCGGAAATAATCGGAATCGATGATGATGCGGGCCGGATGTTTCCGGTGCGAGAGAACCGGCGTCGACAGCATATCGGCCACCATCTGGTCGGTCATGCTGATGACGTCCTGCGACTCGATGCCCACCCCGGCGGCGCGCCCGACCGTTTGCGGATCTTCATACACCGTGGGCCGGCCGGGAGTGCTCTCCACGGGATGAATGGGAGGGTTGTAGGTGGGCCCGGCGCAACCGGTCCACACCAGCGACCCCAATGCCATCAAAATCATCCAAGCGGGTGAAATCTTCATGCCGAATGCCTCCACGCCAAAGCCCGGGCGCTTCCGGGAACGAACGCCCGATGTTATTAATGGATTCGAAACCCCCGACGATTCGCCCTCCCATTATAATGATTTTTATATCCAATTTTAAAACTAAAAAACCCGGACTTGCGGTCCCCGGGGTCCTTACCCCGATTTTTCATCCTGTTTCCGGCGGCCGGCCAAACCCGCCGCCGCCCGGGGTCAGGAGTCGAAGGCGATCGCCCGGCTGGACCTGAATCTCATTTTTCCCTCCGAGGTTTTTTTCGGTCCCGTCCTTTCGGAGAAAAAGGTTTTTGCCCCGGCTTCCGGGTTCCCCCCCGTCCATCCCGTAAGGGGCGACCACGCGCCGTTCGGAAAGGACCGCCACGTGAAGCGGCTGAAGGAACTCGATCTCCCGAACCAGCCCGTCGCCGCCGCGGAACCGGCCGCCGCCACCGGATCCCCGGCGGAGGGAGAACTCCCGGAGCACCACCGGGTAGCGAACTTCCAACACTTCCGGATCGGTGATGCGGGTGTTGGTCATATGCGTGTGGACGCCGGACTGGCCGTGCCAGCCGGGTCCCGCCCCGGCGCCGCCGCCGAGGGTCTCGTAATAGCCGAACGACGCGTCGCCGAAGGTCAGGTTGTTCATGCACCCCTGGGACGCCGCGCACACGCCGAACGCCTTGAAGACGACATCCGTCACCCGCTGGGAGGTCAGCACATTGCCCCCCGCCACCGCCGCGTGTTCGTCCGGCGCCAAAAGAGACCCCTCTTCCAAAATGACCCGGATGGGATTCAGGCACCCCTGGTTGAGCGGGATGTCGCTCTCCACCAGGCACCGCAGACAGTAAAGAATGGCCGAATAAGTGACCGCCCGCGGCGCATTCAGGTTTCCCGGCACCTGGGGTCCCGTGCCGGTAAAATCGAACACCGCCGTGCCCGCCTTGCGATCGAGGGTCAACCGCAAGCGCAGCGGGGTTCCATCATCAAGATAGTCCTCGGCTTCGATCGTATCCACCTCCCGGAGCCCCCGGTCCCGGGAGATTTTACGGATCACCGCGCGCACGGAGGCCTCGGCGTTTTTCTGCAGATAGCCCATGAAGGCCTGCACCGTTTCCAGGGAATAGAGACCGGCCATTTCCCGAAGCAACTGGATGCCTTTCTGGTTCGCCGCCGCCTGCGCCTTGAGGTCGGAAATATTGTCTGCAAGAGCCCGCGTCCCGGGGATGGAGGACGGCCCGGATCCCGAAGGGGTGGTCAGGATCCTGGCGATCCCCTGTTCCTGGAAGATCCCCTGCGCCACCAACTTGAAACTTTTGATGCAGGCCCCCTCTTCTTCCAGGCCGGTGGAAAACGGCGGCATGGATCCCGGGGTGATGCCCCCGATCTCGGCGTGGTGGCCACGGTTGGCGACGAAGAAAACGGGTTGGTTCCCCTCCACTTCCGGGGTGATCACGGTGATGTCGGGCAAATGGCTCCCGCCTTCCACGGGGTGATTGGTCACCCACACGTCGCCGGGCTCGAGGGAGGGCCCCTGCAGGGCCCATTGCCGCCGGACCGCCTCCCCCATGGCTCCCAGATGGACCGGCTGGTGCGGCGCGTTGGCCACGAGGTCGCCCGCCGGCCCGAACACCGCGCAGGAGTAATCCTGCCGTTCCTTGATGTTGGTGGAGATCGCGGTGCGTTGCAGCGTCCGCCCCATTTGTTCCGCGATCGACATGAACCGGTTGCCGAAGACCGCGAGCTGGACGGGATCGTCTTCCGCCCGGACCCGGCGGAAAGCCTCCTGCGAAACGTCTATTTCCACGTCGCCGGTCCGGGTGATCCGCGCCGTGCATTCCGGTTCCACCACCAACGTGGAGGTCGGATGGATCAGAATCGCCGGACCGGGAATCGTTTCCCCGGCGCCCAGCCTTTCGAGCCGGAACACCGGCGTTTTCCGCCAGCCGCCCTCGAAATAGCAAGGACAATCCGTTTCCGGCGGCGTGGGCGACTCCTTGGCGGCGAGAGGGACGGCCTGCAATTCCTGGCACCGCCCCACCGCCCGCACTCGGAGGTCGTCGACCCGGATCTCCCGCTTTTCCAGCTCGAACCCGAATTCCCTTCGGTGATGGTCGAGAAACGCCCGTTCCCAGTCGCCGTCGGGCGGCTCGGGGACCATGATCGCGGTGTCGGTTCCCCGGTACCGCAGGTGGAGATAACGCCGCACCTCGGTCTGGAAGGACCCCTGCCGCCGCAATTCCTGCAGGGCGTCCGCCGCCAGAGCGTCCAGCCGTTCGAGGAGCTTCTGCCGGGTTTGGGGGCCCAGGACCTCTGCGGCGGGTTGCTGTTTTTCCGTCGCCACATCGGCCAGCCCCAGCCCGTAGGCCGACAGGATGCCGGCGAACCGGTGGATGAAGATGCGGGAAATGCCCAGGACCCGGGCCAGGGCACAGGCGTGCTGCCCGCCCGCTCCGCCGAAACAGGCCAGCACGTGGTCCTGGAGGTCGTATCCCCGGGAGACCGAGACTTCCCGAATCGGCCGCGCCATGGTTTCGTTGGCCACCTGGACAAACCCATAGGCCACCTCTTCCGGGGTTCTGGGAGACGGACCCGGCCGGTCGGCCTGGATTTGCCGGGTCAATTCCTCGAAGGCGGCCCGAGTGGCCCCCAAGTCCAGGGGTTGGTCTTCGCCCGGACCGAACACTTGGGGGAAATAGTCAGGCAGAAGCCGGCCCAGGAGCAGGTTGGCATCGGTTAAAGAAAGCGGTCCGCCGCGCCGGTAACACACCGGTCCCGGATCGGCGCCGGAAGACTCCGGTCCCACGGCGAACATCCCGTTTCGGTAAAAGAGCCGCGAACCGCCGCCGGCGGCCACGGTGCGGATATCCAGTTGCGGCACCTGCAGGTGCACCCCCGCGAGCTCGGCTTCGTGCACCCATTCGAACTCGCCGCCGAACCGGGACACGTCGGTGGACGTGCCGCCCATGTCGAAGCCGATGACCGGGCGGCGGGGTTCCTGCCGCCCGACGGTGCGCGCAAACCCCACCACACCGCCGGCGGGACCGGACAGGATCGCCTGGCTGCCGGTGAAAACCTCGGCCCGGACCAGTCCGCCGTCGGAGCGCATGAAAAACAGATCCGGCTCCCGGTTTTGGAACCCCGAGCGAAATCCTTCCCGATAATCCCGGAGGAGCGGCGTGAGGTAAGCGTCGACGCAGGTGGTCTGGCCCCGGTCGACGATTTTGATGCGGGGCATGGTTTCCGAGGAAAGAGACACTTGGCGAAACCCGAGCTCCTCCGCCAACGCGCCGATTTCCAGCTCGTGCGCGGGGAAGGCGTAGGCGTGCATCAACACCACCGCCAAAGCCTCGATTCCATCTTCAAGCAGTTTATTGAGTTTTTCTCTTATCTCACCTAAATCAATAGGTTTTTCTATTTCATAAAAATCCCCATTGATGCCCCGGGCGCGAGGCCTGTCGGGGCGGATATCTTGGGACCCGAGGGGCCGCACACGTTCGTCCACTTCCAGAATGGTCTCGTAGAGCGGTGGCGGCTTTTCGATCACCAGATCAAAAATTTTCGGCCGGTCCTGTTTGCCGATCTGAAGCAGGTCCCGAAACCCTCGGGTGATCAGGAGGGCCGTGCGGGCGCCTTGTCTTTCCAGGAGGGCGTTGGTGGCGAGGGTCGTCCCCATGCGGATCCATTCGATCTGCGTCGCGTCCAGGGCGTCCCGGGGCACCGGAACGCCGGAGACCTCCTCCATAATGCGGCGGATGCCTTCGGTGGGTGCGTCGGGATAATGGTCCGGATTTTCCGACAGAAGCTTCAGCACCCGGAACCCGGGCTCTCCGGGAACCTCGGCGTAAATATCCGTAAACGTCCCGCCACGGTCTATGGAAAATCGGAAACGCTGGGGATCGGCCATGCGCCGAGCATAAACAGAATTCCGGTTCCTGAAAAGAAAATTTATGCCCGCCGACGCGGGGGGTTTTGAGGAGGGGGCTCGAGCCGGGTTACCGCGAGGCGGTGCCCTGCAACAGCTCCTCGGCGTGACCGAGACTGTGCAGGACTTTTTCCCGTATCTGGTCCAAATCGTCTTCGGTAATCCCCAGGGTATTCAGCACCTCCGGCTCGAGAGCCGGCGCGGGATGCCGGGTGAGGCCGTGACCGATTTGGAAATAATTAGCGATTTGGTTGGCCCGTCGAACCACCTGGCAAATTTCAAAAGGAGCCACCTCTTCGGCGGCGGGGATATGGTGAACCCGGACCGCGTGAATGACTTTTTCTGACACCGGCCAATGGCGCTCGATGAATTCGGCTCCCAATTCCGGGTGCGCGAGGCCGAAACGTTTTTCTTCCAGCCGGTCGAGACTTTCCTCCGAGTCGGCCACGTGCAAAAGAAAATCCTCGTAGTCTTCCGGGATCAGGTAATTGAAGACCAGGATGCCGACATCGTGCATGAGGCCGGAGAGATATCCCACCTCCACTTCCTCCCGCGAGGGGAGGACCATCTCTCCCAGGTGGTGAGTCAAAAATCCCACCGCCAGGGAATGTTTCCAGAACCGGAGCTGATCGATGGCGCGGAACTTATGGAGCAGTTCGGGCAACTGGAGTGCGTAGGCGAGGTCGAGCACCATCTTGATGCCCAGACGGAGAATGCTTTCGGAAATATCCTCCACCGGCTCCCGCCCGGCGCTGTAAAAGACACTGTTGGCCATTTTGATCAACCGGCCCGACAGCACCGGCTCCGTTTCGATCAGCGAGGCGATTTCCTCCACGTCGAAATCGGGGTCATTGATCCGGGATTCCAGTTTCACCAGCACATCGGGAAGAGGCGGAAGTTCCCGCTTGGATTCCATCCCCTGGAAGATTTGTTCTCTCATGGCACCCCCCTGGCGGGGTCCGGGCCCTTAAGGTTTTTGGGAAAGGCGGGATCTTCGGCCCTTCGGCACCCCCGGCCCATCATGACACATTTACTGTAATCCATACATACCATTATCCCTTTAATCCCTTATAAGTCAACCTGTTAATAAAAGAGCTGTCCAAGGCCTCTGTTCCGCAGCCGGGCCGCCTGCCCGAAAGACGTTGAGAAATTTGGGTTGACCCGGGAGTCGGAGCCTCTTAAAATAGCGAGCCTGTAAGACAAAGAGTTTAATTTTCAATAAGTTATGAAAACACAACGCCTTTCCTGACCGGAGTCGAACGCGATCCCTCGGGCCTTCCGCTGGAAATTTTTCCTGCCGCCCTTTCGATCCAGGATAGAACCCCATGATAAAAAATCCCTTGTCCCTTCTTTCCCGGGTGGGAGTCTGCCTGGCGGTCCCGGGCCTGCTGGCGGCCGCGGGGTGCGCCAGCGCCCAATTTCCCCCGGTTCCGTCCCCGAAACCGCACGACGCCCGCTTGAATTCCGCGATGCCCTACCGGGTCAACGGGGTGACTTATTACCCCCGGAGCCGGCCGCGGGGATTCGAGCAGAGGGGGACGGCCTCCTGGTACGGTTCGACCTTCCACGGCCGCCTCACCTCCAGCAAGGAGGTGTACGATATGTATGCCTTCACCGCCGCGCACAAGAGCCTGCCCTTCAACACCCGGGTTCGGGTCACCAACCTGAGCAACGGGCGCGAAACGGTGGTGCGCATCAACGACCGGGGCCCGTTCGTCGAAAACCGGGTGATCGACCTGAGTTTTGCCTCGGCCCGGTCCCTGGGCATGGTCCGGCAAGGCACCGCGCCGGTCAAGCTGACCGTGCTCGACGGTCCCCGTGCCGCGCCCTCCTCCCCGGGGCCGGAATTTGCCGAAAACCGGTATGCCGTGCAGGTGGCGGTTTTCCGGGACCGGACGAAAGCCCGGCGGTTGCAGGGAAAGCTTGAAAACAGCCGGGTACAACCGTATCTTAGGGGGGAAATTCAGTATTATCGGGTTCTGGTGGGACGCTTCGCCAGTTTTGACCGGGCCCACGATCTCAAGGATAAAATCCGCGACCGGGGTTTCCGGGACGCGTTCATTGTCCTGGCCCCCGGAGGGACCGGCCGAACCCCTCCCGGCAACGATTTTTAAAACCAACTTTCCGTCGAAGAGCTTACGAATATGAACCTGCCGATTCTGGAAAAGCTGGAAAAAGCCTTGCAGGAAGCCAAAACCGAATTGAAAGTAAACATTCCGCAAATGCTGAAGACCGCCATGGAGCATGGCGACTTGAGTGAAAACGCCGAATACAAGTCCGCCAAGGAGCGGCAGATGTTCCTCGAAACGCGGGTGTCGCAATTGCAGAAACGCATCAGCGACATCACCTCGCTCAACATCAACCGCATCCCCAAGGACCGCTCCGGTCTGGGCAGCACGCTGTTTCTGAAAGATTTGAATACGGGCCAAGAAACGACGTACCGGCTGGTGTTCCCGGAAGAGGTGAACCCGGAAGATGGAAAAATTTCCACCGCCTCGCCCATCGGCCGCGCGATGTTGGGCAAGCAGGTGGGCGACGAGGTCATCGTGCCGCTGCCAGACGGGCAAAGGGAATTCGAAGTGCTCCGGCTCATCACCATTCACGACGACGCTGAAGCTTTAAACATCTGAAGGTTCATGAGTGCCAAATCCCTCATCTCATTCGACGAAATCGCGGCCGAGAATCCTTACTTCCTGGACCTGGATTATCAAGCGGACTGGCAGGAGGTGTTTGGAAACGACCACCCGCTCAAACTGGAAATCGGATTCGGCAACGGTTCTTTCCTGATCGAGATGGCGGCGCGGGAGCCGGAACATAATTTCATCGGGCTGGATTTTTACCACAAGGGCATCCGCAAGGCCGTCACCCGGATCCAGAAACTGCAATTGCAAAACATCCGCATCGCTTACGGCGACGCCAGGGAGCGGATTCCTCTGCTGTTTGGCGACGAGAGCCTGTACGAAGCGTTCATCAATTTTCCCGACCCCTGGCCCAAAAAACGGCATCACAAGCGGCGTCTCATCAAACCCCCTTTCATCGAAATGCTGACGCAGAAACTGGTCCGGACGGGCAGGCTCCACATCGCCACCGACGACGCCCCCTACGCGCGGGAAATCGTCGAGGTGTTGGAAGCCGAACCGGGACTGCAGAACAAAATGGGTCCCGGGGTTTTTCTCAAGGAGCGGTGGGAGCTCCCGAAATCCAAGTACGAAAAGAACTTCATCCACGCCGGACAAAAAATTTATTACTTGGAATACCTTAAAAAATAAGGGAAGATGAAAGGGCTCGGCCTGCCCGGGTCCCCCAACCCCATCGACCGGAGGAGTGATTGGCTGCCGAACGCGTTCTTATTGTCGATGACGAAAAAAATATAGTCAGTTCCCTGGAAGGAATTCTTTCCGACGAAGGTTACGAGGTGGGCATCGCCGAAGACGGGTTGGATGCCCTGGAAAGAATTCAATCCGACCCGCCCGATCTGGTTCTGCTGGACATCTGGCTTCCCGGCATGGATGGCATCGAGGTTTTGAAAACCATCAAAACCTACCATCCCGAGATCGAGGTGCTGGTGATGTCCGGTCACGGCACCATCGACACCGCCGTCAAGGCCACCAAGCTGGGCGCCTACGATTTCATCGAGAAACCGTTTTCCCTGGATCAGCTCACCCAATCGGTGGAAAACGTCCTCAAACACAAGAAATATAAAACCCATCCCAACGAGAGGGACTACCTGAACAAGGGCCAGTTGCCGCTGTGCTTTGAATTGATGGTGGAGGTGAAAAAATTCACCAAAAACGCGGCCCGAAGCAACAAGCCCGTGTTGCTGCTGGGAGAAAAAGGCAGCGGCAAGGAGTTCCTGGCGCATGCCATCCACCAGCAGAGCCGGAAAAGCG
>JABAHQ010000608.1_pt3 | contig 14267 bp, 8 predicted proteins | sample 7062091 | NCBI WGS metagenome assembly JABAHQ01 (sample SAMN14534359, study PRJNA622989) | marine sediment metagenome | biome: marine biome [ENVO:00000428]; feature: marine pelagic biome [ENVO:01000023]; material: deep marine sediment [ENVO:00002113] | place: India: Gulf of Kutch | collected...
GAGGATGCCAATAACAAGCCCAAAGGCCAGGAGACCAACGCGCCGGCTTTTACCCCGGAGGGCATCTCCGAGAAGCCCGGCGGCTATGCCCCTGATCTTTCGTACAACATTTTGTACAATTTTCATAACCCTGGTTCTCCTTCTCTAAACGAATCAGAAACAGCGCTGTTTCACAGTTTCCGGGCAGGTAGTATAGATGGCTAGTGACAAGACGCACTACCAGAATCAGTGAAAGTTCGTCCGGCAATGGGGATGAACGCCCAGTCATGGCTGGCTATGGGAATGAACGTCCAGTCATAGCTAGTTGAGTGTAGCGTCAACTTCAAAACACCGTACGTATTATTGTTGGTGACTTCACTGTTCGGTTGGATTCGTTTAAATTTCCTAAGGCTTTTGCCCCCCGTACCAACCACAAACTGGCGAATGCCATGTTCCGGATCCACAACACCATTTGGGTCCTGCGGGGCGAAGCGCTCATAGTTATGATCGTGACCGTTCAGAATGACATCCACACCAGCATCGTATAGTAGCTCCCAAAAAGCCTGCATGGCAGGATAATTGCCGTGCAGGCCTGAACTAAACCGTGGTTTGTGCCAATAAGCAAGCTGGCAAATGCCTGGATTGGCTGCTAAATCGGCTTGAAGCCACTGTCCCTGGGGTGAATCGTGGTCGCAACCGCCGACTTCTCCACACTCACTATTGAGCACGATAATGTGCCACCCGCTAAGATCGTAGCTGTAATATCCTTTACCCGCTTCACCTGCGGCCGCGCCAAAGTAGTTGAAGTAGCCTGAAGCACCCGGCGTGTGGTAATCGTGATTGCCGGGTGAAGGGCGGGTCCGAGCTTTGTGCCGCCCCCACGTCGGATCATAACAATTGTTGAACTCCTTGTCCCTGCCATTTGAGTAGGCATTATCGCCAAGGGTAAAGACGGTGCCGGGGATCGTGTCAAGCAACCGGGCTGTTTTTTCATCCTTCGTGTTGTAACACTTGGCAATATCGCCCGCTCCGACGAGAACGGGCGGACTGGACAAAACGACGAAATCGTCCGTGCTGGCACTGGAACCAGCACTATTGGTCACGCTAACCGGGCCCGTGGTTGCTCCAGTTGGCACGGCAGCCCGAACCTCGTCGCCAGCCACCACCGTAAAACTGCTGGCTAGTATCCCATTAAAGGCTACCTCTGTCACGTTGGTAAAATTGGTGCCAGTAATGGTCACTTCGGTGGCCACCGGTCCACTGGTTGGGTTGAAGGCGGTAACCTCCGCGGGGCTCGGCTCGGGTGTTCGGATTAACAGGCTGGCGGCAAGCACCAAGCCAATAATTATGAGGACTTGTTTCCTCATCGGCGGAAAATAGTTTACCAAATGAACATGAAGATAACATGAAGTGGAGATGAAGAAATACTTCATGAAGGTTGTAGGTCCTGGTGAGGGCGGACAATTTATCGGCCTGCACTAACCACCCACGTGGAAAGTGAAACGTGAAACGTAAGGAATTCTGGTTTAGATTTCATCACGTTTCACGTTTCGGGCTTCACGATGTCTACGGGCCTTCCGCCGGTGGCGTTTGACCGTAGACGTCCGGGCTGATCTCGTAGGCGTGCTTCTCCAGTTCCAGCGCCGCCGCGCGGACCTCCGCCAGGGCCTCCGGGTCAAGTTGCCCATAGTCGACCAGCTCTAGCTCCTCTTGCGATTCACCTTCACCTCGCCAGCCGACTCGAATATTGCCCACGCCGGGGGCGTAGTACTTGAGTTGGAAGATGCCCGGCTCGTCCAGGCTGGACTCGGCGATCACCAGTACGTCCTGGTAGCAGTCCACCGGAACACAGGTCTCCTGGCCCATCTGGTCCACTTGCCCATAGTCCGTCCACTCAACCGCCGGCCCCCAGCCTTGAAAGTAACCGGGTGTCCCCAAGTGCGGCTCGGCCTTCATCTTGATCCCGGCTTTCGCATCTTCGAGGCCGGCAATCCAGGTTGGGGCGTCGACGAACTCCCCGTCCTCGTATTCCGCCGGGTACTCGCCCAGGTACCAGACGTTGCCGTCGTTGTCCTGGGCGTAGAAGGCGATCTCCGCCTCCACCAGCTCGTCATCGCTGTAATCCACAATCCAAGCGACGACCGTACGCACACCCTCGATCTCTTTGGTCAAGTCAGTGACGATGAACTCAATGCGATGCGGAATACTCTCGCCATCCTCGATAGAGACCCCCTCAAAGACCCACTGCGTCCCCGGTTGCAAGGGTAACCATTCGTTGTCGATGTTGGTCGAACTTTCGAAATTATTAGGGTCGAAGTCCTCGAACACTTTCTCAATGGACTCGCTGTCGATGGTCGCTTCCATCGCTTCCTCCGATGAGGCCTCACTAGCGGTGGTCACAGGAACTTCCGCGACAAGTGTGTGCTCCATCGGTGCCGTGTGAGCGTACACACCCGGGCTTATCTCGTAGGCGTGCTCCTCCAATTCCAGCGCCGCCGCGCGAGCCTCAGCCAGGGCCTCCGGGTCGAGCTGCACGAATTCGACCAACTCTAGCTCCTCTTGGGTTGCATCTGCACCTCTCCAGCCGACGCGAACTTCGCCCACGCCGGGCGCGTAGTACTTGAGCTGGAAGGCGCCCGGCTCGTCCAGGCTGGTCTCGGCGATCACCAGCACGTCCTCGTAGCAGTCCACCGGAACACAGGTCTCCTGGCCCATCTGGTCCACCTGCCCGTAGTCCGTCCAGTCGACCGCCGGTCCCCACCCTTGAAAGTAAGCGGGCGTTTCCAGCCGAGGCTCCGCCCACATCTTGATCCCGGCTTTGGCGCCTGCCAGGCCGGCAATCCAGGTGGGGGCCTCGACAAACTTCCCAACCTCATACTCCTCCGGATACTCACCCAGGAACCAGACATTGCCCTCGTTGTCCTGGGCGTAGAAGGCGATCTCCGCCTCCACCAGCTCATCGTCGCTGTAATCCCCAATCCAGGCCACCACCGTGTTCACCTTAGCGATCTCCTTGGTCAGATCGGTGACGATGAACTCTATGCGATGAGGAATGCTTGCGCCATCCTCGATGGTAAATCCCTTATAGACCCACTGCGTCCCCGGTTGCAGGGGAAACCATTCGTTGTCGATGTTGGTCGAACTGTCGTCGAAATTGTTGGCGTCGAGCTCCCTCAACTCTGCCACAGGGGACTCACTCTCAGCGGCCGCTTCAGCCGCAGTGGTTTCATCCTCGGTAGTTGCTTCATCCACAGTGGCTTTATCCTCGGTAGCTGCTTCATCCGTAGTGGCTTCACTCTCAGTGGCCGCACCCTGCGGGGCATCTTCGACTTCCGGGGCAGGTTCACTGCCACATGCTGAAGCCAAAATCATCAGCAGCAAGGCCACCACCACAGTGACGACGTAAAAACGTCGCATATCAGACTCCTTTCCTTGTTCGTATCGTTGTATAGGAAATTATAAACCAGGCTCATGTTTAGTACTAGTGCATGCTCCCGTTGGCTTGCTAAATCCAGCGGCTTTGGGGCGGCGGATATGGCTATCCGCCGTGAGCACCGACAATAAGCTGAAGCTGCTGCGCACTTGTTCTAAACATGAGCCATAAACTAATACAGCCCTCACCCTCCTCACGTTTCACGTTTCACGCTTCACGAATGGGGTGAGGGCTTCGAACCCGCTCAGCCTGCCGGCAGGGCACTACCGGCGCCGGGATGACCGCCGGTCGGCAAATCCCGCCTGCCAAAAACCAGGTACAGCGCGGGTACGATGAACAGGTTGACCAGGGTCGACGTGATCAGGCCGCCCAGAATGACGATGGCCATGGGGTGCTCGATCTCGTGACCGGGAAGATTGCCGGCAATCGCCAGGGGCACCAGGGCCAGTCCGGCGGTTAAGGCCGTCATCATAATTGGCGCAATCCGTTCCCGCGCCCCACGCATGACCAGCCCCAGCCCAAAGGTTTCGCCTTCAAACTCCTCGAGATGATGGTAGTGGCTGATCAGCATAATCCCGTTGCGGGCCGCCACCCCCAAGATGGTCAGAAAGCCGACCAGCGAACCGAGCGAGAGGATGCCGTCACTGAACAAGAAGGCCGCCAGGACGCCGCCCACCATGGCCATGGGCAGGCTCAAGAAGGACATCGCCGCCAGGCGCCAGCTCCCCAGGGAAACCCGCAGCAGGAAGAAAATCACCACACAAGCAACCAACCCGGCGTAAAGGATACTCCGGCTGGCCGCCTGCCGCTCCGCGTACTCGCCTAGTAGCTCCGGGTGGTAGCCTAGCGGGAACTCGACCTCGTTGAGGGCGCGTCTAACGTCGGCCACGGCCGAGCCAAGATCACGTCCTTCCACCTCGGCCTCGACGTTAATGCGACGGGCCAGATTCTCTCGATTGATGGTGTTCGGAACCGGCGCCAGACGGACCTCGGCCACCTCGGACAGACGCACCTGACCGCCGCCGGGGGTGTCAAGGTCAAGCAGCAGGTTTTGGATGCTGTTGAGGCTGTTACGGTTTGCCGGCGTGCTCCACACGTTGACATCATAGGTCCGGTTGTGGGTGTGAATGTCGCCGGCTTCCTCACCGGCTATCATGTAGGCCACCTGCCGGCGGACATCGCCCGGTTTGAGGCCGTAACGTTGAGCCTTGGCCAGGTCCACCTCGATTTTTATTTGGGGTATGTCAAGCAGGAACTCCACATGCAAATCGGCGATGCCTGGAATATCCGCCAGCTTCTCCTCTACCTCCGCCGCCTTGGCCCGCAGAACCTCCAGGTCCTCGCCATAGATGCGGATGATGATGGGGTGGCTTGAGCCGGTCAGGACCTCTCGGATGCGCTCCTTCAGATAGGTCTGCACATCGCGATAGAGGCCGGGGTAGCCGTCAACCAACGTCTGAATACTGTTAAGGGTCTCATCATAGTCAACCGACGGATCGACGCTGACCCAATTCTCGCCGAAATAGATGCCGTAGACCTCATCCATCAAAATCGCCTGCCCGATGTGGGAGCCACAGTTGCGCACCCCGGGAATAGTCTGCAGCTCCTGGCAGGCCAGACTCGAGATGCGGAACATCTCAGGCCGGGACGTGCCGGGCTTGGTCAACCAGTGCATCAAGAAGTCTCGTTCCTTGAACGACGGCAGCAATTCCTGCCCCAGCAAGGGCCAGATCACGATGCCGGCCGCCAGGATGACCCCGGTGGCAGCGTAGGCCAGGCTCGGTGTTCTGAGGGTTCGCGCCAGCAGGGCGTCGTAGGTGCGGTGCAGCCAGGGGATGATGGGCGACACACGCTCGCGGACCGGCGCATTGTCCAGCAGAATCAGGATCAGGGCCGGGGTGACGGTCAGGGCGACCATGGGCGATACCAGCGTCGCCACCACATAGGCCTGGGCCAGCGGTTTGAAAAACGCGCCCGACAGGCCCTCCATGAAGAAGACCGGCAACAGAGCCGTCATCTCGATCAGCGAGGCGTTGACGATGGCGTTGCGCACCTCGACCGAGGCGTCCAGCACAATGGTCGACGTCGGCAGTGTACTCCCCGCCATGCGAGCCTGGCGCAGGCGGCGCACGATGTTTTCCACGTCGACGATGGCGTCGTCAACCACCGCCCCGATGGCGATCACCAGCCCGGCTAAAACCATGACATTGAGGGTCGTATCAAAAAAGGAGAGGATGACCAGGGTGATGACCGCCGTCACCGGGATGATGGTGGCGCTGATCAAGGCGATGCGCCAGTCCCACAGAAAGAGCAGCAGCACCACCACCACCAGGCCAGCCCCGACGAGCAGCGAATTGAGCAGATTGTCCATCGCCACCTCGACGAAGGTCGCCGGCCGGAAGATGGTGGTGTCGATGTCGATCCCGGGCAGGCCAGGCCGCATCTCTTCGATGGCGGCTTCCACCCCCTTGGTCACCTCCACGCTATTGCCCCAGGGGAACTTCTCGACGATCAGCAGCAGGCCTTCACCGCCGTTGATGACGGCGTCCCCGATCATCGGCCAGGTACCCTCCTCCAACTGGGCCACGTCACCCAGGCGCAGCGGCGTACCGTCGATCTTGGTCTTATCATTGATAGCCACGTGGGCCAGGTCATCCGGCTGCAGGATGGGTTGGACGTAGCGGATGGCCATCCTTTGATTGGGGGTCTCCAGGAACCCACCGGTCCCGATCGTGGCTCCTTCTGAATACTTTATCATGCCCGAATCCAGGGTGTCGGAGGTGACCTGCAAGACCTCGTCCAGCGTCGTCCCATGAGCGGCCAACAGTTCCGGCTCGACCTGTACCTGGGGCATCTGGATCTGCTCGCCCCAGATGGCCACATTGGCCACGCCGGGCACGCGCAGCAGGCGCTCCCTGATCTTCCAGTAGGTGATCATAGATAACTCAATCACGGAATACTCTTGCGAGGAAATCCCGATCTTGATCGTCCGGGCGGTCGACGACAGGGGCGGCATCATCATGGGCGGGGCGGCCCAGGTGGGCAGGGTCGGCGTCCCGATGGCCAGGCGCTCTGAGACCAACTGCCGGGCCTCCATCAGGTCGGTGCCTCGCTCGAAGATGAGCAGGATGGACGACAACTGGTTAACCGACTTGGAGCGCATGATGTCAAGCCCGGGCAGCCCATTGAAGACCTGCTCCAGGGGAATAGTCACTAAGGCTTCTACCTCTTCGGAAGAAAGTCCCAGGCTTGGAGTCTGGATCTCCACCCGCGGCGGCGCGAACTCGGGAAAGACGTCCACCGGCATGCTGCGAATCTGGGCGATGCCAAAGATGATCAGCACCGTGGCGATGAAAACCACCAGGTAGCGAAACCTTAGACTCGTGGCAACAATCCAACGCATCTCATTCATTTGCCAACTCCCGTATCGGCCCCGTACAACTCGGCCGCGCCAACCGTCACCACCGCCGTGCCCAGGGGCGGACCGTCCGTCAGAACCACCATGTCATCTTCGATGTATTCAACGGTAATCGGCTGGCGAACGTAGACGCGGGGTTCGGGGCTGGTGTAGGCCCAGGTCCCCCCATTCAGGTCGTACAACACCGCCCCATAGGGGATGACCAGGCGCTGCTCGCCGTTCACCTGCTCCTCACGAATTGAGTCCGTCTGGATGTCAAGCCGCTCGACCGCTTTCTCAGTCAAGGTCAGTCGATTGAGCTCGGTCCCCTCGATCGGTTCGACCAGGGCGGGTTCGATTTTGTCTGCCTCGACTGTCCCCTGTGAGCAGGCCGCCAGGGGTAGGGCGGCAAAGATCAATAGCATCACAACTAACCAACGATTAATGTGCTTCATTTTAATTCCTCCTCATACGTGAAACGTGAAATGTGAAACGTGAAACGTGCCTTTGCGCACCACGCACTACGCAGTCCCAAGGCTCGGCTCATCTCGTAATGGCTCGCTTTCGACCACAGGCACGTAGCCCGGACCAAACTTCAGGTATAGGGCGGGCAGAATGAATAAATTGAGCAGCGTCGACGTAACCAGACCGCCCAGAACGACGACGGCCAGCGGGTGCACGATCTCGTTTCCGGCCCTGGCCCCGGCAAACGCAAAGGGGGCGAGCGCCAGCGCCGTTGTCAGAGCCGTCGTCAAGACCGGTCCCAGCCGTTCTCGCGCCCCACGCAGGACCAACTCAGGCCCAAAGGTTTCGCCTTCATGCCCCTCGAGATGCTGGAAGTGACTGATCATCACCAGGCCGTTGCGCACAGTAATCCCCAGCACCGTCATAAAACCAAAGAGCGAACCGAGCGAGAGGATACCGCCGCCCAGGAGCGCCGCCAGCGCCCCGCCCGCCAGGGCCATAGGGGTGGCAATGAAGGCAACAAACGCCAGCCGCCAGCTCCCATAGGCCGCCTGCAGCAGCAGAAAACTCCCGATCACTGCGGCTATCACAACGCCTAGCATGCGCCCCCGGGCAGCCTGCTCCTCTGGAGACGCGCCGAGCACCTCCGCGTGGAACTCGTAAGGGAACTCGACCGTCCCGAGGCGGCTTTTGATATCGGCCGCGACGGAGCCGAGACTACGTCCACTCACGTTGACGGCCACGTCAGCGTAACGGGAGACGGCGTCACGTTTGATGCTGATCGGGGTCGGCACGATGCGGACCTCGGCCAGTTCCGCCAAAGGCACGTAACCGGTGGGTGTTTCAATCATCAGGGCTTGAATATCGGTCAGGCTGTCGCGGATTTCGGGTACACCCCAGACGACCACTTCGAAGACCTTCTGTTCTTCGAACAGGTTACCGACTTGCAGGCTCGACAACAAGGTCGTCGCCTGGCGGCGGACATCGCCCGGTTTAATCCCATGCGCTTCGGCCGCGGCCAGGTCCACCTCGATTTCCACCTGCGGCTCCTCAGGTTGGATCTCCGCCCGGGCCTCGGCGATGCCGTTGATCCCGGCAATGGCCCCCTGCACCTCCTGCGCCTTGTCGCGGAGGACGTCCAATTCGGGGCCATAGACGCGCACCACCAGGTCATGGTCCGGCCTGGTCAGCGCCTCGTCGGTTCTCCTCGGCTGATAGGTCTGCACCTGGCGAGACAGGCCGGGGTAGCCGGCAATCACCCCTTCAACAGCGGCTACTGTCAGGTCGTAGTTGGCCGCCGGGTCGAGGCTGACCCACAGCTCCCCGGAATTGATCCCCACGATCTGGTCCCCCGTCTCGGCTCGCCCCACATGGGAGCCCACGTTACGGACCCCCGGAATGGAGCGCAACTCTTGGCTGGCTTGAGCCATGATCCGGTTCATTTCCGGACGGGACGTGCCGGGCGCGGCCTCCAATTGGATCAGCAGCTCCGTCTGCTTGAACGAAGGCACCACCGACAGCTCCAGGAACGGCACAATCGCCAGGCCGACCAGGGCGATGACAATGGCCACGATGAGCGCCGGGTAACCGGCCCGGACGGTCAAAGAGAGAATCCCGTTGTAGACGGCCTGTAGCCCCCGTACCAGCGGGGACTCACCGGAGCTATTAGAGTCGGCCAGAAGGGTCAGGCTCAGCGCCGGCGTGACGATCAGGGCGACCGCGATGGATATTAACACCGCCAGCACATAGGAGACGGCCAGCGGCTGAAAGAAGGAGCCGGTTAGGCCCGGCAGGAAGAAGAGCGGCACCACCGCCAGCAGAATGATCAACGTGGCGTACATGATCGGGCTGCGCATCTCCAGCGCGGCCTCGAGCACAATGGCCATGGGCGACTTGCCGGAGGCACCTGCCTGGCGGAGACGCTGGGCGATGTGGTCTACGTCTATGATGGCGTCGTCTATGATGACGCCCAAGGCCATCACCAACCCGGCCAGAATCATAGCATTGAAGGTCGCCCCCCGCAGGTAGAGCACAAACCCGGCCGTGACCAGCGATAAGGGGATGGCGGCCAGGCTGATCAAGGCGGTCCGCCAATTGAAGAAGAAGGCGGCCAGAACCAGGACCACCAGCACGGCGCCGATGAGCACCAGGTTGCTAAGGTTGCCGATCGCCGTCTCAATGGAGTTGGCCGGCTGGAAGATGGTCATATCAAGCTCGACGCCTTTAAGACCGGGCCGCATGGCCTCAAATACTTCTTCCACCCCCCGGGTCACAGCCAGGGTGTTGGCCCCGGGGAATTTTTCGATGACGACCAGGAGACCGGGACCGCTGGTCAGAAGAGCGTCCCCAATGAGCAGTTGGTGATCTTCCACCACCTGGGCCACATCACCCAACAGCAGCCCCTCGCTCCCGGTGACGGACACTTTGGCCAGGTCCTCAGCCGATGAGATGGGCAACTCGTGCTGGATGCTGAGCCTTTGATTGGGGGTATCAATAAATCCGGCCGTACCGGGCGTCGAGGATTCCAGATAGCTTAAGGGCGAGACCCATAGGGCTTCCCCGGCGGTTTCGATGACCTGGTCGAGGGTGACACCCTTAGCTTGCAACTGGGCCGGATCGACCTGCACCTGCAACTGTCGCTCCCGCTGGCCCCAGACAGCGACATTGGCCACGCCGGGTACGCCCATCAAGCGGGGCCTGATAGTCCAACGGGCCAGCACCCCCAGCTCGATCAGGGAGAGCTCGTCCGAGGAAAGCCCGACCATCATGACCCGGTTTGAGGATGACAGGGGCTGGAGCATGACCGGCGGCTTGGACACATTGGGCAGGGCGTGCGCCTGGGTCAGGCGCTCTGCCACCATCTGCCGCGCCCGAATAGGGTCGGTCCCGGGCTCGAAGACGAGCAGGATTGACGACATCCCGGTCACCGACTCGGAGTAAATCTGCTCAAGCCAGGCCACCCCATTGAGCAAGTCCGCCTCCGTGGGCACGGTGATCAAGGATTCCACTTCGGCGGCGGAAAGCCCTAGGGCTTCGGTCTGAACTTCCACCAACGGCGGGTCAAACTCAGGATAGATGTCCACCGGCATATTGCGCAGTTGCGAGATACCATAGCCCAGCAGCACCGCAGCCACAATAATTATCAAGAATCGAAGCCGCATGCTCGAATCAATAATCCAACGCATAGATAGTAACCCTCCTTACTCCTTGGGTAATAATTTTTTTCAACTCCCCACTCAATACCGAACAACTCGACGGCTCCGGCCGTCACAACCGCAGGATCATAGGGTGGACCGCGCGACTGGGCCCTATACGCTGTGCTTCCTTCGGCTTTGCTCAAGACAGGCCCGGGATCTTCGACCGCCAGGTCACCCTCTATTATGAATATCGAAGACGCTTCGCGTAGGAGCGAAGTCGGAGATCCTAGGAATGAGGGCCGAAGGTCAGATAGGGTGGATAGGGCGGCTATGAGTACCGCATCCAGCCGGGCTTCTGAGGTGCTGACCAACCTCATGATTTATCCCCTTTCAGGATAAGCTAAACCACCATCTCCAACGTGAAACGTGAGGCTTTGCAACGCAAATTCATCACGTTTCACGCCTCACGGGGGTTGCTGGCCTGGATAGACAAAAGTAAACCTATTTCGTTCGCCAATGAACCATGCCAGGTTTTTTAATAGTGCCTGGAAAAGATATTCTATGAAAATAAAATAAGGATTAACGTAGCCCAAGCGTACAGAAAAAGTATGGGAAAAGTATAGGAAGAAGGTTGGAATTTAATAGGAAATTAATTAAACATCGGACAAATAAAACGAAGCACATGCTCAGTAAAGCCAAATTTTAGCCGGGTGTAAGGTTACGGAAGACCCCACAGGCGACCTTATTGGCAAAGTTGCTTTGATTACGATGGTTATGGCTAACGTCGTTTCGTTTTCTGGCCATACCGATATTGTACGGCTTTTATTGCAGTAACCGTTGCCCCAATATCGCCGGTATGGTATACTCCAGACAAATTTCCTTGTTTGGCTGGTATTGATGAGGTAATCGCATGCCCGAACTGACGTTAACTTCCCGCGAACGCGTTTTACGGGCCATTGACCGCCAACCCACCGATGTCATTCCGGCGGCCCCCTTCATGAATGACCTGGCCGCCGTGGTGTATGGGATCTCGGTTGGCCGGTTCGTGACCCGTGGCGAGGTGATGGCCCGCGCCCAGTTGGCCCTCTATGAAGCGCTGGGCCAGGATGTGATCTTTATCGGCTCGGACAATTATTATATCGCCGAAGGGTTCGGCTGCCAGACGAATATTTCCGACGACGAAATCCCCAGCTTAAAAAGACCGGCCGTCGAGCACATCAGTGAGGTTTACACCCTCAAGGTGCCCGATCCACTGACCGATGGCCGGATGCCGGTCATGTTGGAAGCCACCCGCCGGGTGCGAGAAGCGGTTGGCGACAAAGTCGCCATCCGTACCCCTGGCACAGGCCCTTTTGCCCTGGCCTCTTATTTCATCGGCACGGAGAACTTCCTGCTTGAGGTAGGTCTGGTGGAAGCGGGACTGCCCGGAGCAAACCTGGCGGCTATTGAGCACGCGCTGGAGCTGGCCACTGAGGCGCTGATTGCCTTTGGCCAGGCCTGCTTCGAGGCCGGTTCCGATATCCTGCATTGTGGCGACTCGCTGGCCTCGTGCGATATGATCTCCCCCCGCACCTATGAACGCTTCGCTTTTCCCTATCAGAAAAAGGTAATCCAGGCCTGGCAGGCCTATGGCGGCCGGACCCTACTCCATATTTGCGGCAATGCGACCCAGGTACTCCCGCTGTATGCCGCCACCGGGGCCGATATCGTCGAGATTGACCACAAAGTAGACCTGGCTTATGCCAAGCAAACGATTGGCGACCAGACCTGTCTATTGGGCAATTTGGATCCGGTGAGCGTCCTCTTGCAGGGCACACCGGACAAGGTACGCCGGGCCTCGGAAGCGTGTATCGCCGCGGCGGCCCATGGCGGCGGCTACATGCTCGGTTCCGGTTGTATGGTGCCCCGCATCGCTCCCCTGGAGAATCTGCGGGCCATGGTAGGCGTGGCCCACGCCCACCCCAACAATCGCTGGAACAACTGAGGTTTGGACCATACAAAGCCCCAAAAGGCCAAAACTCTGTAAGCAATTTGGAAACGACCAGCGTTTCTGGATACTTACTGTAATGAAATGTTACGAATTGCAAGGGTTATAAACCTACAAGGGGAATAATAATGATATCTTTGGCTCAACTACGCGACCAGTCCAAAAAACTCGCGGCTGACTATCTAACAAGCTGTGTCTTTTACGCACTGGCTCAAGATATTATTGCCGAGACCGAAACGCACATAACAAAACTAGAAGCGCAACAGTCAGAATTTGAGACTGGTACGGCACAATTACGTGAAGATATTGCAGCGTTACGGGTCGAGATTGAGACACTCAATACGGCGCTACTGGACACAAAGCATCAGTCACCGGAATGGCGACAGATACACAGTGATTGCGAGGGGTTACAGACGCAATTGCAGGCGAGACAAGAATCGCTAACGTCGCTTGAAATGCAGATTAACACCACCAGGCGACGGGTCGAAGAACTGCAAGAACAAGCGACGAAGTTTCGCAGTGTGCCAGTACCGGCGCCACCGCGTGGACTGGAGAAGCTCGGATTTAGAACCCGGTGAACTTCCAACAACCTATCGAACTTTGCACAAATTTCCTATTTCGCTTATCATAAAAGACCCTGCGCAGTCTCGTCCACTGTGCAGGGTTGAGGGTTGATCCGTCTGATAGCTCAAGACAAAGCTTTCATTGGCTACGGGGCGCATTCCGCTGCGGGTTATCTGAGGACTTTGTCTCGATGAGCGCCGTCAGGCGGTCAACCGCCCCTTGTAGCCGCTCTACCTCGGTCCGCAAGGTTACCAAGTCGGCTTGCTGCGTCCCAACTTTGTCCCGCAGTTGATAGAGGGTGACGTTGGCGGCGGCCAGGGTTTTGTCGTGCTTGACCAGGTTTTGCAGTATCTGGCCGGTGGCCATGGCCTGGTCGAGCTGTTCGCGCTGCCATAGAGACCACAGTTTTGCAGGGGTGTGGTGGCTCATGGGGTGGCCTCCTTTCGTTTGGTTTTTTATTTACGTCTTGGAACCTTAGACGTTCCAAGATAGTATCATAACGCGCGATGGGTGTCAAATTGCATCGTATGTTTTTGAGCAAGGTGTATAGTATAGTACCAAACATGAGGAATTAAGGTGTGAAGCGATTTGGTGAAAAATTACGTGCCTTGCGGTTACGGCATGGTTATACAACCAGACAACTTGCTGACATATTAGGTGTGACTCATACGCACATTATCGGAATCGAGAACGGGAAAAGAGGACTTTCAACAGATTTAGTACTGAAAATATCATCATTCTTCGATGTCTCTACTGATCAACTCATGCGAGATGATCTCGAAATAGATTGATAAAGCTAGGCTTATGCAAAGGTTTGGCGAAAAATTACGTACCTTACGAAAACGGCGCGGCATGACTTTACAGAAACTCGCCTCTGAACTTGGCTTTGCCACCCACAGTTATCTCAGAAAAATCGAGCGCGGTCAGAAAATGCCAACCTCACAGCTTATCCTCGATGTCTCTCGTTTTTTCAATGTTTCGGCTGACCAACTGATAAAGGATGAGCTTGAGTTGGATAACTGAGCATGTCTCGGCCAGAATAACAAGTTATCATGCAGAATATTCACAGGGTTTAACGTTTGTCAAACCCTGTGAGCAAATTATGAAAAGATTTGGGGAAAAATTGCGTACTCTGCGAAAACAACGGGGATTATCTCAGAGCGAACTTGGTGATATGCTCGGTGTTGCCCAAAGCTACGTGGCCAGATTAGAAAAAGGGAAAAAACCTTCCGTAGACTTAATCCTCAAAATATCCCATATATTCAATGTATGTACTGACATATTAATGAAAGATGAGCGCGAACT
>JABAHQ010014530.1_pt2 | contig 14258 bp, 12 predicted proteins | sample 7062091 | NCBI WGS metagenome assembly JABAHQ01 (sample SAMN14534359, study PRJNA622989) | marine sediment metagenome | biome: marine biome [ENVO:00000428]; feature: marine pelagic biome [ENVO:01000023]; material: deep marine sediment [ENVO:00002113] | place: India: Gulf of Kutch | collected...
TGACCGGGGCCGGCATTTCGGCGGAGAGCGGCATCCCCACCTTTCGGGGGCCAGAGGGATATTGGACGGTAGGCTCAAAGGAATACCAACCCCAGGAGATGGGGACCTATGCCATGTTTTCGCGGGCACCGGATGAGGTCTGGGCCTGGTACTTGTACCGCCGGGGCGTCTGCCGCCGGGCTAAGCCCAACCCCGGACACCTGGCCCTGGCGGCCCTGGAACAGCGCTTCGGCGAGCGTTTCACTTTGATTACCCAGAATGTAGATGGCCTGCATCTGCGGGCGGGTAACAGCCTCGAACGGACTTATCAAATTCACGGCAATATTGACTATATGCGCTGCGCCCGCGAATGTACGCCCGAGATTTACCCGCTCCCCGAAGGTATCCCGGCCAAAGAAAAAGGGGCAAGCCTGACCGAGGCCGAGCGTGATTTGTTACGCTGTCCCCGCTGCCGCAACCGGACCCGTCCTCACGTGTTGTGGTTCGATGAGTATTATAATGAGGTCTATTTTCGCTTTCATAGCTCGCTCGAAGTGGCCGAGCAAACGGGGTTATTGCTTGTCGTCGGCACCTCTGGCGCAACGAACCTGCCGAACCAGGTGGTATCCCTCGTCTACCAAACCGGCGGCCTGATTATCGATATCAATCCGGAAGAGACCCCCTTCTCTCACCTCGCCGTCGCCAGTGGTGGCCACTTTCTACAAGGCCCCAGCGGCACCATTTTGCCTGAGGTGGTAAAAGCGCTTATTATAGATCAATAACGTAGTACGTGGTGCGTGGTGCGTAATGGTTCAAGCATATTCTTTACGCACCACGCACTACGCACCACGTAGTCAGGAGCCATCGATGACCGATACTCTCAACGATTGGACCGAACTCATCCAGGCCGCTATCGAAGCCGCCGAACAGGCCTATGCTCCCTACTCCAACTATCGGGTGGGGGCTGCCTTGCTAACCCAAGAGGGCCAGGTCTATCGTGGCTGCAACGTTGAAAACGCGGCTTATGGCTCCTCCATGTGCGCCGAGCGAGCGGCTATCTTTAAGGCGGTTAGCGAAGGAAAGCGGGCCTTTCAAGCTATTGCTGTGGCTACGCAGAACGGCGGCTCTCCCTGCGGCCCCTGCCGGCAAGTGATGCGCGAGTTTGCGCCCGATTTGACCGTCATTATCACCGACTTTGCGGGGACGGCCCGCGTTTGTACCCTGGCTGAGTTGTTACCGGATAGTTTTGGGCCGGAGAATCTACGCTAAACTTCATCATTTCACGAGCCACGTTTTACGTTTCACGTTTCACGCTTTATAATTTCTTCTATGTCAAAGAGCCGCTTGTACAACGTCGATGCCATAATCCTCCGCCGCAGCGACTACGGCGAAGCGGACCGCCTGGTGACCGCCTTCACCCCAGAGCGGGGAAAGTTGCGCCTGTTGGCCAAAGGGGTCCGTAAAACGAAAAGCCGTAAGGCGGGCCATATTGAGCTGTTTATGCACACCACCATGCAGGTGGCCGAGGGACGCAATTGGGGGATTGTCACCCAGGCCCAGACGGTGGAATCGTTTCGGGCCTTGCGGGAAGATCTGGACAAAATCAGCCAGGCGTATTACCTGGCTGAGTTGGTGGACAAATTCACCGAAGAACACGACCCCAATTTCGCCATCTTCGAGTTGGTTGCGTTAAGCCTGGCTCGCCTGAACGACAGCCCATCTAACCTGCCCTTCATCATCATGCGCTACTTTGAGCTACACCTGTTACGCCTGACCGGCTACCAGCCTCAACTCCATTTCTGTGTCGCCTGTAACAAGCCTATCCAGGCTGAAAATAACTATTTCCATCCCGTTGATGGCGGCCTCCTCTGCCCCGACTGCGGCGCGACCCGGGCTCAGGCCCGGCCTATCAGTGTCGGTGTACTCAAAGTCTTGCGCTTTTTGCAAACCCGCCCCTGGGATGAGGCGGCCAAACTCCAACTCACTGAGCCGACGCAACGGGAGATGGAAAAAGTGCTGTTGGATTATATCACCCACATCCTGGAACGGCGACTCAAAAGCGTCGATTTTTTAAGGAAATTGCGCCGGCAACAACAGGCGCAATAGGGCATTCGATGGATATCAACCAATTTTTACCCCAACTGAAACACCTCTTCGAGAGTCATCAGGTTGTTCTGGCTTATCTCTTTGGTTCACAGGCCGGTGGTCAAACCTGGGCTAAATCTGACGTTGATTTAGCGGTTCTGTTGGCAGATGAGGTACCAGGCGAGCAGTTCGCCCAAATTCAACTTAGCTTGACCAATCAAACCATGAGTATCTTCCAACGCGATGATGTTGATATGGTTATCCTCAATCGGGCCACCCCTTTGTTGGCTCAACAAGTCGTCCAATTTGGCCGACCCATCTTCATCAGCGATGATTCAATCCGGGTATCGTTTGAGGTCAAGACCCTGCGCCGTTACGTCGATACAGCCATTTTTCGCCGTTTGCAGCAAGCCTACCTGGAAAATCGTATCCGCCAACGCGAAGGGAAACCTATTAAGCCGTTGCCGGTAGGGCTAAAATAATGGTTAACTAAGCCTTCAATAATCTTGCTTTTTTTAACCACTTCCGTAAACTATAATGTTTTGGGTGTGTTTCATTTCAGTCGTAGTATAGGGCCTTGTGCCCGTTATACGGGAGAAACAACGCCCACAAGGGGCTATGCTACACGCGTTTGACTCATTTGAAACACCCCTAATGTTTTATATGTATACTCTTTCCGGCAGTCGGCCGTCTGTGGTCGGCTGTCGTTGACCTGTCGAGGCAACTATGAGCAAACCCCTAAATTTCCAACAAATCATCCTCACCCTGCAACAATACTGGGCTGAGTTGGGCTACACCCTCTGGCAGCCTTATCACGAGACGGTGCCGGCGGGGACGAACAACCCGGCCACGGTGCTGCGCATCCTGGGACCTGAACCATGGCACGTGGCTTACGTCGAACCCTCTTTTCGCCCGGACGATGGTCGCTACGGCGACAACCCCAACCGGATGCAAATGTTCTACCAGTTCCAGGTTATTATCCAACCAGACCCTGGCAACCCCCAGGAACTTTATCTCGATTCCTTGATCGCCCTGGGGTTGGATCAGCAGAAGCATGATGTTCGCTTTGTGGAGGACAACTGGGAAAGTCCCCCGCTCGGCGCCTGGGGACTGGGCTGGGAAGTCTGGCTGGACGGGATGGAAATCAGCCAGTATACCTACTTTCAGCAGTCAGGCGGCTATCCCAGCGATCCACCCGCTGTGGAGTTAACTTACGGGTTGGAGCGCATCGCCCTGTTTTTGCAAGGGGTCAAATCGATCTGGGACCTTGATTGGGACGGCACGCAAACTTACGGCGATATTTTGCTGCGCCAGGAAGTCGAACATTGCATCTACAATTTTGAAGTCGCCGATATTGACGGGTTAATCCAAAGTTACAATTTCTACGAACAAGAAGCCCAGCGCTGCCTGGCCCAGGGCCTGGTCATTCCGGCCCATAACTACGTTCTCAAATGCTCTCACACCTTTAACATCCTCGATACGCGTGGGGCCATCGGCGTCACCGAACGGGCCGCTTATTTTGGCCGTATGCGCCGTCTCTCCCACGAGGTGGCCAAAGCGTTTGTCGAGCAGCGCGAGTCGCTGGGCTATCCGCGCCTCAAGTATATGCCGGAGCGAAAGGTTATTATCCCTGCCTCGCCGATGCCGCCAGCCGTCGATACCCCGGCCACCTTTGTCCTGGAAATCGGCTCCGAAGAGCTTCCCTGGCACGATACGCTTAGTGCGATCAACCAACTCAAAGAAGCAACCCCGGCCCTGTTGGGGGATCTGCGTCTGAGCTTCGACGAGGTCTATGTCAGCGGCACACCGCGTCGCCAAACTGTTATAGTCAAAAACCTGGCTCCTCGCCAGACGGACCTGAGTGAGGAAGTACGGGGTCCGGCGGCTAACATCGCCTTCGACGCGGCGGGTAATCCGACCAGAGCCGCTCAAGGTTTCGCCCGGGGCAAGGGGATCGAAGTGGCCGATTTGGTTCGCAAAGAGGTCAACGGGACTGAGTATATCTTCGCCATTCAAGAAACACCTGGCCGTCCCGCGGCCGAGGTATTGGCCGAAGCTCTACCCAACCTGATTAAAAGCCTCACCTTTGGCAAAAGCATGCGCTGGCTGGCCAGCGCCCAGGTGGGCAAGCCGGTGGCGGATACGACCTACAGCCGCCCCATCCGCTGGCTGGTGGCCTTGTTAGGCGATCAGGTCGTGCCGTTTGAATACGCCGGGTTAAACAGTGGCCGGGTTAGTTACGGCCTGCGTTCGGAAGGCTCCCCCAAATTCGAATTTGCCGGCGCTGATAGCTACCAGCAGACCATCGCCGCGCAAGGCATCTGTCTCGATTTTGAAGCCCGGTGCGCGGCCATCAAAGCCGAATTGGAGAATCTGGCCGCCGGCGTCGGCGGCCGGCCCCTCGACGATCCAGACTTGCTGGACGAAGTGACCAACCTGGTTGAAAAACCGACACCCTTCCTCGGTTCCTTCGATGAGGTCCACCTGGCGCTTCCTGCCCCGGTCCTGATCACCGTGATGAAGAAGCACCAGCGCTACTTCCCCGTCCTCGAGGCCGAAAATGGCGCCCTCCTCCCCTATTTCCTGGCCGTTCGCAACGGCGGTAGCGAGTATTTGGATATTGTCCGAGCCGGAAACGAAGAAGTGCTATTAGCCCGCTACGCCGACGCCGCCTTCTTCTTCAAACACGATACCAGCCGGAAATTGGAGGACTTCCTGCCCCGTTTAGATACTTTGATCTTCCAACAAGACCTCGGCTCTATGCTGGATAAAACCAAGCGCCTGGAAAAGTTAGCCCTCCAACTGGCCGATATGTTGAACCTCTCGGATGAGGAAGTGGCTACGGTCGCCCGGGCGGCGCACCTCTGTAAAGCTGATCTGGCCACCCAGATGGTCACCGATTTCACCAGCCTCCAGGGGCAAATGGGCTACGAATACGCCCTCCGCTCCGGCGAATCGAAAGAAGTCGCCAGCGCGATCCAGGAACATTATCTCCCGGCGGGGGCCGGCGATGCCCTCCCCGAAACGAAACCCGGACTGGTCCTCAGCCTGGCCAATCGCCTCGACAGCCTGGCCGGATTGATCGGCGTCGGCCTGGCCCCTACCGGCAGCGCCGATCCCTTCGCCCTACGCCGCGAGGCGTTGGGCTTGGTAACGATTTTGCTGGAAAAAGGGATTGATTTCTCGGTCAAAGCGGGGTTGGAGAAAGCCGCCGGGCTGATGCCGGTCACCATCAGCGCAGAATCGGTAGCGGAAGCCAGTACGTTTGTGCAACGTCGCCTGGAAGGGCTGTTGCGTGAGCGGGGGTTCGCCCACGATGTCGTCCAGGCTGTTCTGGCCGAGCGGGGTGATAATCCCGCCTCGGCTTTGGCGGCCGCCCAAGACTTGGCTACTGCCGTCGCCGCGGACGATTGGCTGGACTTGCTCAACGCCTACGCCCGCTGCGTGCGCATTGTACGCCCCATTCAAGAGCGCTACACCCTCCAGCCTGACTTGTTGGCCGAACCGGCCGAAAAAGCCCTCTACGCCGCCTACCAACAGGTTCAGGCCCGGCTCACCGCCACTTCATCGCTGGCGGACGTTATAACCGCCATTCGTGAGCTAATGCTCACGCCGATCAATATCTTCTTCGATGATGTTCTGGTCATGGCCGAGGATGAGAGGCTTAGAAACAACCGCCTGGCCCTGTTGCAAAATATCCGTGATTTGACTAAGGGCTACGCGGATTTCAGCGAGTTACAGGGATTCTAGCAAAGTTGTATTTCAGATCAGGTTGTAGAGACTTATAGAGGAAAAATAAGTGCGGCCATTCTAAGCAAAGTATGGTATAATTTCAGGTAAAAAGGAGGCGGATGATGACAGTACACGATGTAGCGATTGCTAAGATTAATCAACTGCCTGAATCCCTCGTTCAGGAGGTCAATGATTTCATTGACTTTTTACTGATGAAACAAGATAATGCCCGTTGGCAATTGTGGCTGCAATTTGCCGAGGCAATCACGTTAACTGAGTCAGATTTTGGCGACTACCTGACTAATCTGGAGGCCTATGAAGACCGCCTGGCCAAAAGAAAGCTTCCGATGAACCGGACCTTAAAGCAATAGACGAAGCCTTGCGTACGATTCTGGGATTGTAGGGTCAGAAAAACGACGGCAGATTGAGCAAGAAGCAGATAATCAATCCTCCAAAAGTGGAGCCAGAGATCTTTGGCTCCGCTTTGTGTTTATAGCCCCCTCAACCGAGCCAAATATTTGTGACATTTGTCACCAAAAACACAGGACAAACACCACTATATATGCACCCATAATACTGTTAAAATGAGTTTTGGGATTTGACAGTTTTAAAAGAAGAAATTATATTTCCTTATTCAAACTTAACCATGGTTAACTTTTTTGTTAACCTATGATAAAGACACTTAACCACAACCGAAATGTGACATCGTCATTGACCATAGATGAAAAGGTGAACAAAGATGAAGTCAAAAGCCCTACCGGACGAAAACATAACGACAGTAAATAATGATCATACCCATGAAGACGACCACCCCTGTGTAGATGTCATCAAGGGGGCAGTAGTCGCAGAACCTGGCATTCTGGGGGTAAAATTAGACCCGCAGCGGCAAGAAGTGTCGTTTGACTATGATCCCAGCCAAATCTCAGAACAAAAGATTGCCCAAATCGCGGAGCGTCTGACCCCCTCCCTGCAAAACAATCTCCAAACATGTACCTTGCGCTTAGGTCATCACAGAGGTCGGGCTTGTGAAGTTTGTGCCTCACTTTTGGAGAATCGGATACGTCAAATCAATGGTGTCCGTAAGGCCTCGGCCAGTTATATGGGCGGGGCGTTAAGCATTACGTTTGATAACAGCCTCGTCTCCTCAGATCAACTCGTACAGCAGATTAAGCAGTTCGGGGTGAGCGTTGCCCCTTCCGCGGCGGACCTGCCTGTGGTAACGGCCGTACCTGAACCAGTCACAGGGCCGATTCGGCGGGCCTGGAAATGGCTAACCGCACAAAATCTGGAGGCGATCTTTACAGTCATCACTTTTATCATGCTCCTCGTGGGTTGGCTGGCTGAAAGGGTGGCCGTGCCCCCTTACGTCTCGGTGGTAGCCTACACCATTGCTTATGTAACCGGGGGTGTTTTTGGCTTAAAGGCCGGGCTCGAGTCGCTCCGTGAACGGACAATTGATGTGGACTTATTAATGGTCCTGGCCGCCATTGGAGCTGCCATTGTTGGCTCGCCCTTTGAAGGGGCTTTGCTGCTTTTCCTATTTTCGCTCTCTAATGTCTTGCAAGACTATGCCTTAGACCGTACACGTAACGCCATCCGGGCGTTGATGAAGCTGCGCCCCAATCAAGCCCTGGTCCTGCGTGATGGAGAGTTAGTGACTTTGCCAGTGGAAAAAGTGGTCATCGACGATCACTTTTTAGTCCGGCCGGGAGATCGGATCCCCCTTGATGGGGTTGTACTCGAAGGGGACAGCGCGGTCGATCAGTCGTCACTCACGGGCGAATCTATGCCGGTAGCGAAATCCCCTGGCGACAGTGTACTGGCCGGCACTATTAATAAAAATGGTAGTCTGGAAGTACGAGTCACGAAAACGGCTCAAGACTCAACCATCGCCAAATTGATCAAACTGGTTGAAGAGGCGCAAAGTGAAAAAGCGCAGACCCAGCGTTTCTTGGATCAGGCTGAACAGTATTACGCCACCGGTGTTATCGGCTTCACTATTTTGGCCATCTTTGTCCCAATTTTGCTCCTGGGAGAAGATTTTGACCCTGCCTTTTATCGGGCTATGACCTTGATGGTAGCTGCTTCGCCCTGCGCCCTAATTATCAGCACACCTGCTTCTATTTTATCAGCCATAGGCAATGGCGCTCGTAAAGGGGTCCTCTTCAAAGGGGGTGTACACCTGGAGCAAGCTGCAAGCATTAAGGTGATCGCCTTCGACAAGACAGGGACTTTGACTGAAGGCGAACCCAGAGTCACCGACGTTAAGGTGATCTCGGCAGGCCAACAGGATGTTTGGCAGGGGGATGAAGATGATCTCCTGGCCCTGGCCGCGGCTGTTGAACTCAAGTCGGAGCACCCGCTGGCTCAGGCGACGGTTATGGCCGCCCAAGAACGCAACCTGGGTATACCGGAGGTCCGTGCTTTTCAGGCGGCAACAGGCATGGGGGTCAGCGGAACGGTCAACGGCATGGATATTCGCGTTGGCAATTTACGTCACTTTGCGGCTTTTAACCCCCTTGGGCTGGCGGCGGCTGAGCAAGAAGTTGATCGCCTGCAAGCGGAAGGCAAAACGGCCGTGGTCGTCGCCCAAATCATCGCTGATGGGCGTACAGCCCACCTCTTGGGCATTGTCGCTTTCGCCGATCAGTTGCGTTCTGATGCGGCGGATGTGGTGCGCGCCTTGAAGTCCCTCGGTGTAGCCCGGGTGGTTATGCTCACGGGAGACAACGAGCGTATCGGCCGGGCCATCGCCGAACAAGTCGGCGTTGATGATTATTACGCCGAATTGCTCCCTGAAGATAAACTAGGCCTGATCAAAGATCTGGAAGCAGAATTTGGCCCGATCGCTATGGTAGGCGATGGGGTGAACGACGCCCCGGCCCTGGCCAGCGCTTCAATCGGCATCGCCATGGGGGCCGCCGGCACCGATGTCGCCCTGGAAACAGCCGATGTTGTCCTGATGGCTGATGATTTGTGCAACATTCCTTACGTCATTGACCTCAGCCGCCAAACCCGCAAGACACTTATCGTCAACCTGAGCTTTGCCATGGGTATGATCGCCGTTATGATCGCAGCCATTTTCACCGCAAATCTGTCGCTTCCCCTGGCCGTCGTCGGGCATGAAGGGGGGACCGTGTTAGTCTCATTGAACGGCTTGAGATTGTTGGTTTACAAGGGCAGGCTTTAACCACCGATTGCGATCATCGGTTACAAAAAGCGGAGGCGAGATTTTCGCCTCCGCTTTAATGTTTGATTGATGTGCCTGCCTGATTCTTAGTGGGTTACATCCATCACCGGCAAACCACTGGGCACTGACTCCGGGATATGCATCGTTAAATCACCCGCGGCAGGATCCGTTAAAGCTTCTAAAAAGGCCACTAGTTGGTGGACTTCATCGTCTGACAGTTCAAGCGATGAAGTCATGAGGGGATCAAGTCCGTTCATCAAAACAGCAACCATGACTTCATCATTTCTAAAGGTAGCTTGTAAGTCAGGTGCAAGCTGGATAACATCGTAATTGCGCAGCGCCTCTGCTGGTTGCGAATGATGGCGGATGGCGCCTTCCAGGGTCGAGTAAGCGCCATTATGCATCCATGGTCCGGTGAGGGAGACATTTCGCAGGGGTGGGGTGCGGAAGGCGAAGTCATCCGCCGACTTACCGGTGATCAACCTGCGTCCAAGATCCAGGCCAACTTTGTTGTTCTTACCGGGTCCAAGCTGGGGGATGCAGATATTATGATGTTTTTGGTCTGTGAAGAGGTTACCGCTATGACAGGCGACACACCCCGCTTTACCGTAAAAAAGAAAAGCCCCCCGTTTGGCTTTCTCTGACAGAGCCGAATTATCCCCGGCAACGTAGCGATCCCAGGGGCTGTTGAGATAAGTGAACGCTTGCGCTTCAAAAGCAGCAATGGCATTAGCCACATGTTGGAAACCGAGTTCCTCAGGCGCAAGATCGGGATAAGCCTGCTGAAACATGGCCACATATTCTGGAAGGGCCAAAAGCCGTTGCATCAAACCCTCCCAAATCGCAGGCAGGTCCTCATCCTCAAGAAGGGCCAATTCGTTTAAGTTGCCAAATACATCCAGATCCCCCGCCGCGCCGCGCATTTCGTCGCGAGAGGTCACCGGAAACATGGCCTGAGCAGCCAGAATACTCGTTAACCCCGCAGGTAATTGCTCCCTAGCCGGAGTCGTAAAGCCTGTCGTGGCTGTCCCGGCCACCCGACTATCCCAAAACATCGTCTCCCATTCGGTGGCGCCCCGATTGAAAACATCTGGCGCGTTGCGTGGAATAAAAGAACGCCCCTCACCTCGGACCCGTTCTAGCCCCAGGCCAGTGCCACCCGTTCCTAGGGAGAGAGATAGCCCATCGCCGGTGTGCAACAAGGGATGGTGACAGGTCGCGCAGGAAATGTCGCGATTGCCACTCAATTCCTTGTCAAAGTAAAGTAACTTTCCCAGGGCCACCAGTTCGGGGTCTTGCGCTGGTCCCGGATCCAAAGGGGTAATTTCAAAACGGGCTAAAAGCTCCTGCAACTGCACCTCCAGGCTGTCCACAGTTGCTGGGACGGCCTCAGCTTGCGCCGGATCTGGGGGAGATATTGGTTGAGTTACCTGGCCTAAATTGGTGGCAAATACTTCTGTAGTTTCACCCAATCTTAAATCAGTAGAGGAAACGTTATCAGGGTAAGATACGGGATCAATAATCCAGGCCCAATATAAACCCAGGCCCCCTCCAACTACCAGGCCGAGAAGTAAGCCGCCCATTACTATCCAGATTGAAGCCCGGGAATTATTCATCATTCTCTCCTAACATCTATTTTTCACGTTTTGCGACTTTAATCTCCCCAAATTTTTCCGGGTGTTTGGCCGTTATATCTGCGTAGAAGTCTTTAATAATCGCTATATCAGCTTCAATATCGCCGGAGGGCATGATACTGGGGCCGATGCCACAAATTTTGCGTCTGTAATCAAAAAAACCAAGCACAATGGGCACATTGGCTTTATACGCTATATAGTAGAAACCCGTTTTCCAATATTTAACCCGACGGCGCGTTCCTTCCGGGGTCAGGCCGAGGATAAACTGGTCATGTTTTTTGAATTGCTGGACGATCTGATCCACGACATTATGTCGGGCATTGCGATCAATAGGGAGGCCCCCCAAAGCTCTGAGAAGCCAGCCCAAAGGAGGGCGAAACAGACTATCTTTGGCCATCCAGCATACTTTGACCCCAAAAGCAGCGATAATGCCTATCCCCAGCGGCAGATCCCAGCCGGAGGTGTGAGGCGCGCCAATAGTCACAAACTTAGGCACATCAGGGAAAATGCCCACCACCCGCCAACCGAACAGGCGCATGATCAATTGGGCCGACTTCATAATAAAACGATCCCCTTCCGGGTTGCCACGAAAGGTTTCGGCTATAGTATCTTTTTTGCTGGTCAAATCAGTTCCATTCCGGTGGTGTACGTGGCTGGTAATATCTTTTATAATTATACACCAAAATTACGGAAGTAAGAACTTTTTTTCGTTCTCTGATCTCAAATGATAACTAACCGTGATTAAATGAGAAACCAGGTTTTTCTCGATCCATTAGGTCAGATTAAAGTCATTTAAGCCCGATTCTGGCTGGATTTTTGCTCATTTCAGTAAAAAACCTGGTTTCTTTCCCTCCTCCACGGTTAAGTGCGGTTCTACCTCTCAAATCACCTCCAGTTCTTTCCCTACGTTCTCAAAAATCTCTAGTGCTTCATCAAGATCATCCTGAGAATGAGCTGCTGAAAGCATAACCCGAATACGGGCTTTGCCTCGCGGGACGGTGGGGAAACCGATTGCCGTGGCGAAAACTCCCTCTTCAAAGAGACGCTGGCTGAATTTTTGGGCCAGAGGCGCTTCGCCCAGCATCACCGGGGTAATCGGCGTCTGACTGACGCCGAGATCAAACCCTAGGTTTTTCATCCCTTGTTTAAAGTTATCCCCATTCCTCCACAGTTTATCCACAAGTTCGGTGCTTTCTTCCATAATATCCACCGCAGCAATACAAGCCGCGACATCAGCCGGCGTGACAGCGCTGGAGAAGAGGAAGGGACGTCCCCGCTGACGCAACCAATCGACAATGATTTGCTTACCAGCAATATAACCACCAACCACCCCAAAGGCTTTTGACAGGGTGCCCATCTCTACATCAATCCTGCCATGCAGGTCGAAATGATCGACAATGCCGCGACCACCTCGCCCTAACACCCCCTCGCCGTGAGCATCGTCCACCATAAAGATAAGACTATGTTCTTCGACTGCCTCGACCAACTTATCCAGGGGAGCCAGGTCGCCATCCATAGAAAATACGCCATCGGTGACTAACAGAGCGCGGCTAAAAGGGCTGTTTTCGGCAATCTGATGACGTAAATCGTCTACATCATTGTGCTTGTAAGGGACAATGGTCGCTCGGGAAAGGCGACAGCCATCAATGATCGAGGCATGGTTCAACTCGTCAGAGAAAATAATGTCCCCCCGGCCAACTAAGGCTGGAATCGTAGCTAGATTGGCAGTAAACCCCGATTGGAATGATATGGTTGCTTCGACCCCCTTAAAATCGGCCAAACGGCGTTCCAGTTCCAGATGCAAGTCCATTGTCCCGGCGATAGTTCGCACAGCACCGGGCCCGACGCCCCAGCGATCGATAGCTTTTTGGGCGGCCTCCTTCAACCGTGGGTCATTAGCTAGACCTAAATAATTGTTTGAGCAAAAGTTGAGCAAACTTCTGCCATCAACGGTAATCCGCGCCCCCTGGGCCGAACTGAGGGAGCGGATATTCGTGAATAACCCTTCCGTTTTCAGGGAGTCCAGTTCTTCTTGAATCCAGTCCAATTTTGTCGTCAGCATCATTGCCTCCTTAGATTTGAGTTAAAAGCTAGATATTTAAAGCCAGTTACGATGTCGAAAAAATAAGAGCATACCGAGGAAAATAAACATCATCAGAAACATGGTCCCGGCAAAAGCATAGGGATAGTTTTGAAAGGGAAGACGAACATTCATACCTAAAATACCACTAATAAGGGTTAGAGGCAACATAATCACCGAAATTACGGTCAGAATACGCATGACTTCGTTGATGCGGTGTGAGAGCAAAGAATCGGTCGTCGCGCTCAAATCGGCGATGACTTCGTAATTTTCATCCAAAATATCACGTACTTTATAAATATGGTCCAGAATATCACCAAAGTACTCATCTAGCTCCTCACGGATAAAAGGCCGATCTTTCTGTTCTAAATTAGAAATAATAGCAATTTGGGGTCTAATGATCCGCCGTAGGGCGATAATATCACGCCGGACGAGAGAAATTTCCTGGACGAGGGTCCGTGTATCGGCCTCAAAAATCTCATCCTCAATTTGGCTAATTTGACTATCAACTTTGTACAAAATGGGGAAAATATAGTCAACCAGCCGGTCAATAATGGTGTGCAAAAGCGTGCTTGCCCCACGACTCATGTACCTGACTCGTGTAGTCTCATTCTCCTGACAGTCAAGATAAAAATTGTTCAAGGGCTTTAAGATTCCATCATGCACGGTGATTAGATAACTACGACCGATAAAAAAATCAACCTCGGCCGGACGACTGACTCGGCGCGCGGAATCAAAAATAGGAAAATGCATCACAATAAAAAGATGATTCTCATACTCGTCAATTTTCGGGCGCTCAATACGGCTTAAACAGTCTTCCAAGGCCAGAGGGTGAAAAGAGAAGCGGTCCTGGAAGGAGTTAATATCTTCAACTGTGGGACGCTCAATATTGATCCAGATGAGTCTATCATATTCGATTTTGGTTAGGCTCATAGCCAACCTCCTGTTCAGATTATGACTCTACCCCTATGGCCTTGTCAATTTTGTCGGTCAGGCGGCTATAGCTGAGACATGAAGAAAAAAAGCCAGTGAAGCGTTCACTGGCTTTGCATACACGACAACTATGAAAGGCCTAGCGGGTAAGGTGCATCGGCATAAGGACATGGGTAAAGCTATCATCGCCAATAGGACGTAATACACCAGGGCTAGCCGGGGCCGAGGTTTCCAAGGCTACTTGAGCGCTGTCTAGAACATTTAAAATGTCAATCAAGTATTTGGCATTAAAAGCGATCTCAATTGGCTCACCTTCCACGCTGGCGTCAAGCTCGCTGATATTATCACCTAATTCTTGGCTGGTGGCAGATATCATTAGATGTCCACTATTCAGGCCACCATCACCAGGGGTAATATCCAGCTTAATGATATTAGCTGCATCTCTGGCAAAGAGATGGGACACGCGAGCGGCCTTGAGAAAGTTCCTAGTATCCAGAACGGTCCGCGTAACCCGTTCGGTGGGAATAATTTGGGTCACATTGGGAAAGGGGCCAGGGAGGAGTTGGGAAACCAGATCAACATCTTTAAGATGAAACAAAATTTGATTTTGGGCAGAGGTAATTAC
>JABAHQ010007744.1_pt3 | contig 14257 bp, 8 predicted proteins | sample 7062091 | NCBI WGS metagenome assembly JABAHQ01 (sample SAMN14534359, study PRJNA622989) | marine sediment metagenome | biome: marine biome [ENVO:00000428]; feature: marine pelagic biome [ENVO:01000023]; material: deep marine sediment [ENVO:00002113] | place: India: Gulf of Kutch | collected...
CTAAAGCAGAAGGAGCAGCCGGCGTCGGCCATTTGCACCAACACGCTGGAGCTCGGCATCGACATCGGCGCAGTCAAAAGCGTCGTGCAAATTGGACCGCCTCCGCAGGTGGCCAGCTTGCGCCAACGGCTTGGGCGCTCTGGGCGCCGAAAGGGTGAGCCCGCCATCTTGCGCGGCTACTGCATCGAGGACGCCTTGGACCCCAGGTCGTCCCTGGACAGTCTGCTTCGCCTGGGCACTGTCCAGATGGCGGCCATGGTGTCGCTTCTCCTGCAGAAGTGGTTCGAGCCGCCGCGCGCTCACGGTGCCCACTTGTCAACGCTGGTGCAACAGGTCCTTTCGGTGGTTGCCCAGCGAGGAGGCGCGACCATCGGTCAGCTTTACGCGCTCCTGTGCGCACCCGGCACACCCTTTCAGGGGCTCTCCAAGGAGGAATTCGCGCAGCTGGTGCGGCAGCTAGGTGCCAAGGAGCTGCTGACCCAGGACTCGTCTGGACTGCTTCTGCATGGCAGGCTGGGCGAGAAGTTCGTGAACCACTACTCCTTCTATGCCGCGTTCGCTGCGGACGAGGAGTTCCGCATCGTCAGCGCGGGGCGCATGTTGGGCACGCTGCCGGTCTCTCAGATGCTCACCACCGGGCAGCGCATCCTATTTGCCGGAAAGACCTGGCTCGTGGAGAGCGTTGATGAGCCCCAGAAGACGATTTTTGTGGTCCGTGCTGGCGGCGGCGTTCCCCCGCTGTTCAACGGCGGGGCTGGCCGGGTTCACACGCGCGTAAGGCAGGAGATGCGCCGGCTGTTGGAGTCCAACGAGTCGCTGCCTTTCCTCGATGAGGTGGCTCAGCGCTTTCTCTCTGAGGGTCGCCAGCAGTACGCTGACCGAGCGCTTTCCACGGAGTTCGTGCTGAATCAGGGGCGAGAACTCATGCTTCTGACCTGGCTGGGGGACTCAGCCAATGAAGCGATTGCCGCACTGCTGATTCGACGGGGGTTTGTGGCCAGCCCGGCTGGCCCAGGAGTTGAAGTACGCCTAGATGGCCGCTCCGCGCAGGATGTCTTGGATGCGCTGAGCGACGCGGCTGTCGACGAACCCCCGTCGCTGGACATGCTGCTCCAAGACGTCAGCANNCGGGAGAAATGGGACTGGGCGCTGCCGGATGGTCTGCTTCGCAAGGCGTACGCGAGCCTGAACCTAGACTTGGACGAAGGCCTTGCTTGGGCTAGAGCCAGCACCGCGGAGTGAGCACTCCGCTAATGTTGCTCACCACCGCAGGCCGGGAGCGGACCTATGTTGGACCGACGTGAGTGCTCTACAGTCGGGCCAAGCGCAACATAAAGGGAGGCTAGCTGGTAATGTGGGCCGACAACGAAACGACTATTGACTACCTGAACTTTGGAGTCGTTGCAGACGCGTGCGCCAAGCTCCTGCAGCAGGCTCAGGGGGTGCCACTCTCTGTAGGCGTGTCCGGTGGCTGGGGTGTCGGCAAGACCTCACTGGTCCGGATGATTGAAGGCCGACTGAAGCAGGCTGACTCGCCAGGGAAGAACACCTATGTCGTTGTCACCTTCAACCCATGGCTCTATCAGGACTTCGAGGGCGCCCGCAGCGCATTGCTCCAACTCGTCGGCGANNTCAACCTCCTCCGTCTGGCCCAACTGGGTGGAGAAGCGGCAGCGACGCTGTATACGGGCGTCCCCGTAGGCAGCATCGGCGCCGCCGTCATGAAGGTTGGAGGGTTTTTCGGACTCGGCGGAGGCGACGGTGAGCCCGGCGACGGCGAGGGCGAGAAGGGCAAGGACGACAAGGGGGCTGCTGACGGTCTGCTAAAGCCGGCCGAGCCCGTCTCGCTGCCCAGCGAGATTCAAGCGTTCCGCAACGCGCTCGAAGAGCTGCTCGAGGAGCTAAAGGTCACGCTGGTCGTGTTCGTGGACGACCTGGACCGCTGCCTGCCCAAGACTGCCATCTCCACGCTCGAGTCGATTCGGCTCCTTCTCTTCCTCAAGCGGAGTGCTTTCGTTGTCGCGGCTGACAACGAGTTCATCCGTGGGGCGGTGCGGGTGCACTTCGAGGGCACCAGTATCTCGGGTGAAGTTGCGACGAACTACTTCGACAAGCTCATCCAGGTGCCGCTTCATGTTCCGCGACTCGGCATCAACGAAGCCAAGGCGTACCTGGCACTGCTGCTGATGGAACGCGCCCACTCCGACGGCGACTTCGACAAGACCGGTTTCGAGGCTGCGAGGGAAGCCATTCCAAAGCGCCTGCAGACGAGTTGGAAGGGCGACGCTGTAACTTCGGAGTTCTTGCAGAGCCTCGTCGGCTTGGGCAACACACGCATGCTCGAGTTGATGAAGTTGGCCGAAGGCTTGGCTCCGCTGCTCACCCAGTCGAGCGCTGTCAATGCGAACCCTCGGCTCATGAAGCGGTTCCTCAACACGGTCTACCTTCGGTCAGCGTTGGCCACACCGCAAGGCATCGACCTTGACATCCCGTCCCTTGCAAAATGGCACCTCGTGGAGCGATGCGACGAGACGCTCGCAAATGCGCTGGCGGCAAGGGTGACCTCGGCCGCCGATGGGCGAGTGCCGGTCCTGCATGAGGCAGAAGCGGCTGCAGCAAGCGGCGCGGTGCTTCCCGAGCCGTTCAAGGATGACCGTTTCACGCGCGAATGGCTGCAGCTGCAGCCGCCGCTGGGCGAAACCGACCTTCGCCCTCTGCTGCACTTGAGCAGAGACACGGCGACTCGGGACTTTGGCGCCGACAACATGACTACCGAAGGGCGCGCCTTGCGAGACGCCTTGGTCAGCGCGACAGCGTCGAATGCGCCGCTGACCGAAGCCATCAGGGCCGCTGGAGCGATTCAGGCCGGCATGGCGATGGCCAAGGCATGGCAGCTCAAGGCGGCCAAGCGCACCTGGCGCTCAGGCGAAGATGTCGTCCCGCTCCTTGAGCCCTGCAAGGTCTACCCGGAGCTGGCCGCCCAAGCTTCTGCGCTTCTCGCCGAAGCACCGGTCGGCAAGGTTGGGCCCGGCATCATCCCGCCGCTATATGCACAGCTTTGGGCGCGGCCCATCGTTGACAAGTGGGAAGCGGACTCGTCAACTGAGCGGCCCACGAAGGCTGCCATCGTGCAGGCGAAGAAGGGAGCCCGGTAGTGGGAACTTCTACTTCAAGCTCGGGCGGTAAGGCGGGCTCACCATTCGACCCAGAGTGGCTATCGTCTGACACCTCGGGCGCGGGAGTTGCAGGCGACGACGGTCATGCCGAGCCTGGCCAAGATGGGGGCGACGAATCCGGCGAGGCATCCGACGCGGGCATTGCCGACATCCAAGCGGGTAAGGCTGCAGCCGTCGACGGGGCGCTCGCGCCTAGTCGCAGGTTTGCCGACGCTCGCACCAAGATGTCGACCTTCCTCGGGGGTGGCGGGAGTGAGTCGCTCCGCTCTGCGGCCAAAAGTATGGTCACAAAGGGCATGGGTGGTTCGCGCCGCGCCGCCTCGACCATGCGAGGCACTGCCCAAGGCGCGGGCGCGCTCGGCCAGTTCTTGGCGTCTGCCCGCGACCGTTCAGACCCTCGCGTTGCCAACTGGGTTGACCGAACTCGGCAGGCGAACCTCGCTGCCGACGACCTCATCTTGGAACTGGTCAAGGAGGTCATGCCCGATACCGGCAGCGTGGACGACGAGTCATTGCGCAATGCCGCTGCTGAAGCGCTGGGCCTGCTCTATGAGCTCAACCCCGACATTGATATCTTTAATCTCAGCGATGCGCAAATTCACGACGTAATGGCCATCACGATTGCCAACGATGTTTGCAACCGCATGGACCTGCAGCTCGGTCAGGCATACGAGAAGCTGAAGTACGACGCACAACAGATTCAGGTTTATCGGAAGGACGTGAAGGAGTACGTTCAATCGGAAGTTCGGGTCGTGATGGAACGACTCGGTACAACGGGGCTCGACCCCAAGCGTCTCGCTCGAGACGTACTGCAGTCGGCGATGGAGGTGTTTGCATCATGATGAAAGTGCTATGCACGTCCGTTGACCATTTGCCATCCACGCTCGCCGAGGAAGAACGCGCCTTCACGCTTTTTAGGAGCGCTAAGCGCGCTGGCATCGGCACCGTAGCCCAAGGTTGGCGCGGGTCCTTAAAGCGAAAGGGGTTCGCACCGACCGTGCAGGCCTGGGACTTCGTGCAGTTCTGCCTGTCGGTTTGCGCGGCCGACCTCTGTTGCCCGCGGAACACGAGCGCGGACGGCTGGACGCGAATGATTGAGCTCACGGTCGCGCTGAATGAGCCGTTGCGTTGGGCACCCTGGAAGGCGCATGCCGAGCGACTGCTGAAGGTTCTGACCGGTGACTACTGGACGCTGAATTTCGTTGACGGGGGAGTCACCCCGCCCAATGGCAAACCTCAACCTTGGGCGCAGGACTGCGTATGTCTGCTATCGGGCGGCCTTGACAGCCTCATCGGCGGCATCAATCTGGTGACAGAGGGGCGTCAGCCGGTCTTCGTGTCGCAGCTGGCGCACGAGGACTCAGACCNNTCAGACCGCCAGCGGCGATACGCGGCTCTGCTTGGGGGCGGCGCTACCCACATGCAGTGGAGCCACGGTATCAGCTTCTCAGGCAACCGTGAGGCCTCGACGCGGGGCCGGTCGTTGGCGTTCTATGGGTTTGCGGTTATGGCTGCCTCAAGGATTGCTGGCGCCCCAGTGCAGGTCTTCATCCCCGAGAACGGATTCATCTGCATCAACCCTCCACTGGTTCCCGGCCGGGTAGCCAGCCTCAGCACACGGACAACACACCCGTTGTTCATTGCTGAGTTGCAAGAGCTCCTCGAAGGCCTGGGCATCGCAGTACGGCTTGAGTTGCCCTATCGATTCAAGACGAAGGGCGAGATGCTTCGCGAGTGCGCGGACCAGGCCCTGCTCGAGTCGGTCGCCTCCGACTCAACGAGCTGTGGTCGGTTCCGGACGTACAACCGCACCCACTGCGGCCGTTGCGTGCCTTGCCTGATTCGCAGGGCGGCGTTCTTGGCATGGGGACCAGGGCGCGACACGACAAGGTACGCGTACCCATCCGTGGTTGGCTCCGACAAGTCCAGCGGCCCGGACGACCCTATGGCCGCGGCGCTGGCTGTGCTCTCGGTCCGGGAAAAGGGGCTGGACCGCTTCTTGGGCGCCACCCTTGCCTTTGCGTCGCCCGCCGAGCGAGCCGGGTATCGGCAGGTCCTTCAATCGGGGTTCAACGAGCTTGAGGCGCTGCTCCAGGCAGATGGGCTGCTGTGATGGACTTCCACTGCCACCTAGACCTCTACCCTGGGGCACGGGAGGTCTACCGCGAAGCGGCCAAGCGCAATGAGTTCACTTGGTTGGTGACCACAAGCCCTAAGGCGTTCGCAGCCACGTCGCGTGCGCTAGAGCCTTTGCCGACAGTGCTCATGACACCGGGGTTGCATCCGGAGATTGCACACGAGCGTGCAGCAGAGCTGGACTTGCTGTTGGAGCAGATTGCCGGGGCGAAGGCAGTTGGTGAAGTAGGCCTGGACGGGTCCCCTCGGTTTCGGGCTCACTACCAGGTTCAGCGCCGCATCTTCAGCGCAGTCATTGCGCGCTGCGTCGAGGTGGGCGGTCGCACGCTCAGTATTCACTCCCGCCGCGCTGTCAGGGATGTGCTGGGAGAGTTGGGGCGGAACCCGAACTTTGGGACAGCGGTGTTGCACTGGTTCTCGGGGACCCCTGCTGAGCTAAGGGCGGCTGCGGCTCTCGGTTGTTGGTTCAGCATCGGCCCGGCGATGTTCGACTCTGCAAGCGGCAAAGCTTTGGCCGCCGCGATGCCCCGCGACCGAGTCGTGCCTGAGAGCGACGGCCCCTTTGCGAAGATTGAAGGCAAGCCGGTGATGCCTTGGAGCGAGAGTCAGACGGCCGAGGGGTTGGCGCCTCTGTGGCGTCTATCGACCGAGGAGACTACTAGTGCGCTCGCTCAGAACGGGCGCGCGCTTCTCAAGCTGATAGGGTGGTAGCGTTACCAGGGTTTGATGCGCTTGCCGAAGTCGCGTCCAGCTTCTATGCCGCGGCCGCTCTGATTCGACATAAGCTTTTATTACAAATGAGTGTGGTTGTCAGCTCAATAGCACTCAACAAGACGCAATAGAACGCCTGCACTCGATTGCCTTCAGGGAGTCAACTTCAGCATGCACGTCACCTTTGGCCTATTCCTGGACGCCCGCCAGGGCCCGTCACCGACGAACTTCTTCAACAGCCCTCTTGTCGGTCGGCTGGGCTTCCTCTCCCTGCTGGAAACCTACCTTGGCTTGTCGGCACCCGAGGCCTCGTTCGCGAAGCGAGTAGCGGTCTACTCCGGCCTCCTTCGCGCGCACGACAATGGCTCCCGCTTCTACAGCGAGTCCCTGCAGGCAGACAGCATCGGTACCGCCGCACGCCTCCTGGCCTGGCGAGACGAGTGGCGCCTCGGCGGCTGGGACGGCAGTGCAAAGCCTACGCATCCAGCGCGGATTCAGGAGCTTTCCGCCATCGAGACGGCCGCTGCCGGCAAGCTCCCGCCCGGGGAGGCCGAGCGCTTGCACCTGGTAGTGCAAGCCCTTCGCGAGTCCGGCCCTGGCCCCATCAAGTCGGTTCACCTCGTTGACCCGCCCGAAGACTTCCCTCTCCTTTGGCGGCAAGTGCTCGACCTCCTGCCTGCCGTTGAGGTCCGTCTCCCCGAACCACAGGGCACAGGGTATCTCCGCGCGGTGCAGGAGCAGGCGCTGGCCGTTCTGGCCGGCCACCCTGCTGGCAAGTTGGGCGCGCCGCCCGACGGCAGCGTCCTGTTGGTGCACGCCCTCGCGGCCACAACCGCGGCGCACTGGCTGAGCGCCCATAACTCGTACGAGCCGGGCGACCGGCTGGTCCTTGCCGAGGACGCCGGAGATGGCCTCGACGTGACCCTGTCCGCAACTGGCGGGGTCAACTGTGGGTTCGAACACCCGAGCCAGCTCCGCCCTGCCCTTCAGGCACTACCTCTTGCCCTCGAGCTGTGCTGGACGCCCCTCGACATCAACCGGCTGCTGGACTTCCTCACCCACCCGGTGGGCCCGTTCAGCCGCCGCGCGAGGAGCACCCTCGCCCGCGCTGTGTCTAAACAGCCCGGGATTGGCGGGGAGGCATGGACCGCAGCCAAGGCCAAGCTCGCCACGGGAGAGGACGCCCAGGAAGTCGCCGACGAAATTGCCTTCTGGCTGGAATCCGAGCGCTGGACGCGCACCAACGGAGTGCCCGTCGACGTACTCATCGCCCGGGTTGACCGACTGAAAGAAGCGATGCGGCGGCGTCTCACAGGTGAGTCCGCTGATGTGGCGATTTTCCTGGCTGCGCATCGCCAGTGCGCAGCCGTCCAGGACGCGCTGACCGAACTCGCCAGCCAGGGTCTGGCGACGGTGCTGCCTCGGCAAGTCGAGCAGCTGGTCGCGCACGCCACGCCTGCAGGGGCGACCAACCCTGCCGCGGTTTCGCATGTCGGCTGCATGCGTTCTGCCAGCACTCCAGCCGCCTGTGTCGAAGCCGCCGACGAAGTGGTCTGGTGGATGCCGTCCACCCCCGCACTGCCGTCGCCGCTTCCTTGGTCGCTATCCGAAGTTGAAGCTCTCACCCAGCTGGGTGTCCAGCTGCGAGACCCGGCACGCGAGCTGGTATCGCTGGCAGCGCAGTGGCTTCGCCCGCTGCTTGCAGCGCGCAAGCGCTTTGTCCTCGTCTGCCCGCCCCCTGGCGCCGAGGTACATCCGATTCGTCTGCTGCTCAAGAAGCTACTGCCCGCAATCGAAAACACCGCCATCGACCTTGATGCGGCGATAGGTTCCACTTTCATCGCTTCCACAGCCGCAGCACTGGCACCACAGCCTTTGCCGAGGCCACCTCGACTCGTTCAACTCCCGCAGCCCGTAAAGCTCAGTGACTCCGCGCAGTCGTTCACCACACTCAACGAACTCTTCAACGACCCTGCCCTTTTCGTGCTCAAGCGAGTGGCGGACCTGGAGCCCACCTCGGCCCTGACCGTGGAGGAAGACAACCGCCTGCTCGGCATCCTTGCGCACCGTGTGTTCGAGAAACTCTTCGAGCACGCGGCCGCGCTGACTTGGTCGAACCCCGATGCTGTCGCCCGGTTCCGCGCCGAGGCCGACACCCTCCTGCAGACAGAAGGTGCCGTCCTGCTGATGCAGGGCGCGGGCGTCAGCCAGCAGCACTTCCGAAAGGTCTGCGAGGGCGCCATATGCAGCCTGCTCGACCATCTGAGGTCGGCCGGGGCTACTCAAGTTCAGACCGAGGTCGCGTTCTCTGGAACCCTGGGTGCAGTACCGCTGGCCGGCAAGATTGACCTGCTGGTCACGCTCGATGACAAGCGAACCGTCGCCCTCGACATGAAGTGGCGGAGCGACAACTACTACGCTGGGCTGCTTCGCTCGGGCGAGCACCTGCAACTCGCGCTCTACTCCAGTCTCGTCGAGCAAAAGAACGGTGCCGCACCTGCCGCGCTCGGCTATTTCATCTTGGAGAGCGGTGCGCTCTACATCACAGCAGCAGACATCTTCCCGAAGGCGCAGGTCAGGCGGCCGCCAGAAGGGGTAACCGTCGCCACCCTGCTGGACCAGGCACGCGCGACTTGGAACTGGCGTAAGCAACAGCTGGACGACGGGGTCATCGATGTAGTTCCGGTAGACCCACCAGATGACTTCAAGGGGCCCGACGGAACACTTCCAGTAAAGGGCCCCAACAGCCGCTTCGACGGAGACCACCTCGTCTTGCTCGGAGGCTGGGAACAATGAACAACATCGAGTTCATCAGCGCAGGCGCTGGCAGCGGCAAGACCTACAAGCTGACCGAGACCCTCGCCCAAGCGCTCGAGTCTGGTGCGGCACGCCCTCACGCCATTCTGGCCACAACCTTTACGGTGAAGGCCGCCACCGAACTGCGAGAGCGCGCCCGTTCCTGGCTTCTTGAGAAGGGACGCATCGACCTGGCCACCGCCATTGGCCAAGCCCGGCTGGGCACCGTCAATAGCGTTTGCGGCCAGATGCTTAAGCGGTTCTGCTTCGAGCTGGGCCTGTCGCCTGACCAGACCGTCCTGGGTGAAGGGCAATCCAAGCGACTGCTCAAATCCACCCTGGCCGAGTCCATGGATGCCGCCGCGCAAGCGGAACTGGTGGGGCTGACCGAGCGGTTCGGAATCGAGCAGGCGGACTGGTCCAAGACCGTCGAGGCTGTCGTCAAGGCCGCGCTCGACAATGACATTGCGCCTGCGGCGCTTCGCGCGATGGGCGCGCAGAACGCGGACGCGATGCTTGCGAACTGGCCTGCTCCGAGTACAGGCCCAGACCCCACCGCAGTGCTGAGCGCCGCGCTTAGCAAGGCGCACCAGGAAGTTGCCGCTTTCGTCGAGCAGCGAATGGCTGCAGGCGAACAAGTGCCCCAGAACCTTACAAAGGGCCTGGACGCGCTGCAGAAGCTGGAGCGCGCATTCCGTGAGGACCGCTGGTGCTGGCCCGACTGGATAGGCGCGGCAGGTATCGACGTTGGCGCCAAGGCCAAGAACATCGTGGAGCAAGTCAAGGCCGCCGCTCAAGCCCACGAGTCTCATCCCGCCTTTCATGCCGAGGTCCGCCAGTACCTGGAGCTGGTGTTCAACCTGGCCGCCGACGTTCTCGACGCCTACGAGCAGGCCAAGAAAGCACTGGGTGCCGTCGACTTCAGCGACCAGGAGGTCCTGCTGCTGCGGGCGTTGAGGACAAAGCCCAGCGTCCGCGAGGCCCTGGCGGCCGAGCTGGACCTCGTCATGGTCGACGAGTTCCAGGACACCAGCCCCCTTCAGTTGGCGCTTTTCGTGGAGTTGGCCAAGCTAGCCAAGCGGTCAGTGTGGGTCGGCGACCCCAAGCAGGCCATCTATGGGTTCCGCGGCACGGACGCGAGCCTCATCGCTGGCGTCCTGGGCGCCATCAAGGATTGGGGTGGAACCATTGGGAAGGCCCTCGACACCTCCAGGCGTTCCGTCGAGGGTCTCGTTGCGCTCACCAACGGCGTGTTCGGGTCTGCGTTCGAGCCCGAACTGACGCCAGCGCAGGTTCAGCTGCAACCGCTGCGAAAGGACATCCCGGACCAAGCAGTACTCCTGAATTGGAGCTTCGAGAGCAGCCGAAACGACTCGGACTACCTGGGGCTTGGACAAGCCGTCCGCGAACTGCTGGCTTCCGGGGTAATGGTCGAAGACAAGGACACCAAGCAGCTGCGACCGATTCAAGCCGGCGATGTCGGGGTGCTGTGCCGTTACAACGACCAAGTCGAGTTTGCCGTCACGTCGCTCACCCGCTGGGGAATCCCTTCAGCCAGCCCACGCTCCGGCCTGCTGGGGACTGCCGAGGCCACCTACGTGATGGCATGCCTGCGGCGCCTGAACGACCCGACCGACACGGTCGCGACGGCGCTGGTTCTCACCCTGGCCGAAGGTATGCCGGTCGAGACATGGCTTCAAGACCGGCTGCAGCACCTTGCCACCGCGGGAGCCAAATCCCATGAGTGGAAGACGACCGGCGACAACGCCCATCCGCTGCTGGCCCGATTGGAAGAGCTGCGTCCAACGCTCAACGCCTTGACTCCCCAGGAAGCCCTCCGACTTGCCGCTGCTGAGTCCCAGGTCGCGCGCCTGGTCGGCCAATGGTCGGCCTCTCCTCACGAGAGCCGCAATCGGCTGGCCAACGTCGAAGCGCTGGTCGAGTTCGGCAAGACTTTCGAGGACGAGTGCGTTGCCGCGAAGCGGCCGGCAACCGTCAGCGGCATGCTGCGCTGGCTGGACGAACTCGCCAGCGCAGAAGACGACAACCGGGCGACCTCGGCAGACAACTCGGTCACGGTCCTGACCTACCACGGTGCCAAGGGCCTGGAGTGGCCCGTCGTCGTGCTGACAAGCCTCGATGCGACGGCGCGCAGCTCACTCTGGGGCGTCCGCGCCAGGACAGTCGACGCCTTCGACCCACAGCAGCCGCTGGCCAACCGCTTCGTCCACTGCTGGCTGAAGACCTGGGGCAAGCGGTCCCAGCCCCAAGCGGCCCTGAATGCGGAAGGTAGCGACATTGGCAAAGCCATGCAGGCCGAAGCCCTGGCGGAGAACAGGCGCCTGCTCTACGTCGGCCTGACCCGCGCGCGCGACATGAACGTGGCCGTGTCCTTCGTTCGTTCGCGAGGACCTGGGCGTGCCTGGGTTGGCGAGATTCAAGGCGCAACCGAGCTGTTGTTCGGCGACTCGGGCGCCGTGGCGCTACCTTGCGGCCGGCAGCTCTCCCGCCTGACAAAGTCATGGAGCAAGGACGAATGCGCTGTCGAGCCACCGGCCAAAGCGCCCGAGACGTGCCACTGGTTCACCCCGCGGCCACGGATGCAAGGCGAACCCCTATGGCATCGTCCAAGCGCCGCCTCGGGCGGGGCCTTCAAGGTCGCTGAGACAGACGCCGTCGGTGTGCGGCTGAGCCTGGCGGGCAAGCCGGACATGGCGTCGCTGGGCACGGCGCTCCACCTGTGCATCGCGCGCGCCGGAGTGCTTGGCGGCGTTTCAGCCCCGGATGTCGAACGCATCTTGAAGACCTGGACCGTCGCTCACTGCGTGGACAAGGATGCTGTTTGCGCCCAGGTCGCTGCATTCCAGGCGTGGATTGGTGCTCGCTGGCCCGGTTGCCCGGTCCATGTCGAAGTTCCCGTGGAGGCCGATGGCCCGAACGGGACCCGCATCCGTGGCCGCATTGACTTGCTGGTCGAAGCGCACGACGGGTGGGTCCTCCTGGACCACAAGTCGAACCCCGGTGGGGCTGCCCGAGACGAGGACTTGGTGGCTGAGCATGGTCCTCAGCTCGAGTCCTACGGCCACGCCCTCCTAGCCGCGACCGGCAAGCCCGTGAGCCAGCGGTGGCTCTACCTGCCGGTGGCTGCACGAGCCGTTCGCTTGGCTTGACGGTCTCGTACAGAGCTACTTGCCATCCTGCCTTTGTGGACTGCAACCTACCTCTGATTTGACCAGCCTATGAGCAGTGACCGAACTGCGTTCTGGAGCATTCAGCCGGGAAGTCCCAATCCCAGGCAGCAGTTGAGCGAGCTCGTCCTGGCGTGGGGGAAGGACGTTCACACCGGAGAGGCACGGTACATCTTCGAGCTCGATGAAACGCATCGCGGCTCGAAATGCAACTGCGTCTGCTACTGCTGCGGCGAGCCGCTGACGGCCGTGAATGCCGCCAAAGCCGAGTGGAGGAAGCGACCGCACTTCAGGCACCCCGACGGCACTGACCGGCACTCCTGCCTCGTGTTGACAGCCCGCGCCGCGGCTCTCGAACTGCTAGAGATGCAGGACCGCGTAGTGCTCCCCGCTCGACGAGTGTCTGCCCAGGTTGTCGGGTTGAGCGGTGCCGCGTACTCCGCATGGATTTCTCAGCCGGCGGAGGCGGTGAACATACGGAGCTTCAAGCCACTTGACCAAGTACGCGCCCTGTTGACGCTCGAGGACGGCAGGACTGTCGTCGTTCAGCTCACGGGCTCCCTGTCTGAAGAACTCGACGGCGCCTTACATCCTGTCGTCCAGGTCGTGATGGACGACCCCACCCTGGCCGCGCTAGACCCCAACGAGCTCAAGGGGCGACTGCATCTCTTGGTGGAGGCCGGGAGTTGGCATGGGCAGCACTGGTCGGACGCCTCCCTGGCCGAGCAAGCGCATGCGCTCGCCACCGCAAAGGCTGTTGCCGCTCTTGACTGGCTTCCTGACGAAGCGTTGCAGGACCTTGGCCCAACAGCCGGCAGGGAGTCGTTGCTGCATTGGCTAACGAAGGACGTCCTCAGGCGAGAGGAGCGCCTGCGCGTACCGGAACTTGTTCTCCGAGAGCATCTCGGCGGCGCCGGCTCAAAGCTGCACCATGAAGTTGCTCGGCGCGACGAGAGCCTGCTTGAGCTCTCGAACGTCCGGCTGGAAGAGAAGGTCGGCCAGATTCGTCCCGACCTCATCGCGCAGTTTGTTGACCCCGTAGACGGCGCGCGGGGGACCTTGCTCATAGAGGTCACGGTCACTAACGCAATCACGGCCGAGCGACTTGACCGAATCCGCGCGGAAGGCTTCGCGGCTCTCGAAATCAATGTCGGGAGTCTCGGGGGAACGCTGTCCCGAGCCGAGTTCACAGCTTTGGTGGTTCATGAACTGGCCGCGAAGCGGTGGCTTGCCCATCCTTGGCTCGACGAAAAAGCGGCGACCAGAGCAGCGCAGCTGGAGCTAGAACTTCAGGCTGATGAGCAGGAATTGGCGCGGCTGCGGAGCGAGTACCTGGCGGCTGTGAAGAGTCTCGCTGCTCTTCGTGCAGAGGATGCCCAAACCCAAGAAGCCAGGCAACTCCAGGAGTCGACTTGCGAGCACATCGCACAGCTTGGGAAAGAGCTTGCGTTGTACGGCCTGGTTCAAGGAGATGACCCAGTCCTGTACGCGTGGCAAGGAAGCGTCCTCGACCGGCTGCTCTCGATTCAGGAGAACGCGGCCTGGGGGTATCGCGTAGAGACGCTGTGGCAGGTGTTGAACACAGCCCTTGTAGAGAAGGCAGAGGACAAGCTTTGTTGGCACACCCTCTACCTCATGGCGCTCAGGGCGTACAAGCCGACCTTGGAACCCCAGCACCGTGCGCGCGTCACCCAGTGGCGTGAGAAGGTTCGGCAAGACCTTGAAAGCTGCAGTCAGCGAGGTGTCGAGTCGGTGTACAAACGGAGCCGACGTTTCGACCCGCTCTTGGGTTTTCTATTCCCTGAGATGCGGGAGTTACTGGCTCGCCCTCTGCCTGGCGAAGGGACGGGCAGGCGTCCTGGTCGTGCACCCTCACAACCCCGAGACGTAAACCGGAGGCCAACGAACAGCAGTGCGCCGATGCACTGGAGCCGCGAGCCAGACTGGCTAAAGGGTGCAGAACTCGAGGACTGGAAGCGAAAGAATCCTGAGGCGGCAGTGGCTTGGGACGACTGGCTCAAGCGCAGAGCACGCTGATACCACCCGACTTTCGCAGCCCATGAAATGTGTCCTGGCCGGGGTAAAGTGACACAGCCAGGCGAGTTGAGGGGGAGCCGAGTCTTCGAGCCGGCTGCAAATGCAACGCAATAGTCTTGTGATGGCAAAGCACAATAGTCTTGCAATCGCAAAGCACAATAGTCTTGCAATCGTAGCGGGCTACGCTAGCCCGGATATTTCACGCATGTAGCC
>JABAHQ010002502.1_pt2 | contig 14243 bp, 10 predicted proteins | sample 7062091 | NCBI WGS metagenome assembly JABAHQ01 (sample SAMN14534359, study PRJNA622989) | marine sediment metagenome | biome: marine biome [ENVO:00000428]; feature: marine pelagic biome [ENVO:01000023]; material: deep marine sediment [ENVO:00002113] | place: India: Gulf of Kutch | collected...
GAGGAACGCGAGCCGGGCACTCTCCTCCTCGTGCTCTTCCACGGCGAGCATGTTCACCGGCCCGATCCGCTCCATCTTCCGGACGATCTCGTTCAACTCCTCCCGGAGCTCCTCGGGCTCCCCCTCGACGGGCTCGGCGTCCTCCACGAGCTGCTCGAGGGGCCGTCCCCACTCTCCCTCGAGGCGGTCCTGGATTCGGCCGATCCGGCCCTCCAGATCCTGACGCTCCAGCTCCAGCCCGTGACGACGGTCCGAGGCCTCCCGCTCCGCCGCCCGGGCCTCCCGAACCCTCCGCTCCGCGGCGTCCAGGGCTTCGGCCACATCGTTGAGGGCCCGGTCCTTCTCCCGCAGCGCCTCCCGGGCCTCCTCCCGGTCCTCGAAGAGGCGCTCGGTGGCCTCCTCGCCCTCCCGGCGCAGGGCCCGGGCCTCCTCGAGCTGTTCCTCGAGATCGCTCTCCTCGGCGTCGAGGGCCTCGACCCGCTTCTCCTCTCCCTCCCGGCTCTCCTCCACGTCGGCGAGGCGTTCCTCCAGCCGGCTCACCTCGCCCTCCAGCCGGGTGGCCTGGACGGCCAGCTCCGACTCCAGGGATCGGACCTCCTCCCACTCCTCCTGAACCCGATCGAGGTCGGCCCGGGCCTCCTGGCGACGCTCCCGGAGCGACTCCTCCTGCTCCAGGAGTGCGTCCCGGTCCTCCCGCGCGGTCAGGGCCCGATCCAGGGCCCGGGTCCGGGCCGCCCTGGTGCCCTCGAGCTGCCGGGCGAACTCGTCCCTGCGTTGTCCCGCCCGGTCGCGACGGTCGAGCTGGGCGACGGCCTCGGCCTTCGCCTCCCGGTGCCGGTCCTCGGCGCCCCGAAGGCTTCCCCGAGCCTCTTCGAGCTCCTCCTCGGCGGACCGGAGGTCCCGCTGGGCCGCCGCCCGGGCTTCCCGGGCCACCCGGGCGTCGTCCTGCGCCCCGGCCACCTCGTCCCGGAGGGAGTCGATCCGGCTCCTGCGCTCCAGGACGCCGGCCGTGCCCCCGGGATTGCCCAGGCGGACGACCCCGAGCCGGTCTACGGAGGCGCCGCTGGGCGAGATGCGATCCGTCCCGGTCGGACCCGAGCGCAGGATCTCATCCTCTCCCTCCACGAGCTCCACACCGTCCAGGAGGGCCCTGACCCAGGGGGCGCCCTCCCCCCGCGGCTCCACGGCTTCGAGGAGGGAGCCGTTCCCCGATGTCCGGGGGGCCCGCTCCGCGGAGAGGACGACCAGCCCACCCCCTCCCTCCCACGACTCCCGGAACCACCGGTCCACCATCTCCACGGTCCGGTCGTCCCGGACCAGGAGCCCCCGAGCCAGAGGTCCGAGGTAGCGCTCCACGGCGGCGGCGAGCTCCGCGGGCGCGGCCAAGAAGTCCGTCAGGGTCCCGAGGACGCCGTCGATCCCGCACTCGAGAGCAGCCTTCACGGCCGGCTCCACGCCCTCCCGGTCCCGCTCCATCGCTTCCAGAGCTGAGAGCCGGGCGGAGAGGCCGGCGGCGGCGTCGGCAGCCTCGATCTCCCGGTCCCGAGCGCTCTCGAGGCGATCCCGGGCGTCTTCGACGGCCTCCTCCAGCTCCTCCACCCGGGCCCGGGCCCCCTCCACCTCGTCGGCCAGGAGCTGGACCCGGTCGGTGAAGAGGTCCCCCTGGGACTCGAGGTCGGAGAGGGTGTCGTGGGCTTCCTCCAGCTCGTCCTGGAGCTGCTCCTGCCGACGCCCGAGCTCCGCCGCCTGGGCCTCCGCGGCCTCGGCGTCGCCCTCGAGCTGAGCGACCCGCCGCGCGATCTCACGCTCCCTGGTTTCCACGGCTTCCAGCCCCGTCCGGGCTTCTCGCAGCCGTTCCCTGACCGCGGCGACCTCGGACCGGCGCTCCTCGAGGTCCGCCTGGAGCTCTTCCAGCTCACCTTCCCGTCCCACCTTCTCGGTCCGGATCTCCTCGGCGCTTCGCCGAAGCTCTTCGATCCGTCCCCGGGCGCGGGTCCGCTCCTCCTCGATCTGGGCCAGGCGCCGCTCCGCGTGGGTGGCCCGCTCGTCCGCCACCGCCAGGTCCCGCTCCCAGGCCGCGAGCTCGCTCCTGACCTCCTCGAGGCGACCGGCGGCCTCGCTCCTGGCCTTCTCCGCCTCGACCTGGCGAAGGCGAAGCTCCTCGTACTTCGCCTCGGCCGTCTGGAGCTCGGCCACCATCCCCTCCCCCTCCTCGTGATCCCGTTCGAGGAGCTCCTCCACCTCGCTCAGGCGGGCCACGAGCCTCTCGAGCTCGTCCCGGTAGACCGCAATCTCCACGGAGAGGCGCCGATTCCGGAGCTCGGTGTGCCGCTCGGCCTTTCCCTTCTGCCGGGCGAGGGAGCGCACGTTGCGCTCGACCTCGCCGATCAGGTCCTCGAGCCGCTCCAGATCGGACTCGGCCCGCTCGAGCCTCCGCAGCGCCGACTTGCGGCGATCCTTGTACTTGCCGATCCCCGACGCCTCCTCGAAGAGAGAGCGGCGCTCGTCGGCGCGATCGGAGAGGATCGCGTCGATCATCCGGTTCTCGATGACGGCGTAGACGTTCGCCCCCAGCCCGGTGTCGCGGCAGAGATCGACGACGTCCCGGAGGCGGCAGGCGGACCGGTTGATGAAGTAGTCGCTTCCCCCGTCCCGGTAGACGGTCCGGCCGATCTCCACCTCCTCGAAGGGCACCGGGAGGGCGCCGTCCTCGTTGGAGACAGTCATGCGCACCGAGCCGCGGTTGACGGGGCGGCGGTTCACCGTCCCCTGGAAGATCGCCTCCTCCATCTTGGCGCCCCGGATGGCGGTGGGCCGCTGCTCGCCCAGCACCCAGCGGATGGCGTCGCTGATGTTCGACTTGCCGCAGCCGTTGGGGCCGACGATGGCGGTGATGCCCTCGTGGAAGTCGATCTCGGTGGGGTCCGCGAAGGACTTGAAGCCGTGCAGGCGGATCGCGCGGAGCTTCATTCCGGAAGGCGACCTCGCCGTTCGGTGAAGGTCGCGTCGGATAAGCCCGCTCCTGCGAGAAGTCCCCGGAGGGCCCGCGCCTCCTGCGGGTTCTCGTAGGCCCCGGAGTAGACGCGGTAGCGAACCGATTGATCGGGGTAGACGACTTCAAGGACGTAGGCGTGGATCCCGGCCTCCCGGATCTCGTCCCTGCGGCCCCGCGCCCCTTCCAGGGAGTCGGTCTCGTCGACAACGAAGGCCAGATAGGAGATCCGCGCGGTCCACCGGGACGGATCCTCACGGCTCAGGACGCGGGAGAGAGGCGTCCGGAGCGACTCCGCCTCTTCGGCGGTGGTGGCGGGGCCGGCGAGGAGGCGATAGACGAGCTCCCCGTCGATCTGGACCGGGGACACCACGAAGTTGAGCTCGGGAAGTCGGTCCCCGAGAGCCGTGGCGACGTCCCGGACGGTCGCGGCGTCCCGGTACGTGTCCACGGAGAGGGAGTAGCCGAGGACCGGCGTCTCGGGCTGGGTGCCGGAGGTGTCGACGATCGGAGCCCTCCCGGCGCGGACAGGCCCCAGGATCGAAACCAGGGCCTGATCCATCCCCGGGACCCGGACGAGGTCGAACCAGTGGAGCGCGACGGTCCCCAGGCCCAGGAGGAGGAACACCGCCAGGATCCGCGGGAGTCGGACGAGGAACGAGGGCTTCCTCGCGCGTCGTCGGGGGCGCCGCCTGGGACGGGCGCGGCTGGGGGCCTCGGCGCGCACCGCCTCGGCCGCGGCCGGCTCTCCGGCTTCCCGTTCCCGGACGCTCCGGTCGGCCGCCGTCGGTTCGGGCTCGGCCACCGTCCCCGTCCCGCCGCTCGGCTCCGCCGACCCTCCGCCCTCCTCCTCCCACGCCCCGGCCGAATCTGCGCTTCCGAAGTCGGGGCCCTGGACCAGCTCCTCGCCGAACTCCCGTCCGGCCTCGCCGGCCTCGGGCGCCTCTTCTTCGACCCCGGGGACCGGCCCTTCCCACGCCTGGGTCTCACCCAGGGAACCCTCCACGTCCGGCGCTTCCTCCTCGTGGGGCTCCTCTTCCTCTTCTTCCTCCTCCCACTCTCCCCACTTGGGGACGGGCGCGGCCGCCTCGCCGGCGGCCTCCTCCTCGGCCTCGGCGGAGTAGGCGTCGAGGGCGTCGAGATCCCAGTCACCGAAGTCGCCGACGTCGCCCTGGTCCTCGGAGACCTGGGCCGGGGAGGCCTCGCCCTCCTCCGGCGCCCCGCTCGGCTCCGGCGCCTCTTCCTCCCCTACGTCCGGCTCGGGCGCGACTTCCGGCTCGCCTCGGGTCTCCGCTCCGGCCCCCGGCTCCGGCACCTCTTCCTCTTCTACCTCCGGCTCCTCCACGGCCCGACCGAAGGCTTCTTCCTCCACGGCGGCCTCCAGGTCGTCGGCAACCGCGGAGCCCTCGTGGACCCCCTCTCCCGCGGGCACGCCTTCCGCCGGCTCCGCTGTCTCGGCGGACGCCGGCGGGGCCTCCTCCGGCTCGTCGAGCGCCGGCGGGCCCGCGCTCGCCGGGGCCTCCGGGGACGGAAGAGCGTCGGGGGCGAGATCGCCGATCTCGACCACCTCGGTCGGAGCGAAGGTCTCCTCCTCCACCGGAGCTTGTGGTTCGACCGCGGCTTCCGGGGCGGCCGGCTCCGGCTCGAGATCCCCGATCTCCACCACCTCGGGCTCCGGCGCGGGGGGCTCGATGGGGGGCGGCGGGCTCTCGGGCTCCGGCGCGAGGGTGGCGACATCCACGGCCTCGGGCGCCAGCGCGGCGATCTCCACGATCTGGTCTTCGGGGGGCGTGCCGGGCGTCGCGTGGTCCGGTGCGAGGGCCGCGATCGCCACCACCTCCCTCTCCGGGACGGCCTCCGGGGCGGAGGCGAGCTCCGGAGGGACGGCTTCCGGGGCCCCCGCGTGCACCGGCGGCTCGCCGGCCTCGGCGAGGTCGGTGGGCTCCGGAGGGGGGCCGGCCTCTCCCGCGGCCGCCGGGACGAGATGAGCGACGACCTTGCCGCTCCAGCGGTCCAGACCCTCGCCGGTTCCGTCGAGGAGGACGACGTGGTCCGCGCGCCCCAGGGGCCCCTCGGCGCCTCCCAGGTCCAGGGGCAGATAGAGGACCAGGCTCGCGGACGCGTCCCGGAGGCCCTGGATCAGCCCTTCCCAACGGGAGTGGGAGAGGACGTCCCCGGAATGGGCCGTGGCGGTGCCGGCGGGAACGAAGTGGAAGCGTCCTTCGTCCACCGGGTGGGCCACGCGCCCCAGGGAGGCGCCGAAGGCGAAGATGTCCGCGACTCCCTCGCCGTTCTCCATGCCCACGAAGTGGTGGAGGACCGGATTCTCGAGACAGAGGTCCATGAGGAAGAGCCGCGACCCCTCCCCGGTCCACCGACGCGCCAGGGCCACCGCCGCGCGCCCTCGCCACATTCCCGCCTCCGCAGACGAAGGAGCGCACACGGCGACGACGCTTCCCCGAGGGATCCGGGCGGCCAGGGGACCGAGGGCGTCGGGCAGGCCGCCGGACGCTGGATCGAAGGGGACCCGGTCGGCGAGGTGGGAGGTCATGAAGTCGCTCGGAGGCCGTTTCGGGTCAGGTGTCCGACGGAAATCGGCTTCACGGTGGGCCGCAACCGCTCCCGACGGGCCGGGACGGGCTCGAAGTTAACCCGTGAGCCCGGGCCGGGGCAATCGACGGGACGGTTGGGATCACTCGTCGATGAACTCCCGACGGGGTGCGTCTCCCCACAGGGTCTCGAGCTGATAGAACTCACGGGCGGAGGGGTGGAAGACGTGGACCACGAAGTCGATGTAGTCGAGGAGAACCCAGCGCGCCCGGTCCATCCCCTCGACGTGGTCCGGTCGGAGACCCTCCGTCTCCAGCTCCTCGACGACGTGCTCGGCGATCGCCCGGACCTGGATGTCCGAGGTGCCGCTCCCGATCACGAAGAAGTCCGTGGCCGACGAGATGCCCCGGAGGTCGAGGACCAGGACGTCCGACGCCTTCCGCTCGAGAGCCAGGGTGGCCGCGCGCTCGACGTCGGCGGGCAGGTCGAAGGCCGAGCGGGTTCCGGACAGCGCCTCCGGAGGGTGGCCCGATGCCATGGTCGTCTAGTCCTCAGCCCTTTCGACCCGGACCTGGACCTCGATCTCCACGTCGTCGTGGAGCTTCACGGGAACCTTGTATGCTCCCACCTCCTTGATCGGCTCGTCGAGCCGAACCTGCCCCTTCTCGAGGGCGAAGTCGAGGCCCGCGCGCTCCCGGGCTCGCTCGGTGATGTCGGCGGCGGTGACCGAGCCGAAGAGCTTTCCCTCCTCGCCCGCCCGGGCATGGAAGATCAGGATCGTCCCCTCCAGCTGGGACGCGCGCCGCCTCGCCTCCAGGTACTCCCGCCGGGTCCTCTCCTCGGCCTGGCGCCGCTCCTCCTCCAAGCGCGCGATGTTCTCTTCGCTCGCCGTCTCGGCCAGGCCCTGGGGAAGAAGGTAGTTCCGGGCGTAGCCGGGCTTGACGTCCACGATCTCCCCGGGCTCGCCCAGGTGCTCCACGGTCTCTCGCAAAATGAGCTTCATCGGTCTCTCCTTCGCTTCATCGATGGGTCGTCGCTGCTCGTGCCTCGAACGGCCGAAAGACCCCGGCTCCCCGGTTCACGGTCTTCGACGCGGGATCGGTCCGCTCACGCTCATGGTCGGGCCGGATCCTCCGCACGGGCCCGCAGGTCGAACCAGGTGTCTCCCAGGCCGACGAGCATCGCGCCGGCCAGGAGCACGGGGGCCACGAAGAGCAGGGCCAGGGCCAGGAGCGCGGAGCCAGCCAGGGAGAGGCCTCCGGTGACGAAGATCAGCACCGCGGCCCCACGCAGCGCATAGAGGGCGCCCATGAAGACCACCGCGTTCGTTCCGGCCCGCTCGAGGGTCCCGCTGGAACCCGCCAGTACCAGCACCAGCCCCACGATGAAGAGCCAGACGAGCTGATCGTGAAAGCGAAAGTGAGCCAGGGGAGCGAGCCCCTGATCGCCCCCCGTGGCGAGGCGCACGTAGATCCACCACGCCACGCCCAGAGCCCCGAGGGAGGCCAGTCCCAGGAGCGCCGGAAAGACGATGCCCTGGATCTCCACGGTCCGGTATACGGCGTCCGCCAGCTCGGGCGGCACCGCGTCGGGTCCGCCGGCGTTCCGAACCAGGGAGAGCGCCGACGCCACGCTCCCCCGGATCCGGTCGGCGATCATCCAGTCCACGATCGGCCAGGCCCGGGGTCGAACGGCGAAGAGGGCCCCGGAAGCCGCGTAGGACCCCGCGACGGCCCCCAACGCCCGGCTGAAGAATCCCAGCCCGGGCCAGCGAAGGGTCAGGGCGACGAACCACCCCCCGACCACGACGGCCCAGCCCCGCTCGATCCACCAGATTCCGGAGCTGGTCGCGCCCCCGGCCACCACGACCGCGGCGAAGGCGCCGGCCAGAAGGAGACCGGGACGATTCGACGGGCGGAACAGGGAGAGGAGGATGAGCGGCACGGCCACCAGCACGCCGGGGCCGGTCACCGAGATCGCCAGGGTGAGGAGGAAGAGCCCGGCGGCCCGGGGCCACCCCTTCCCCCGCTCCCCACCCCCGGTCACGGCCTCCTACCCCTCGTGATCCCGCGTATAGGGGACCAGGGCCAGATAGCGAGCCCGCTTCACCGCCTGGGAGAGCTGCCGCTGGAACCGGGCGCTCACCTTCGTCGTGCGCTTGGGCAGGATCTTCCCCTGTTCCGTGATGAACTTGGACAGGGTCGCGACGTCCTTGTAGTTGAGAAGCTTGATCGCCGGACCCTCGTGTCGCCGACGCCGTCCGCGTCCTCCGCCGAACTCGGGAGGGCTCTCGTCGTCGTCCTCGTCTTCGTCCTCCTCCTCGTCCTCTTCTTCGGATTCGGACGGCGGTCTCGGCGCCAGGATCGACATGCCGGAGGTCGGCTCGCCCTCGTTGAGGACGATGAGGTACCGGAGGAGGTCGTCGTCGAGCTTGAGGATACGCTCGAACTCCGGGAGATTACCGGGCTCGGCCTGGACGTGAGCGACCACGTAGTAGCCCGCGGCGTGGCCCCCGATCGGGTACGCGAGCTGCCGCGATCCCCAGTGGTCCACGGCGGTGACCTCGCCGGCGCCCTCGGTGGCGACGTCGTGGAAGCGATCGAGCTTCTCGTCGATCCCGGCCTCGTCCAGGGCCGAGTCGAAGATGTAGACGAATTCGTAGAGCCTCATGGTTCGATCCCCCGGTCCGTGTGAGAACGGGCCCCGCCGATGGCGTCTGGCCCGGAGAGGACGGCGCCGGACGGCCGGGACGGAGCGGGACGAATGTCGCATCCTCCCCACAGCGGGCTGGCAAGCGCGCCGAGCGGGAGGAACAGCCTTGAACTATAAGAAATTCCGTGACCCGTTGGAAGGGCATCCACGGGCCGGCGTCGGGCGCGGCCCGACGCGTGTCACACGTTGAATCGAAACCGGACGACGTCCCCGTCCCGGACCTCGTAGTCCCGCCCTTCCGACCGGATCAACCCCTCTTCCCGCGCCGCCTTCATCGAGCCCGCCCGGGCGAAATCCTCGAACGAGATCGTCTCGGCCCCGATGAAGCCCCGCTCGAAGTCCGAGTGGATCTCGCCCCCCGCCTGGGGGGCACGCGTCCCCCTGGAGACCGTCCAGGCCCGGGCCTCCTTGTCCCCGCTCGTGAAGAAGGTGATCAGGCCCAGGAGATCATACGCCGCGCTGATCAGGCGCTCGAGCCCCGATCCCCTCAGGCCCAGCTCGTCCAGGAACGCCTTCCGCTCCTCCGGCTCCAGCTCCGCCAGCTCGGCCTCGAGCTCCGCGCACACCGGCAGGATCCGGGCGTCCTCCCCGGAAACGGCCTCCTCCAGGGCTTCGACGTGGGCGTTCCGGCCGCCCGGGAGATCCTCTTCTCCCACGTTCGCCACGTAGAGGACCGGCTTCGCGGTCAGGAGGTGCAGCCCCTCCACCACCTCGCGGTCGCGCTCGTCCAGGTCGATCTCCCGAACGGGCCGGCCCCGGGCCAGGGCCTCCTGAATCCTCGTGAGGACCTCCTCTTCCCGGATCGCGTCCCGCTCGCCGGAGCGCGCCTTCTTCTCGACCCGATCCAGGCGTCGCTCCACGGTGTCCAGGTCGGCCAGCGCGAGCTCCGCGTCCACGATCTCCTTGTCCCGAACCGGGTCCACGGCCCCGGACACGTGGGCCACGTCCGGGTCCTCGTAGCAGCGCAGCACGTGGGCGACGGCGTCGACTTCCCGGATCCGGGCGAGGAAGCGGTTCCCGAGCCCCTCGCCCTCCGAGGCGCCCTCGACGAGGCCCGCGATATCCACGAAATGGATGAATGCGGGCGTCTTCTCCTTCGCCGGCGTGAGGCGGTACACGACCTCCAGACGATCGTCCGGCACCTCCACGGTGCCCACGTTGGGGTCCACGGTGCAGAACGGGTAGTTCTCCGACGGGGCTCCCGCCGCCGTGAGCGCGTTGAAGAGCGTGGACTTTCCCACGTTGGGGAGACCCACGATTCCGACGTCGAGCATTCTACCGGTCCGGCGAGGACACGAAAAAAAAACGCGCGCCGGCCCGGCGCGCGAGGAGCGTAAAAGCTAACCGGGGTCGGCTCCCTTGGTCAATCGCCGTGGGCGGACCCGCGCAAGGAGCGGCCGCCGCCCCGGGGGCTTGCATAACGAGGGGAGGAGGGAGAGTTTTGGCCCACTTCCTACGATCTCGTCACGGGGCGCTCACGAAACGTGGGCCGCCCCGTCTCGTGCACGTGCCCGCAGAGGATCCCGAATCCCGGTCCGTCACCCATGAAATTTTCCTACGCCGGTCAGCACGACGAAGGCCGGTCCCGATGGTTCGCTGACGGCCTTCGCTCCGTGATGGAGGAGAAGGGGCACTGTTTCGTCGAGGACCCCGACGAAGCCAATCTCGTCGTGAACTTCTTCCCTTCCGACGACCCGCGCCCCTTCCGGCGGAAGGCCCAGGCGGTCTTCCTCGCCTCGGTGACCGAGCTCGACGAGCTTTCGGAGCACCCCGTCCGGGACACCTATCCGATCCTCGTGCGCTCCCTCGCGAACCTCGTGATCACCCTGGTGGACAACGGGGCCACCGACCCCGACGCACATTTCCTCACCCCCGAGCAGGGACACTACGTGGTCTCGGGGAACCGGGACCACCGGGCCTACTTCGAGCGGGTCTACCGGCGCATCGAGCCCCTGGCCAGCTCGCGGATGGTGATCGACAACATCTTCGAGCCGGACCTGCCCGAGGAGCTCTGGGAGGGAGACGAGGTCACCCAGCAGATCTATCGGGCCGGCAAGAAGCTCGATGAGCTCGACCTCCTCCCGAATCCCTATCCCCTCCACCAGATGCTCCCCGAGCGGGACCAGCGGCATCTGAAGCGGCTCTACGGGATCGGGGGCCTGAGCTACGGGAACGTGAGCGCCCGAAAGGACCAGGACCGCTTCTGGATGAGCGCCTCGGGGGTCGACAAGTCCCACCTGAAGGAAGTAGGTCGGGAGGTCCTGCTGGTGCAGGACTACGACGCAGAGAAGAACGCGATCGTCCTCAGCGTGCCGCCCAGCGTCGAGCCGCAGAGGGTCTCCGTGGACGCCATCGAGCACTGGATGATCTACCGGGAGCACCCCGAGGTGGGGGCGATCCTCCACGTCCACGGCTGGATCGAGGGGATCGAGGCCACCGACTTCAACTATCCGTGCGGGACCTACGAGCTCGGCAAGGCCGTGGCCGACATCGTGCGCAAGGCTCCCGATCCCTCCCGGGCCGTGGTGGGGCTCAAGAACCACGGGATCACCGTTACGGGCCGGTCGCTGGACGAGATCTTCGAGCGGGTGGGGGACAGGATCCAGCGCGTGGTGCCGATGGAGTGAGGGGGCGCTCTCACTCCATGGCGTTCTGCAGCGCGACGATCAGCTCCGGATAGCGCTCGAAGGCCCAGCGGGCTTCCTCCAGATCCAGTCGCTCCCGGTTGGTGTGGGCGAAGCGCTCCTCTCCGGGGGCGAAGCCCACGGTGGGGATTCCCATGACCCCGCAGCTCCACCCTCCGTCGGTGGCGAAGGTCCAGGGCCGAACGACCGCGGGCGCGGCGGGATCGTCCCGGCGGCCCACGGCCCGGGCCGCCGCCTCCACGAGGGGCCCGTCCTCCTCCATCAGGAAGCCCGGCGAGAAGAGGGGCCGGTCCTCGGTCTCGCCCGTGTAGGTCGTCTGGGTCTCCCGACCCATGCGGACCTCCAGCTCGAACCCCTCGGGGAACTCGCCCACGGCATCGAAGACCGCCTCGTCGAGGCGGGCGACGAGGTCTTCCGGCGTGTCCGACGGCAGGATCCGCCAGTCGACCACGACCACCACCTCGTCCGGGATCACGTTGGCGCTCTCCGGCCGGGCCCGGACGTCCGTGGCCACCAGGGACGCCGGACCCAGGACCGGATCCTCGTGCTGGCGGCCGGCGAGGCTCCGGATTCCCTCCAGGACCGGCCCGAGCAGGTCCAGGGCGTTCCGCGCCCTCTCCGGTGCGCTGGCGTGGCCCGCCAATCCCCGGATCACGACCTCCAGCTCGCTTCGCCCCCGGTGGCCGATCGCCAGGTCGCCGTGGGTCGCCTCACCGATGATCACGGCGCCGGGGTCCACCTCGCCCTCCTCCAGGAGTCGCTGCATCCCGTACCCTCCGCGCTCCTCGTAGACGGTGTGGGCCACGATGACGTCGCCCGGTGCCTCCCCGGCCAGGGCGGCCGCGGCGTGGGTCTGGAGGGCCAGGGGTCCCTTGATGTCCATGGCGCCCCGCCCGTGGAGGAACCCGCCCTCCACCACGCCGCCGAAGGGCGGATGCTCCCACTCCTCCAGGTCTCCCTCGGCCACCACGTCGAGGTGGCAGTTCAGGAGGACGGGCGGCGCCTTCCCGCGGCCCCGGACCACGCCCACGACGTTGCCCCAGGCGTCGGTCCAGACCTCCTCGTAGCCCAGGACCTCGAACTCGTCCCGGACCCGCCGGGCCACCTCTTCTTCTCCGCCGGAGGGGGACGGGATGCGGATGAGGTCCCGGGCGAACGCGATCGCGTCGTCGAAGGCGTGTGTCGTGGCCATCGCTTCCTTACCGGCCGCCCGCGCTCGGGGGCGGGCGTCAACCGTGGCGGTCGTGGCTCTCTTCGTACTGCAGGCGCTCGTGCATCCGGTCACGTGCCCGGGTCTGATCCCGCTTCTTCGCCGCCCGCATCGCCTTGGCCCGGGTACCCTCGGTCTTGAGCCCCGGGACGGTCAGGCGCCGCTCCAGGTCGCCGCTGTCGCACGCGGGGCAGAGAGGGGTCTTCTCCCCCCGGATCAGGAGCTCGAACTCGTGGCCGCACTCACGGCAACCGTACTCGTAGATCGGCATGATTCCCTGACCTCTCTGGGCTGTGGATGTGCGCCCGTGCCTGACCGGACGGGACCCGCGTCGGGTCGGCGGCGACGCCTCAGCGCCGCTCCCCGCCCCCCGCGGCGATCGCCGCCCGGATCGCCTCGACGGTCCGCCGGGTCCGGAACTCCAGGAGCTGCCGGCCCAGCTCGATCGTCTCCTCCTTCGGGGTGATGCTGACGCCGTTGATCGAGGCCCTTCCGGCCTTCACCCGCTCTTCGTAGCGCACCGTCGCCGGGTCCACCAGCATCATGAGAGCCGTGATCGAAAGCTCGTCGTGGAAACCCTCGTTCACGGGCTCCACGACCCCGAGCTCCTCCTCCATGTATCTGCGGAGCCCGGGATAGTCGTAGTACTCGGCGATGTAGTGGGCCCTGGCGTCGCTCCAGCGCGCGTTCAGCCTCTCCGCGGCCTCCTCCATCCCCCGCTGGTTTCCGCCGCTGTCTCCGATGAGGACGATCTCGGTGAAGCCGTGGGCACGGAGGCTGCTCGCCACGTCCTCCACCACCCGCCGGAAGGTCTCTTCGCCCAGGCCGATCGTCCCCGGAAAGCGCATATGGCCCGTCTTCGGCTCGAAGGTCCCCTCGGGCACGAGCCCGATCACCGGTGCGCAGAGCGCGTCGCCCAGCTCCAGGGCGATCGACTCGCACGTGGCCCGCAGGACGACGTTGTGCTTCCCCGTGACCAGGTAGGGGCCGTTCTGCTCGATTCCCCCGGTGGGGACGATCGCCGTCCTCACGCCCCGGGCCAGGGCGTCTCGGACCTCCATCCAGGTGAGCTCGTCGATCCACGGCGAGGTCCCGGCCTCGATCGGGCGGGGGGCGCGGAGCTCCTCCTGGAAGCGGCGCTCCTCGTCGGAGAGCTCACGGGCACCGGAGGCGCCGGCGGGAGCCTGGGCCCGGGCCGGAGACGGCGCCCCGGAGAGGAGGAGCGTGGCGACCAGAAGGATCCAGGCGGTGCGCATGGTGTCACCCTGGGACGAAGGCCGCATGGGGGTCCGGTCGCCGGGCTCCGGGGCCAACGAGGTTCACCCCGGAATCCGGGGACGGCGGAGGGGCCGAAGGTAGGATGGGCTGCCGGCGGACGCCACCGCTTCCACGACGCCCGGCGCCGGCGCCCCTTCGGCTCCGCCTACCCGAGGAGCGCCCGGAAGAGCTCGGCGATCCACGAGGTGGAGCCCTCGCTCCCCAGGAGGCCGTGGACCCGGGCGAACCAGGGAGCCATGACCAGGGACACCACGCTCATGAGCTTGATCAGGATGTTCATCGACGGCCCCGACGTGTCCTTGAAGGGGTCGCCGACGGTGTCCCCGACCACCGCGGCCTTGTGGGTGTCGGAGCCCTTGCCGCCGTGTGCGCCGCCCTCGATGAACTTCTTGGCGTTGTCCCAGGCGCCACCGGCGTTGGCCATGAACAGGGCCATGAGGACCCCGGTGACGGTGGCCCCGGCCAGGAGCCCGCCCAGGGCCGCCACCCCGAGGAAATAGCCCACCACCACCGGCGCAAGGACCGCGGTGAGCCCGGGCAGGATCATCTCCCGGAGCGCGGCCCGCGTGGAGATGTCCACGCAGCGGGCCGAGTCCGGCTTCGCCGTGCCCTCCATGATCCCCGGGATCTCCCGGAACTGGCGCCGGACCTCGTCCACCATCCCCCCGGCGGCCCGGCCCACCGCCGTCATGGTCAGGGCGGCGATGAAGAAGGGCAGCGTGCCGCCGAGGAAAAGGCCGATCACGACCCGGGGATCGACCAGGTCGATCCCGGCCTGCTGGAGGCCCACCTTGGAGGCGTAGGCGCTGAAGAGGGCCAGGGCGGTCAGGGCCGCCGAGCCGATGGCGAAGCCCTT
>JABAHQ010002769.1_pt8 | contig 14243 bp, 15 predicted proteins | sample 7062091 | NCBI WGS metagenome assembly JABAHQ01 (sample SAMN14534359, study PRJNA622989) | marine sediment metagenome | biome: marine biome [ENVO:00000428]; feature: marine pelagic biome [ENVO:01000023]; material: deep marine sediment [ENVO:00002113] | place: India: Gulf of Kutch | collected...
TAGCGTAGTGCCACGATCGGATCCAACGCCGCCGCGCGGCGGGCCGGGTAGATCCCGAAAAAGATTCCCACCGCGCCCGAGAACCCGACCGCCAGGATAATCGCTGCGGGCGCCACGGCCGTGTTCCAGTTGGCGAAGTGGGACAGGGCCACGGCGGCGGCGGCGCCAGCCAACAGACCGGCGAGCCCCCCGAGCAGGCACAGCGTCAGCGCCTCGATGAGGAACTGGAAGAGAATATTCCGGCGCGTGGCGCCCATCGCTTTGCGCACCCCGATCTCTCGGGTCCTTTCCGTCACCGAGACCAGCATGATGTTCATGATGCCGATCCCCCCGACCAGGAGGCTGACCAGGGCGATCCCGGCCAGCAGGATGGAGAAGGTGCGGGTGGTTTCCTGGAAGGTGGACATGAGATCGGCGCGGTTGCGGATGAAAAAATCGTCTTCCTGTCCCGGACGGAGCCGGTGTTCGCGCCGTAGGATCCGCTCGATTTCGACCATCGCCCGGTTGACGTTTTCCGCGCCGACCACCTCCACGGTGATGTCCTCTACCCGGTCGCTACCGCTGATCCGGTACTGGGCCGTGGTCAACGGGATAATCGCCCGGTCGTCGACGCTGCCGAACCCGCGCTCGCCGGACGGGGCCAGGATGGCGATCACCTCGAACGGGATGGCTCGGATACGGATCGTCTGACCGACCAGTTGCGTGGGGTCATCCGCCAAGCGGGTGGCCAGCTGGCTCCCTATCACGGCCACGGTGCGCCGTGCCACGAGATCGGCCTGCGTGAAGAAGTTTCCGTACTCCACGGTGAGGTTCCGGACTCGCTGGAATGCGGGTACGGTGCCTATGACACGGGCGTTCACGTTATTGCTCAGACGCTCGATCTGGAGCTGAGCGTCCATCTCCGGCACCACCGCCGAGACATGCTGCGCCTCCCGCTCCAGAGCCTTGTAGTCGTCGACGCTCAGGAAAGTGCCGCCACCGCCGACACCGCGCCACCAACGGTAGCCTGACGAGATGCTCAGCTGGTTGGTGCCCAGCGCCTCGATCTGTTCCTGCACGGCACGCTGCGCGCCCTCGCCCATGGCGACGACCGTGATCACCGCCCCAACGCCGATAATGATGCCGAGCATCGTCAGGAAGGAGCGGAGCTTGTTGGCGCGGAGCGCCGTGATGGCTACCTTTATGGTTTCCCAAATCATCTAGTTTTGCCTCTGCATACCGGGTACGCCGCTCCCGCGGAAGCGCTGGAAGCGCTCGAGCAGCTGCGCCTGGTCTCTGAGCAGCGAGGCGGTGGGCAGCAGCGCCACCGAATCACCGACCTGGAGGCCCGACACGACCTCGATGCTCTCCCAATCGGTCACGCCGACCTGAACGGGTACCGGCTGGATGGTGCCCTCTCTCCAGGCGAACACCACTCCCGGGGTCGGGCCGCCGGACCGGCGCTGCTGCTCCCGCGCCTCCCGCATCTGCTGGAAGCGCTCGCGCATCTGGCGCATCTCCTGAGGCGTCATCTCGCCGCTGCGGAACCGCTCGCGCATCGAATCGCGCTGCGCCTGGGTCAGTTGACCGGGACTCTCGCCGTTCGTGCCCGCCGGGCCGCCCGGGCCGCCTTCAGCGGCCGCCATCTGCGGCCTGTTGCTCTCGAGCAACTGGGCGAAGCGCTCGTTGTCGACCCCCAGGGCGAGCTTGGCGACCTCCTCCGCGTCGGATTGCGGGTGCACCGCCTGGGCGGGGACGGTGACGGCGTCCTCGGTTCGGGCGATCTGGATCGTCACCTCGGCGCTCATCCCGGGCTTGAGCAGGCGCTCCTCGTTGTCGATCCGGATCAGGACGGGGAACATGGTCACGTTCTGGGTGACCGTCGCCTGCGGCTCGATCTTCAGCACCCGGCCCTGAAACGTGCGGTCCCGATAGGCCTCGACCTGAATGTCGGCGGGCAGCCTGGGCTCGACACGGCCGATGTCGGTCTCGTCGACCAGGGTCCGCACCTGGACCTCGCCCAGGTCGGCCATGGTCATGAGTAGGGTGCCGCCACCCACCACCTGTGTGGCCGACGAGATCACCTGGCCGGCCTCGACCGTGCGGTCGATGATCGTACCGGTGATCGGCGCCCGGATCGTGGTCTCGGCCATACGCTCGCGGGCGATCTCGAGGCTCGCCTGGGCGCGCACCAGCTGTGCCCGGGCGTTGGCGTACTCGAGCTGAGACTGCTCGTAGTCCTGGTCGCTGATGATCTGCTGCTCGAGCATCTTCTCGGCACGGTCCAGCTGCGAGCGGGCGACCTTGAGCCGCGCCTCGGCGACCTCGAGGTCGGCCTCGGCCTGGGCGAGCGCCTGGCGAGCGTCGGTCTGCTCGACCTGGACCAGAAGCTGGCCCTGCTCGACGTGATCGCCGGTCTCCACCGGCAACGAGAGGACCTCGCCCGAGGCCTTCGATTTGACCTCCACCATAGTGACGGGCTCGATCACACCGGCGGCCTCGGCGGAGATCGATAGGGTCTTTCGTTCAGCGGTCACGACCTGGAATGGGCGGCCCTGCTCGTCGTCGCCGTTGCACGCCAGTAGCCCGAACAGCGTGAGGGCCGTGCCCAGAGTGACGAACTTCCTCGCGTTCATGATTTATCGTTTTCCTTTTTGTCGTGGCGGCGCTCGTCGCTCTTCCGCAGTAGCGCCTCGTAGGCTTCCAGCTGCTCTTCGGTCAACAGATCGCGGATCTCGGAGCGAAGCTGCTGCTTCAACTCCTCGAAACGCGGGCGCGTCTCGCGCCACAGGGCCGAGACCTGCTCGCGGTGCCGTTCGATGATCGACTCGACCTGGGATCGCTGATCCTCGGTCAGATCGAGCTCGGCGGCGAGCCAGTCGAGGTATCTGCCGCGGCGATCGCGGTCGCGGTCGCGGTCGCGGTCACGGCTCTCAGCCGATGCGCTATCGCGTAGGAGTGCGCGGTCCAGGGCAGCGCCGGAGACGCCGCCGAGGACCAGCGCCACGCCGAGCAGCGCGGCGGCCCAGATTTTCGACTTTCCGTTCATGTGCTCTCTTCGCTCGGTTCATTAGACACTTACCGTCCGTTACCCGTGAGGGCGGCGGCGACCACCGCATCGGCGTCGGGCTCGTTGATGGCGACCAGGAGCGCCGGAACCCGGCCCGCATCGCTGGTGGCGAGCACCTCGTCGAGGGGGACGGGCGCCGCGGTCTCCTCGCCGTTCCCGGTGAACTGTAGGGCGGCCGCCAGGAGGAGCAGGGCGATGCTCGCGGCCGCCAGGCCCGGCCGTGCCCACCCCGCCAGTACCTCCCAGTAGGAGGCCGGGCGGCGGCGTCGCTGGAGGAGCGGAGCGGCGGCGGCCAGGATCCGTCCCCGGGCGGCACGTCGACGCTCTTCCGAACGAGGCGGCGCCTTCAGAACGCCGAGCTCGTCGAGCGGGCGCTCTTCACGTTGGTTGACCATCTTCTCACCTCCACCGTTTAGGGGTGGCGGAGCTCCTTCAAGCCCTCTCTCAGCATCCGCCGGGCCCGCGACAGGTGCGAGCGGCAGGTGCCTTCCGGGATCTCGAGCACGCGGGCGATCTCCGGGTGTGTGAACCCCTCCAGGTCGTGGAGGATCACCACGGTCGCCAGATCGTCGGGCAGCGCATCGACCGCGCTGGCCAGGCAATTCCGCAGCACGGCCCGCTCGGCATCGGCGGCGGGATCGCCCGGCCCGGTGGTCCCTTCGGGAATCTTCTCCATCCGGCGCCGCGCCAGGTACTTGCGGCGGTTGAGCGCCGCGTTGACCAGCAGCCGGTAGAACCAGGGCCCGAACGGGCTGCCCCGGTCCAATCGGTCGATCCGTTCCAGTGCCCGCAGGAACGCGTCCTGCGCCAGGTCCTCCGCGTCCTCGGCGTGCTGGAGGAATCCGTAGGCGACGGCGAAGGCCTGCTCGGAGTACCGATCGACGAGCTTCCCGAAGGCCTCTCGATCGCCGCGCCGCACGCGCTCGACGAGGAGCGGCTCGTCGAGGTCGATCGTCTGGTCTCGCTGGTCGTTAGCGCCCGCCATCGCCCTCGCCATGGAAAACACCTGACAACCCCGGAGCGTTGGGATGCTCCAAGCCGCCCCGATGGTTGCCCGGCCTGGTGAAACCCGTAGCTTGAACCTTATGGCGACCCAGCCTACAGGCCACCCCCGGGCCCGTGACGATGTGATGTTTCGGCAGGTGGACGAGGATTGGGTGGTGTTCGATCCCGCCGCGAACAACCTGCATGTGCTCAATCTGACAGCCGCCCTCATCTGGAGCCACCTGGACGGCGAGCATTCTCCGCGTGAGATCTCGCAGACGGTGCTGGACGCGTTCGGGATCGACGCCGACCGGGCCGCCGCCGACGTCGAGGCAGCGCTGGAGCGGTTCCGGGCCGCCGGCCTGCTGACCGAGGACGCCTGATCGGCCGGGATGACGCGACGATGAGCACTCTGGACTATCGCGATTTCCTGGCCGACGCACCCCGTGTCGAGGCGTTCCGGCGGGCGATCGAGTCGACGGTGGAAGCTGGTGACGTGGTTCTCGATCTCGGAACGGGCCTGGGCACTTACGGCATGTTCGCGGCCCGGGCCGGCGCCCGGGTGGTGGCGGTCGAGCCGGCGCCGATCGTCGAGGTCGCTCGATCGCTGGCCCGGGACAACGGACTATCGGACCGGATGACGTTCTTGCGAGGCCGGGTCGAAGAGCTGGAGCCGCCCGAGCTGGCGGACGTGCTGATCTTCGAAGACTACGCGCCGTACCTGTATCACGGGGAGACATCGCGTATCCTGAGCGCCGTTCGAGACCGCTGGCTGCAGCCGGCGCCCCGGGGGGTGCCGTATCGGGTTCGTGCCCTGCTGGCCCCGGTGAGCTGCGCCGAGAGCTATCGGGCCATCTGGCCCTTCGTGAACGAAGACTTGTTCGGGCTCGACATCGGACGCTTCCGGCGGCAGCTGCTCAACGGGCTCCACGCCGTCTCCTGGGACCCGGACGTCCTGCTGGCGGAGGCGACCGAGGTCGATCGGTTCGATCCGCTGAGGCCGGAGCGCCTGAAGCTGGAGGCGTCGGTGAGCTGGACGGCGGCCCGGCCCGGTATCCTGCACGGGCTGGGGCTGTGGATCGATCTGGACCTGGCCGACGGCATAGAGTTTTCCAACGGGCCGTCGGGCCGTTCGACGGGGTGGGACCAGCGGCTGCTGCCACTGCTGGAGCCGGTGACGGTGGAAGCGGGGGACATCATCGAGGCCCGGGTGCGGACGCTGGGCCCGGGCTCGGGTGAGCCCGACTGGTGGAGCTGGCGGGTCCGAGCCGGCGCGGACGACCCGCAGGAGCTCGATACGTTCCGAGGGGTTCCGCTGTCGTTGGACACGTTGGGGCGTGCCCGCCTGGATCGGCGGCCGAGGTTGGGTGGCGCCGGTCGGGTCCGGCGGGCGGTGCTGGAACTGATCGACGGCGAGCGGACGACGGCGGAGATCGTCCGTGAGCTGAGGGAACGTTTTCCTCGGGAGGTGAGTAGCGATAGGCAGGCCCTGCGGGCGGTGGCCCGGGAGCTGGAGGGCGACGACGCGGAGACCGGGAACCCGATGGGAGCCGAAGAGCGGTTGGCCGAAGCGAGAGGCAGGACGAGATGAAGCGAGAAGATCCGAGCCGGAGAGAGTTTCTGCTCAAGGTCGCCCGGGGGGCCGCCTACAGCGCGCCGCTCGTCGCCACGTTCGCGGTGGCTCCAGACCTGCTCGCTCAGGCTCCCTCGCTGCCAGGCGGTCACCACATGACAGCTCCAGCTCCGTCGTCGCCGGCGCCCTCCGAGGCGCCCGGCCCCCGGCCGACGGACAAGCATCCGCCGCCCAGCAAGAAGGGCGGCTAGCCCGCCCGGCCGGTGTCGACCTCAACGCTCCATTATCGCTTGCCGGGCGCCGGGCGGGTCGTGAGCGCCCGTATCGCCCCTCCCGAGCTGATTCCGCTGATCGACGGCTTCTATCGCACCTACAGATGCGCCGCGCCGGCGTCCGGCGATCGGGCCGAGGCCGCGCTGTGCGTCGATCGTGCGGGCGGAGGCTATCGGGTTCGTGTGCCAGCGGGCGATTGGGAGGCGGAGACCGCGGAAGAGGCGGTGCTCTACTACGAGTACGAGCTCACCGACGCGCTCCTGGTCGACGCGCGCCGCTACGTTCAGCTTCACGGCGCCGCGATCTGCGGCGACAACCGTTGCCTGTGGCTGGTCGGTCCCTCGGGCGCCGGGAAATCGACCCTCACCCTGGGGCTCTACACCCGGGGGTGGCGGCCGCTGGCCGACGACGCGCTCCTGGTGGACCCCACCCGCGGCGCGGCCGCACCCTTCGACCGGTCGATCCGGGTGCACACGAGCGGCCTCGAGGCCCTCGACCTCGATCCGGCCGCGGTGCCGGGAGGGCGTCAGGTCGGGCCCTACCTGTGGCTCGAGCCCGGGCCCGAGTCACGCGAGTCAGAGCCACGCCGGCCGGACGCCATCCTGGTCCTGGATCCCTGCGGCGACGATCGGCTCGAACGCCTGGGGGAGTCGGAGGCGCTGCGAGAGCTGCTGATCGCTCGGCTGAGCGACGCGCCTCGGCGCGACTTCGAATGCGTGGCCCGCCTGGCGGCCGAGGTGCCGGTCCACCGCCTCTCTTTCCCTGGTTTCCGCCACGCGCTGGAGCGTCTCACCGCCCTCTGAGCGCTCCTACCCAACATCACTCCCACCTCCCCGAATCTCCGAACCCCCGAACCCCCGAATCCGCTTCGACAATTCGGAGAGAACTCGAACTTCCCCGATTCGCAATCCCGATCTCTCAACTCCCAACTCGCATTCCCGAACTCCCCCAATCACGATTCCCACGACCCGCTAGCCCGCCTCCGGCCCATAGACGTCGGACCAGAGGTCCCGGTCTTCCCGCACCCGCACCCGGTGGACCCCGACGCCGGACGGCAGGCGGTCGCCGATCCGGTCGAGGATGAAGGCGGCCAGATTCTCGGTGGTGGGGAGGAGACCGCCGGCGCCGAACTCGGGTACGGCGCTGTTGATGTGCCGAAGATGGAACCGGTCGACGACCTCTTCCTCCAGTATGCGATCCAGTTCGCCCAGGTCGATGACCATTCCCGTCCCGCTGTCGATCGGACCGGACACGGTCACCTCGCACCGGTAGTTGTGCCCGTGCCCCTGGGGGTCGGCCATGAGTCCGAATCGCTGGCGGTTCTGCTCCTCGCTCCAGTCGGATCGGTAGTAGCGGTGAGAGGCCGAGAAATGGACCGCGCGCGTCAGGTAGCCGATCTTCATGGTCTTACCGGGGTTGGTGGACGTGTCGTTCCGCACCTAAGTTAGACGGCGATGCGCGAGGGAGCCACGCCCGGGAAGCTTCCGAAGTCCGCCCAGTTCACCGATCTCAGCGACTACGCCCGGCCGATAGCCGTCTGGATCGCACGGCGGTTGAAGGACACGAGCGTGGTCGCGCCGGACGTCACCGCGGTCTGGGGTGCGATGGGGCTGGCCGCGGCGTTCTGCTACGCGCTGAGCGATTTTCGTTACGCGCTCCTGGGCGCCGGTCTGATGCAGGCGAAGAACATCCTGGACGCGGTGGACGGCTCGTTGGCGCGGCTCCAGGGCCGGCCGTCGCGGGTGGGCCGCTTCCTCGACTCGATCGGTGACGCCGCCGTGGGCGCCGCCCTGTTCGCCGGTCTCGCGGTGACCATCGCGGCCGTCCGGCCCGCGGCGTACGCCGCCGGGCTCGCCGCCGCCGCGTTCGTCCTCGGCCTGCTACAGGGCTCCCTCTTCAACTACTACTACGTTCGCTACCGGGCGCGGCGCGGCGGCGACACGACCAGCCGGATCAAGGAGGAGCTGACGGTCGACGATCGGCGGCATTACGAGGACCGGCCGCGGGCCCTGGCGACCCTGCGCTTCCTGATCGGCGCCTACAACTGGATCTACGGCTGGCAGGACGTCCTGGTGCGACGGATCGACGCCTGGGCGGTTCGGCCGCTGGTTTCGCGGGATCGCGAGACCGATGCGGACGCGCTCCGCGATGATCCGCGTCACCTGACGGCGGTCTCCGCGCTGGGTCCGGGAGTGCAGATCCTGCTGCTCGACATCTTCACGGTCGCCGGGCTGTGGAACCTGCCCCTGCTCCTGGAGGCGTTCGTGCTGGCCGTGGCGCTGGGCGGCACGCTTTACGCTGCGGTCCTGATCCTGCGGCTACGCCGTGCGGCGGCGCGCCGGGCACGGGGCGGTGTCGGGGTCACAGGCTGACGGGCGTCCGGGGCCGCGTGGTCCCAAATCGGGTGCCGGGCGCGTATCTTTCGGACCATGACAGCTACGAAACCCGAGACTCTCAAGTCGATATTCGAGCCGCGCTCGATCGCGGTCATCGGTGCCAGTCGGCGGTCCAACACGATCGGCTACGTCATCCTGGACAGCCTGCTCGCGTACGACTACGTGGGTGCGGTGTACCCGGTGAACCCGAAGGCCGATGTGGTTCACTCGATCCGGGCCTACCCGAGCATCGGCGATGTCCCGGAGACCGTCGATCTGGCGGTGATCGTGGTGCCGAAGGAGCACGTCCTCGGGGTCGCCGAGGAATGCGGCGCCGCGGGGGTGAAAGCCGTGATCGTGATCTCCGCCGGCTTCCGGGAGGTGGGCGGCGAGGGGGCGGAGCGGGAGCAAAAGCTCCTCGAGCTGGTCCGCAAGTACGACATGCGCATGGTGGGACCGAACTGCATGGGCGTGCTCAACACCGACCCGCGAATCGCGATGAACGCCACCTTCGCCCCCACCACACCACCCACGGGCAACGTCGCCTTCCTGAGCCAGTCGGGCGCCATGGGGGTGACGATTCTCGACTATGCCCGGGAGTACGGGATCGGCGTGAGCAAGTTCATCAGTCTCGGCAACAAGGCGGACATATCGGGCAACGACGTCCTCGAGTACCTGAAGGACGATCCCGACACCTCGGTCATCCTGATGTATCTGGAGAGCTTCGGTAATCCACGCCACTTCACGCGCATCGCCCGGGAGGTGACGCAGGTGAAGCCGGTGGTCGCGGTGAAGGCGGCGCGCACCCGGGCGGGCATCCGCGCGGCGAGCAGTCACACCGGCGCTATGGCGGGTCTCGACGTGGCCACCGATGCGCTGTTCTCCCAGTGCGGGGTGATCCGGGTCGAGACGGTGGAGGGGCTGTTCGACATGGGGATGGGGTTCGGCAACGCGCCGCTGCCCAAGGGCAATCGCGTGGCCGTGGTGACCAACGCCGGCGGCCCGGGGATCATCATCGCCGACGCCCTCGAGTCCCAGAACCTGGAGGTCGTGGAGTTCGCCGACGAGACCAAGACCAAGCTCCGGGACTCGTTGCCGCAGGAGGCGTCGGTCAACAACCCGGTGGACATGATCGCCAGCGCCGACGCCGACAGCTACCGGCGCGTGCTGGAGGCGGTGCTCGAGGACCTCAGCGTCGACGCGGTGATCGCCTCGTTCGTGCCGCCCCTCGGCGTGCAGGCCGAGGATGTCGCCACCGCGATCACCGACACCGCGGCGGGCCGCAGCCAACCGACGCTGGCCGTGCTGATGGGCCGTAGGGGGCTGCGGGAGAGCCGTGCCCTGCTGCACGCTGCCAGCGTACCGGCCTACATCTTTCCGGAGTCGGCGGTCCGGGCGCTGATGGGGATGGACCGGCATCGCCGCTGGCTCGAGCGGCCCGCCGGGATGGTCCATCGCTACGAGGATGTCGACCGGGCTCGGTTGGAAGAGATCCTGGCTGCGGCGCGGAAGGCCGGTCGGCGCCGCCTGGACGAGTTCGAAGCACTCTCGCTGCTCCGGGCCTACGGTGTACCCGTCGTCCCGTCGCGTTCGGCGACGACGGCGGACGAGGCGGTGGAGGCGGCGAAAGCCGTCGGCTTCCCCGTCGTGCTGAAGGTCATGGCAGCGGACGTATCGCACAAGACGGACCTCGGCGGCGTGATCATCGGACTCGACACCGCCCGCGAGGTGCGGGGCGCTTATTACGAGATGATGGACCGTCTGGCGGGGAAGGGCGTGGACCGCGGCGCGGTAAACGGGGTGCTGGTGCAGAAGATGGTGAGCGGCGGACGCGAGACGATCATCGGCACCGCGTTCGACCCCAGCTTCGGTCCGCTCATCATGTTCGGGCTCGGCGGCATTTATGTAGAGGCGCTGGGGGACGTCGTCTTTCGGATCCATCCCGTCAGCGACATCGATGCCGAGGAGATGGTCCGCGGCGTGAAAGGGTTCAGGTTGTTGGAAGGCGTCCGGGGCGACACGGGCGTGGATCTGGAGGTCATCCAGGAAACGATCATGCGGGTCAGCCAACTGGTCGGCGACTTCCCGGAAGTCGCCGAGCTCGACATCAACCCGTTCGTCGCCTTCGAGCCCGGCCGGGAATCGATGGCGCTGGACGCCCGGGTGCTGCTGTCCGAAGGGGCGGACGACCGATGAGTGCGCCCCCGACGAACTGTCCTCGCTGCGGCGCACCCACGGTACCCGGCGATCGGCTCTGCTTCTCATGCGGCCAGGTCCTGAGCGATCAGCCGCGGACCGAACCGGCGGCGCGAGCGTCCGAGGAGGACTTCACGCTTCCGGCCGCGCCGGCCGCCACCCCCGGTCCGGCGGCGGAGGAGCGCCGCGGCGACATCGATTCCGCCGGGACCGTCCGACCGCCCTGGGAGGACCGGGCCCGGTTCGGTTTCTGGCTGGCGCTCTGGCTGACCTGGCGCGACAGCGTGTTCAGGCCGGTCGACTTCTTCCGCAAACTGCCGCCGCGAACCGGTCTCGGTCCGGCCATCGGGTACATCATGCTGCTCAGCGGCGTGGCGTTGGCGTTCAACATCTACTGGGACACGGTCCGCACGGTCATCGCCGGCGGCGCCGAGGGAGGTGTCCTGGTGACGCTGTTCAGCGGCCTGCTACTCCTGGTTTTCGGCGGCGCCTTCATCCTCGCCATCTACCTGGGCCTGCTGTTCGTCATGGTCGGCCTCCTGCACCTGGGATGCATGGTCGCCGGCGCCGGGCGGCGGGGCTACGAGGCGACGTTCCGGGCCACCGCCTACGCGGCGGGGCCCGCCGCCTTCGCGATCTTCCCTTTCTTCGGGCCCCTGATCGGCATGATCTGGGGAACGGTGCTGCTGTACATCGCGGTGCGTGAAGTCCAGCGGACGACCAACGGACGCACCGTCCTTGCCTTCGTCGTTCCCCTCGTCGCCGTTACCGCGTTCTTCATGTTTCTGGGCATCCTCGCCGCCCTGATCCTCGCCACCACCGACCTCGACACCGCGGTTTAGCTTTCAGGCCCCCGTCCCGGACCCCGGGAACAAACGCTCCCGGACCCTCGTTCCCCACAACAGAGCGGGCGTGTCGTCCGGCCCCCCCGGCGCCCCGCTCCCTGACCCGGAATAACAAAGCAGCTCGCAAGACAGGAGCGTGAAACACATGTCTGCCACTTTCATAAGAATTCTCAATTTCGTGCCACTGGCGGCGGCGATCGCATTCGGCACCGCTGAGCTGTGCCGCGCGCAGAGCACTACCGCCGCGGCCGAGGAGCCGGTCAAGACCGTGGAAGTCGAAATGCGGAACTTCGCGTTTTCTGCCGATACGATCCGCATCCAGCCGGGCACGTCGGTCCGCTGGGTCAACCGGGACGAGGTCGGACATACGAGCACGGCGGATGAGGGAGAGTGGGCGTCTCCGCTGCTCGGGCCGGGTGAGTCGTTCACCCAGCGGTTCGATGAGGCCGGCACCTATACCTACCACTGCACGCCGCACCCGTTCATGCGGGGCGTGGTGATCGTCGAGGAATAGCCCCAACCAAACGGGAGGTTTTCATGCAGCGCAGTCTCACGTACGTAGTTACACTCGCCTTTCTCGCTCTGGCCGGCTGCGACGGTGACAGCGGCCCCACTGACGGGAACGGCAACCTGGAGCCGACCAGCATGGTCGCTGTATCGGGCGGCAACCAGCGCATCATCGTCGATGGCACCTTGATGCAGCCGTTCGTCGTCGAGGTGCGGGACCAGAACGGGGATGGGCTCGCCGGCGTCACCGTCGAGTGGGCGGTCACCGCCGGGGGCGGCACCCTCTCCGCCTCGAGCTCCACGACCGGCAGCGACGGTCGGGCCAGCGTGACGCTGACCGCGGGGAGCAGCGAGGGCACCAGCACCGTGACCGCCAGCGTGGCCGAAGTGTCGACCTCGGTCGCCTTCACCGCGACGGCGGTAGCGCCGGCGATGATCTCCATCAACTCGGGGAACAACCAGACCGCCCGCACCGGGGTGCCGCTGGCCGATCCGCTGTCCGTCACGGTCACCGCCAGCGATGCCGGCCCGGTTCCCGGCGCCACGGTCGACTGGATGGTCACGACCGGAGGCGGATCGCTGGAGCAGGCGAGCACCACGACTGGCATCAACGGCATGGCTTCCAACGACCTGACCCTCGGTTCCGCCGTCGGCACCCACACGGTGGAAGCCTCGGTCGGCGCCTCGTTGACCACCGAGTTCACCGCCGACGCCACTGACCCGGTGACCGTAACCGTCGACATGGAGGGGATCGCGTTCGTGTCTTCGGACGGCGACGATGTGGTCACGATCCAGCTCGGCGACGGGGTTCGTTGGGTGAATCAGGACGGTGTCGAGCATACGGCCACCTCCAACAGCACACCGGCGGGCGGCGCGTCGTTCGACAGCGACCTGCTATCGACGGGAGGGGAATTCACATTCGTGCCGGACACTCGGGGAGAGTGGATCTACTTCTGCGAGGTTCACCCGACCCGGATGGCCGGCGCCCGGATCATCGTCCAGTAGCTTCTGAACCCGCCAGGCCCCAGTCACGGGGCGGTCTCGCTCGAGGCCGCCCCGTTTCTCTACAAGTTACGAGCCCATCGGCCCGGTACCGCCCCGGTACGCCCCCGGGGCCCCCCGCCCCCCGGGCCCCCCTACCTGTCCGATCGACTCATATAGTAGTTTTCCACATTCATGGAGGTGTGTGGAAAATCGGCGGAACCGGGTTTTCCACGGCCGTGGATAACGGACTGGCAAGGAGCCGGCGACCGCGGCATCTTGTATCCCTCCGTAAAGCAAGGACTTTCTCCGCAGGAGTCAGCAGCCTATGGGCACCATTTGGAAGGGCGCCATCAGCTTCGGGCTGGTCAATATCCCCGTGCGTGTGGAAAGCGCCACCCAGGACAGCTCGCCCAGCTTCCGCATGCTCGACGGCCGGGACAACTCGCCGATCAAGATCCGTCGTGTACGCCAGAGCGACGAGGAGCCGGTCGAGTACAAGGACCTGGTCAAAGGTTACGAGTACGAGCCCGGCCACTACGTGATTCTCGACGACGAGGATTTCAAGCAGGTCGCGCTGCAGGTCACGCGGACCATCGACATCATGGATTTCGTGGAAGAGTCCGAGATCGACTCGCGCTACTTCGAGAAGCCGTACTACCTGGCGGTGCAACCGGGCGGCGAGAAGCCGTACGCGCTGCTGCGCCAGGCGCTGAGCGAGACCGGCAAGGTGGCGGTGGCCAAAGTCGTCTTCCGCAACCGGGAACACCTGGCGGCGGTGAAGGTCGTCGGTGATGTGCTCGTTCTCGATACGATGCGCTTCCACGAGGAGCTGATCCCGCTGGAGGCGGTGCAGGTGCCGGATGAGGTCGATCTGAGCAAGAAGGAGATCGACATGGCGCTGCAGCTGGTGGGGCAGCTGACGGCGGAGTTCCAGCCCGAGGCGTACAAGGACGAGTACAACGAGAAGCTGAAGGAGCGCATCCAGGCGAAGATCGAGGGCGAGGAGGTCGCCGAAATCGAGGTGGAGGAGGCGGCGGAGACCGAAGTCGTCGACCTGGTGGCCCGCCTCAAGGAGAGCCTGGAGAAGGCGGAATCGGAACGCGAGGAAAAAAAGGCGGCGGGAAGCTGATCACCGCCGTCCCGGGCGGTGCGGTTGAGCCAGCAGGGCAGCCAACGAGGTGAAGCAGGAGAGGCGTTTGGCAGGCGACCTCGACAGGTACAGAGAGAAGAGGGACTTCGAGCGCACGCCCGAGCCTGGCGGCGGACCGGGGCCCGCGGGCCCGGGGCGCCGCTTCGTCGTCCAGAAGCACGCGGCGCGCCGCACGCACTTCGACCTCCGTCTCGAGATCGGGGGCGCTCTGGCCAGCTGGGCGGTCCCGAAGGGCCCCAGCGCCGATCCGGCCACCAAGCGTCTGGCCGTCCACGTCGAAGACCACCCCATCGAATACGGCGAGTTC
>JABAHQ010002138.1_pt2 | contig 14240 bp, 11 predicted proteins | sample 7062091 | NCBI WGS metagenome assembly JABAHQ01 (sample SAMN14534359, study PRJNA622989) | marine sediment metagenome | biome: marine biome [ENVO:00000428]; feature: marine pelagic biome [ENVO:01000023]; material: deep marine sediment [ENVO:00002113] | place: India: Gulf of Kutch | collected...
TCTTTGAAATGCTCGGCAATTGGTCCTTCGGCGACTACTACAAGCAGGAGGCGATCACTTGGGCCTGGGAGCTGCTTACGGACGTCTGGGGCCTCCCCAAGGACAGGCTCTACGCGACCTGCTTTGAAGATGAACTCGGCCAGATTCCGAAGGACGAGGAAGCCGCGGAGTACTGGCGCCAACAGCCCGGCTTCGACCCCGAACACATTGTCTTCTTCGGCCGGGATGAGAACTTTTGGGAGATGGCCGATACGGGCCCCTGCGGCCCGGACAGCGAAATCCATCTAGACCGAGGCTCCGAATACTGTGACATGGCGGATGTGGAAGGCCACGTCTGCCAGATCAACGGCGATTGCCAACGCTTCCTTGAGCTCTGGAACTTGGTCTTCATCCAGTACAACCGCACTGGCCCCGATGACCTGGACCCCCTACCCGCCAAGCACGTCGATACGGGCATGGGCTTTGAGCGCATCGTCTCGGTCCTTCAGGGGGTCGATTCCAATTACCGTACGGACCTGTTCACGCCCCTGTTGGCCCGCATCCAGGAGCTGGGCGGCCACTCGGACGAAGAAAGATCCACCTTGCTCACGCCCTACCGGGTGATCTCCGATCACGCGCGGGCGGCCGCGTTCCTGATCGCGGACGGAGTCGTTCCAGGGAACACAGGCAGGAACTATGTCTGCCGGATGATCATCCGACGGGCAAGCCGCTTCGGCCAGTACGCGGGGTTCGAAGAGCCGTTCCTTGCTGAAATAGCCGACATCGCCATCGAGGAGTACGGTGACTTCTACCCAGAGCTTCGCCGCAACCGGAAGTCCATCCTGCAGACCACCACTGAGGAAGAGCGGCGATTTCAGCGGACGGTGGAGGAGGGCGTGGCCCACCTCGAGGAGGAACTGCATGCCGCGCAGGCCCAGGACGACGGCAGATTGGAAGGGGACAAGGCCTTCGAGCTTTACGCCACCTACGGCTTGCCCCTGGAGATCACCCGCGACATCGCGCGCGAGCATGGGATGGATGTGGACGAAGAGGGCTTTCGGCAAGCCATGAGCTTCCATCGGGAGATCTCGGGTGCGGAGACCGGCACCGAAGGAGCGAACGGTGCCAGCACGGCATTCTACCGAGAGCTGCTGGCGGAAATGAAGGAGGCGGGCAAGCTGTCCGCTGAAGGGGTCGTCCACGATCCATACGGAGGGCTGGAGCGAGAGACGGAATTGCTGGCCCTGCTCGATGACGGCCAACGGGTTGAGAAGGCCAAGGTTGGGGACCGCGTGGCAGCCGTTCTCCCCGAGACCTCCTTTTATGTGGAGAGCGGCGGCCAGGTGTCCGACACGGGGACAATCGTGTCGGCGGGGGAGCCCCGCTGGGAGATCTCCGTTGAAGACACCCGCGAGCCCGTGGATGGATTGATCCTCCATATCGGGACCGTCGCCGCTGGCGAGCCGGTCAGCGGGAGCCGGGTGCTGGCGGCCGTCCATGAGATGCGCAGGCTCGATATTATGCGCAACCATACCGGAACCCATCTGCTCCACGAGGGCCTGCGGCGGGTGCTCGGGGAGCACGTCCGGCAGGCCGGCTCGCTGGTGGCGCCGGACCGACTTCGCTTTGACTTCACCCATCCAGATGCCCTGACTCCGGATCAGATCAGGGAGATCGAGGATTGGGTGAACAACGCGATCCTGGCCAACTACCCCTTGGCCTTCGAGATTGAACGTCGCGAGAAGGCCATCGGGGCCGGCGCCACGGCCCTCTTCGGCGAAACCTATGGTCGAGAGGTGCGCACGGTCACCATCGGCCCGAGTCGCCCGATTTCATATGAGCTCTGCGGCGGCACGCACGTCCCCGAGACCGGGGTCATCGGCCCTTTCCTGATCATCTCCGAAGGCAGTGCTGCGGCCGGCATCCGGCGGATCGAGGCCATTACGGGAAGGGAGGCCCTTGCCCACATCCAGACCATCCGCGAAGAACGGCAGGAGCTGGCAACCGCACTCGATTCGCCACCGGGCCAGCTCAGAGAGCAGGCGGGCGCCATGCTGATGGAGAATGAAAGGTTGGCAAAGCGTCTCGAGGCGGCGCAGTCCCGTTTGGCGCACGCCTGGTACGAGTCAGCCGAGGTGACCGAATTGGAGGACATCCCTATTCTGGTCAGTGAGCTACCGGAAACGCCCGTCCACGTCCTGCGCGAGCTGACGGACCGTTTCCGAAGCGATCATCCAAGCGGCGTGGTCGTCCTCGCTTCCGCCCCCAGCGGCAAGCCGGTGTTCGTGGCCGCCGTCTCGGATGATCTGGTGGAACGGGGCCTTCACGCGGGAGAGCTGATCCAACACGTGGCGGCCGCCGTCGGCGGGGGCGGGGGCGGTCGCCCCACGCTGGCCCAAGCTGGCGGTATGGATCCGGAACGGCTGTCGGAAGCCCTCGATCGGGTGCCGGGCTGGGTCCGCGGCCACCTCACCTGACTGTTCCCCAAGGGTTCTTGAGCGGTGAAGCTTCAAATCCTGCAGCTGGATGCCCACGACGACCATGTCTCAACCCGCGACAAGATGGCCTCGGCCAAGGCCGAGCGGGTCCTGCTCGTTTGGCCTCCCACAGGACAGATCCTCAGGCGCAGACTGGATCTCGTGCTCATCCAGCGCGAGGCCGCCAGACGAGGTCTCGAACTCGGTCTCCTGACCCATGATCCCCAGGTCCGAGACCACGCCCAGCGGCTCGAAATTCCCCTCTTCGAGTCCATCGATGAACTGCCAGAGAAGCGCTGGGAGGGTCCCCCTTCCCGGGAGAGTTTCGAGTCTCCAGATGTCGAAGATAGGGGCTCACCGGTCGGACTTCCTCGGCACCAACGACCGGGGAGCCATCCGCGGCCAAGCCCATGGATCCGCTACCCGGCCCTTGGGCTGGCTGTCCTTGCCCTGATGAGCCTGGCCAGCGCTATCTTCCCACGGGCGACTCTAACGATCGAACCATCCACGCGGACCCACTATGGCTTCTTTCAATATGAACTTAATTCGGCGCCTGAACCCTCAGACGCCGCCTCGGGGATGATTCCGGCCCGGGCCGTCGAGACAGCCATCACCGCTAGCCTGAGAACGGAAACCACGGGGCAACGCATGGTGCCCTCCACGCGGGCCGAGGGCCGCCTCCTCTTCACAAACCTGACCCCCGACGCCGTTGAGATCCCTGCCGGTACGAGCACGCGCACCCTGGGGGAAGCTGGCGTCCGCGCCTTGACCCAAGAAGCGGCCAGTCTGCCCGCCTCCCAGGGAGCAGCAATTGAAGTCGCTGCCATCGCCGCCGAACCGGGCGAGAGCGGCAACTTGGCCGCAGGCGAGATCGCCGCCGTGGACGGTCCCCTCGGCCTGGCCGTTAGCGTCACGAATCCAGAGCCTTTCGCAGGGGGCACAAGCGTCTCAGAACCCATCGTCGCCGAGGCCGACGTCCGGCAACTGAGGCAAACGGCGGAGAGTGAGGCGGCCATGAGGGCCCCTGCCCAACTGGAGGAGGCCATCCCCTCCTCCAAGCTTGTTGATGGCAGCCTGCGGGTGGTGGAAGTCCTCACCGAGGACTACGACGCTCAACCGGGCGACCTGGCAGCCAGCGTCGGTCTGACGCTGACCCTGCGCGTCCAGGCGCTTGCCTTCTCTTCCGAGGATCTCGTCGAGGCCATCGAACAAGAGGTGGCGATGCGGCCAAGGACGGAAGGGGCTTGGCATCCCGTGCCCGGCACTGTCAAGCTCGGAGAAGTCCAGACGGCATACGTCGGGCCCAGCCAAGCCAAGGTGGAGACGCAGGCGCATTGGGACGCCTACCGGCCCTCGGATGAAGTGCAGATCCGGAGGACCGCAGCGGGCAGCCTCCCCAAAGAGGTGACGGCTCTGGCCGCCGCATTCGGCCTAGAATCCATGCAAGCCGAGTGGCGGCCCGCCTGGATGCCGCGCCTGCCCTACCTGCCCACGCAAATCAGCGTTCGCTATTCATGGGATGCGCGGTGAAGAATGAGCCGGATTCTGTCGGTGGACCCCGGCGATCGGCGCATTGGACTGGCAATTTGTGACCCGAATCGCGTCATCGTCCGCCCGTTGCGAGTGCTCCAACACGAGTCGCGCGAGGCCGACGCGGTCCGCATCACCGGCATCGCCGTCTCAGAAGGGGCGGATCTGATCCTGGTCGGCCTCCCCCTTGATGATCAAGGAGAAGTGGGGGCGCAGGCGCGCAAGTCCTTGCGGCTGGTCGAGGAATTGAAGAAGGCCACAGAGATCCCCATCCAAACGTGGGACGAGACCGGCAGCACGGCAAAGGCCCTGGAGATCGCTGGCGAGGATGAGTTCCTGGACGCTCGTGCCGCGGCGGTCCTGCTCCAAGATTATCTCGATGTCCACGGGACGTAGGGCGCTCCGGCGGGCGATCCCCGTCGTCCTGCTCGTGGCCGTATGCGTGGCAGCCGCCAGCCTCGGCCTAATAGCTGGCGCCCTCCCGGATCTGGTCGGTCGATTGGGTTCCCCCTCTCCCACCCTCGACCCGGCCGAGCGGACCTTCCTTTCCTTCTACCTGCTCTTCCATCTCCCCCGGATCGAACGCTCTGTAAACCCTTCGCTGGGGGATATCACCTTCCACATCGAACAAGGGGAAACCGCCGACGAAGTGGCCAGGGCCCTGCAAGCACGCGGGTTGATCACGGATGCCCAGCTCCTCTCCCGCTATCTGCATTACCGGGGCATGGACCGAGGCATCGAGGCCGGCCAGTACCAGCTCAGCGGCAGCATGACGCTGCGGGAGTTGGCCTCCGCGCTGCAAACGGCCTCGCCGGAGGTCAACCTGCTGACGGTCCCTGAAGGATGGCGGATGGAGCAAATCGCCGGGGCGCTCGCCTCCACCAGCGTGAGCTTCTCCCGCGAGGCCTTTCTCGAGGCCGCCGCCGGCCGCCCCGCCGGCTACAGTTTCTCCGCCTCCCTGCCACCAGAGGGCGGGCTGGAGGGATTTCTCTTCCCGGACTCATATCAGGTGGACGAGAGCATGACGGCGACCGAACTCGTCGTGGCCATGCTCGACAATTTCGAAAGCAGAGTGTCCCCCGACATGCGAGCCGGCTTTACATCGCACGGCCTCGAACTCTATGAGGCGGTCACATTGGCTTCCATCGTCGAGCGAGAAGCAGTCGTGCCCGAGGAGCGGGCCCGCATCGCATCGGTTTTTCTCAACCGGCTGGCTTTGGGCATGAAGCTCGAGGCCGATCCGACGGTCCAGTACGCCTTGGCCAAACAAGCCAACGGTTCGTGGTGGAAGAGCCCCCTGACGGCCACGGACCTCGAGCTCGACTCCCCCTACAACACATATCGCTTCGACGGCCTGCCCCCCGGCCCCATTGCCAACCCCGGTTTGGCCTCGCTGCAGGCTGTCGCCCAACCGGAAGAGACCGTTTTCCTGTACTTCCGGGCTGCCTGCGATGGCTCCGGCCGCCACCAGTTCGCGGTCAGCTTCGAGGAGCATGTAGCCAACGCCTGCCCCTGATCAGCCTCTCTTGGACTTGGCTTGTCGCAAAAAGAAAACCGCCCCGGGCTTCCGGGGCGGTCCATTTCTCTGCCGGATTGGTCAGCTGAGATAGTCGGCGAGTTTGTGCCGCAAGCTCGGGTGACGCAGCCGGCGCAAGGCCTGCGCCTCGATTTGACGTACGCGCTCGCGCGTGACGCCCATCTTCTTGCCGACCTCTTCCAGCGTATAACTCTCACCATCTCCGAGCCCGTAGCGAAGCTGCAGGATGCGGGCTTCTCGCGGCGGCAAGGTGTCGAGTATCTCGGTCATGTGCTGTTTCAGGAGATGTTCGGTCGCCACTTCCGGCGGGGCCGGCGACTCCTCATCCTCGACGAAATCACCGAGGAAAGAATCCTCCTCCTCGTCGATCGGCCGCTCCAGCGACAGCGGTCGACGGGAGACCTCCATCATCTGTTCCACCTTCTCCGGCGAGACGTTGAGCGTATCCGCCAGCTCGGTGATTCCGGGCGATCGTCCCAATTCCTGTGTCAAGCGATGGGAGACCCGCAGCATCTTATTGATCTGGTCGCCCATGTGGACTGGGAGGCGGATCGTGCGGCCCTGGTCCGCGATGGCTCGCGTCACAGCCTGTCGGATCCACCACGTCGCGTAGGTGGAGAACTTGTGGCCACGCGTGTAATCGAATTTCTTCGTGGCGCGGATCAGCCCGATATTGCCCTCCTGGATCAGATCCAAGAAGGGCACACCACGGCCAAGATATCTTCTTCGCCACGCTGATCACCAGGCGCGAATTGGCCAACACAAGATGCTCACGAGCTGCCCAACCGTCCTCGATGATCCGCTGCAATTCGCGTCGGTGCTCAGCCGAGCCAACCCCCGCGGCCAGCTCGGCGCGGGCCTCTCGCCCCCGCTCGATCCGCTTGGAGAGCTCGACCTCTTCCTCGGCAGTCAGCAGCGGCACGTCCCCGACAGAATTGAAGTACAGGTCAACGTTGTCCTCGATGTTCACCTTATCCAAGTCAATCCCTACTTCTACTTCAACCTCATCATCGTCCTCGAGCTGCTCGGGGGGCGGCTCGTCACCATCGACGTCGTCAAGGTAGTTGATGCCGGCGGACAGGAGAGCCTCGTAAACCTGGTCCAGCTGCTCGAGTTCCTTCTCGGCATCCGGGAAGTGCTGCAGGATGTCATCGACGGTGACAAATCCCTTCTCCTTGCCAACCTCGATGAGCTGGTCGATGGCGGGGATATCGTCATCCAAGACGATATTCTCATCCACCAACGCTTCTTGCCTTTTCTCCTCGGCGGAGCCCCTTGCCCCGCTCTTCTTCTTCGCCATGCAGTTCCTCTCTCCCGTCATTTCTGACGTTCAATCCCCAGCGAGTATCGCTCCGAATTGGCTTTTGCTCAATTCGACGGACCTTCAAGCGTCTATCCGTTGTGGCGCACGCTTGGGGGGAGTTTGCTCAGGCCCAGTTTAGAGAGAACCTAGTCCCTTGTCAAGCACTTTGTGCCGATCTTCACTGAACCGCAAGATGACCTTCACCCAACCTTAAAGTACACGGATTTCTCTTAGAATGCTATTAGATTCCCCTTGCGTTCTCTATACGCTCAACCACCGGAGAAAGGTTCACAGCAGTGAGGGAGAAGAGGGTAGCCGCCTACGGCTCATGGCGCTCTCCTATTTCAGCGAAGGATGTGGCCGAGGCGGGCATGAGCAGTCGAGGGACGCTCAGCGACGTCCACTTCTCCCTGGGGAGCCTGTATTGGCGCCACCTCCGGGGCGAACAAGGGGGGCGTTACGAAGTGCTCAAGCAGGCACCCGGCTCAGAACCATTGTCCATCCTGCCGGACGGATATAGCGCACGCACCCTTGTCCATGAGTACGGTGGTGGTGCCTTCTTCGTCCATGAAGGCAACGTCTTCTTCTCCAACCACGATGACCAGAGGCTCTACCGGCTCGAGCCGGGCGCGGAGCCGATCGCGCTGACTCCGGCGCCATCTCAACCGCGTGCCCTGCGCTATGCGGATGGCCGCCTCCGGCCCGATGGCAGCTGGATCGTCACCGTGCGGGAGGACCACCGAGCGGAGGCCCCCCCGACAAACGAGCTCGTCGCCTTGCCCACCGACGGCCACCGCGCTCCCACCGTCGCTGCCGGCGGTCACGATTTCTACGCTGCCCCTCGCTTCCGCCCCGATGGAAGGAGCCTTTGCTTCCTGACCTGGGATCAGCCGCAAATGCCCTGGGACGGGACCGAATTGTGGGTGGCTGAGTTCAAAGACGACGGCGAAACAGGGGAACCCGTCCACATTGCCGGCGGATCGGAGGAATCCGTTTTCCAGCCCGAGTGGGGACCGGACGGCGCGCTCCACTTCGTTTCAGACCGGACTGGGTGGTGGAATCTATACCGTTGGCAGGACGGTCAGGTCGAGCCGCTGGCGCCCATGGAGGCTGAACTGGGATCGCCGGCCTGGAATTTCGGATTGTCGCGTTACGACTTCCTGGCCGATGGTCGTCTGGCGTGCATCTACACACAAAATGGGGTGGACCGCTTGGGGCTGATCGATCCGGAGCGCGGCGAACTGACGCCCATTGAAACCCCGTTCACGGCCTTCTATCCCGCCCAGCTCCGGTCGGATGGTGAGTTCGAATTGGGCTTCATCGCCAGCTCGCCGAGGCACAGCCAGGCGCTCTACCGCCTACAAGTGGCAACATATGAGGTCTCACTTGTCCACCACCCCTCATCGGTCGAGATTGAGGATGAGTATATCTCGGTCCCCGAGCCATTCGATTTTTCCTCAGAGGGGGACAAGAGGGCCCATGCCTTCTTCTACCCGCCGAAGAATGCGAGCTATCGGGGGCCCGAAGGGAGCCGGCCGCCGTTGATCGTGACCGTGCACGGCGGTCCCACCTCCGCGGCGGCTGTACAACTTCACCTGGAGAGGTCGTACTGGACCAGCCGAGGATTTGCAGTGGCAGACGTCAACTACAGCGGCAGCGCCGGCTACGGGCGCTCATATCGCGACCGCTTGAAGGGTCGACTGGGGGAAATCGACGTCTTCGACTGTGTCCAGGCCGCCCGCTATCTTGCCGAACAGGAAATCGTGGATTCCGAACGACTGATAATCACGGGCGGCAGCGCAGGCGGTTACGTGGTCCTCTGCGCCCTCGCCTTTCACGACGTGTTCACCGCTGGTGCTTCCTACTATGGGGTCGCTGACGCTGCCGCCCTCGCCGAGCACACTCATAAGTTCGAGGCGAACTATCTCGACACCCTCATCGCCCCCTATCCGGAGGCGGCCGAGGTCTACCGTGCGCGAAGTCCGATCCATGCCACGGATCGCTTCCGGCGTCCCCTGATCATCTTCCAAGGTTCGGAGGACGAGATCGTGCCTCCGGAACAAGGGCGTGCACTGGCGAAGGCGTTGGATGAGCTCCGCTTGCCGTACGCCTATCTAGAGTTTGAGGGAGAGCAGCATGGATTTCGTAGGCAAGAGACGGTCGAACGCGCACTTTCGGCCGAGCTCTACTTCTATAGCCGGGTGTTCGGTTACCAGCTCGAGGAGGCAGTTGAACCCGTCGAGATTCACAACCTGCCAGAAGCAGAAACTTGAGAATATCAACCCCAGCTGTGTAACTCGACGGCGCTCTATGCCCTCTCCCAGCCCCGTGGACAGTCGGCCAACGCGCCGTGGTTAAACGGCCTTTCGGAGGGCAGGGTGAAGATCGAGGGTTGGCATTCCATCGGCTGCGCCATACAGCCCGCAAAGAGAGGAGGCGACTGGAGCTCGTTCCGGCTGGCTCTCAACCGCGGTCGTGCAGCTTTCGAACCGTGTCTAAGGCTGAGTGCTGCCCGGGCTCTCGAACTGCTGGATGACAATAGGGATGAGCCGCAGGTCTACCGTCTGCCCCGTCCCCTCCTCGAGGGCTAGCGCGATGACACCGCCCTCCAGTTGTGCCTCTGGATCATGCAAGTACACCCACGCCGTCACGGTCAGCCCGTCCTCCACTTGTTCGACCGTGACCTCCCCTAGTTGCGAATCCGGCACCGCTCCGATCTCCTGCCGAAGCACACCCGTCACGGCCTGCTCAGTCGCCGAGCGGCGGGCGGCCCGCACGAGCACGGCCGCCAGCGGGATGCTGATGATCACCACGAGCACCAGCGTCACCGTCAATCCGGTGCGCAGGTTCAGGCGGCGCTCCCGCCTCCCGGCCGGGCGGAAACCCAGCAACAGCAGAGTGACCGCCCCGGCCAAACTGATCGCGATCAGGTTGGTCGTCACGAGGAGAGCAGCCCCGCCGGCGATACCCACTCGGCCGGCCGCCAAGCCGACACCGACCACGGCGACGGGAGGCACCAGGGCGGCGGCGATGGCGACGCCCGGCAGGGCCGCCGCCACGTCTCGCCGGGCGATGGCATAGGCGCCGGCCGCACCGGCCGCCAGCGCGACGGCCAGGTCCAGCAGGTTGGGTTGAATGCGGCTGGCAATCTCGGGCAGCTGGGCGGGGTCGGGGGGCAAAGGCGCGAGGACGCCGATGGCCAGCGCGATTCCGATGGCCAAGAAGATGCCTCGCAACGAGGATTCAAGGGCAAGGCGGATAAGGCGGATATCCCCCATGACGATTGCCATGCTGAAGGCTAGGATCGGAGTGAAGAGCGGCGCGACCAACATCGCACCAATGATGACGGCACCGCTGCTCAATAAGAGACCGAAGGCCGCGATGGCCGCCGCTAGACCCATCATGACAAAGAAGTCCACGTCCGGCCGCGCCCCTCGCCGCACACGCTTGTACAGATCGATCTGATCTTCGCTACTGAGCGTGGGCATTGCTCTTGAGAGCGAATCCCAGAGCCTGCGGAGCCAAAAGCGAGGCAGCCCCCGATAGCGCCGAACCATCACCACGGGCGTCCGACAAGCCGCTGCAATGCGGCGGGGTAGGTTACCGAACAAAACCTGATCGATCAGGCTCTCCTCGGAGGCCCCGATGAAGGCCAGGTCCATCTCTTCACTCGCACCGGAAATCCCCTCGACCACGCCCTCCGCCAGGATCACCTTGCTTTCGATCTGAACCCCGGACAGCGGATCCGCCGCGCCTTCCCAATCCAGTGCGGCTGCCACTTTCTCCCGCATTTCCGCCAGTGTGCGGTCGATTCTGGCCTCCCCGGCAGCGATTTCAGCGGCGGAGGCGGAGGGATCTGACACATAGACTGCATGGACCTTGGCGTCGAACTCGCGGGCGAGGGCCACGGCCAACCCCACCGCCAGGGGCGCGTGCGGACCGCCGGCAGTCGGCACCAGGATGTCGTTCAGTTGCAAGGCCACCTCGGGGTCAACTTCCTCGTCCCTTTCCGTTCGCGCACGATAGGCGACGACAGCCGTGTCACAGGGGGACTGGGCGATGACGGGATCGAGCACCGACCCCATCCCACCCGTCTCCGGCTCGTCCGTTATCGCCCACGGCAAGAGCAGCAAATCAACCTGCTCCTCGATCACCGTGTCCACGATGCCTTCCGGGACCGTTCTCGCCAACCGAGTGACGGGATACAAGGGAACCCCAGCCGCCGAGGCAAGGCGGGTGGACCAACGGAAGAGTGTGTTTCTCTCCCGGGCCAATCGACGGCCCTCCTCGATTGCCAAGGGATCCGCCACCTGAATGACCTGAAGGGGAAGGACATCGCCCCCCTGCTGCTTGGCCAAGGCGACCGCTAGTTGGAGCAGAAACGTCCGTCGCTCGCCGGGCGCAATTGGGACCAGGATGCGGTAGCGGTCTTCCTCCTTCTCGACGCGGTGATCGCCACCGAACAGGATCACGCCTTCCTGCGCCGCCGCCTGGTGCTGGCGCCCATACAGCGCATACACCGCCATCCCAGCAAGGAGCCAGATCCCAATGGCAACCTGCGCCGGAAAGGCGAGGTTGACGAAGAGGGCTAGTGCGCCCACCATCGCGATGGACGGCCCCAGCGGGAAGAGGGGAATTTCAATCGTCCTGCGGCGCTCGGTCTCGGTCCGCCGGCTGTAGATCCCGGCCACGTTGACACCGATTGTCGCCAGCAGGAGNNGGCAGCGACTTCGTCGAGCATGGGACTCAGAAGTAGAGCGACAAGAGCACCAGCTGTGATCACCACGAGCAAAATCGGTGGAACGGAAAACGGACGCCGTAAGACGAGGATCCAAGGGGGGAAGGCTCCCAAACGCGCCATGTCATAAAGGGTGCGCGCCGCCAAAGTCAGGAGCGCATGGGCTGTTAGGAGCACCGAGAGCAGACCAACACCGAGGATCGCCCAGCCGGGCAGCAGGCCGCCTGAGAGGAGCAACGACCACCCTACCTCCCCCATTTCCTGCGCGCCGAGGCCTGCAAATATCCACTGTGGCAGTCCCAAGAGCACGGCGCCAAGCAGGAGCGCCAAGATCAAGGAGCGAGGGAGCCGGATCTGTTGACGGCGGATTTGACGGCGGGAGGCGATAGCGGCTTCAACGGCAAGGTACAGGATGGCCATGCGCGCGGAGGCCTGCAAGATTTCCCCGGCCTCCACAGGACCTGAGGCGGCGCGCTGCCCCCAAGAAGGGCTCAAGAGCGCGCCGATCAACAGCGCGCCGAGACCCACAAGGCCGATGGTCAAGCCCGTGTTGCGAGCTCGCCGCAACCGATCGAAGGAAAAGAGCTTGCTGAGCGCAAGAATTAGCACAAGGGGGGCGGCCAGCAGGAGAGCAGGCCCCTCCCACTGAAGCATTCGAGCCACCATGCGCCCGCCGGCGTGCAGCAGAGCTCCCGTCAGCGCCAGTTCGGCCGCGATCAACAGCCACCCAGTTAGGAAGGAAGGGAGGCCGCCCACGGTCTCGGCGACGAGCCCATGGGAGCCGCCCCGCTCACTGCTGCCCCCCAGAAGCTCGAGGATGGTGAGCAAAGTGAAGCTGAGAAAGATCAGTGTCAGCAAGACGGCAAGAGGAGCCTGGGGGCCCAAGCGGGCGTCGACGGAACCGCCCAAGAGGAAGATCGCTCCGATCAGCACCGAGGCGCTCAACCGCAGCAGTTGGCCCGGGGTGTGCAGGCGACGGGCGAGTCTCAACTCACCGAGGAATTCCTCCGTTGCGTCCTGCTGTTCCTTCTGAAAGGATTCCCCCGCGGCCAACTGGGGCTCGGGAGGCTCGCCGGAACTTGAACTGTCAGCTATCGATGGGCCTCCAGGCAGACAACGCCGTCGGGTCCGACGGCCGCATCATGAAGCGTTCCACCAGGCAGCACCAGACGATCCCCGGCCTCCAGAGCGATCTCCTCGCCCACGGCCGGCAAACCGAAGATGATCGACCCCCGCTCCACTAGGATCACCTTCCCATAGCGGTGCGTGTGTGCTGCGTAGACGTAGTCAGGGCCATTCGACCATCGATAGAAGGAAAGCCCCTGCGACTGCAGTTGGGCCTCCAACTCTTCAGCCGTCGGTTCGCGGTCGTGATCCCACCGCTGGACAGCCACTTTCGTCATCGGTCCACCGCCACCTGCGCAATCTCNNCCCTCAACAGGCGGGCCGCCGCGAGATCTGCTTTCGCCCGATCATTGGCATGCAGAGTGATGAGAGGGTCGCCTTTTTCGACGCGGTCTCCGACCTGCCTGTGGATGACGACCCCGACGGCATGGTCAATGGGATCCCCCTTCTTCTCCCGGCCCCCGCCCAGCTCAACCACGGTCAAGCCGACTTCCCGGGCGTGGATTTGTCCCACGAAGCCGGACTGTGGTGCGGGTACCGTTTGGATGATCTCTGCCTGGGGCAAGCGAGTCGGATCCTCGACCGCCGTCACATCGCCACCCTGCGCCGCGACCAGCTCCTTGAACTTCTCGAAAGCGCGCCCATCTTCGACCGCCCCCCCGCCCAGTTCCTTCGCCGCCTCAAGATCCGTCGCTGCGCCACCAAGGAGAAGCAGGTGTGCCGCCACGTGCAAAGCGTGTTCGCTAAAGTCGGCAGGCCCACGACCCTGTAGGGTCTCAATTGCTTCGATCACCTCCAACGAGTTGCCGACGGCCCGCCCCAAAGGTTGATTCATGTCCGAAATCAGCGCCACGACGTCCCGCCCAGCGCGGCGGCCGATCTCGACCATCATTCTTGCCAGCTCCCGCGCGTTTTCGACGGTGCCCATGAAGGCCCCCAGGCCGACTTTAACATCCAAGACGATCGCCTGCGCGCCGGCTGCGATCTTTTTGCTCATGACGGAAGAGGCGATCAGCGGCACGGAGGGGACCGTCCCCGTGACGTCCCGCAGGGCGTACAGCTTGCCGTCCGCCGGGGCCAAATTCCCCGTCTGACCTGCCAGCACAAGACCGACCTCCCGCAGCTGGTCCTTGAACTCCTCCATCGTCAGGTCAACTTCGAAACCGGNNGAAACTCAGGCCCCGCCCGGACATCTTGGCGACCGGAATGCCGCAGGCCGAAACAATCGGCTCCACAACCAAGGTCGTCTTATCCCCGACCCCTCCCGTCGAGTGCTTGTCGACGGCCAGGTCGACCACATCCGACAGGTCGATCTGATCGCCGGAGGCCGCCATCACAGTCGTCAGGTCGGCCGTTTCCCGCGCCGTCATGCCGCGCAGCAGCACCGCCATGGCCCAAGCCGCCGCCTGGTAGTCGGGGATGTCTCCGGCTGTATAGCCTCTGATGAAGAACTCGATCTCTTCCTTCGTCAGGGCTTCGCCGTCGCGCTTCTTTTCGATGATGGTGACCGCTCGCATCCGATCCACCTCCACGGCGATTATACAAGCACGA
>JABAHQ010008803.1_pt2 | contig 14237 bp, 20 predicted proteins | sample 7062091 | NCBI WGS metagenome assembly JABAHQ01 (sample SAMN14534359, study PRJNA622989) | marine sediment metagenome | biome: marine biome [ENVO:00000428]; feature: marine pelagic biome [ENVO:01000023]; material: deep marine sediment [ENVO:00002113] | place: India: Gulf of Kutch | collected...
CTGAGGGATTTCTCCCGAAAGGTGTAGCCACAGAATGGCCACTGACCGAAGATAGATTAATGGCCTCCAAAGATTGTTCTGGAGAATACGTCATAATATGATCCACTCTGTAGAAGTTGAATAAATCGTTACGGACTCGTATTGAGTTGTTAGAGTAACAGTGTTAGCGCCATCGATGGTTTCTGACCCATCTGCTTGAATGATGGTTAAGTTCGGGCCGGCTATTTTCTTGACTGTGATCTGCCGCTCGTGTGCTGTAGCGGCGGGCAGGAGGGTGTAAGTGACGTCCCCTGCGGTGTCATCTACAGTGACGACCTGATCTGTGAGCACGGCTGTTGTATCTGTTGTTATGTTATTTAAGGTGAGCTGCACCGTGTCAGCAAAATCGACAGCCTCTTTTATGGCATCTGCTACATCGACTGCAGTAATTTCCCCCAGGCCGTTTGTGGGGAGTAGAGCGTCAATATTTGCTTCTGTTGTTGCTTTATCGCTCATGGTCCAAAGTCACAATTAAAATCGTTGTTGAAGTCAGGGTCATTCAGGGTAACTGCAGGCTGTATGAGTACAGCGCCGTAGTATGGAAATGATACATCACCAGAAGTATCTGTCAGCCGGATGTCGAATCGTCCACCGGTCCAATCAAAATGGCGATTGACGCCACAGGGTATTGATATGGATATGACCCCGTCTGTTCCCAGGGTGACATTGTTTGTTTCATCTATTTCTAGCTCTATAATTTTTGCTCTTGGCGTCCTACGCATTTGCATTTTTGCGGTGTACGCACTAATGTCTATCGGGTCGAGGTTACTATCTAGAAGGGCGTCGAAATTGTAGACAAAATCTTCTCCCTGGTATATACAGATATCAACTTTTTTCATGGAGGATACCCATGTTGAACATTACTGATTTTGTTGACGAATTCATCCAGTCTTTGAAAGACAATACGGATGTAGACTTCAGTCTGATTGAGTTCGAAGATGAGAATGGCGACGACGTCACAGTAGATCCTGAGCAAGAGACCAGAGACAATCTAGAACTTCTGGCCACAGAGCTATTTCATCATAACACCAAAGACATTGTACCGAAATCTTCAGATTTTGTAATGACCGCCTCAGAGGCAGAAAATCAAGTGATCATCGCCGATGCATCCTCTGGGATATTGACGGTGACTCTTCCGGCAGCTTCAGAAACTACCGGGAAGTCAATTACTGTCAAAAAGATTGACAACGCTAATAACGTGAATGTGGCATCAAGCGATAACATCGATGGCCAGCCGTCGCTGGCATTAGTTTCCCAGTATGACGTAATAGAGGTTGTGTCAGATGGTTCGACTTATCATGTGATGTTTGTCAACTAAAGAAGGTCTTAAAAGAGGNNGCTAAGGCCCGACGTCCTGCAGCCGCAAAGTTTTTGACTCGCAAAATGTACGACGACAGGTGGTCTGTAGCAGAGTTGGCAGAAGCCGCGAATGTCACTGAAACATATATCGAGTATTTGAGAAGTTTTGCTCAAGAGCATGACCAAATATGGTTTTTGCTTGAGCAGATGAAAAAACATCGGAGGAACAAGTGTACCAAGCCATATCTTTGGATTTACGTTCCAAAGAGAGTGAGGCAGAAGATGTTGGAATTTGACAATATCTCTATGAAAAGTCAGGAGATATACAATGACTGGAGGAAAGATGAANNTTCAGAAGAAAACGTACGGATCACTGAGGACGCAGCCCGAGAGGCTGGATTGCCTTTTGAGATTTACGTTTTCAGGACGTACAACGAGTTCTTGAGTAAGGGCTCGTTAGACACTGTGTCAGACAAAAAGGCCAGGGTCGTACGCAAACCACAGAAGAAGGAAACAGAGGAGGAGACTGAAGTGCCAGGACCTTTCGATCACCTGGATCTGGTGTCGGAGGGGCGAGGTGGGACGCGAGCCCACAACTTGCTGGAGGACAATTTCTCAGACGTAGACGAGCTCCTGCAGCATACGTATGACGAGTTGCTGGAGATGGAGGGATTCGGGAAGGGGTCTGTGAACCTCATCGTGGAAAAACTCAAGGCCGAAGGCCACATCTATGACAAGTCTGAGATGGGCTCGGCACAGAAAGCCGCGGACGATGGCCCGAGTGAGCAGCAGTATGAGGATCCTCACGAAGCCCTCGGTGAACTGAGCTCCGAGGACGAAAACTGTGTATCGGACGCATTCAGGATTTTTCAGGCTGCATGGGACCTCGACTACAACACAGCGAAAGACAAGGTCAAAGAAATCATTCTTCCTGTGTACAACAAGGAAGACCCTGACACCTATCGATTCGCACTACTGGCCATCAAAGACGCCTTGCCACCTTCGGCAAATCAGCGTAAGATGATCTTCGATCTGGGTGTTGATCTTGGGGANNCGACGTTCGAGCGAGCGATCTCGATGTGCGGTAAGGAATTTGATGATCTCACCAGCGAGGACGCTCGTCAGTTGATCGAAGAAATGAGGGCTGACCTGGATACCAATACGGTGTCGGTTGGAGATGATTTCGAACTTTGAATTTAGGGCCAAGGCATGTTACTATGTCTAGTGACTGAAGGTCTCTCGCGAATGGCGTTCAGTTGCATGGCCTCCTACCGATCGCCACAAACTTCCTCCTCCGGTTTGTGGCGATCTTTTTTAGCTATATGAAGAAGTTCCAATCCATGAAGGGGCCCGTGTTTGAGCCTCAAGATGAAGAGTATTACAGGCTAAAAGTCTATCTGGATCAAGAGGTTTACGATGATCTGGTGAAGCGTAGCGAGGAGAAAGACCTCACTCCACAGAAACTCTTGAGTCACGTGTTGACGGACTGGGTGGATTCTGGGTAAGTTGCCATGGACTATTGAGCGGAAGGTGTATGGATATACCAAGCCTTATTGTCCAGCAGATCATATCTAAAATTATTGTCGACAGAACCAGGATCCCCCGATCCGCTTATGAGAGGGTGGAGCCTCTCGTAGACGAGTTCAGGAAGTGGATATCAGCATTCGAGGATCTCGATATAGACAAGCCTGAGACCTGGGTCAGGTCGAGTCTGAAGTTTGCAGAAAACCTGGTTGAAAAAGATGTCAGGCGCTCAGATCCTATTGATGCTTATCTGCACGATGTTGGATTTGAGATGACGGTCCCAGATTCAATGAATTGGGTTGGCCAGTTCTTAATGGATAAGTGCGACCCTGTTGTTGTTGAAGAATCCGGGGATCGTAGGTTGTGCAAAATCAACTTAGAGCCCCACTTATACATTACGATTGTGGGAGATCAGTATGAATTTGATAACATCTTTTTCCCCAATGACAAAGAGCAGAGAAACGAAACGTACAGGTCGGTCAGGGAGTTGTTCTGGTCTTTGAATAAGACGGTCATTATCGATGACCAGGAGGACGAATTCATTGTCAAAGAGTACGAATTTCCGAACAGGAAATATCAGGGGCAGTTGCTGGACGAGATCAAAAATCTACAAAACTTTGTAGATAAAGGTGTCCGAAGGGTCGTTGTTTTGCAGGGGGTCCCCGGGACAGGCAAGTCTACCTTGTGCGCGCACGCGTCCGAGATCCTGTCGGATCGAACAATCGTGTTGAGCAATACAATACTCATGCACCTTTCCAGAAACGACTGGAGCGAGGTCATCAAGCTTTTATCTCCCACGATGGTCATCATTGATGACATCGATCGATCGAACATGAGGTCTCTGGAGACCAGCCTGTACCTCTTCGAAGACACTTACTATGATGTACCCCTGACTCTTCTAACGACAAATGATCAGCAGAAGCTACCCGATGCTTTCAGGAGGCCTGGCAGAATCGATCAAATCATTGAGATGCCGGAGCCCACAAAATCTATACGGAAGAAGATCATTAAGCAGATGGCAGAGAGAGAGGGGGTGGGAAAAATACCTTCCGACAAGATTGATATGTTGGATTCTATTGTTGAAAAATATCCGGTGGCATACCTTGTAGAGCTGCTCAGGAGGTACAGGTCTCTGGGGTGGGATTACCAGGTACCTGACAACGATATTGTTTTTGCTCCCATTATGGAGGAACTGGGTGATTCACCTACACGTACACACGAGGTACTCGACAGGGGACGCTCTAGCGTCTTCGAAGAAATTGGCCCAGAAGATCAGCTCGATGGGGCCTGATCCCGTCCTTGGGATTACAGATCATGACAACATGTCCGGGATTGTGGATCACCACAAGGCCTGTCGTGCCCACGGCGTAAAGCCTGTATATGGCATGGAGGTTACTACCGATGCAGGTAATCATCTCACACTCCTCGCTAAGAACGAGGTGGGTCTCAAAAATCTTTTTCGTTTGTCAAAGACGGACAAAAGCTATGAAGACCTGAGCAGGTACCGCACGGGGGTTGTTGCCTTGAGCGGTGATCTGAGTGGGGCCATACCTCTATCGATATTAAAGAGGGATAAGAAGGAGCTGAATTTTCATCTGTCTGCTCTTCATAATATATACAGAAGGGACTTTTACCTGGAAATTATTGACCACGGATTACGTGAGCAAAAGCGGGTTAACGACGTACTCGAAAAAATAGATCTTCCGAAAGTCAGAACAAACGATGTCCACTTCCTTAATCATGAGGACGCTGCGACGCAGTCGGTCCTCATTTGTGACCGTTTAAAGAGGCGGATGGACGTTGAGTTCGCTACGTATCACACCATCGACAAAGCCTTCCTCAACGAATTGCCAGCAGACCCTGTAGCTCAGGAAATAGCTGAAAAATGCAATGTGGATTTGAGGTTGGGTGACGTTAACTTACCCAGTTACAAACTGCCCGATAGCTTCGATGGTAACGAGCATGACTACCTTGAAAAGCTTGTCTACGAAGGGTTAAATAGCAGAGACCCGGAATGGAAAAACCTGTACGGTGGGTGGGGAGATAAGAACCCCTATGAGGAAAGGCTTGAATACGAACTAGAAGTTATCAAGTCGATGGGTTTTTCTGGCTACTTCTTGATTGTGTGGGACTTTGTGGCTTTTGCTCATCGTTCGGGCATATCCGTGGGTCCTGGCCGAGGATCCGGCGCAGGGTCTCTTGTGGCCTATTGTTTGAGGATTACCGACATAGACCCCATCAAGCACGATCTTCTTTTCGAGCGGTTTTTGAACCCCGAGCGTGTGTCGATGCCAGACTTTGATATCGATTTTTGCATGTCCAGGCGAAGGGAAGTCATCAAGTACGTGGTCGATAAATATGGCGAGGAATCGGTCTGTCAAATCGCTACGTTCAGCGAACTCAAGCCACGGTCTTCGTGGCACTCTGCAGCCAGAGTTCTTGGGGTGCCACCAGATAAATCTGACCTGTTCTCTAAGATGTTGCCAGAGCCCCCCAAAGATACTGAGGAGTTATCTGACATCTTCCTGGAAGGTTCAGTCAGGGCAGATTCTAACGAGAAGTATAGAAAGATAGAGGCTGTTTTATCGGAAAATGCGAAGTACAGGCAGGTCGTAGATTTTGCTTCGAAGCTTGAAGGGTCTTTCAGGAGTGTCGGCAGAGGGGCTGCCGGGGTACTTATCTCCAATGGAGAGTTAACTGACTATATCCCGGTCTGGAGTACCCGCGGCAAGGATTTTCCAATCTCATCAGATGATGAGGAAAAGAACATCACAAAATACGTATCTCAGCTTGACAAGGTCCACTCAGAAAAGGTGGGTCTTGTCAAGTTTGATTTCCTGGGCCTGGCAGAACTCGACGTTATCGATTACACGTTAGAGCTCATTGAAAAACAGGGCAGGGAACCGCCCGACATGTCTGAGATACCTCTGGATGACTTCGAAACATTCAAGCTCATTTCAGAAGGGAATACGATCGGTGTATTTCAGCTGTCGTCTGACGGTATGGCACAGATGGTTCGCAGGATGCGAGCTGACACGTTCGAGGACATCATTGCTGCTGTAGCCTTGTACCGTCCGGGCCCTATGGATGCTGGCATGGATGAGGTTTATATCCGGCGCAAGAACGGGCATGAGTCTGTTGACTATCTACACCCAGACCTTGAAGACATATTGGATACAACATACGGCGTGATCGTCTACCAGGAGCAGGTGATGCAGATTGCCCAGACGATATGTGGATACAGTCTGGGACAAGCCGACATCCTTCGCAGGGCAATGGGCAAAAAGAAGCCAGAAGAAATGGCTGCCCAAAAACAAAATTTCCTGGATGGAGGAATATCGAGAGGCTACGAACTGGAGCTATGCGAAGAGCTATGGCGACAGATTGAGACTTTCGCAAGGTATGGATTCAATCGATCGCACGCGGCTGCGTACGCGATGATTTCTTATCAGACGGCCTGGCTGAAGGCTCATTATACACCTGAACTTCTTGCTGCCCAGATGCAGGTCCGTAGAGATGACTTCAAAGAGGTGGCTGTCTTCATTGAAGATGCGAAGAGTTTCGGTATAGAAATAGAGGAGCCAAACATACAGAAGTCCCCCATGAAGTTTTCGGTGCGCAATGGCAAGATCATGGTGGGACTTGCTGGACTGAAGAACGTCAATGATGAGGTCGCGTACTCCATAGAGGCCGGTGCACCCTATGATCATCTTACTGAATTTTTTAGCAACATATGGATGGATAAGGGTAGTTACGACAGCCTGACCCACGCCGGGGCTTTTGATAGTTTTTTCGGAGATGACCTCTATCAGGAGCGCGCAGACTTTCTGGCACAACAACCAAAGTTCTGCGAAGAGATCAGAAACAACAACCCTGATCAGGCGAGGCTGTTTGGTTACCTTGAAATACCTTTCGACAGGGGTGTGGCCGAGAGGCCAGAAAAGAAGGAAATGCTGGAGCAGGAGCGAGAGTACCTCGGTAGATATCGCACGGGCCATCCTGTAGACGAGTACAGAGATAAGGCGGACCAGCTGGCTATTGCCCCCATTGCTGACATGCCCCGGGAAGAGGATGCCGAGGTCACCGTGTGTGCTATTGTCCATGAAGTTTCTGAGATTGTTACGAAGAACAATGACCTCATGGCTTTCATGAGATTGGAGGATGAGACGGGTGCGATTGACGTATCTGTATTTCCTGATACATATGATCCAGAATTTCACCCGGGTATGGAGGGGGAGGTGGTATTTGCTACTACCCAGGTGAGCTATTACAAGGGCAAGTTCAGCCCATTCTTACTAAAGGTGAGTCATGCTTTTAACTGAACATGAAGATCTAACGAAAGATAGAATTTCCAGACTAATCATTAGAGAGGAGATGGAGGGCGAGAAATTCGCCGTGAGATTTGAATACTCGAATCTCATCGTTGATTCGGACGGAGAAAGATCTATCCAGATCAAGTCTGAAATTGAAGACGAAGATGTTCTGGATTTCTTTGAAGAGGAGGCCGCAGGGGTTTTGGGGCGCTATGACGTAGATGCCATAGAGCTGGATTGTGTGTCAATTAAAAACGATCCGAGATACATCTTCCCGGGCCCAGTTATCGTTCTGGAGAACGCTATGGCCATGAAGGGGGGTAATCATTTCTTTTTAGCCCCCGAAACCCTGCCGACGATGTCGTCGTATTTTGGCACGGTATCTGTGCCTCAATTCAATCCTCCGACCGCCCTTTTGTTGGCTATACAAAAGGGCCAAAAAGGTAAGGTAAATGCTCTGATTAAGCGAATTAAAAGCTTCCCGTCAATGTACGGTGTTGCAGACCATACCCCTAAGTACTACTGTTGTATTGGTAGAATTGCTTCCCCTGAAGAAAGAGAGTTACGGTGGCCTATCTAGTTAGAGGAAAGACGCTTGATAATTACTACGATGTTAAGTACGGGAGGGTGAAACCCGATAAATTTTGTCAGGTCTATCTTGGGGTGGATAACTCCGAGGCGGCGGTCGAGTTAGCCAGGTCGGTGAATCAAAGGTGCGAAAAAAAGCTGGCCATCATTGATTCTGTTCAATATGTTGGGGTCGTAAAGGCTGAGCACAAACAGGCAATAGACTGGGATAAGCCATGGTACAAGCAGAGGCTTGTTGCCCTTGACGTTGAGACTACTGGCCTCAGCCCTATCGAGGAACGGATCGCAGAAATTGCGTTCTGTGAGTTTGATCTCAGTAGTAGATCGTTTGGGGAGCCCGAATCTTACTTGATCAATGATGGAGTTCCGATGTCAGAGAAGGCATCAGCGATCAATGGGATAACTCAAGATATGCTAGAAGGGCAGCCGTCTTTTGGTGAATTGTTGGGCGAATTCCAGGAGAGGTGGGTCCGACCAGACACAATACTGATTGCCCACAATAGAACATTCGATATGGCATTCTGGTTAAATTCTGTAGCGAGGTCTACGCCTGATAATATATGGTCTCCTGCCTGTTGGTGCTCGATGGAACTGAGCATGAGGACGCCGGTAGGCCAGAGGAAACATCGGTTGGAGATCGTCAGCGAGGTCCTGGGCGTGGAGGGCTCGAACACCCACAGAGCCGGTGATGATGCCCAGCTTAGTGGCAACACTTTTCTGGCGCTTGCAAGACGGAACAAGTTTTTCCATAATGCGACCACCCGCCAGGTGATGGACTTCTTTGATGTTAGTCCTTTACAGGAGAGTTATGCCCCTGTTATCTTTTGATGTTGAGACAACAGGTCTGGATCCCAAGAAAAACAGGATTATAGAATTCGGGGGCGTGGCCTTCGGAGATGATGGTTCGGTGCTTGGGAAAGTCAGTCAGCTCATTGACCCTGGTGTTCCCATACCCCCTAAAATAACTGCCATTACTGGCATTACCTCTAAGATGATTAGAGAGGAGGGGGTCAGGTGGGACGCCTTTTCCGATTATTGTAAAGCATGGCTTGACAGGGCTCCGGTCTGGTGTGGTCAGAATATTGACTTCGATAGAAGGTTTGTGACTGAGGAGTTTTCACGCCAGGGGGTAGAACTGGAGCCGAAGCCCTTCGTTGACACGCTGGCTATTGCCAGGAGGTTTATCCCTGTAGACACATTGAGATATAAGAGTCTTGGGAATATTGCCTCTTTCTACAATGTACGATTGAGTCGGGCCCACAGAGCCGTTGACGATGCCGAGGCCACAGGTCGGATTTTGTTCAAGTTGATGGAGGATGTGGGCCTGGGTCTGGATGATTTGATTTCACCCGAAGTTGTGTGTCTTGGGCACAGGCTTTGGGGTCTGGATCCCTTTGAGGCACAATTTTTAGGACAGGCAGTAAAAAGAGGATAAAAATATGGCATAATACTTATGGTAGTCGGGTGTAGCATAATGGCAATGCAACAGGTTTTGATCCTGTCGATTGGAGGTTCGAATCCTTCCACCCGAGTTGAGCTCCCGTGGCCTAACGGTAGGGCAGCCGATTTATGTTCGGTATTAGCGCCAGATTAGCGCGAGATCTGGGTTCGAATCCCAGCGGGAGTATTTCAGGCAGGTAGTTCAACTGGCTAGAACGTCCGACCGATAATCGGAAGGTTGCGGGTTCGATCCCCGCTCTGCCTATACGTTTTCCAATTAGAAGGGATAAATAAAAAGGCGGAGGGCTTTTTGCCCCCCGCCCTTTGGCGTAACCGCCGGCGCAGCGATTACACAACGTTATTAACTGCTATGAACCATTCTGTGCCGTCGCATACAATGGTCATCGAATCATACTGTGCATCCATCGTGGCATCTGTAGCGGCACCGTTAATGGTCTCGGCTCCGTCACCATCTAGCGTGATGGCATTAATGGAGCTATCCACCTTAACAAAGGTGAACATACGACCATCTGCCCCCGCTGCGGCCGGAAGATTGACAGTAATACCTGCATTTGTGGCGTCACATAATAGTACATTATCAGTCAGGCCCAGGGTATACGGTGAAGCAGTATCATCAATAGATACGACATTGCCTCCCGTAAAATCTTTGAGATCATCAAGTGCTGTCTGCAGATTTAAGTTGTTTACTGCGCCAGGCCATCCCTCAGCAGGGATTAGACCATCAACATTTGCATCTAGTGTCGTCTTACTCATTTTGTGCTCCTAATATCTAGACATTAAGTACCGGTATTGCTAGGATACATTAGAAGAAGATGATCACAAAACTTTTGCCGCCTTAGCTCAGTTCGGGAGAGCTCCGTTCTTACAAATCGGGAAAGTCGCTGGTTCGAATCCAGCAGGCGGTACTGTTCATAACAATGGGTTGGATTGGCTAACCCAGAACAATAGGAGGAAGAAAATGGATCATCATTTCGTAGACGCCCCTCTCGATTCCCCCGTTCAGGAAGGTCAGTGTGTGTTCATTCGCACGGTGTCGAACTATTACACGGGACGAATCATCGGGCTTTCCTCGAAAGAGATCGTGCTTGAAGAAGCCGCCTGGATAGCGGCCACCGGCCGATTCCACCAGGCCATGGCAACGGGCAGCTTCAATGAAGTCGAGCCCTATCCTGACGATACGACCGTCTCGGTCTCGCGGGGGGCTATCGTCGACGTGTCCACGTGGAACCACCAGCTCCCGCGTGATCCGAAGTAGTGCACAACTAGGAGCTGTGGCGCAATTGGTTAACGCAGCAGATTGCTAATCTGTACGTCATTAATTTGGCGTGAGGGTTCGAATCCCTCCAGCTCCTTTGACTAACACGAGGAGGAGAAAATGTTGCACATGACAATATTCACAATCACCATGTCGCTTCTGATAGTCATCCTGGCTTATTTTATAGAGGTGTGGTACGTAAGGGCCTTACTGATGATGACAATGTTTGTACTGGCATTTAACACTTATACGTTGGTTTGATGAATGATTTTGTTTTGTTTGTATATAAGTCGCAGATCTGAATGCACTTCTCGGTGCACTACAAGTGCTATGTCTTGGTCTGGTACCAGGTGTTGGTGCAGACGAGCATCTGCATCTGGCACTTGTAATATGTACCGGGTAAGATCTGTAAGTTGTTAATGTGGCCCCGTAGTCTAAATGGATGAGGCACCTGCCTACGAAGCAGGTCATATGTGGGTTCGAGTCCCACCGGGGTCTTATTTTTTTCATAAAACTTCCTGACTTGGTATTCTTTAAATACAATAGTCAGGGAGTTTAAATGAAGAGTGTGATCTTAATGTTTTTTGTTGGCATCCTTTGCGGATGCTGTTCCTTTCCAATGGGCAATCCTGTCCTGCCTACAAAATCCTATGTCAAGGTTGAGAAAACCCTGTTTGGCATCCCTAAGGGCACCGGCTCTGGAACAATCATCAGTACGACCCCGGAGGGCGGATTTGTCCTTACGGCAGCTCACGTCTGCCTCATGTCTAACCAGTACGAAGACATTTACGTAAGGGACATGAAGGGAGGCAGAAGCCCTTCGGTCATTGTAAGGGTGGACAAGAAGCGAGACATGTGTGTGCTATATGTCTCTGAGCTCACCGGTAAAGCCGTGACTGTAGCCATGATGGCCCCCAAGGCTGGCGATGAAGTGTTTTCTATCTCGTCTCCATATGGTGCTGAATCTATCGGAGATGGAATGGTCCCAGTGATCAGGGGCACGTACGGAGGTAAGTACACGCCGTCCTCTGTTCCCGATGTTGTATGGGACATTTATCACCTTCGAATCGCTCCGGGAAGTTCGGGTGGAATGATTGTCAATCGCCATGGCCATATGGTAGGTATGACGCATAGAGTGATGATCTTGAATGGCCACATCATGAATTACACTGATCTGTCGATGGGTGTTCAATACGAAGATCTCAAAGAATTCATGAAGCCATACAGATAAGCCCCCTTAGCTGAGCGGATTTAGCACGGGCCTTCTAAGCCCGGGACCCAGGTTCGAGTCCTGGAGGGGGTGCTGAAGAGCATGGCGAGGCATTGGTAACAATGTCGGATTAGGTGGATAGGCCCGATATGATCGAAAGTTGCACACGCTTAGGCGTGCTCTACCCGAGAGGATGAGCCGTAGTAGATGGGAATCGGGATGCTCTTCTGATATAATTGCCTCGTAACCGAGGATGGATAAATGAAAGACTATTTATTGCCAGTCACTTGTAAAGCCTGTAAAGGCGAAGGCGTCGCTCGCAGGCTTTTGAGAAAAGCCGATTCTCAATTTCGTCTAGAAAGATGCATTTGCCCCAGGTGTGAAGGGGCTGGCATCTGTGATCTTCTGGGGGACAAACAGTGGGATACAATCACGGTAGATCCGCCACCTGACATAGACGATTTGTTCATCGTTGACGAAGACTCGTTGAGCAGCTACATTGCTCAATCAGCCCCTCTTCGAAAGCTAAGAAGGGCCTTCAAAGATGAGAGCTGGCTTTACGATTTGTCCTGGCTATAAAAGATTGCCCCTGAAGCTCAATTGGCCGAGCATCGCCCTTGTAAGGCGGCTGTTGTGGGTTCGAATCCCATCGGGGGCTTGAGCGGCGGCTCAGTGGTGGGGCGGCGGATTCCAAACCCGCCAACCAGGGTTCGACTCCCTGACGCCGTGTTACTTCAATAGGAGGAAGTATGTTTGCAACAACTGTTTTTTTGCTCGTATCGCTTGTATGTCTCCTGGCACTGTTTGCCTATTTCTACAAGCCCGGGTATCCCAAAGCAAAAGACCTGGATCCCAACACCTTCATCGATGATGATGGATGGGAGTTCAAGTACACAGATAAAGGTGTTCTGTACGTCAATGGACCTAAAAAAGGCCAGTTGATAAAGTAACGCCCAGCCCTCTTGGTCCAATGGCTAAGACGCCGGATTGTCTATCCGGAAATGAGAGTTCGATTCTCTCAGGGGGCGTGTGGGTCAGTAGCTCAGCGGTAGAGCGTTTGCCTGTTAAGCAAATTCGCCCGGGTTCGATCCCCGGCTGGCCCTTGACGAAGGAGGATAAATGTCAAGTCACTGGTTTCAAACTTACTCGGGCAAAATTTTTTCCCCCAAAAAGCCCGGGCCTGAACAGATATGTATCGAAGATATTGCTCAATCCTTGAGCATGATCTGTAGATTCAACGGACACATCTCTGAATTCTATTCAGTAGCTCAGCATAGCGTACTGGTCTCTCGGCTTGTGCCCGAGGGTTTCGAGCTGGAAGGCCTACTACACGACGCCACTGAGGCGTACGTGGGTGATATGCCATCACCTATCAAAAGGATGTGGTCTCAGCGTGAGTACGTAAATCTTGAGGAAGAAATCTATCGGGCTGCTATTTCGAACAAATTCGAACTACCCCCCAAGATATCTCCTCAAGTTAAGAAGGCTGACTTACAGGCGTTAGCCCTGGAGAAGGAATTCCTGGTAACCGACTACGGTTATGATTGGTATCTGGAAGACGTAGAGGTGCCAGACGACATCCATACGATCGTTCCCATTCACCCCAAGCTGGCCAGAGATGCATTCATGAACAGATATTGGGAGCTAACAAAATGATTGAGAGATTGAAAAATGAAATAGAAGACATAGAGAGGCAACTTGAGCAAGGTCGTCAGGATTCAAAGTGGAGAAAAAAAGCCAGATACGCCTTGCACAAGAAACGAGAAAAGCTTAAAGCTGTACAGAAGGGGCTCAGAGTAAGAGCCCACAATATCCGCCCATCTGATCTTGTTTTTCAGATGTACCATCAGATGGAGCGTGATAGTGAAGTCAAGGAGTTGGCCAAGATCTTCTTGGTCGAAAAATGTGGATATGAGGTTAGATAGATGAACAAAGCAATCGTATTAGGCCATCTAGGCTCTGCACCAGAACTTCGTTATACTCAGGGCGGCACAGCTGTGACCAACTTCAGTATAGCTACGAACGAGCGGTGGACAGACAGTGATGGAGAACAGCAAGAGAGGACTGAGTGGCATCGGGTTGTTGTCTGGGGTCGTCAGGCCGAAAACTGCGAAAAGTACCTGGACAAGGGCAGTCAGATCCTGGTAGAAGGAAGGCTGCAAACAAACGAATGGGAAGACCGAGAAGGCAACCCCAGAAAGACAACAGAGATCATCGCTCAGAGAGTCCAGTTCCTCAAAGGGACAAAGCAGGTCAAAGGTCAGGCGCCTCAGAGTAAAAACGATTCTGAGCCGTATGATGATGATGACATACCGTTCTAATGTGTTAGACTGGTAGGCATGAAGTGCCTGTTGAAACATGCAAGGAATGAACTGGTTTACGGCGTTTTGCCAGAGAAGAAACTTGAGCAATCAAGGAAGGCAAAAGTTAAGACCAGGAAGACGATGGCAGGTGCTCGAATTGGTTATAGAATTCCCGCTACCATAGAAATGGGAAAGGCTTTAACCCAGGGCAGGAAGGCCAAGTTGGTAAACTTTAGAACCGTACT
>JABAHQ010003972.1_pt2 | contig 14226 bp, 10 predicted proteins | sample 7062091 | NCBI WGS metagenome assembly JABAHQ01 (sample SAMN14534359, study PRJNA622989) | marine sediment metagenome | biome: marine biome [ENVO:00000428]; feature: marine pelagic biome [ENVO:01000023]; material: deep marine sediment [ENVO:00002113] | place: India: Gulf of Kutch | collected...
CACGAATTATCTGCGTGAATCAGGTACTTGGATCCAAGATCCTGTAGCGGTTTTCTATGAAAGCCGCTACTCGGCCCGGCGCGCGCCTGCGCGGCCCTCAGCGATCGCCCGGCGCAAGCTGCGCGCCGCGCCTTCCGGATCCGCGGCGGAGCCGATGGCCGAGACGACCGCGACGCCCCGGGCCGCGCCGCTGGCCATCACCTCGGCGGCGTTGCCCGCGCCGATGCCGCCGATGGCCACCACGGGCAGCGGCGCGAGCGCCGCGGCCAGCGCCGCGAGCCCGCACACCCCGATGGGCGCGCCCGCGTCCGGCTTGCTCGGCGTGGCGTAGACCGAGCCGACGCCGACGTAGTCGGCGCGCGCCTTGTCGACCCGCGCGGCCTCCCGCGGCGTCCCGGCCGAGACCCCGATCAGCCTGCCGGGGCCGAGGACCTCGCGCGCCCGCGCCGCGTCGAGGTCGTCCTGGCCGAGGTGCACGCCGGCCGCGTCCGCGGCCCTGGCCGCCTCGACCCGGTCGTTGACGATAAGCGGCACGCCGTGCGCCGCGAGCAGCTCCTTGAGCCGGCGCGCCAGCTCGACGACGCGCGCATCCGGCAGGGTTTTCTCGCGCAACTGGACCAGCGTGACCCCGCCGCGCACGGCGGCCGCCACCACCTCCTCGAGCGGCCGGCCGCCGGTCGTCTCGGAGCCGATCACGAGGTAGAGGGTCGGATCGAACGCGGGCTTGCCGGTCATGGGTCCTGGTTCGCGTCGGGGCCGTGCCATCGGTCTCTGCCGTGCCCAGTCATATGGCCGGGAGACGCGGTTTGCCAAGCTCCGGCTTTGCCTCTAATTAGGGGGCGGATCAAGCCACGCGGGACCCGACCGCCATGCCCGATGCGGGCGCGGGCGGCAAGACCCGCGCAGAGAGAGAGAGAGACCGCCGCGCGCGGCCGGGACCACGAAGGGGCCTCCCGGCGGCCGCTCCGCCGCCTTGGATCACGGTCACATGCCGAACCCGACCCCAGACACCGATGTCGCCATCGTGGGGGCCGGCGCCGCCGGCCTCGCCGCGGCGCGGACGCTGCGCCGGCTCGGCGTGCCGTTCGTCCTCCTGGAGGCCTCGCACCGGATCGGCGGGCGGGCCTACACCGAGGAGGTCGCGCCCGGCGTGCCCTTCGACCTGGGCTGCCACTGGATGCATTCGGCGAGCCGCAACCCGTTCGTGGCGATCGCCGATGCCCTCGGGTTCCATTACAGCAGGGCGGGGTTCCCGCGCCGCATTCGCATCGACGGACACTGGGCGAGCGAGGCGGACCACCGGGAGCGCGACGCTGAGCTTGAGCGATACTACAACCTGATCCACGGCGCGGCCGAGGCCGGGCGCGACATCGCGGTGGTCGAGGCGACGGAGCGCGACGGCCCCTGGACCCCGCTGCTCGACTACTTCATCTCGCTGTGGAGCTCGGTCGACCCGGACCAGGTCTCCGTCTTCGACATCCATGGTTTCATGGACACCGGCGAGAACTGGCCGGTGCGGGAAGGCTTCGGGGCGCTCATCGCCCGCTTCGGCGCCGACCTGCCGGTGGTGCTCAACGCCGCGGTCGCGCGCATCGACTGGTCCGGCAAGCACGTGCGCCTGAGCACGCCGCGCGGCGAGGTGCGCGCCGGAAAGGTCATCCTCACCGTCTCGAGCGGCATCCTCGGCGGCGGCCACATCCGCTTCGACCCGCCTCTGCCCGAGTGGAAGCAGGAGGCGGCCGCGGCGCTGCCGCTCGGCAACCACAACCGGATCTGTCTCGTCTACGAGCGCAACGTGTTCGGGGCGGACCACCCGCACGGCGCGGCGCTGCTCGACGCCGGCGCCGAGCCCATGAGCTTCGCCATCCGCCCCTTCGGCTACGACTACGTGGTGGGCTTGACGGGCGGGCGCTTCGCCGAGTGGCTGGAGCGGGCCGGCGTCGAGGCCTCGGTCGATCTCGCCAAGGACAAGCTGAAGACGGCCTTCGGCGCGGACATCGTGAAGCCTATCGTCGGCCACACCGTGACCGCCTGGCGCGGCGACCCCTGGGTCCGCGGCGCCTATTCGGCGGCCCTGCCCGGCCAGGCGCACCAGCGGGCGCGCCTGGCCGAGCCGCTGGACGAGCGCCTCTACTTCGCCGGCGAGGCGACATCGCTCGAGTCGTTCTCGTCGGTTCACGGCGCCTACCTCACCGGCATCGCGGCCGCGCAGGCGGCGGCCCGGGCGCCGGGCAAGGCGGCGGTCGCGGATGCCCGCCCCGGCGAGCGTTAGCCGGCCGTGTGGCCGGCGTCGATCGGGATCGCCGCGCCGGTGATCTGGCGCGCCGCATCGCACGCCAGAAAGGCGACGAGCGCGGCGACCTCCTGCGGCGTGGTGAGCCGGCCGGTCGGGCTCTGCTCCGCCGCCTGGCGCCGAGACACATCCGGATCCATGCCCTTTTGCGCGGCCTCGGCATGCAGCATCGGCGTGTCGGTGTCGCCCGGGCACACGGCGTTGACCCGGATGTTGTCGCGCGCGTGGTCGAGCGCCATGGCGCGGGTCAGCTGAACCACCGCGCCCTTGCTGGCGCAGTAGGCGGCCGCGCCCGTGGCGCCGACCAGGCCCCAGTCGGAGGCGATGTTGACGATGACCCCGCCGCCGCGCTCGCGCATGACCGGCACCGCCGCCCGGCTCAGGTAGAAGACCGCGTCCAGGTTGAGCGCCATGGTCTCGCGCCACTCGGCATCGCTCGTCGCCTCGGCGCTGGCCCGGTGGATGATGCCGGCGTTGTTGACCAGCACGTCCAGGCCGCCGAAGGCCGCCAGCGTGGCGGCAACGAGCGCGTCGCACTCCGGCGAGCCGGCAAGCCCGCCGAGCCGGAGCGCGGCCTGCGCGCCGCCCGCTTCCAGGTCCGCCCGCACGGCTTCGCCGCGCCCCTTGTCGCGCCCGGCCAGCATCACGGCGTGGCCGCGCGCCGCCAGCTCGCGCGCGATCGCCGCGCCGATTCCCGAGGTCGCGCCCGTCACCAGCGCGATGCGTTCCGCCTGCGCCATGGCCGCCATCTTGCGGCGCGGGCCCGCCGCATGGCAACGTCCGAGTCGGCCGCGCACCGGCATGCAGCCGAGGCCGCGGCCGCAAGACGAAACGCCTTGCCGCTCGACCTGCGGGCGCGTGTGCGGCTAGTCGCAGCCACGAGAGACGCCGGGGGCGGCAGCGCCGCGCCGTGGCGGCCCGGCAGACAGGGAGCCCCCGATGAGCAACATCGAGACATTCCGGATGTACATCGGCGGAGAGTGGTGCGAGCCCGCCTCCGGCGAATGGTTCGAGTCGTACAACCCCTACACGGGCCAGGTCTGGGCGGAGATCCCGCGCGGCAACGCGGAGGACGTGGAGCGCGCGCTCGCGGCCGCGCACGCGGCCTTCACGGGCGGCGCCTGGCCCGGGCTCAACGCGACCCGGCGCGGCGCGCTGCTGCGCCGGCTCGGCGACCTGGTGGCCGAGCACGCGCAACGCCTGGCCGAGATCGAGGTGCGCGACAACGGCAAGCTCATCGCCGAGATGGCGGCGCAGCTCCGCTACATCCCGCAGTGGTACTATTACTTCGGCGGCCTGGCCGACAAGATCGAGGGCGCGGTCATCCCGATCGACAAGCCCGACACCTTCACCTACACGCGCCACGAGCCCCTGGGCGTGGTGGCGGCGATCACGCCGTGGAACTCGCCGCTGCTGCTCGCCGCCTGGAAGCTGGCGCCGGCGCTCGCCGCCGGCAACACGGTCGTGCTCAAGCCGTCCGAGTTCACCTCGGCCTCGGCGCTGGAGTTCGTCAAGCTGGTCGAGCAGGCGGGCTTCCCGCCCGGCGTGGTCAACGTGGTGACCGGCTTCGGCGCCGAGGTGGGCGCGCCGCTGGTCGCCCATCCCAAGGTCGCCAAGGTCGCCTTCACCGGCGGCGAAGTGAGCGGCCAGAAGGTCTACGAGACGGCCGCGCCGGGCCTCAAGAAGGTCAGCCTGGAGCTGGGCGGCAAGTCGCCCAACATCGTCTTCGACGACGCGGACCTCGACAACGCGGTCAAGGGCGCGATCTCCGGCATCTTCGCCGCCACCGGCCAGACCTGCATCGCCGGCTCGCGCCTGCTGGTCCAGGACGGCATCCACGACGAGTTCGTCGAGCGCCTGGTCGCCTTCGCCAAGACCGCGCGCATGGGCGACCCCATGTCGCTGGAGACCCAGGTCGGGCCGGTGACCACCATCCCGCAGTACGAGAAGATCCTCGGCTATCTGGACGTGGCCAAGCAGGAAGGCGCGCGGTGCGTGCTCGGCGGCGCCAAGGCCTCGCGCCCCGAGTGCGGCGCGGGCTGGTTCGTCGAGCCGACCATCTTCACCGGCGTCCGCAACGACATGCGCATCGCCCAGGAGGAGATCTTCGGCCCGGTGCTCTCGGTGATCCCCTTCCGCGACGAGGAGGAGGCGGTCGGGATCGGCAACGACGTGGTCTACGGCCTGGCCGCCGGGGTGTGGACCCGGTCCATCCGGCGCGCCATCACCATGGCGGAGCGCCTGCAGGCCGGCACGGTCTGGGTCAACACCTACCGGGCGGTCAGCTACATGTCGCCGTTCGGCGGCTACAAGCGCTCAGGGCTGGGCCGCGAGAGCGGCCGCGAGGCGATCTACGAGTACCTGCAGACCAAGAGCGTCTGGATCAACTTCGCCACGGAAACGCCCGACCCGTTCGTCATCGGCTGAGCCGATGGGCCAGGCCCGCCCGGCCGCGCGGCAAAGAGCGGCACCGTCCGGGCGTCGAAGCGCGCGCCGGCGGCCTACTTCGGCAGGAGCACCACGGCCCGGCGATTGCGCTGCTCGGCCACGCCGTCGGCAGTCGCGACCGCCGGCTCCGACTCGCCGCGCGCGGCGATGCTGATGTCGGCGGCGTTCACGCCGCGCGCGACGAGCGCCTCCCGCACGGCGTTGGCGCGCCTCAGAGACAGCCCCATGTTGTATTCCTTGGGGCCGGCCCGGTCGGCATGACCGGTGACCGCGAACTCCTCGAGGCCGCGCTTTTTCGCCGCCGCGACCGCCTCGTCGAGGGTCGCCAGGCTGTCCGGCGTCAGCGCGGCGCTGTCGAAGGCGAAGTAGACCAGGAACGGTTCCGGCGCCGGCATCGCAGGCGGCGGCGCGGGCTCCGCCTTCTTCGGTTGCGGCGTGGGCGCCATGGCCGCCTCGAGCCGCTCGAGCGCCGTGTAGAACGCGTCCCGGCAGGCGGCGATGTGATCCTCTTGGAAGTTCTCCTCCTGTTGCTCGACCCAGCAGTCGAAGCGCCCTTGCGCGTGACCGGCAAGATCCGGCAAGCGCGTGCGCGCGTTGGCGTCCAGCAGGCCGAGCAGATCGCTACGCGCCGAGCTCAGCTCGCCGACGTGCGCCGCGGGCAGCTCGCGCGCGGCGATCGGCTCGGGAAGGACCGCCCGGCCGCCGGCCGCGCGCAGGCCCTCCCGGGCGAAATGGCCGGCATCACGCCAATCGTACATCTCGTCCGCCTCGAACAGGGTGATCCGGCGGTACTCCTCGGTCAGCTTCCTGGTGAAGGCGTCACCCGTGCCTTCCGCGCCGCGCATGTTCTCGATGTCGTAACCCACGCCGAAGCCGACGCAGCCGCCCAACAGGCCAAGCGCGGCGATCAACGGCAGATTTCGAAACTGTCTCACGGTCTGTCGCTCCCTCTCGTTGGACCCGACGGCGACCGGGCGTGCGATCTCGATTGATCGGACCGTCTCGTGCCCGTCAGCCCCGCTCCTCGGTGTCGTTGCCTCCGCATNNTCCGCATGCGTCAGTTGCCGAGAAGCTTTTTGATCGTGCCGCCCGGACCCGGATCGGCGCCGCTGCCGTCGCCGCTCTCGGCGGGCGGCTTGGTAACGCCCTCGAGCATCTTCTTCAGGCCGCCGCCTTGCTCGAGCCGCTCCATGCCCTTCCTGGCGCCCTCCAAGGCCTTGGACGGGTCCTTGGCGATCTCACTCGCCATGCCGGCAAGGTCGGGCTTATAGGCGAGGTTGTCCCACGGCCCCTCGATGATGACCGGCACGGTGACGCCCGCGACCTCGCTCGTGCCGCCCTGCCCCACGGTCGTGGCCACGGCCTTGGGCTCGAGGCGGTAGTCGACCATTCGCCGCGACACGTCGACGGTGCCCCTGCCCGCCAGCCGGAGCAAGGGGTTGAGCAGGAGGAGGTCGTCATTGTGCAGGATACCGTTCGTGATCTGGAACGTGCCGGAGAGCTCGGCGAAATCGGTCTTCTGGGCCTTGCGAGCCGCGGCATCGAGGAACGCGNNAACGCGCTACTGACGTTGCGCACCATGGCGGCCAGGTTCAGCCCCTTGATCGCGCCGTCGACGAACTTGAGCGAGCCCGTGCCGTTCAGCGCCTCGACCATCTGCTTCTGACTGCGCCCCTTGGCCGTCATCGAGATGTCGAACCGGCCCGTGCCTTCCAGACGATCGAATCCGGCCGCGTCGCGAAGCAGGGGCTCGAGCCTGACCTGCCGGATCGCAAAGGACTTGGCCAGCGCCGGGACCTCGCCACGGCTGTCCAGGGTAAGCTGGCCGCTGCCGCTGCCTTGATAGAGCTCGAGCTCCTTGAGCTCGAGCACCAGCCGGCCGTCCTTCAGCGCGGCGCTCACCACGCTGCGCCCGAGCTTGAACTCGCGCACCTCGATGGCGCCGACGACCAGGTCGACTTCGACGTCGGCGACCTTCAGCCCCGTCAGATCCATCGGCTCGTCGCTCCACTCGGGCGCGGCCCGCTCGCCCGCGGGCGGGCTCGCCGTCGGCTGGGCCGCACCCGCCGATTCCGGTGGCAGGTAGGCGTTCATGTCGATCCGGTCGACTTCCAGCCGGCCCTCGACGTAAGGCCTGGCGCCGCCGAGATCGGCGCTCATCTCGCCCATCGCGTTCATCCCGTCGAGCGCGATCAAGGCCTCCGTGATGCGGTAGCTTTGGCCGGCGGCCAAAAGCTTGCCCTTGGCCTCGAGCGGGCCGAGACCGGTAGCAGGCGCCCGCATCGGGTTGCCGGTCCAGGCCGCGAGCTCGCGGATCGACGGCACATCGAGCTCCAGCGCGCCCTCGAGGCGGCCGGGCTCGCCCCTGGAGATCTGCCCAGAGTAGCGCAGCTCGATCGGCTTGGCGCTCAGCGCCAGGTCGAGGGCCGTGACCTTGCCGTCCATCAGGCCGCGCAGGTTTCCGCTCTCGGCGTCGAGTTCGACCGCTTGGCCCTTCCACACCAACGAACCGTTCATCTGCACGGGACTGTCCAGATCGGGCAACGAGACCGTCATGTTGATCCCGGAAGCCTCCATGGTCCGGCCGGTTCGCGCATCGCGGTACGTAACCAGGCCGTTCTCCAGACGCACGTCGCCGAGACTGAGCTGCTCGAGACCCAGGCCCTCGCCGGGCTCCTCGCGCTGCGCCTCGACCGCCTCGGCGAACCGCCAGTTGCCGCGACCCGCCTCGTCCACCTCCAGGTGAATGACAGGCTCGACCAGGACGAAGCTGTCGACCTTGAGCGCGCCGCTGAGAAGCGGCCAGACCTGCAGCCGAACGAGCAGCGACTTGAGCGATGCCATTTGCGGATCGCTTGCGCCCGGCGCATTGGCGAAGACCACGTCCTCGGCCGCCAGCTCGAAGCGCGGCAGCAAGGAGAGCCGGAAATCCCCTCTGAATTGAAGCTCGCGGCCGGTCGCGCTGCGGGTCCGCTCGGCGATCTGCTCCTTGTAGATGTCGACCGGGATGAAAAACGGCGCGGCGACGAGGACCGCGACCACGAGGACGAGCAGGGCGGCCAGCCCGATCAGAAATTTCTTCATGTCAACGCCTCTCTCGAGTGCATGTGCGGCCTCAGCCACGGGGCCCTGCCCGCGGTTTGCCAATCACTTCTTCCGCCCCTGCCTCACAAAAGAACCCAATCCCCCGTCCGGCCGCCTGGGCAGGCCCCACATCCGGCCGCTGTACTGGTGCGGCGCACCGTGTTCGACCGGCGGCCGGAGGCGCCGATCCCGGAAACACGGCAGTGGCGTAGCACGATGCTCTTCACTGCAATGCTCGCGACGGTAAAGTCGTGTGGCCTGAATCCAAGACTGCCTAAGCGGTCCGGCCCGCGCCTCGATCGGCCGACCCGTCCAGACCGGCCTCCGCTCGCGCCGCGAAAGGGCCGCCGCCGATGCAAGCTCATCGCGGCCAAGCGCCTCCCGCGCGCCGGGCAGCGAGTTATGCACTGTTGCGCCTCCGCCGAACCATTCGGGACAACGCGTAGTCGCGCCAGGATACCGGCGACGGGACGCAATAGCCGCGATATGGGTGTCCGCGCGCCGTGCCGCGCGGGTCGCGCCGCCGGGTGCGGGGTGGATGCGATGCGGCTCAGGAGCCGCCGCCGACCTCCAGCAACTCGCCGGTGATGAAGCCGGCCTCCTCGGACATCAGCCAGACGACGGCGGCGCCGACGTCGTCGGGCACGCCGGCGCGGCCGAGCGGGATGGTCGGGCCGATGGTCGCGATGCGCCGCTTGCCGCCCCAGGGCTCGTGCATGTCGGTGTCGATGAGACCCGGCAGCACGGCGTTGACCCGGATGCCCTCGCCCGCCACCTCGTTGGCCAGGCCGATGGTCAGGGTGTTGAGCGCGCCCTTGCTGGCCGCATAGTGGACCCGCTGGCCGCGGCCGCCCTTCTTGCCGGCGATGGAGGACACGTTGACGATCGAACCGCCGGAGCCGCCGTGCTTGGTCGACATGCGGCGGATGGCCTCGCGGGCGCACAGGAACGCGCTGGTGATGTTGCTCGCCCACAGGTGGTTCAACCCGTCCGCGGTGATATCCTCGACGAGATCGACCATCATGATGCCCGCGTTGTTGGCGAGCGCCGTGACCGGCCCGAGCGTGTCGTCGACCTCGGCGAACAGCCGCACCACGTCGTCCTCCTGCGAGACGTCCGCCCGGATGGCCCGGGCCTCGCCGCCCTCGGCCTCGATGGCCGCCACCACGTCCTCGGCCTTGTCGGCGCGTTCGCGGTAGTTGACGCAGACGCCGTAGCCGGCCCGGCCCGCGCGCCGCGCGATGGAGGCGCCGATGCCTCGGCTGGCTCCGCTCACCACGATCACTTTCTTCATTCCCTGCTCCTCGGTTCTACTTCCGGACTGTCGGGCGCTCCGCCCCGGGACGGCCCGCGCCACGAGGTTATCCCGACACCGCGCCGGTGCAACCGGCGGCCAAGGCAGGCGGGGCTTGGCCGGCCGTCCTGGTGTGCTAGCTTTGCCGGCGCGAGCGTCCCTCGATCAACCCGCAGCAACGGGAGGCCATCAGCATGAGCGAGCCCATCGTCTTTGGACCGGCCTTCAGCACCTATGTGCGCAGCACGCGGCTGACGCTGGAGGAAAAGGGTGTGCCGTACCGCCTGGAGGAGGTCAACATCCTGGAGGGTGCGAACAAGTCGCCCGAGCATCTCGCGCGGCATCCCTTCGGCAAGGTGCCGGCCTTCGAGCACGACGGCTTTGCGCTCTACGAGGCCGCGGCGATCATGCGCTACGTCGACGAGGCCTTCGACGGTCCGGCCCTGCAGCCGAGCGAGGCGCGCGCGCGGGCGCGCATGACCCAGGTGCTCAGCGTGGTCAACTCGTACGTCTATCCGAGCTGGATCAGCGCCATCGTGATGCAGCGCGTGGTGGCGCCGCTCTTGGGCGGCGAGCCGGACGAGGCCGCGATCCGGGAGGCCCTGCCGCAGGCCGAGACCTGCGTCGCGGCCCTGGACGCCCTGCTCGACGGCGACGACGTCTTCGCCGCCGGCGCGCTCAGCCTGGCCGACCTGCACGTGGCGCCGATCTACGACTACTTCTCGCAGACGCCGGAAGGCGAAAGGCTGCTCGCCGGCGCCGCCAACCTGCAGCGCTGGTGGGGCGGGGTGAGCCGGCGCGACAGCCTCGCGAAGACCAAGCCGGCGCTCGGCTGAGCCGGCCGTGAAGGCGATCCAGGTCACCGAGTACGGAGGCTCGGACCGGATGACGTGCAGCGAGCTTCCCGTCCCCAAGGTCAAGGACGGCGAGGCCCTGGTCCGGATGGAGCGCGCGGGCGTCAACTTCATCGACGTCTACATGCGCAAGGGAATTTACAGGCGCTCCGGCACCTACGCGAACGCGGTGCCCTTCACCCCCGGCATGGAAGGGGCCGGACGAGTTGCCGCGCTCGGCAGGGGGGTTGAGGACCTCGCCGAAAACGACCGGGTCGCCTGGTGCCTGAGTCTCGGCAGCTACGCCGAGCATGCCGCCGTGCCGGCATGGCGTCTGGTCAAGGTGCCCGGCGACGTGCCGAGCGACATCGCCGCGGCGCTCATGCTGCAGGGCTGTACGGCGCATTATCTGACCCATTCGGCCTTCCCGCTCGGCCCGGGGACGAGCTGCTTGATCCACGCGGGCGCCGGCGGCGTCGGCCAGCTCGTGATCCAGCTCGCCAAGCGCCTCGGCGCGACGGTGTTCGCGACCGTCGGCAGTGCGGCCAAGGCGCGGATCGCGGCGGCGCGCGGGGCGGACCACGTCATCCTCTACCGCGAGGCCGACTTCCGCGAGGCCGTCCTGGGGCTGACGGGCGGAGAGGGGGTCGACGTGGTCTACGATTCGGTCGGGCAGGCCACGTTCCGCCGCAGCATTCGGACGCTGAAGCGCCGGGGCACCTGCGTCCTGTTCGGCGGCTCGTCCGGCGCGGTCGCCTCGCTCGATCCGCTGGACCTGGCCGAAGCCGGTTCGGTCTTCCTGACCCGGCCGCATCTCGCCGACTACCTGTCGGACGGCGCGCAAATCGGCGAGCGCGTCGGCAGCCTTTTCGCGGCATGGCGCGACGGTGAGCTCGCCGTGACGATCGACCGGCGTTACCCGCTCGCCGAGGCCGGCAACGCGCACGAGGCGCTGGAATCCCGTCGGACCGCGGGCAAGATCCTGCTCGACGTAGCCGATCAAGCCGCTCGGCCGGCTCTCTCGTGAGCGCCGGCACTAGCCAAAGTTCGCGACGGGCGGTTAGCATTCGCGACGAGGTGTCCGAGTCGTTTCCTTGCGGAGGGCCGGCATGAAGCTGCGCCTTGCGGCCTTGCTGGGGGCTGCGCTCCTTGCCGCGGCGGCAAGCGCCGCCCCTGTGCGCGCGGCCGAGCTCAAGATCGGCGTGACCCAGTTCCCCTCCACGCTCAACCCGCTGATCGACTCCATGCTGGCCAAGTCCTACGTGCTGGCCATGACCCGCCGGCCGATCACCGCCTACGACCAGGACTGGCAGCTCGTGTGCATGCTGTGCACCGAGCTGCCGACCATCGAGAACGGCCTGGCCGAGCCCGAGGAGCTGCCCGACGGCAGGCGCGGCATCGCGGTCACCTACACGATCCGGCCGCAGGCCACCTGGGGCGACGGCACGCCGGTGACCAGCCGCGACGTGCTCTTCACCTGGCAGGTCGGGCGCCACCCCAAGACGGGGGTGAGCGACTTCGAGGCCTTCCGGCGCATCCTCAAGATCGACGTGATCGACGACAAGACCTTCACCCTGCACCTCGACCGGATCACCTTCGACTACAACGCCACGGGCCTGGACATCCTGCCCGCGCACGTCGAGCGGCCGATCTTCGAGGCCGGCCCGGCCGCCTACCGCAACCGCACCGCCTTCGACGCGGACCCGACCAACCCGGCGCTCGCCTTCGGGCCGTACCGGATCGTGGAGCTGGTTCCCGGCTCGCACATCGTGCTGCGGCCGAACCCGACGTGGTGGGGCAAGGAGCCGGCCTTCGACCGGGTCACGGTGCGGGTGATCGAGAAGACCGCGGCGCTGGAGGCCAACCTGCTCTCCGGCGCCATCGATCTCATCGCCGGCGAGCTCGGCCTGCCCATCGACCAGGCGCTGGCCTTCGAGAAGCGCCACGGCAAACGCTTCAACATCATCTTCAAGCCGGGGCTCATCTACGAGCACCTGGACCTCAACCTGGACAACCCGGTCCTGGCCGACAGGCGGGTGCGCAAGGCGCTCGTCCACGCGCTCGACCGCGAGGCGGTGAGCCGGCAGCTGTTCGCCGGGCGCCAGCCCGTGGCGCACACCTTGGTCAGCCCGCTCGACTGGGTCCACGACCCGGACGTTCCCACCTACCCCTACGATCCCGGGAGGGCCGGGGCGCTGCTCGAGCGGGCCGGCTGGTCGCTGATCAAGGACGGGGTCCGGCACAACGCGGCCGGCGAGCCCCTGAGGCTGGAGCTCATGACCACCGCGGGCAGCCGGACCCGCGAGCTGGTCGAACAGATCCTGCAGAGCCAGTGGCGCCAGGTCGGCATCGACGTGCGGATTCGGAACGAGCCGGCCCGCGTGTTCTTCGGCGACACGGTCAGCCAGCGCAAGTTCTCCGGCGCGGCCATGTTCGCCTGGCTGTCCTCGCCCGAGAACGTGCCGCGCACCACGCTGCGCTCGGATCAGATCCCGAGCGAGGAGAACGCCTGGTCGGGCCAGAACTACACCGGGTTCGCCAACCCCGAGATGGACGCGCTGATCGACGCCATCGAGGTCGAGCTCGACCGCGGCAAGCGCAAGGCGCTGTGGTCGCGCCTGCAGCGGCTGTACGCCGAGGAGCTGCCGGTCATCCCGCTCTACTGGCGCGCCCAGGCCTACATCCTGCCCAAGTGGCTGAAGGGCGTGCGCCCGACCGGGCACCAGGGCACCACCACGCTGTGGATCGAGGACTGGCGCGATGCCAGATGACGGACGCCGGGCGGGGGGCCTCAGGGTTCATATCCGCGGCGCGGGGCTCCCGAGACCCGGGCCCTGTCGCCCCTCACCCGTTCCCTGACATCCGGCACCCCGCCCATGTCCGGCTACATCGCCCAGCGCCTGGCCGAATCGGCGGCGGTCCTGCTGATCATGTCGTTCGTGGTCTACGTCCTGATCGGCCTGATGCCGGGCGACCCGATCGACATCATGGTCAGCGGCAACCCGGACCTGACGCCGCAGGACGCGGCGCGGCTGCGCCGGCTCTACGGCCTGGACCGGCCGATCGGCGAGCGCTACCTCGACTGGTTCGCGGCCGCGCTGCAGGGCGACCTCGGCTACTCGCGCCTGCATGCCCGGCCCGTGCTCGAGGTCCTGCTGCCGCGCCTGTGGAACACGGTGATCCTGATGGGCCTCAGCTTCGCCCTGGCGGTCGCGCTCGCCCTGCCGGCGGGGATCGTGGCCGCGCTGCGGCCGCGCACGCTCACCGACACCTCGATCAACCTGTCCGCCTTCGCCGGCATCTCGCTGCCGCCGTTCTGGCTGGCCATCCTGCTGATCATCCTCTTCGCCGTGATCCTCGGCTGGTTGCCGGCCGGCGGCATGCCGGGCAGCGACGCCGGGCTGCTCGACCGCGTCGAGTTCCTGGTCCTGCCGGTCGCGACGCTGACCATCGCCACCGTGGCCGGCGTGATCCGCTTCGTGCGCGCCGCGGTCATGGAGGCGCTGCGCCAGGACTACGTGCGCACCGCCCGGGCCAAGGGGCTCGCCGAGCGCCGGGTGGTCGTCCGCCACGCCCTGCGCAACGCGCTGATCCCGGTGGTGACGGTGATGGGNNATCATGGGCAACGACTACAACCTGGCGCTGGTCGGGCTGCTCCTGGCCACCTTGACGACCCTGTTCGCCAACCTGGCCGCGGACCTGTGCTACGCCTGGCTCGACCCGCGGATCTCGTACCGCTGAGGCCGCCGGGCGTGAGCGAGCAGCGTGAATACGAGCTGGCGGCCGCGGCGCACCTCGCCGCCGGGCCGCCGCGCTCGCTCGGCGCGATCCTGTGGCGCCGCTTCCTGGACCACCGCGTGGCGCTCGCCAGCCTGGTCGTGCTCGTGCTGCTCGGCCTGCTCTCGCTCGCCGCGCCGCTCGCCGAAAGCGCGCTCGGGCTGGATGCCACCGAGGTCGACCTGCTCAACCTCAAGCAGCCGCCCTCGCCGGAGCATCCGCTGGGTACCGACGAACTGGGCCGCGACCTCCTGCTCCGCCTGCTCTACGGCGGACGGGTCTCCCTCCTGGTGGGCCTGGCGGCCGCGCTCTGCGCCGCGCTGATCGGCACCGCGATCGGCCTTCCGGCCGGCTACTACGGGGGCACGCTCGACGCCCTGCTCATGCGCCTCGCCGACGGCGTCATTGCGCTGCCGCTGCTGCCGCTCTTGATCGTGCTGGCCGCGGTCGATCTGACCAAGCTGGGCCTGCCGGAAGCCCTGGCGACCTCCGAGAAC
>JABAHQ010009803.1_pt1 | contig 14208 bp, 16 predicted proteins | sample 7062091 | NCBI WGS metagenome assembly JABAHQ01 (sample SAMN14534359, study PRJNA622989) | marine sediment metagenome | biome: marine biome [ENVO:00000428]; feature: marine pelagic biome [ENVO:01000023]; material: deep marine sediment [ENVO:00002113] | place: India: Gulf of Kutch | collected...
CAGGTCCACCTCGAGCGCGAACTTCATGGTGATGACCGAGGCGCCGCCCGAGCTGGTGGACGACATCTGCGCCAGACCGGGGATCTGGCCGAGCCGGCGCTCCAGCGGCGCGGTGACGGTGCGCGCGGTGACCTCGGGGCTGGCGCCGGGCTGGAAGGTGAAGACCTGGATGACCGGGTAGTCCACCTGCGGCAGCGCCGACACCGGCAACTGGCGCCAGGCCAGCAGGCCGGCAATCAGCACCGCCAGCATCAGCAGCGAGGTGGCCACCGGCCGCAGGATGAAGGGGCGCGAGAGGGAGGGCGCGGCGGACATGGCCTGAGCCTCCCTCAACGGGGTGCCGCTGCGTCCGGCGCCAGGGGCGAGTTGGCGGGCAGCTCCGTGGCTTGCACCACGTTCACCGCGCGGCCGTCCTCCAGGCGATCCAGGCCTTCCAGCACCACGGGCTCGCCCGCCGCCAGGCCTTTGAGCACCACGGTGCGCCCGCCGCTGGCCGGGCCGAGCACCAGATCGCGCACGCGGGCCTTGTTGTCGGCGATCACGTAGACGTAGCTGCCGCGCGAGCCGTGCTGCACGGCGTCGGTGGGGATGGTGACGGCGCCGGGCAGCTCGCGCAGCGCCAGGCGCACGTTGACGAACTGGTTGGGAAAGAGCGCGTCGTCGGCGTTCTCGAAGCGGGCCTTCAGGCGCAGCGTGGCGGTGGCGGCGTCGATCTGGTTGTCCAGCGTGTCGAGTCGGCCGGTGGCCATGCGCTGGCGGTTGTCGCGGTCCCAGGCCTCGACCACGGGCGGGGTCTTCTCGGCGTGCGCGGCGCGCACATCCGCCACCTGCGGCTCGGGCACGCTGAAGAGCACGGCCACGGGCTGGGTCTGCGTGAGCGTGAACAGGCCGTTGGCGTCGTTGGCGCCAATGAGGTTGCCGGCGTCCACCCGGCGCAGGCCCACGCGGCCGGCAATGGGCGCCTCGATGCGCGTGTAGGAGAGCTGCAGCTTTGCGTTGTCCACCTGCGCCTGGTCGGCCTTGAGGGTGCCGCGCAACTGCTGCACCAGCGCGGCCTGGCGGTCGAGCTGCTGGCGGGCGATGGCGTCGCGCGTGAAGAGTTGTTCGTAGCGCGCCAGCTCGCTCTCGGCGTTGCGCAACTGGGCCAGGTTCTGCTGCTGCTGCCCCTGGGCCTGGGCCAGCGCCACGCGCAGCGGCTCGGGGTCGATCTCGGCGAGCAACTGGCCGCGCGCGACGCGCTGGCCTTCGCGCACCAGCACGCGCGCCAGTTGACCATCCACTCGGCTGCGCACGACCACGGTGTTGTAGGGCGCCACGGTGCCCACGGCACGCACCTGCACGGTGAAGTCCTCGGTGCGGGCGGGCTCCACGCGCACGGCCACCGGGCCGCGCCACTGGTTGGGCATGGGTGGCGGCGTCTGCGGCGGGCGCAAGAGAAACCACCAGGCCGCCACGCCGACGACGAGCAGCAGGCCCAGCCACAGCAGGCCGCGCGCCCAGGGACGGTGAGACGGGGACGCGGGCGATCGATCGGGGTCGGGCATGGGAGGGTGCTTGGAGGGCGCGCACCGCGCGGTGCACGCAAGGCGCCGCGGGCGCGCTGGGGATGTCTCGGCAAATGATAGCCACTCGCAACTGCGGCCGCATGAAAGACCCGCGGCCGCGCCCGCCGCGCCGGCGGCCTCAGCCCGGCTGGCTGAGCAGGTGATCGCGAAAGGCCAGGGCGATCGGCGACAGGCGCTTGCCCGCGAGGTGGACGATGCTCCACTGCGACGCGATGGGAAAGCCCTGCACGTCCAGGACCACCACACCGTGCTCGCGCGCGTGCCCGTGCAGCGCGTGCTGGGAGATCATGCCCAGGCCGAGCCCGCCGGCCACTGCTCTCCTTGATGGCCTCGTTGCTGCCCAGCTCCATGCGCACGTCCGGCACGAAACGCTGGGCGCGCAGGTACCGGTCGACCGCCATGCGCGTGCCCGAGCCGCGTTCGCGCAGGATGAAGCGCTGATCGGCCAGCCCGCGCAGCGTGAGGCCCTGCGTGCGGGCGAGCGGGTGACGCGACGCCGCGATGACGACCAGGGGGTTGGCCATGAACACCTCGCCTTCGACCGCGAGGTCGGCGGGCGGCATGGACATGATGTAGAGGTCATCGAGGTTCTCGCGCATGCGCTGCACCACGCCGTCGCGGTTGAGCACCTCCAGCGCGACGTCGATGGCCGGGTGCTTGTGGCAGAAGCGGCCGAGCTGGCGCGGCACGAAGTACTTGGCGGTGCTCACCACCGAGACCTTCAGGTGACCGCGCGCCAGGCCCTGGGTGGCGGCCACCTGCTGCTCGAAGTTCTCCCATTCGCGCGCCATGGCGCGCGCGGTCTGCGCCAGCTCGAGCCCGGCGGGCGTGAGGTGCACCTTGCGGCCGATCACCTCATACAGCGGCAGGCCCACGCTGTCGGCGATCTCGCGCAGTTGCATGGACGCGGTGGGCTGGGTCACATGCATGGCCCGCGCGGCACCGCTCACGCTGCCGGTCTCCTGCAGGGCCAGGAACAGGCGCAACTGCCGAAAGCTCACGTTCATAGACTTTTCTCTATATGTCACTCCAAACAAATCGATTTTACGGAACACCTTGTCTTGCCTAGCATCGGGCCGAACCTGGAGTTGTCCATGACCAGCCTGCTCGACCCCGCCATCCTGTTCTTCGTCTTCGGTGTGCTCGCCGGCGCGCTGCGCTCCGACCTGGAGATTCCGCCCGCCATCGGCAAATTCCTGTCGCTCTACCTGCTGATGGCGCTGGGCCTCAAGGGTGGCTTCGCACTCGCCGAGTCCGGGCTCTCGCCGGCCATGCTCAGCGGCCTGGGTGCTGCCCTGTTCATGGCCTTTCTGGTGCCCGCGCTGGGCTACGCCTTCCTGCGGCGGCACGTCTCGCGCTTCGATGCCGCCGCCGTCGCCGCGGCCTATGGCTCGGTCAGCGCGGTCAGCTTCGTCGCGGCCACGCAGTACCTCGAGAACCAGGGTATGAGCCCGGGCGCCCACATGACGGTGGCCATGGTGCTGATGGAGACGCCGGCCATCCTGATGGCCGTGCTGCTGGCCAATGCGGCGCGCCAGGCCGCGCGGCCGGTGCTGGTGGTGGGCGCCGGGCAGGCCGCGCTGTCGGGCATGCCGGTGGCCGGTGGCGCGTCGCTGGGCGGCATCCTGCGGGAGTCCTTCACCGGCGGTGCGCAGCTCCTGCTGCTGGGCTCTCTCGTGGTGGGCTGCCTCAGCGGCGAGGCCGGCAAGGCGGTGATGCAGCCGTTTGCGGGCGATCTGTTCAAGGGGCTGCTGGCCTTCTTCCTGCTGGACATGGGCCTTCTGGTGGCGCGCAACGTCGGCGCCGCGCGGCGCGCCTCGCCGGTGCTGCTGGCCTACGCGGTGCTCGGGCCACTGGTGCATGCCCTGATCGCCCTGGGCCTGGCGAGGCTGCTCGGCCTGTCCACCGCCGACACGGCCCTGCTGATGGTTCTGAGCGCGAGCGCGTCCTACATCGTGGTGCCGGCGGTGCTGCGGCACGCCGTGCCCGAGGCCAGTCCTTCGCTCTACCTGGGCCTGTCGCTGGGCCTGACCTTTCCGTTCAACATCCTGCTGGGCATCCCGCTCTACACCTGGATGGCCGGCGCGCTCTGAGGGCGCATTCGCAGGCGCTGCCCGTCGCTCAACCCCGCCCGCGAAACACCGGCGGGCGCCGCTCGATGAAGGCGCGCATGCCCTCGGCGAAGGCCTCGCCGTCGATCAACTGCGCCTGGCGCTCGCGCTCCAGCGCGAGCTGCTGCGCCAGGTTGTTGCGTTCGCTGGCCGCGAACAGCGCGCGCGCCTCGGCGATGGCGTGCGCGGGCATGGCGGCCAGGCGCGTGGCCAGGGCCAGCGCCTCCTGCGCCAGCGCGCCGTCGTCCACACAGGCCCACACCAGGCCCCAGTCGGCGGCGCGCGGCGCGTCCAGCTTGTCGCCCAGCAGGGCCAGGCCCAGGGCGCGGGCACGTCCCACGGCGCGCGGCAGGGCCCAGCTCGCGCCCATGTCGGGCACGGCGCCCAGGGCGGGCACGAAGGGCAGGTAGAAGTAGGCCGAGCGCGCGGCGATCACCACGTCGGCCGCCAGGGCCAGGCCCACGCCGCCTCCCGCGGCCACGCCGTTGACCGCGCACACCACGGGCACCGGCAGCGAGCGCAACTCCGCGACCATGGGGTTGCCGGTCTCGTCGAGCATGTGACCCACCTGCGTGCCCAGCGAGCCGCGCGAGGGGTCCTTGGCGCGCTCGCTGAAGTCGGCCAGGTCGGCGCCGACGCAGAAGGCGCGGCCAGCGGCGGTGAGGATGAGGGCACGGATGGCCCTGTCCTCGCGCACGCGGCGCAGCGCCTCCAGCACGCCCTGTTGCAGCGCAGGCGTCAGGGGGTTGAGGCGATCGCCTTCGTTGAGCGTGAGCGTGGCGATGCCATCGCACTGCTCGAACTGGACGGCCGGGTGCAATGGGGTACCTCCGCCTGCGGCTGCGGCGCGAGCGCCTTCGGGCGGCCGGGCGGCGCTCATGGCTTCGGCTCCCGGGCGTGTTCACTGAAGTAGGTGCGCACCACCGCGCCGTCCAGGCGCAGCGCGTGGCAGCCGCCCAGCGGCGTGGTGCGGGCGGGGTTGCCGGCCTCGTCGGCACCGCCGAAGTTGCCGTCGGCCCACAGCACCTGGAAGGCGGCGCTGGCCAGGGTGGGCAGCAACTCGGTCATGTGGGTGCAGCCGGCCGTGCCGCGGAACAGGCGCTTCACGGCCATGGTGAAGCCCGGCTCGATGCGCAGGCCCACGAGCTGGCGGTAGGCGGACTCGACCTCGCGGCAGTCCGGGTAGGGCGTGTGGTCGCTGGACGCGCGGGCGTCGACGATGGTGCGTTCGCGGTCGATGGTCAGGCGCACGCGCATCTGGTGGATGGCCTCACCCGCCGGCACCTCGCGGTTGACGAGTTGCAGCGGCACGGGCTTGGTGTCGATGAGCAGACCGTCGAGGTCGATCAGGCCGTCGGGGCGCTCGAAGGCCTCGCAGTGGATGCGGCGCAGGTGCAGGGGGCGGCGCTCGTTCATGGCGATGGCGCCGCGTGCACCACGCCGGCCGCGCACAGGGCGTCGATGCCGTCGCTGGCGTACCCCGCCTGAGCCAGCAACGCGCGCGTGTGCGCGCCCACCGCGGGCGCGCGCGGCGGCAGTTGCGTGGGCGTGCGGTCGAAGCGCGGCGCGGGCGCGGGCTGCACCGCGCCGTCGACCTCCACGAAGGTGCCGCGCGCCCGGTTGTGCGGGTGATGGGGCGCTTCGCTCAGCGACAGCACCGGCGCGAAGCACACGTCGGTGCCTTCGAGCAGCGCGCACCAGTCGTCGCGCGTGCGGGTGCGGAACAGGGCCTCGAGCTGGCTGCGCAGCATGGGCCATTCGCCGCTGTCCCACTGCTTCTGGAAGCCCGGGTCGTCGATGCCGCACAGCGCCAGCAGTTGTTGGTAGAACTGCGGCTCGATGGCGCCGATGGACACGAAGCGGCCATCGGCGCATTCGTAGGTGCCGTAGAAGTGGGCCGCGCCGTCGAGGAAGTTGCTCTCGCGCCGGTCCTGCCAGAAACCCTTGGCCATCAGCCCGTACTGCGCGGCCATCAGCAGGGCCGCGCCATCGGTCATGGCGGCGTCCACCACCTGGCCCTGGCCCGATCGCTGCGCCTCGGCCTGCGCGGCCAGCACGCCCACCACCAGCAGCATCCCGCCGCCGCCGAAGTCGCCGACGAGGTTGAGCGGCGGCACGGGCGGCCGGTCGGCCGGGCCCATGGCGCCGAGCGCGCCGCTGAGCGCGATGTAGTTGATGTCGTGGCCGGCCGCGTGGGCCAGCGGACCGCTCTGGCCCCAGCCCGTCATGCGGCCGTAGACCAGGCGCGGGTTGCGCGCGTGGCAGGCCTCGGGCCCCAGGCCGAGCTTTTCGGCCACACCGGGGCGAAAGCCCTCGATGAGCACGTCGGCGCCTTTGACCAGCTTGAGCACCGCCTCGACGCCGCGCGGGTCCTTCATGTTCACCGCGATGGAGCGGCGGCCGCGGTCCACGATGCCGTCGTTGCGCATCAGGTCTTCCAGGCCGCCGCGCGAGGGCGGGCCGGGCAGGCGGTCCACCCGGATGACGGTGGCGCCCAGGTCGGCCAGCAGCATGCAGGCGAAGGGCCCGGGGCCGATGCCCGCGAGTTCGATGACGGTGAGGTGGGAAAGCGGCCCGGGCATGGCGGTCACATGCGCTTGGCGACTTCTTCCAGCATCACCTCGGTGGCGCCGCCGCCGATGGTGAGGATGCGCGCGTCGCGCGCCATGCGCTCCACCGGCGTGCCGATGATGAAGCCCGTGCCGCCGTGCAGTTGCAGGCAGGTGTGCACCACCTCCTGCAACGTCTCGGCGCCGAAGGCCTTGAGCATGGAGACCTCGCGCACCGTGTCCTTGCCCTCGTCGATCATCTGCGCGCACTGGTAGGTGAGCGCGCGCACGGCCGCCGCCTTGGACGCCATCCAGGCCAGCTTGTTGCGCACCACCTGCTGGTCCCACAGCGATTTGCCGAAGGCCTGCCGCTGGCGCACGTAGTCCACCGTGAGTTCGATGGCGCGCGCGCAGGTGCCCGAGACCAGCGCGCCCACCACCAGGCGCTCGTTCTGGAAGGTGCTGACGATGTAATAGAAGCCCTTGCCCTCCTCGCCCAGCAGCGCGTCGGCCGGCAGCTTGAGGTCGTCGAAGAACAGCTCGGCCGTGTCGGACGAGCGCCAGCCGTGCTTCTCGAACTGGCGCGTGATCTTCAGGCCCGGCTTGTCCTTGTCCACGATGAACAGCGAGATGCCGCGGCTGCCCTTGGCCTCGGGGTCGGTGCGCGCGGCCACGATGTAGATGTCGCCGTGCACGCCGTTGGTGATGAAGGTCTTGGAGCCGTTGATGAGCCAGCCGCCGTCGGCTGTGCGCTCGGCGCGCGTGCGCAGGCCCGCCACGTCGGAACCGGCCCCGGGCTCGGTCACGCAGACCGCGCCCACCTTGCGACCGGCGCAGGCCTCGGGCAGGTACTTCTGCTTCTGCTCGTGCGAGCCACGGTGCGCGATGTGGCTGATCGACATGTCGCTGTGCACGGTGAGCGCCGAGGCCACGCCGCCGTAGCCCGAGCGCGCGAGTTCTTCGCCCAGCACCACCGAAGCCAGCGCCCCCAGGCCGCCGCCGCCGTATTCCACCGGGTGGCGCATGCCGAGAAAGCCCAGTTCGCCCAGCTCGCGGAACAGGGAACGCGGGATCTCGCCCGAAGCCTCCCAGGCGTCGGCGAAGGGCACGATGCGCTCCTTCGAGAAGCGGCGCACCTGGTCGCGCACCATGCGCAGGTCCTCATCGAGGAAGTCGGGTTCGAGGAATTCGAATTCGGTCATGTGCTGCGGCGTTGAGGCGGGCCAAGGAATGCGGGACCTTGCTTATTCATAGTCCGGCGTGTCGGTTTATTTTATGGGCGAAAACCGAGTCCCGCAAGGCGCCTTGCTACACTTCGCCGCCCCTTGAGAAGCCTGCCCAGAGGAGAGGACACATGCCGCGCATCCGTTCCGACGACTACGAAACCAAGGCCCAGGCCATCATGGACGCGGCGGCGGCCATCTTCGCCAAGGAAGGCTACCCGGCCGCCAAAATGCAGGACGTGGCCAAGGCCTGCGGCGCGACGAAGTCGATGCTGTACCACTACTTCCCGACCAAGGACGACCTGCTGTTCGCGATGCTGCAGGAGCACCTGCAGCGGCTGATCGGTGCGATGGAGGAGGCGCTGGCGAGCAAGGCCAGCGGGCGCGAGCGGCTGCAGATGGTGGTGGAGGCGTACACGCAGAAGTCGGCGCAGTCGCGGCGGCGGCACATGGTGGCCATGAACGACGTGAAGTTTCTGCCCAAGGCCAAGCAGACGCCGTTGATCAACCTGCAGCGCCAGCTCACCGAACTGGTGGCGCGGCTGCTGCACGAGCTCAACCCGGACCTGCCGGAAGCGGTCTACAAGCCCTACACCATGATGCTGCTGGGCATGCTGAACTGGACGGACTTCTGGTACAAGCCCTCGGGGGAGGTGAAGCCCCAGGAGCTTTGCGATCGGCTCTCTCGGTTGTTCCTCAAGGGGTTTCTGGCCGAGAAGGCTTGAGTTGGGGATTTCTCTCGTTGCACCTCGCGCACGCTCGCGGCCGATGGGCGCTCCACTCCGGGACTGTCCCCCGGACCGGCTGCGCCGGTCCTCCTCCTTTATGTCCCTGCGTGAAGCACCCATCACCCGCGAGCTGAAGTGGCGGTTGGGCGGCGGAAAAAGAAAAGGGGCCCGTAGGCCCCCTTGCAGACAAACCCCGAACACTCACTGCACCAGCTTGTAGGTGGTAGCTGCCGGATCCGCCTTCAACAGAAAGAGCTTCGGCGCCGCCAGGTGGTCGTCCGCCGCGAAGCTGATCGGCGTCATCGCCCCCGTCTCCAGGTTCTTCAGCTTGGCCAGCTCGGCGTTGGTGCAATCCCAGGTCAGCGCCTTGCCGCACTTGTCCATCGCCGCGAACAGCGCCCGCGCCGCCGAATAGCCCGTGAAGGTGTAGCGGTTCACCCGCGCACGCTCCTCGGCCGACAGGTGCTTCTCCAGCTTGTCCATGAAGCCCTTGGCCTCGGGTGAGCTTTCCAGATAGACGTAGTCCACCGTGTAAACCGTCTCGCCGGCGCTGCCCATCATCTTGGCGCTGGCCGGCACCCGCGACACGTAGGTCACGCCCACCGGGATCTTGTGGCCGATGCGCTCCAGCTCCTTGGTCATGGTGACGTTCTCGCCCAGCACGCCACCGGCCATCAGCGCCTCCGCGCCCGCCTGCTTGACCTTCAGGATCTCCGAGGAGAAGTCCGACTGGCCCTTCTTGTAGATCTGGCTGGAGACGACCTGCAGCTTCTTCTCCTTGGCCGCGCGCTCGAAGCCGTCGCGCACGTTCTGGCCGTAGTCGTCGTCCTGCGAGATCACGGCCCACTTCTTGTTCGGGTAGCGCTCCGCCATCTTGGACACCAGCTCATAGACCGCTTCTCGCATGTCGTAACCCACGGCGAACACGTTCTTGATGGTGGGCTGGTACAGGCCTTCGTAGGTGGTGATCGGCGCCATCGCCGGAATGCCGGTCTGCTTGATCAGCGGCATGGCGGCCTGCGCCTGCGCGGTGCCCGAGATGGAGGTGAAGGCGAAGATCTTGTCGCTGTTGATGAGCTTGCGCACGCCCTGGATGGTGCGCGAGGGCACGTAGCCGTCGTCTTCCGAGATGAGGCGCAGCTTGCGGCCGTGGATGCCGCCGGCCGCGTTGGCCTCGGCCACGGCGGCCTTCACGCCGAGGTTGTGCGCCACGCCCAGCAGCGCCGGCGGGCCGGTGAGCGGCAGGATGTCGCCGATCACGATCTCCGTGTCGCTGACGCCTTGCTGCTGCGCGGCGGCGTTGAAGGTGGCGCCGGCGGCCAGCAGGCCGAGGGCAAGGGCGGTGAGTCTGCGGTTCATGCTGTCTGTCTCCTGTTGGTGGGTCTGTGGCCGAAGCCGTCGGGGGGAATCAATAGCGCAGTGGCCAGTGCACCCAGGTGTGGCGCAGGTCGTGCCAGATGCCGCGCAGGCCGCGCGGGTCGAAGCGCAGGAAGGCGATGATCGCGATCCCGTAGAGGATGGTCTTGACCTCGTGCGCGCTGGTGGTCATGGTCTCGGCCAGGCGCCCGCCGAGGAAGGACATCAGGCTCGCGAACACCTCGGGCAAGGTGACGATGAACACCGTGCCGAGCACGGCGCCCAGCACCGAGCCGATGCCGCCCACGATGACGATGGCCAGGGCCTCGATGCTGAGCAGGAAGGGATAGCCCTCGACCGAGACGAAGCTCATGTAGATGGCCATGAGCCCGCCGGCCAGGCCGGTGAGCGCGGCGCTGATGAGGAAGGCCAGCAGCTTGTAGTGCACCAGGCTGATGCCCATGGTGCGCGCGGCGATGTCGTTGTCGCGCACGGCCACCAGCGCGCGGCCCACGTAGGACCGGCGCAGGTTCAGCACCAGCAACACGGTCAACGCGCACACGGCCAGACAGAACCAGTAGAAGGCGCGGTCGCTGGACAGGTCCATGCCCAGCACCACCGGCCGCTCGACCATGATGCCGCTGCCGCCGCCGGTGAGCTCGCCGCCGGCCAGGATGGCCGCGCTCACGATGTGCGCGAAGGCCAGCGTGGTGATGGCCAGGTACAGGCCGTGCAGGCGCAGCGAGGGAATACCCACGATGAGACCGAACAGGGCGGGCAGCACGGCCGACAGCACCAGCGCGATCTCGGGGGGCAGGCCCCAGCGCGTGACCGCGATGGCGTAGGCGTAGCCGCCGAGCATGAGGAAGCCCACGTGGCCGAGCGAAATCAGCCCTGTGAAACCGGTCAACACCATCAGGCCCAGCGCGCCCACGGTGGTGAACAGGATGATGGTGAGGTGCGAGAGCAGGAAGTTGCCGAGCACGAAGGGCGCGAGCGCCATCACCAGCAGCAGCGCCGCCGTCCACCCCTTCACCGCCGGCGAGTCCGTCAGGACCACCAGCTCGCCATAGCCTTGCTTGAAATAACCGCTGCGCATCTCAGACCCTCTCGATCCGCTTTTCGCCGAACAGCCCGAAGGGCCGCACCATGAGCACCACCAGGATCAGCAGGAAGCCCGCGATTTCCTTGAGCGTGCTGGGCAGGTAGCCGCCCACCAGGTTCTCCAGCACGCCGATGAACAGGCCGCTGAAGGCCGAGCCCAGCACCGAGTCGAAGCCGCCCAGCACGGTGGCGGGGAAGGCCTTGAGGCCGATCTCGTAGATGGTGGGCGCCAGGCCGTAGATGACCGCGAAGAAAGCGCCCGCCAGACCCGCCAGGCCCGAGGCCGAAGCCCAGGCCACGGCCTGCACGCGCGCGGTGGATACGCCCATCAGGCGCGCGGTCTTTTCGTCGGACGCCACGGCGCGCATGGCCACGCCGAAGCGGCTGTGGCGCAGGAAGAACCAGAAGCCCGCGATGGCGATCAGCAACACCACGATCACCGTGATCTGCCCTGCGCGCAGGCCGATGCCGCCCAGGTCCACGATGGTGTCGGCGCCTTCGACCGCGAACTTGTGCGGCGCGGCGCCCCAGATCAGCGTGACCAGGGCGCGCAGCACCACGGCCAGGCCCACCGTCACCAGCACCAACCACCGAGAGCACAGGCTCGCCGAGCATGGGGCGCATGATCAGGCGCTCGCAGACCAGCCCCAGGGCCGCACCCACAGCCACCGACACCAGGATGGTGGAGACCGCGTCGGTGCCGAGCGCGGTGGCGATGGACCAGGAGGTGTAAGCCGTGAGCATGCCCATCTCGCCCTGGGCGAAGTTGACGATGCCGGTGGCCTTGAAGATGACGGCGAAACTCATGGCCACCAGGCCATAGATCGCGCCGATGGCCAGCCCGGAGACGACCAGTTCGATGAAGTAGTTCATGAGGCTCCGCCGCCGTAGATCTGTTCGAGCTCGCGCGCGAACTTCTTGTTGATGAGGCCGCGGCGCACCTTCTGCGTGGCCGTGAGCTCGCCGTCGTCGTGGTCGAGCTCCTTTTCCAGGAGCACGAACTTGCGGATGTTCTCGACGCGGGCGAACTTCGAGTTCACCTCGTCCACCACCTGCTGGATGAGCTCGATCACCTCGCCCATCTGCGTGAGCGACTTGAAGGTGGTGTACTGCAGGTCGCGCTCGGCGGCCCAGCGGCCCACGCTGTCGAAGTCGATCTGGATCAGGCCACCAAGGAACTTGCGGCCCTCGCCGACGACGATGGCCTCGCGCACGAAGGGGCTGTCCTTGAGCGCGTTCTCGATCTCCGATGGCGCGATGTTCTTGCCGCCGCTGGTGATGATGATGGCTTTCTTGCGGTCGACCACGGCGATCTCGTCTTGCGCGCGCACCTCGACGATGTCGCCGCTGGCCAGCCAGCCGTCGGCGGCCAGGATGTCCTTCGTGCCCTTGTCGTCGAACAGGTAGCCCTGGAACACGCCGGGCGAGCGCACGAAGACTTCGCCGTCCTCGCCGAGCTTCCACTCCACGCCTGGCATCGCGGGTCCGCAACTGCCGGACACGAAGGGCCGCCCCGGCACCTGAACGAAGGCCAGGCCGCCCGCCTCGGTGAGGCCATAGCCCTGACCCACGGGCAGGCCGATGATGTCGAAGAACTTCAGGGTCTCGGGCGACACCGAGGCGCCGCCGCACATGCGCGTGTGCGTGCGGTTCAGGCCCATGTGGCGCTGCATGTTGCGAAACAGCAGGCCATACCAGACGCCGAACTCGATCCGGTCAACGAGGTTCACCAGACGCCCGTGTTCGGCCCGCCGGTCCGACAGCGCGCGCCCGCGCTTCATGCCCACGCGGTACAGCCAGCGCTGCACGCGCCCGCTGTCCTTCATGCGGAACTCGAAGTGCTGCTGCAGCTTTTCCCAGATGCGCGGCACGCCGAGGAAAAAGGTGGGCGCGATCTCGCGGATGTTGGCCGAGACCGTGTCGATGGATTCCGCGAAGTTCACCGTGCCGCCGGTGAGCAGGTGCAGCACGGTCGAGTAGCCGCGCTCGGCCACGTGGCACAGCGGCAGGTAGCAGACCGACTCGAAGCGCTTGCCCACCATGTCGCGCGCGGCGGCGTAGGAGTAGGCGGCGAAGATGAAGTTGCGGTGCGTGAGCATCGCGCCCTTGGGCGGGCCGGTGGTGCCCGAGGTGTAGACGAGGATGTTCACGTCGTCGGGCACCAGCGAATCGATGCTGTGGTCCAGGCGTTGCTCGGCCAGAGGGTCTTCCTGCGCGAGCTGGTCGCCCAGGGCCATCAGGTGCTCGAAGCTGTGCGGCAGTCCCGGTGCGTAGCGGCGCAGCCCCTTCATGTCGACGCAGAAGATGTGCTGCAGGTGCGGCAGGCCCGCGCCCTCCTTCATCGCGTCGAGCACCTTGTCGGTCTGCTCCTGGTCGCCGGTGATGGCCACCTTGGCCTGGCAGTGGCCCGCGATGTAGAGCACCTCGGCCCAGGGGTTGGTCGGGTAGATGCCCACCACCTGCACGCCCAGCATCTGGGCGCCCAGGTCGGCGTAGAACCACGCGGGGATGTCCTCGGCCGCGATGACGATGCGGTCGCCGCGCCGCAGGCCGAGCTTCATCAGGCCCAGCGCGGTGCGGCGCGCGTCGCGGTAGTAGTCGGCCCAGGTGCGGCCGCGCCAGATGCCTTGCACCTTTTCGCGCAGCGCCACCTGGTTCCCGCGCTCCTTGGCGCGGTGGCGCAACAGGCCGGGCAGCGTGCCTTCGCCGCGCAGCAGGGAGTCGTGCTCAAGCATGGGCACCCTCCTCACCCAGGTACGCCGCCAGCACGGCGGGGTTGGTGGCCACCTCGGCCGGCGTGCCTTCGGCGATCAGGCAGCCGAAGTCCAGCACGTAGACGCGGTCGGACAGGTCCATCACCACCTGCATGTCGTGTTCGATCATGAGCACCGCGATGCCGAACTCGTCGCGGATGTCGAGCGTGAAGCGCGCGATGTCTTCCTTCTCTTCCCGGTTCATGCCCGCGACGATCTCGTCGAGCAGCAGCAGTCTGGGCTCGCAGGCCAGGGCGCGGCCGAGTTCCACGCGCTTCTGCTGACCGTAGGCGAGCTGGCTCACGGGCTTGTCGCGCAGTTCCTCGATCTCCAGGAACTCGATGACCTGCTCGACCTTCTCGCGCGCGGCGATTTCCTCGCGGCGCGAGCGCCCCCAATGCACCAGCGATTCCCACACCGGGTAGCGGAAGTGGATGTGCCGGCCCACCAGCAGGTTCTCCACCACCGTGCCGTGGCGGAACAACGCGAGGTTCTGGAAGGTGCGGCCGATGCCCAGACGCGCGAACTGGTGCGACTTGAGGCCCGCGGTGTCGCGGCCCGCGAAGCGGATCGTGCCGTCGCTGGGCGGCAGCACGCCGCTCACCAGGTTGAAGGTCGTGGTCTTGCCGGCGCCGTTGGGGCCGATNNCTTGCCGGCGCCGTTGGGGCCGATGAGGCTCACGATCTCGCCCGGCATGACCTTCAGGCTCACGTCGTTGACGGCCTTGACGCCGCCGAAGCGCTTGGAGATGCGGGTGGCCTCGAGCACGGGGGTTTGCGCGGCAAGGCTCATGACAGCCACCTCTTGCGGCGCTTGTAG
>JABAHQ010003076.1_pt1 | contig 14204 bp, 15 predicted proteins | sample 7062091 | NCBI WGS metagenome assembly JABAHQ01 (sample SAMN14534359, study PRJNA622989) | marine sediment metagenome | biome: marine biome [ENVO:00000428]; feature: marine pelagic biome [ENVO:01000023]; material: deep marine sediment [ENVO:00002113] | place: India: Gulf of Kutch | collected...
CTCCGAAACCCAGGCCGGGACGAGCTGCCGCACCCTTCAGTCGAATGAACGACCGACGATCGAGAGATACAAGGCCCGTTGATCCACTCGTCCAAGCCCGGTGATCCGAACGTCCGGAAGAGACCCAGGATCCTCTAGCGGGCCAGATCGATCACGACTCCCGCACGCCGGTCGGGGGGGCAGACTGGGCGCGGTCACGGACGTGAGCAAGCAAGCACAGCTTAGGGCCGCACCCATACCCACGCCACACTGCCGTTCGTCCCTCGCCACCCCCCCTCAGAAGAGCAGCTCCAGGCGGACGTGACCCCAGGCGATGTGCCACCACGCGTAATAGACGAGGCGGAAGGCGTACATGGAGAGGAAGTCGTAGCGCCTGAAGATCCAGAGCTGGAGCCCGTTGAAGACGAGGAGGTGAACCCCGAGGTAGAACGTGCCCCACGACGGGAGGGCGGCCGCGGAGGGCGCGCCGAGCTGGAAAAGGGGCTCCAGGAGGGCGACCACCGCGAGGGCGTAGAGGGACACCCACCCCACGAGGGCTACGATCGCCGTGGCGAGGAGGGGATGCACGCTCCCGAAGTCCGGCCGGAAGGCCAGCCTGCCCGAGAGCTGCAGGATCGCGGCGAAGGCGCACGCCGCGACGGAGAGCAGCAGGTACGGCCGGAGTCGGGGCGTCGTATCTACCTCCGGCGCCGGTCGAAGCGGAGCGGCACGCGCACGATCTCGCCGGGGCGGGGCTGAACCGTCATCTGGATGATGCCGTCTCGCATGTGGCCCTGGTCGGGGACGGCGGCCACCGTCTCGGTGGCCGTGGCCATGACCGAGACCTGATCGACCCCGCAGTCCTCGTGGAAGCGGGCCCGGGCGGCCGGCTCGAGATCCCCCAGGCGCTGGAGCCGGGATCCGCCGGCGGTGACACTGAGCACCTGGCGGGTCTCGTTGATCACCTCGAACGCGCATCCCCCCGGCTCGGGCGCGCCGGAGTCCGAGGGCGGCTGGGAGGTGGCGCACGCCGCCACCCCGGCGAGGGCGACTGCGAGGGCGAGGGGCACCGCAGAGAGAGATCGCTGCTCCATGGGACCTTCCTCGACCGGACGAGCCGGTCGGCGCGCCCGGTCCCTTCGTCCGCTTCTACGGGGCCGGCTCCCAGAGCTCGACCTTGTTTCCCTCGGGGTCGATGAACCAGCCGAAGCGGCCGTAGTCGTACTCCTCGACCCCACCGACGAGGGTGGCGCCGCCCTCCTCCACCTGGGAGAGGGCGCCGTCCAGGTCGTCCACGATCAGGTTGATCATGAACTCCTTGAGGGACGGATTGAAATAGTGGGTCTCCTCGTCGAAGGGTCCCCAGACACAGTACGCGCTGGAAGGGAGGCCGCGCAGGTCGAACTCCACGCCTCCCCGCTCGTTGACGGGCAGATCCAGATATCGGTGATACCAGGCGCCGAGCGAGGTCCGGTCGCGACACTTGAAGAAGACTCCGCCGATGCCGAGGGCCTTGGCCAAGGTGTGCCTCCTGTGAGAGACTGGATCGCCCTGACCGACCGGGCGCGAGAATCGGGAACAAGGGAGGCGGGAACGGCCCGTTGGTCAAGCAGACTTGAGGGCTGCCCCTCCCGCCGAGGGGCTCGCGGTGGCCAGGCGAACCCCGGGAGGCGACGGAATCCACCGGGTCAGCCGGCCTCCAGTCCGCCCCCCTCGGTCACGACCCAGTAACTCCCCGCCGGCACGTCCGCATGGACGTCCGACCGTCCGGAGGGCCAGCTCACGATCAGGGAGTCCAGCTCCGTGGCGTCGCCCAGCCCGAAGTGGACGATCAGCTCGTTCTGGCTGGCGTAGCCGGTGGTGGGGACGTTCCAGCGTGTCATCCAGCGCTCGGTGCCCCGGATCGTGGCCTTCGCGCGCACCTTCGCCCCCCATCCGTGGGTGTTGGGACCCGGGGAGCGGAGGCGGAACGCGACCCAGCCCCGGCCGGTCGTCTCCGCGGTGGCGTTGCGGTAGAGGCGGTTCACCTGATCGGCGCTGCCCCAGGCGGCGACGAAGAGATCGAGGTCGCCGTCGAGGTCGTAGTCCGCCCAGGCGGCCCCCGCCGACGTGTCGGCGTGGGCGGAGAACGCGCCGCGCTCCACCCGCTCCAGCCGGCCGTCGCCCCGATTCAGGTAGAGGAAGTTGCGCATGTCGGGGCCGTAGGTGCCGTTGGCCACGTAGAGGTCCAGGTCGCCGTCCAGGTCGTAGTCGGCCCAGGCATGGCCCTTGGAGGCGCCGCCCTCCTCCTGGACGATCGGCGCTCCGCGGACGGGCTCGAGGAGGCCCGCCCCGTCGTTGCGATAGAGCACGTTGCGCACGTCGAAGTTGGCCACGAAGAGGTCCTGGTCGCCGTCGCCGTCGTAGTCGGCCCAGGAGAGGCCGTAGCTGTAGCCCACGTGCTCGACCATATGGCCCGCGTCGAGGTCGCGCTCGAGCTCGAAGCCGCCGCGGTTCCGGAAGAAGGCGTTGGGCGCCTGTGCGTTGGCCACGTACAGGTCGGGCAGGCCGTCGTCGTCGGGATCGCCCCACGCGCACGCCCGGCCCGCGCCGGTCCCGCCGCCAACGGCGCTCCCCCGGACCTCCTCGAAGCGACCCCGGCCGAGGTTCCGGAAGAGGGCGTCGCCGCCGTCGCCCCGGTAGCGGACAAGGAAGACATCGAGCCACCCGTCCCGGTCCACGTCGGCCCAGCAGGCCATGGTGCTGCTCGCCGCGGCCGCCAGCGGGCCCTCGGTGACCCGGGCGAGGCCCTCCGGCCCGCGGTTCTCGAAGAGGAAGTCGGGCTGCTCGCCCCGGGTGACCATGTGGAGGTCGAGATCCCCGTCGCCGTCGAAGTCCACCCAGGCGACACCCTCGGAGCGCCCCCCGGCCGCGGCCACGGCGCCCAGGGGGGAGGCGTTCGGATCCGAGACCTTGAGGAAGCCCGAGGGCGGCGGGGGCGCAGGGTCGGAGCCGGCGTCCTCCCTTCGCTCCCGCCAGTCGTCCCGCCGTCCCAGCAGGGTGTTGAGGTAGAACGCGTTCCACTGACCGTCGGTGTTCGCCACCACCAGGTCCGGGTCCCCGTCCCCGTCGAAGTCCGCCCAGCCCACCCCCCGTGAGGCGCCCCCGTCGTGGGCGATCCGGCCCCCGGTGACCGGGACGAAGAGGGGGGATCCGCTCTCGACGGCTGCGCGGTCCACCTCGGCGCAGCCTGCCGCGGCCGCGAGAAGGAGAACGATCGTCAGGCGCATGTCGGGCTCGTTCATCTCGATGAGTGGTACGCGGGCGCCGGGGGAGCGGTTTCCGTGGAGCGTCCTCAGCCGACCTTCGATCGGGCGCGCCCGAGGAGCCCGGCGGCGAGGAGAAGGAAGCCCGGGGCGCCCAGGCCCAGGGGATAGAGAATCGGGAAGAAGAGGGTCGGCCGGTGGGAGAGGCTGTGGTTCCGGAGCCCGATCGGGCTCCCGAGGAGATTGGCCACCAGCGTCCCGTAGGGATCGCCGTTCCAGTCCCCGTAGGCGAAGTCCCGCTCGCCCACCGCGCCTCCGCCGGAATCCCAGCGAACGACCCGGAAGCGCAGGCCGCGGAGGTGGGGCGGGCGGGCGCCCCGGACGTCGTTCAGGAAGAGCGCCAGGGTCGACCCGGCCCGCTCCTCCCGGGCCCTCCGGACGGCCGCGGTGTCCGGGGGAAGCCGGTAGACGACCCCACACTCCTCCCTTCCGGCGTCCCGGTCGGTCCAGCGGAAGGGCACCACCCGGTTCCAGTACCGGTTCGGCCCTTCTCGCTCGCGTCGAACCGGTCGCGGACGCTCCGGAGCGCCTGGGCCTCCCGGGCCATGGGCAGGACCGCGACCAGGGAGAGGAGGACCGCCACGGCGCCGGCTGCGGCCACGGTGGTCCAGACGGGGCTCCTCACGGCGCGCTCACGGACGAGTTGGCCACGGTCTACATCGTATCGCGAGCGAAGCGAACGGTGCGCCTCCGCTCATCCCGCACGTACTCGAGCTCCACCGCGTCGCCACATTCGAGCGGCCGGAAGAGGCGAGCGAAGCGGTCGTCGGGGTCCTCCGGGTCCCCGGGCTCCGATGCCAGATCGGTTCCGTTGAGGGAGACGATCACGTCGCCGGCCGTCAGCCCCGTCCTCTCGGCCACGCTGCCCACCTCCACTTCCTCCAGGACGACACCCCACTCCCGCCCCGCTTCATCCTCGGCGTCGTCGACGGTGACCCCGAGGGGGATCTCGCAGGCGGCCGGGCTGCCGATCTCCGAAGCCTCCGGAGGAATCCATTCGGGGATCGCCGCCGCCCGATCTCGAAGCCGATCGGCGAGGCGGCCGTCGAACTCGTCCACCCGCATGGGGACGATGGCGATGTAGCCGTCGCCGACGGCCGAAATGTCGGTCCCTTCGTCGGCCCCCTCGGGATCGTTCTGGATATCGAGGCGCCACGTCTGCCTCGGGTCGGGCGCCGGTCCCACCTCGATCCGGCTCGCCCGCCCCTGAATCACCCCCCTGGCGCGGTGCACGATCCGGGCGCCCCGGATCTCGGGCGGTGTTCCCACGGGAATGCTCACGGTCAGGTACTCGGGGGCCTCGAGGGACGCCACCGCGTCGCTGCGGACGAAGCGCACTACCCAGTCGGTGGCCGCCTGCACGGCGCCAGGATGATCGTCCTCGACCCCCGAGACCGCCACGGCGGGCACGCCGAAGTAGGCGGCGGTGCGAGCCGCGCCGATCGTTCCCGAGCCGAACCAGGCGTCGGCCAGGTTGGGGCCACCGTTGATTCCGGAGACGACGATGTCGGGGGGGCGGTCGCGGAGCGGCCCGGTGAGGGCGAAGATGACGCAGTCCGCCGGAAACCCGTCCAGGGCCCACGCCTGGATATTCGGGCCCAGGTCCCTCCGCTCCACCCGGTAGCGGCCCTCCTTGGTGGCGCCCAGGTAGTTGGAGGTGCCGCTCCGGTCCCCCATGGCGGCCACCACGTGAACCTCCATCCCGGGCACCTCGGCGAAGGCCCGGGCGAGCTCGACGAGCCCGGTGTCGTCGATCCCGTTGTCGTTGGTGAGAAGGACTCTCGTGGGCAGATCGGGCTCGCCGGTGGCCGGTCCCCGGCAGCCGGCCGTCAGGCCGAGCCCGAGCGCGGCGAGCAGCAACAGGCCGAGGCCGCGGCGAGAATACGGGAAGCAATCTTCGTGGGTCACGGTCTCCTCCGCGTTCGAGCTGACGGTCCGGTGCGTCGCCGCCGGCCCCGTCGATCGTCGGATCCCTCGGTCGGTCTCCGCGGCAGGACAGGCCCTCACGGTGAGAGGCCGCGTGCTCCCGTCACCACGGCGCGTTCCCTCGAAGCGACAGGCCCGCCGACGGAATTCGCGCCAGGGCGATGCTTCACGATCCGCCGCCCCCCTCGACCGTCCTGCCGGCCCCCTCGAGGCGGAAAAGGACGTCCGGCAGCTGGGCGAGGTCCTCCGCGACCCCCACCACGTCGTCCGGCTCGGGCCAGAAGTCGTCCCGCTTCCAGATCGAGATCAGTCCGGCCCGTCTCGCCCCCTCCATGTCCGCCACGGGATGATCTCCCACGAAGACCGCCGCCCCGGGCGCGACAGCGAGCTCGGTCAACGCGATCTCGAAGATCCGCGGGTCCGGCTTCCGGCAACCGGCGGCCTCCGAGATCACGATGCTGTCGAAGAAAGACCGGATCCCGAGCCCGTCGATCTTCCGGGACTGGATGAGGACCCGCCCGTTCGTGACGAGTCCCAGGACGAGCCCGGCCGCGGCGAGGGCGCGCAGGGTGGAGGCGAGCCCCGGGAAGGGGACGCAGCGCTCGGGGAAGTGCTCCTCGAAGTCGTCGCGCAGCTCCCGGGCGGCTCCGGCCGGAAACCCGAAGCGCTCCCCGGCGCTCCGGTAGAATTCGCCCCGATCCAGCGTGCCGTTCTCGTCGAGGGCGAGGAGCTCGGAGACGTAGCGATCCGCGTCGGCGTCGGAGAAGATCCCGGGCCACCTCTCGATCTGGCACTCGAGATGATGCCGAAACGTCGCGCGACGATCGAGGAGGGTGCCGTCGAGGTCGAAGATCACGGCGCGCATCAGCACCCGTGGGAAGCCCTTCGAGGTCTCGTCGACTCAGCGCCCATCGATCTCCCGGGCGATCTCTTCGTGGCCGAAGAGGCGCGCCCTGTCCCCCGCGGTGAGTCCATCCTGGTCCTGCAGCTGCCGGCTGGCCCCGGCCCGGAGGAGCGCCCGCACGGCTTCGATCGACCCTCTCTCCGCGGCGGCCATCAAAGCCGTCTCGCCATCGGTGCTGCGGAAGTCGACGTCGGCGCCGGAATCGACGAGGAGCTGCACCACCGGGGAGTGCCCGTTGGCCGCGGCGATGATCAGCGGTGTCCAGGCGTCGTGGTCGGCCAGATCGACGGACGCGCCGTGCTCCACCAGCCGCCTCGCGGAGCCTGTCCGTCCGGCCTGGGCCGCGAGCCACAGCGCCGACGCACCGTTCCGGTTGCGGGTGTCGACCGCGGCGCCGTTCTCCAACAGCCACCCGACGACCTCCACGTGTCCCCGGGCGGCGCCGAACATCAGGGGCGTCCAGAGCGTGGGATCGGCGACCGCGTCGAGAGACGCCCCGAGGGCGAGAAGCTCCTGCATCACCTCCAGCGATCCCGTCATCGCCGCCACCATCATCGCCGTGTTGCCGGCGGGATCCCTGCGCTCCGGATCGACTCCGCTCTCGATGACGTTCCGCACCAGAGGGGCCCGGCCCATCCTGGCCAGGTGTGGAAGCAACGCTCCCAGCGCCTCCTCCCGTCGCGTCACCGCGCCCAGTCGAACCGCCAGGGAATCGTCGCCGAGGGTGGAGATCGCGAGAATCGCCATGTCCTGCTCGTCGGGGGTCCCGGTCAGGAAGTCCATGAAGCCCTGTACGGTGGCCAATTGGGCGTTGCGCACCTCCACCTCCCTCAGGGCCGCGTCTCGCTCCGCCTGACGCGCCGTGATCAGCGTCGTCGCACCCCAGGTCACGGCGGCGAGGACGACCGACGCGATGAACGTCGAGGCCTTCTCCAGCTTGTCCCAGAAGTCCTTCGGCCTTTTCGCTTCCCTTTCCATTCCCACCTCCTCTCGGATGGTCGTCGGGCTCGACGGAGGATGAGCGGCCCCGAGCTCGGCGCTGCGACGCGGGCGCCATCATCCCGCCGGCGTGGAGGATCCGACGACGGGACAGCGGGGCCGGCTGCCCGAGGTTACAGACCGGCTCCAGGAATCGCCACGGCCTCGCCCGGAGCTCCTTCCCGCTTCCCCCCCATCCATTCGTCCTCCTCGCGAGGAAAGACCCGGCCACCGGGCTCCGGATTCCGAACGTTCAGCCAATGCCCGTCCTGCTCCCGGAGCGCAGATTGGCTCCGCGGCGATCCGTCGCCGCTCCGGAGAAGGAGCCTCGTCCGCTGGACGTGCCTCGGCGACTTTCCCGAGTGGCAGGGAACCCGCCTGGAGTTCCGGATCGAGCCGGCGGACGACGGAGGGTCGGAGGTCACCTTCACCCACGCCGGGTGGGACACGACCGCGGGAGCGTTCCGCCAGTGCAACCCCGACTGGGGGCGGCTGATGTACTACCTGAAGGACCACGTGGAGGGGCGAGGGGACGGCCCCATGATGGGCTGAGAGAGGCCCCGACCGACGCCGCGCGCCGGCGGACCGGGCCCGGCCGGCCGGAGGAGGCCCGGTCTAGGAGGTCCCCGGCATCTCCACCGCCCCGATCTGGACCATCACCCCCATGAAGTCCGCCTCGGACCAGACCTCGGTGATCAGGCCGTCCTCCACCCGGTAGGCGTGGAGCTCGGTCCAGGTGACGGGCTCTCCGGTGGGCTCGATCCCCATGAGCCCGCCCCCGTGGGTGGCCTCGGCCAGCGCCCGCTCCACCACGATCTCGCCGTCCACGACGAAGAACTCGCGCTCGACCCGGACGTCGGGGAAGGCCCCGCACATGAGCCGGCCGTTCACCCGCATCCCCTCCCGCCCGTCGGGAAGCCCGGGGAGGGGGATGTGGACCCGGCAGTCCTCGTGGACGAGCTCGTCCACGACATCCGGGTTCTGACGGTTCTTGTACTCCTCGACGAAGCGCTCCACCACCGCCTTCCGGTCCTCGCCGGTGGGGGCGTTGTAGGGCCTGCCCCTTCCGGTCTCCACGAGTCGCCGGACGCTCTCCAGGTAGTAGCCCCAGTTGAAGTTGTAGCGCCCGTAGGCCTCGTCGCCCAGCTCGCGGGCGTAGACCTGGGTGAAGGTGAGAACGGAGCCGGCGTCGGCGGCCTCGACCGTGGCGGTCCACCAACCCGAGAGTCCCTCCTGGGTCGTGAGGGCCTCGCAGACCGCCTCGGGCGGGGCGCCGACGTCGACCACGTGCAGGATCGTCTTCATCGCTCGAGCCTCCTCGTCTCCTGGCTGAGCTCGGTCTCCAGGTCGTGGGAGCCGAGCATAGCGTGGATCTCGAATATGCTCACGTTCCCGTAGTGCTCGCGGATCTTCCCGTCCACCACCCTCCAGAAGTGGGTCTCGGTCCAGTGGACCGGTCGTCCGGTCGGCAGCACGCCCATGTACTCCCCCTGGTGGGTGCCGCCGTCGACCTCGACGGCGATCGCCACCCACTCCCCCTCGGCGATCTCGGCGATGATGCTCGGCTTCACGTCGGGAAAGGCCCGGCGGGCCGCCTCCACGGACTTGAGCAGGCCCTCGCGGTCCGGGGTGGCCATGATCGGCATGTGGTCCACGTAGTCGGGCGAGAAGATCTCGTCGGCGACCTCCATGTCCCCCTTGCCCATGACCTCCCGGTAGAGGGTCCGGATCACTTCCTTGTTGGCCTCGCTCATGCTCTTTCCTTCGAGGAGGGCGGGGCTCGACGGTCCACCACGGTCTGGCGCCGATGATAGGCGGGAAGCCCGGCGGGTCACCATGGCGGCGGCGCCGGAATGCATTGCAGGGGTTCCGCGGAAACCGCCCTGTGCGGCGCCGCCCTTCGCGCTCTACCTTGTCGGCCCACGCGAACGGAGGGGTCAGGGAGAGGGAGGGGTGCGGCGGGTGACGAACCGAATCCTGGACGGGGACGACGGCCTGACCCGGTGGCTCGAGAGCCTCACGCCCACCACCGCGATCTTCTGCCAGGCCGAGGTTCGGGCGCCGTGGGGCTTCCGCATCGAGGGACGGGACACCGCGACCTTTCACATCCTGACCGAGGGAGAGGCGCTCCTCGAGGTCGACGGGGTCGAGGACACGATCCCGCTGTCGCAGGGGTCCCTGGTGCTCCTGCCCACCGGGGCGGGGCACGCGCTCCGGGACTCGCCCTCCTCGTCCCGTCCGGCCCTGGAGACGGCGGTGGCCTCGGGGGAGGCCGAAGGGAAGTGGTTCTCCTTCGGCGGCGAGGGCCCCCGGGCGGTCATGGTCTGCGGGGCGTGCAGTCTGGGTGTGCCCGGGGCGCGTCCACCCTCGGACGGGCTTCCCATCGTTCTCACCCACGAGCTCGAGCCTGCCCTGGTGGGCGTCGTGGCCCGGGAGGCCGAAGGGCTGGCGTCGGGAACCGAGGCCGTCCTCAAGCAGCTCCTCACGCTCGTCGTCCTGCAGGCGCTGCGGGCCCACCTGGCCGAGCTCAGCCCCGACGAGCTTCGGGCCCTCCTCTCCCCTGAGGTGGCCCGGGCCGTCTCCTACGTCCACGAGAACCTGGACGAGGAGATCGAGGTCGAGGACCTCTGTCGGGAGACCGCCATGTCCCGGACGGTTCTCACGGAGCGCTTCCGCGACGCCCTCGGCGTCTCGCCGATCGAATACGTCCGCCTCGCCCGGCTCTCCCGGGCGGCGGAGATCCTCCAGAGCAGCGACTGGGGCCTGCAGCGGATCGCCCGGTCGGTCGGCTACAGCTCGGCGTCCACCTTCTCGCGGGCGTTCCGGCGACGGTACGGGGAGCCGCCGGGGGAGTACCGGACGTCGGAGTGAGGCAGCCGGACGCTCCGGCCGCCGCGCCGCCTCATCCCTCGCGCAGGGCCCGGGCCGGGTCCACGCGCAGGGCCCGAAGCGCCGGAATCCCCGTGCTCACGACGCCCGCGAGCGACACGACCCCGAGAGCCGCCAGCAGGGTCGGCACCTCGAGGGGCTCGACCCCGAACATGAAGCCGGCCACCACCCTGGTCACCGCCGCGGCGCCGAGCATCCCCGCGACCGCTCCGATCGCCAACACGGACATCCCGTTCCGGAGGATCTGTCCGGTCACCGTGCCGCCCGAGGCGCCCAGGGCACGCCGGGTCGCGATCTCCCGGGTCCGGCGACCCACGGCGACGGCGATGACGGCGTAGAGCCCCAGGCACGCCAGGAAGAGGGAGACGAGCCCGAAGAAGAGCGCCGCCTTCATGGCGACGCGCTGGGTCGCCGTGGCGTCGGCCACCCGTCCCCGCATGGCGCGCACCTCGGCCACCGCCCCCGCCGGATCCACCGAGCGGATCGCCTCCCGGACGCCGTCGGCCCCCACCGCGCCCGCTCCGGCGCCCCGGACGGCCAGGAAGACCCGACCCGCGCCCCCGCCGACCCACCAGGGCAGGTACACGCCGGGAAGCCCGTCCGACGACAGCTCCGCGTGCCTCATGTGCTCCACGACGCCGACCACCGTCTTCTCCTCCTGGCCCTCGACCCACAGGGTCCGTCCCACGGGGTCCCGGCCGGGCCAGGCTCGCTGGGCCAGGCGCTCGTCCACGATCGCTACGGCGTCGTCCCCGCTGTCCTCGAAGGCGCGGCCCGAGAGAAGGGCGGTGCCCATGGCCGTGAAGTAGACCGGGGTCACGTAGCGGATCGAAGCGGTCGGGGTCTCCTCCCCGACGTCCGCGCCCTCCATGGGGCCCGTGACCGAGTACCCGCCCGTGAAGAGACCGCCGCCCAGCGGAATCCGATTGGTGAGGCCCACGGAGGAGACCGAGGGGAGCGCGGTCACAGCCTCGACGACCGCCAGCTGGTGCGCCACCCGGTCCTCCCGGCCGTCGAAGGGGCGCGTGGTGGTGAGGGACATGGTGAGGGTGGAGCCCGTGTCGTAGCCCGGGCGGATCGAGCTCAGGCGGTGGACCGTCTGCACCGTCAGGCCGACCAGGGTCACCAGGACGAGGGACGAGCCGACCTGGGCGGCGACCAGGCCCCGGCTCACCCTCGTGCCTCGCCGGGTCGGCGAGTCGCCGCGGATCGCCAGGGCCCTAGCGGGCTCCACGCCCATGGCGCGCCGGGCCGGCAGGGCGCCGGAGATCAGCGCCGAGAGCGCCGCCACGCCAGCCGCGAACGCCAGCACCCCGGGGCTCACCGTCACCATCTCCAGGCGCGGAAGGATCGCGGGCCCGCTCTCGGCGAGGAGGCGGACGCCTCCCCAGGCCAGGACCGCTCCCGCCACGCCTCCCGCCCCGGCCAGGAGCGCCGTCTCCAGGCCCAGCTGCCGGAAGACGTCGGAGCGGCTCGCCCCCAGGGCGCCACGGAGCGCCAGCTCGCCGCGCCGCCGATCGGTGCGGGCGAGGAGGAGGGTGGCGACGTTGAAGCAGGCGATCGCCAGCACCAGCGAGACGGCGACCATCAGCGTCAGCAGGACCGGGCGCACCCGGGCCACCAGCTCCTCGAGGACCGGGGTGAGGTAGTACTCGTACTCCGTGGCCGCCCGGGCCTCGTCCAGGGTCCGGACCCGGGCCGCGATCCGTCGCAGATCGTCCTCGGCCGCGTCGATCCCGACGCCGTCACGGAGCCGTCCGATCCCCCGGATCCAACCCAGGTCCCAGTCGTCTCCGTCGAGCCACCCGGGCGGCATGAGGCGCCAGACGGCGTTGTCCTCCCTCACTCCCCCGACCGTCGGCATCTCGGGATTCCGGTCGGCCGGGAGCACGCCGACGACGGTGACCACCGACCGGCCCAGGGGTCGCCCTGGAGGCGGGTCCTCCAGAAGTCGTGGTCGAGGACGACCGCGTCCTCCTCGCCCTCCTGGAAGAGGCGCCCGTGGGCGGGGTCGGCTCCGAGCATCGGCAGATAGTCCGCCGTCACGTAGGCCACCTGGATCTGCTCGGGATACTCCCCGGCCACCACCGTCTCGGCGTTGGTCCACCGTCCGGCGACGGCTTCGAACGCTCTCCCCTCGGCTCGGAGCGTGCGCAGGTCGGAGACGGCCAGGGGCCGGAGGGGGCTGGCGGAGCTTCGGCCCCAGATCGTGACGAGGCTCTCGGAGTCGGGGAGGCGGGCCGGGGTCAGGAGCACGCCGTCGATCACGCTGAACGTCACCGTGACGCTCCCGATCCCCACGGCCAGGGTCAGCACGACCACGATCGTCGCAGCCGGCGAGTGGCGGACCGAGCGGGCCGCGTTGACTTGACGAGGTCGCGCGTCCACCCGCCCCGTCCGCGTCGGGATCCCAGGGCCCAGGCCGCCATGACCACCGCGTCGGCGACGCCCCGGGCGAGGAGGATCGTCCGGCCCGTCGTCGAGGTCGTCCTGGCCAGGGCGCCGGCGAAGACCTCTTCCATCTCCTCGCCGGCCTCCGCCCTCACCCCCCTCGGGACGATCCGGAGGACCGTTCGGTAGGCCCTGATCCACCCCGAATCGCTCATCACGCCGGCTCCTCGGGCGGCACCAGCCCGGAGCGCTCGAACGCCTCCTGGAGACGGAAGGCTTCCGCCTCCAGGACCCGGGCCCCGAGCTCGGTCAGCCCGTGGTAGTGCCGCCGCCTGTCGTCCTCGTCCGCGGGCGGGTCACGGTACTCGATCAGGCCCCGCTCCCGCATCTCCTTGAGGGTCCGATAGAGGCTCCCCGGTCCCAGGAACGACGGAAGCCGCTGCTCGGACTCCACGCTCTCCAGGACCTCGTATCCGTGCCGCGGGCCGTCCTTCAGCGCCAGGAGGACCGAGAGGATGACGGGTCGGAGCGGCAGCGCGTCCTCCGGGTTCATGGGGGCTCCTTCGGACCTGAGGATCGTGCGAGACGGCGTCCCGAGACGTCTTCGGATCCGAAGATAGATGTCTTCGATCGCGAAGGCAATGTCGCGGCGCCGTGTAGGGTGGAGATCCTCGTCGAGTGCGGGGTCGGGCGGGGGCCTCCCTCGCCGCCCGCTATGGGTCCGGAACGTCGATCTCGAAGTCGTCGGCGACCCACACCCGTCCCCCGCCGGCCGGCCCCGGATCTCCGAACACGGTCACTCTCACCGACGCCACCCACTCTCCCCCGGGTGACGATACCGCGACCTCGCTCGCCCCGATCGGCACGCGTCCCTCGACGCAGGCGCCCACGACGGGACCGAGCGGCTCGCTGGCCTCCTGGACGACGCCGCCTGCGTGATCGATCAGCGAGACCCTGCCGCTCCACGTCGCGTCGGACTGGATCGTGACGGCCACCCGGGATTCGGCGGGCAGCCAACCGGGAAGGTCCACGCGCACGTCGAAGCCCGAGAAGCCGATCGACTCGTCGACGCCGGTCGCCAGAAGCTGTTCCTTCTCGTCCGGGGTGTCGATGCAGGCGCTGGTGCCCCAGTTGCGGACGATCCCGACCACGGGGACGATGACGGGCAGGAAGCCGCCACCCTGCTCCGCTTCCGCCACGAAGTGGAGCTCTCCGAGCTCCAGGGGATCGATCACCTCTCCGCCGACGCCCGGCTCCAGCTGCGGGGTCTCGAAATCGACCAGGACGTCGTCGTCGAGGATCGGCAGGGCGGCGACCTCCAGCTCGTCACCGATCCCCGGCCCGATCCGCGCCACGGTCAGGGCAGGGTCGACGATCGCCTCGCCCCCCGCGTCCAGCTCCAGTTCGTACTCGCCCCAGGTCAGCTCCCCCTGGAACGAGCCGTCGGGCTTCGCCGTGATCGTCGCAACCACGTCGGGGGATCCCAGCGGCGTGACACGCACCGACACCGCTTCCGCGAAGGGCCCTCCGGAGAACCGATTCAGCACGACCCCGGCGAGCTGCCCCGCGACCCGGTCGACGTGGATCTCCACGTCGATCGAAGCGTCTTCCCCGAGGGGCACCTCCACCGGGTCCAGCGCGTCGAAGCGGCCGTCGTCCATCAGCTCGACGCGGTAGGAGCCGGGAGGAAGCCCGGAGAAGCGACGCTCGCCCCGAGCGTTGGTGGCCGCGGACCTGCTCAGCTCCCCGGTCACCGCCGTGATCCGAACGACGACCCCGTCCGCCGGGATCGCTTGATCCCAGAAGGACGAGACGACGCAGACGGTGATGGC
>JABAHQ010004242.1_pt1 | contig 14204 bp, 11 predicted proteins | sample 7062091 | NCBI WGS metagenome assembly JABAHQ01 (sample SAMN14534359, study PRJNA622989) | marine sediment metagenome | biome: marine biome [ENVO:00000428]; feature: marine pelagic biome [ENVO:01000023]; material: deep marine sediment [ENVO:00002113] | place: India: Gulf of Kutch | collected...
CGGCCCCGCGCCGGCTGGACCCCGGCCCCCCTCCCGCTTCAGATTGGGACACCGCCGGGGCGAGCGTCGAGGCGCCGATCCGGGATCCGCAGCCCACCGCCGGAGGAGGACCCTTGAGCGAGTACGACGAGACGAAGCGCCTCCTCGCGGTCGCCCGGGGGGACGAGCCCGCCGACGTGCTCTTCTCCGGGGGCCGGGTCGTGAACGTGTTCACCGGCGAGGTGGAAGCCACCGGCGTGGCGCTGGCGGGCGAGCGGATCGCCGGACTGGGGGACGGCTATCGGGGCCGGGTGGTGGTGGAGCTGGACGGGGCCTGGCTCGCCCCCGGCTTCATCGACGCCCACGTGCACATCGAGTCCAGCATGGTCACGCCCCGGGAGTTCGCCCGGGCCGTCGTCCCCCGGGGCACGACCACCGTGGTCACCGATCCCCACGAGATCGCCAACGTCCACGGGCTGGAGGGGATCCGCTACATCCTGGCCGACAGCGACGGCCTCCCCCTCGACGTCCGGGTCATGGCCAGCTCCTGCGTCCCGGCCACCCCCATGGGCACGGCGGGTGCGGTCCTGGACGCGGAGGACCTGGCGGAGCTGGCGGACGACCCCAGGGTTCCGGGACTCGCGGAGCTCATGAACTTCCCCGGAGCGATCCACGGCGACGACGGGGTCCTCNNGCGGCCGGACGCTGAACGCCTACGCCGCCGCGGGGCCCGGCTCGGACCACGAGTGCACGACGGCGGAGGAAGCCCTGGAGAAGCTCCGCCGCGGGCTCTTCGTCTTCTTCCGCGAAGCGACAAACGCCCGGAATCTGGAGGACCTGCTCCCGGCCCTCACGCCGGGCAACCGGCGCCGGGTCGCCCTCTGCACGGACGACCGGCAGCCTCCCGACCTCCTGGACGAGGGGGGGATCGACGCCATGCTACGGACCTGCATCCGGCGGGGGGTCCAGCCCGTGGAGGCGATCCGCCTCGCCACCCTCAACCCGGCCGAGTACTTCGGGCTCCGGGACCGGGGAGCGGTGGCTCCCGGCCGGAGGGCGGATCTCGTGGTCCTGGACGACCTGCAGGAAGTGGACGTGAGGGCGGTGTGGTGCCGGGGAAGTCCGGCGGCCCGGGACCTCCGGCCCCTGGACTGGGATCTCCCCCCCGCTCCCGCGCCGCCGGCGCCGGCGATGGAGATCCCCTGGGACGAGATCGGCCTCCGTCTCCCGGCACGGGAGGGCGCCGCCAGGGTGATCCGGGCCGTTCCCGACCAGATCGTCACCGGACACGAGAGCGTGGAGCCCACGGTGGAGGAGGGGGCGGTGGTCGCCGATCCCTCCCGGGATCTCCTGAAGATCGCGGTGCTGGAGCGCCACCGGGGGTCCGGACGGGTGGGGCTGGGCCTGGTGGCGGGGATCGGGCTGAGGGAGGGGGCGATCGCGGGGACCGTGGCCCACGACCACCACAACCTGATCGTGGTGGGTGCCGACGACGAGTCCATGCTCCGGGCCGCCCGGGCGGTGGCCGAGATGGGCGGGGGCCTCGCCGTCTCCGGGACGGAGGGGGTGGCCGCCCGCCTCCCCCTCCCCGTCGGGGGCCTCATGTCCACCGAGCCGGTGGAGGCGGTGCGGGAAGCCTTCGACCGGGTCGTGGAGGCGGCCCGGGCCCTGGGGACGCCCCTCCACGATCCGTTCATGGCGATGTCGTTCCTGGGCCTGGAGGTGATCCCCACGCTCAAGATCACCGACCGGGGCCTGGTGGACGTGGAGCGCTTCGAGCCGGTGGATCTCTGGGTGTGAGGAGGGAAACCGGATCGCAGCCGGGGACGGAATCCGGGCGTGCCTCCCCCGCCCGCACCGCGGCGCGACGTGGGCTGGGCGCGGCACTCCTCGGCCTCACCCTCCTCCCCGTGTACCGGCTCCTGGAGCCCCGGCGGATCGGTCCCTTCGGGAGCGACGTCCGGGCCGGGGCCGGGGCGAACCTGGAATTCGCCTGGTGGGGGATCGGGCTCGCCATCCTCGCCGGCCTCGGCCTCGCGATCCTCCTGCCGGGGGGTCGGGCTCGCCGGGCGGCGGAGAGGGCGTCGGTCCTCCTGGAGCGGCCGTCCCTTCCGGTCTTCGCCGCGGGCGCGGCGCTCATCGCCGGAGCCCTGACCCTCCTCTCCACCCTCCTGGTATTCCGGGGCCTCCCCACGGGGGTGGACGAGATGGCCTCGCTCCTCCAGGCCCGCTACCTCGCCGGGGGCTCGCTGGCGGGCCCCGCCCTCCGGAATCCGGCGGCCCATCTCATCGTGAACACCGTCCTCACGCCCGAGGGATGGGTCTCGTTCTATCCCCCGGCCCATCTCCTCGTCCTCGCCGGCGGCCTCTTCGCCGGAGCGCTCAAACTGGTCCCCGCCCTCCTCCTGGCCGCCCTCGCGGCGACGACCTCCGTGGCCGCCCACGGGATCCTCGGTCCCGAGCGCCGCATCGAGGCCCGGGTGGGGAGCCTCCTGGTGGCCGCGAGCCCCTTCCTCTTCCTCCTGGGAGGCTCCTACCTGAGCCACGGATCGGCGGCGGTCTTCCTCGCCGGAGCCCTGGTGGCCGCCCTCGGGGCCCGGGAGGGCTCCGCGGGCTGGAGCGTGACTGCGGGGCTCGGCGTGGGGCTGGCGGTGACCAGCAGGCCGTGGACCGGACTGGTTGTGGGCGTCGGCCTCACTGGGGGCCTTTGGCTGGCCCACACCCTCCGCCGGGCGAGGCCGGCGGGCTGGCTCCTCCGCCGTCTCGCCGGGGCCTCCCTGGGAGGCGCGCCGATCGCCGCCGCGTGGCTCCTCTACAACGAGCGCTTCTTCGGAGACCCCCTGGCCGTCGGCTACACCTATGCCTACGGCCCCGCACACGGCCTCGGCTTCCACCGGGACCCCTGGGGGAACGTCTACGGGCTCGTCGAGGCCGTGGGCTACACCTCCGCCGACCTCACCGCCCTGGGCGTCCACCTCCTGGAGACCCCGGTCTCCGCCGTCGCCCTGGTGGGGCTCTGGCTGGCTTCGGCCCGGAGGGTGCCCCGGGGGACGGGGATCCTCCTGGCGTGGGCGCTCCTGCCGGTGGCCGCCAACTTCGTCTACTGGCACCACGGCTCCCACCTGGGTCCCCGCATGCTCTTCGAGGCCGGTCCGGCGTGGATCCTCCTCAGCGCCCTGGCCGCGTCAGGGATCGTCCGGGCCCTCCGCCGAGAAAGGGAGAGGGGCGATCCGGCCCGGGGGAAGTCCGCCGACCCGCGCACCGGGAAGGGATCGGGCTCCGAGGGGGCCGCCGTCGGCCGGGGCCGGGGGCTTCCCGCGCCGGCCCGGATCGCGGCGTGGTCCCTCGGGGCCTGCCTCCTGGCGGCGCCGCTCCTGGCGACGATGCGGGCCCGCTCCTACGGGTGGGACCAGGCCGCCCTGGCGCGTCTCCGCCTCCCCGATCCGCCCGGTGGGGGACGGAGCCTGGTCTTCGTGCACGGGAGCTGGGCGGAGCGGATCACGGCGCGCCTCCAGGCCGCCGGGATGCGCTCGGACTCGATCGAGACCGGGCTGCGGCGGAACGACATCTGCAGGCTCCACCACTACGCTCTGGAGCGGGCACGATCCGTGGGGACACCGTCGCATTCCGGGCGAGCGGCCGGGACCGCGGAGCCGCTCCCGGAGCTGGACCTCCGGCCTCTCCCGGGCACGCCCGACCACCTCCGCTTCCTCGAGCACTCGCCCGGCAATCGGGTCCGGGTGGATCCCCGGGTCCCCCCCAGCGCCGAGTGCCGCCGGGAGGCCGGGGCCGACCGCCTGGGCGTGGTGGCCCTGGCCCCCCTCCTCTGGCAGGGAGATCTCCCCGGGATCGACGACGGCCGCCCCCTGGTCGTCCGGGACCTGGGCCCCGGGGCCAACGCCCGGGTCCTCCGGCGCCATCCCGACCGCGCCGCCTACCTCTATGCCAGCGACGAAGCCGGCTCCACTCCCGTCCTGTACCCCTACGACGAGGGGATCGAGCTCCTATGGGGAGAGTGAGCTACTCTTCGTCCGCCCGATCCACGAAGACGACCTCGCCCAGGAGACCGTACGCGCGGCCGTGGAGCCGGCCCACGGGCCGGAGGCTCTCCGCGTCCACGTAGCGGGTTCCGGGGACCGTGCGGAGCCGGGGGTCGAGGCGCACGGCCTCCACCCGGCCCACAAGAAGGGTGGCCGCCGCCTCGCCCAGCTCCACCTCCCGGTGTACGCTGCATTCGAGGACGGCGGGACAGTCGGCCACGAAGGGGGCGCTCACCGCGTCGGCCGGCGCCACCTTCAGATCCGCCCGCTCGAACTCGTCCACCTCGGGCCCGAACTCGCCCGCGGTCCGATGCATGGCCACGAGCTGTTCCTCGGTGACCACGTTCACGCAGAAGGCCCGAGAGGCCCGGGCATTGCGGAGCGAGTCCTTGGGCTGGTCCCCGCGGTGACCCACCGATACCCCCACCAGCATCGGCGAGGAGGCCAGGGCGGTGTAGAAGCTGAACGGGGCCAGGTTCGCCCGGCCCGAGTCGTCCCAGGTGGAGATCCAGCCGATCGGACGAGGAACGACGAGGGAGGTCAGGAGCTGGTAGCGCTCCCGGGCGTCCAGGGCCTCGGGCCGCAGCACCTCAGCGGCCAACCGGGACCTTCAGGAGCTGCCCGGTGAAGATCCGGTTCGTGGAGAGACCGTTCTCCTCCCGGATCCGCCGGACGGTGGTCCGGTGCCTGCGGGCGATCTCCCAGAGGGAGTCCCCGGCCCGCACCCGGTAGTCCAGGGCCTGGGCCACCGCGCCCTCGTTTCCGGACACGGGCACCTGGAGCCGCTGCCCGGGGTGGATCCGGTCGGAGGAGAGGCGGTTCGCGGCCCGCAGCTCCGGCACGGTGACCCCCATCCTTCGGGCGATCTCCCAGAGGGAGTCTCCCGATCGGACCTGGTACTCGACCACGCCGCCCGGGATCTCGTCGCGGGCGGCGAGGAGGGCCACGTAGCGGGCGTAGGGGCGGGGGAAGACCGCCACGTGATAGTGGGGAGGTCGGGACTCCCGGGTCGCCTCGACCACCCCCTGCTCCTCCAGGTAGAGGAGGAGGTTCTCGAGCCAGGCCCGGCACGCCATGTGGTTGGTGCGCCGCAGGTCGACCGCCATCCCGGTGGGATGGACCGAGCGGGACGAGGCGTTCCGCGGCTGCCGGGCTTCGGGCCGGATCGCGCTGGTCACCACCAGCTTCCGGCCGCACGCTCGTCGGTGCTGGTCGGCGAGGCGCTCCACGAAGGTCCGCACCTCGGGCCGGACGTAGGGGAACGCGACCCGGTGTACGACGTAGTCGTCGTTCCCCTCGAGGGGGACGAGGAGTCCGGCGGAGACGAATCGGCGGACCTGGGACCGGGTGGAGGTGAAGGTGAAGTCGTGGGCCCGGGCGGCCCGGTTCTGGAGATCCAGTGAGCGCAGAGAGCCCCGGAGGGTCTGGGCGGCGGCGGCGACCGGACCTCCTCCCCAGACCGGGCCTCCGGCGGAGACCGCGAGGAGGGCCGCCGCGGCCGCGAGACGGCTCCGGGAGCGGGCGATGCAGTCGGTCCGTTCGTCCATGGATCGTAGTTCGGGGGGTTTCCGGAAGCACCGCCAACCATGGGTAAACATTTGATTATGGTCGCACAAGGATCCCCGGGGTCCCGCCTCGAAGGAGGCACGGGACGCTCGGCCCGGTCTCGGGCTCGGCCGGGCCGGTCTCTCTCACGGCGGCGGGTCCGCCGGTCATCCGTCACGCTCCCCGTGCCGGTACTGCTCCTCGATCATCCGGAGCCGCCAGTCCAGGCCCTCCAGGAGCTTTCGGTTCACCGCCGCCAGATCCGCCAGGAGACCGACGACCACAAGGAAGAGTCCCGAGCCCATGAGGAGGGCCGAGAGGATCACCGACTGGACGTGGCCGCTCCCCTCGCCCGTGAGGTAGAACCAGAGGAAGCGGACCCCGAGGGCGAAGCCGGCCAGGAAGATCGTCGTCCCCGGGACCGCGAAGAAGGTGAATGGACGGTACGTCATGAAGATCCGTAGGATCGTCAGCCCCTGCCGAAAGATGTAGCCCAGGGTGCTGCGAAAGAGCCGGGAGGGCCGGAGCTCCGGGTTCGTGCGCACGGGCACCGAGGTGATCGCCATCCCCTTCTGGCCGGCCTGGATCACCGTCTCGAGGACGTAGCTGTAGCTGTTGAAGACCTGGAGCTTCATCGCGGCCTGGCGGCTCATGGCCCGGAAGCCGCTGGGGGCGTCGGGGATGTCCGTCCGGCTCGCCAGCCGCACGACCCAGCTGCCCAGCCGCTGGAGGAGCTTCTTGATCGGAGAGAAGTGGGGAATCTCTTCGATGGGACGCTCGCCCACGACGATCTCGGCCTCCCCCTCCAGGATCGGGGCGATGAGCTTGTCGATGTCCTCGGCCCGGTACTGGTTGTCGGCGTCGGTGTTCACGACGATGTCGGCCCCGGCGGCCACGGACGCCTCCAGCCCCCGGACGAAGGCCCGGGCCAGTCCCTGATGGGCGGGAAGGCGGACGACGTGGTCGACCCCGTGGACCCGGGCCGTCTCCACGGTCCGGTCCGTGCTTCCGTCGTCCACGACGAGCCATTCCACCACGTCGACGCCGGCGACGGCCCGGGGAAGGGCCTCGAGGGTGACCGGGAGGCTCTCTTCCTCGTTGTAGCAGGGGATCTGGATGATGAGCTTGGTCATCCGGGCGGGCTCGGGTTCGCGGGTCCGGGGCGCCCCCCAATGATAGGGGAGGAGGGGACGCCGGGGCGACCCGCGTCCCCCTGAAACGGCGAGCGGGGAGGGACGGCCGGTCCCTCCCCGCTACGCCCCTGTCGGACCCGACCGCCGCGGCGGGGGAGCCCTACCCGGGGTTCATCCGGCCTGGATCCACCCGCCCCGGGCCGCCGCGTACTTCTCCCCCACCACGTCCCAGTTCACGACGTTCCAGAAGGCCGAGAGGTAGTCGCCACGCCGGTTCTGGTAGTTCAGGTAGTAGGCGTGCTCCCAGACGTCCACGCCGAGGATCGGCGTGGCGCCCCTGAGGAGGGGGCTGTCCTGGTTGGCGGTGGAGTACACGTCGAGGGCTCCGAAGGGATCCACGACGAGCCAGCCCCACCCAGAGCCGAACTGCCCGCCGGCGGCCGACTCGAACGTCTCCTGGAACTTCTGGAAGGAGCCGAACGCCCCGTCGATGGCGCTGGCGAGCTCTCCTCCCGGCGCGTCCGCCCCGCCGGGCGCGATCACCTGCCAGAAGAGGGCGTGGTTCACGTACCCTCCCCCGTTGTTGCGCACGCCGGTGCGGATCCCGGAGGGGAGGTGCTCCAGTCCCATGAGCAGCTTCTCCGCGGAGTAGCCGTGGAACTCGTCGTGGCCCTCCAGGGCCGCGTTCAGCTTGTTCGTGTAGCCCTGGTGGTGCTTCGAGTGGTGGATCTCCATGGTGCGCGCGTCGATGTGCGGCTCCAGGGCGTCGTGGTCGTAGCCCAGATCGGGCAGCTCGAAGGGATACGGCATCGCGGTGACCTCCTCTCAGATAGATGATTCGGGGGGTTCGATCTCGTACGTGCACGCCGGACCCCCGCTGGCGATGTGGGTGACCCGGCGGACCTGCGCTCCGGGAAGGACCTCCCGGATGAACTCGATTTCGCTGGAGCACGCCTGCCCGTACCTTTCTGCAACGCGGTGGACGGCGCAGTTGTGCTCGACGATCAGGAAGCCGCTCCCGGTGCTGCGAACCTCGGTGAGATATCCGTCCTCGTCCAGGATCCGGGCCAGCTCCCGGACCCGACCCTCGAAGCCCAGGCCGTCGAGTCGGAGACGGGCCTCGGCGACCCGGCGCTCCCTCCGGCGGCGAAAGATCTCGGCGAGTAGCCCGTCGTCGATCTCCGCCAGGTACCCCAGGAGCTCCGTGGCCAGGTCGGCGTAGCGCCGGGGAAAGAGGGCGTCTCCCCTCTCCGTGAGCTCGTAGAGGTGGACGGGCCGTCCGGGCCCGCGGCGCTCCCGCCGATGCGTGACGAGGCCGTCTCCCTCCAGGGCGGAGAGGAGCTGGCGCGCCGCCGAGGCGCTCACCTCGAGCCGCTCGGAGAGATCCCCGGCCGAGAGCGGACCCTCCCGCTTGAGGCGGACGATGATCTCCCGCCGGGTCCGGGGCAGGAGCTCGAGGGGTCGGGAGGCGGCTTCCATGACGGGGCAACCATAAGGCGAGGCGGCGGGGATTGGCAAGTTTAGACAGCATTTTCTTGTAAAATGACCGAAGACCCCGTCGCGCGGGACCGATCCCGCCGGATCCTCCACGTGGACTGCGACGCCTTCTTCGTCCAGGTGGCCCGCCTCGAGGATCCCGAAGGAGTCGGGCGGGAGCCCCTCCTCCTGGTGGGCGGCTCCGCAGAGGGCCGGGGCGTGGTCACCTCGGCCTCCTACGAGGCCCGGCGCTACGGGGTCCACTCGGCCATGCCCATGGCCACGGCCCTCCGCCTCTGCCCCGACGCCACGGTGGTCCCCGTCCCCCGAAAGGCCTGCGCCCGACGGAGCCGCGCCGTCCACGGGGTCCTCGAGCGCCTGGCGCCGGTGGTCCAGGCCGCGTCGATCGACGAGTTCTACCTGGACCTCGCCGGCACCGAGCGCCTCCTGGACGGCGAGTCCCTGGAAGGGACGGCGCGCCGGATCAGGGAGCGGGTCCTGGAGGCCACGGAGATCTCGGTCTCGGTGGGAGGGGGCACCGCGAAGCTCGTGGCGAAGCTCGCCACGGGCCTGGCGAAGCCCGGCGGCGTGCACGTGGTGCCTCCGGGCCGGGAGGGCGCCTTCATGCGCAGGTGGCACCTCGGGGAGATCCCCGGGGTGGGACCCGCCCTCCTGGAGACGCTGAAGGCGAAGGGGCTGGAGACGGTGGAGGACGTGCTCCCCGTCGAGGAGCGGTGGCTCGTGGAGTGGTTCGGCGAGGCCGGGGGCCGCTGGCTCCGCGACCGCGTCCGGGGGATCGACCCCGCCCCCGTGGAGTCCTCGGAGCCCCGGAAGTCGGTGAGCTCGGAGCGCACGTTCCCCCGGGACGTTCGGGACCCGGAAATCCTGGAGCGGGAGCTCCTGCGCCAGACCGTGTCGGCCACCGCCGCCCTCCGGAAGAAGCGCCTCCGGGCCCGCACCGTCACCGTGAAGCTCCGGGACGCGGATTTCACCACCCGCCAGTCCAGCCACACCCTCGCCGAGCCCGTGGAGTCGGAGACGGCGGTCTTCGCCGTGGCCCGAACGCTCCTCGACGAGCTCCGCCGCCGGCGCGCCGGGGCCGTGCGCCTGATCGGCGTCGGGCTCTCCTCGCTCCAGGAGCGGGAGGATGCGGTCCAGCTCGGCCTCTTCGGGGGCGAAGCCCGGGCCGAGAGCGACCGGGAGCGCACGATCGCGCGGGTCGTCGACGACCTGCGGGAACGCTTCGGGGAGGAGGCGGTCCTGCCCGCCCGGATCGTGGAGCCCGGGGAGTGATCGGAGATCGCTTGCCCCTGGAGGACCTCTTCGGCGTCCCCCGTCCCATCGTGGGAATGGTCCACCTCCTTCCCCTCCCCGGCGCGCCGGGCTGGTCGGGCTCGATGGACGCCGTGGAGGAGCGGGCCGCATCCGACGCCCTGGCCCTGGAGGAGGGCGGCGTCGACGGGCTCCTGGTGGAAAACTACGGGGATCTTCCCTTCGAGCCGGGTTCCCTGCCGCCCGCCACGGTCGCGGCCCTGTCCCGGGCGGCCGGGGCCGTGGTCTCCGCCTCTTCCCTGACCGTGGGCGTGAACGCCCTGCGCAACGACGCGGCCGCGGCGCTGGGGGTGGCCGTGGCCGTGGGTGGCCGCTTCCTCCGGGTCAACGTGCATGTGGGCACGATGTTCACCGACCAGGGGGTGTTGGAGGGGCGGGCCCACGAGACGCTGCGGCTCCGTCGGAGCCTGGGAGCCCCGGTGGCGATCCTGGCGGACGTCTTCGTGAAGCACGCCACGCCGCCCCCCGGAGCGGAGCTCGAGGAAGCCGCCCGGGACGCCTGGGAGCGAGGCCGTGCCGACTCCCTGATCGTGTCGGGGCCGGCCACCGGGCGCGCCCCGACCCCGGACCGGATCCGACGGGTGAAGGAGGCGGTCCCGGCCGCCCCGGTGTGGGTCGGAAGCGGGGTCACCCCGGAGCGCGGCGCCGAGCTCTTCGCCGCTGGGGACGGGGCGATCGTGGGGAGCGCCTTCCAGACCGGCGGGCGGGCCGGCGCCGGGGTGGACCCGGACCGGGTGCGGATCCTGGTGGACGGCCTACGCGGGAGGCGGTAGGCGCCCCTCCTCCGCTGCCCCCAGGTAGGCCCTGAGGAGGCGGGAGCGGAGGTCGTCGGGGTCCCGGGCGACCCGGGGCTCGACCCGCTCGCGATGACGCCGCGCGGCCTCCACCTCTCCGGTGGCCAGGAGGCCGGCGACCCCGGCGTCGAGGAGGAGCCCGGGGGGGACCCACGCCGCTCCCGCCTCCAGCTCCGCGGCCAGCACCGTGGCGGCCCCCGCCACCCGCGACCACTCCCGGGCCTCGAGCCCCCGGACGAGCCCGACCGCGGCCCGGGGGCCCCGGGGCGCGTCCCGGGCGTCGAGGTAGCGCTCCAGGCGATCGAAGAGGTCGGCACGGACCGCCCCCTCCAGCCCGGCGTGGAGGAGCCGGGCCACCTCGAGGGCCTCCTCGGTCCACGCCTCCCAGCTCGCCGGCGGACCCTCGCTGTCGAGCACTTCGCCCAGCCGGTGCACCCGGTAGAGCTCGGTGCCGAGCTCCGCCGACGGGCGTCCGGGGTCCTCCCCGGCCGAGTCGAGGACCGCCCGGAGACGGCTCGTCCGGGCCAGGGCCCGCATCCGGGGCATCTGGGGCACCGGAACCCCGCCGTGGGGGGTGGGTCGACCCAGGGGCTCGAGGAAGAGGTCCGAAGGGTGGAACCCCGCCTCGCCCGCCGCCAGGAAGCCGTCGGCGCGCCGGTTCAGATATCGTGTCCGCTCGGCTCCCAGGTCCACCAGGGGGAAGAAGTCCGAATTGGCGTGCTCCCAGCGCTCCAGGAGGGGCGCGAGGGCCCTACGATCGAGGACCCGGGTGGTCTCGAGGAGCGGTCGGGTGAAGGGATGGGTCACGGCCAGGTCGGTCCGCACCGCCGGGTACTCGAAGACCGACCAGTCGGGCTCGGGGAAGCGGGGCTCGGTGCTGGCGACGACCAGGACGTCCGAGCTGTGGATCTGGAAGATCTGGTAGGAGGGGAAGACGCGGTGGAGGGCGGCCAGGATCGTCAGCACGAGCCCGTCGTCGATCTCGTAGAGCTGGATCCACTGACCGAAGACGCCCCCGGGCCGGAGGTGACGTCGAACCGTCTCGTAGAACTCCACGGTGAAGAGGCTGGCCACCCCGCTCACCCACGGGTTCGACGGCTCGGAGATCATGAGGTCGAACCGGCGCTGGCTCGAGGCGAAGTAGGACTTCGCGTCGTCGATGACGATCCGGGAGCGGGGATCGTCGAAGACCCGACGGTTCCCCGGGTAGAAGTGCCGGGAGCCCTCCACCATCGCCGGCTCGATCTCCACCGTCACCGCCTCCTCCAGGCGGGGGCTCCCGAGCACGAAGTGGGAGGTGATCCCCGATCCCTGGCCCACCACCGCGGCGGTGCGGGCCTCGGGCCGGTGGGCCATGGTGATGAGTGCGAGGAGGGCCTGGGTCGGCTCGTCCACGTTCAGGGGCGTCCGCCTCCCGTTCGGCGGCGGCGGCAGGGGCTCGTCCCCGGAGCGATCGAGGAGCCGCCTCCCCCACTCGATCCAGCGGTCGCTCACGCTGGCGTCGCCCTTGCCGTTGGTGGAGAGGGTGACGGTGCCCTGAGGCCCCCGCTCCACGGCCACCGTGGCGGTGCGTCCGTCCCGGAAGTAGGTGATCGCGCCCGCCTGGCGGAGTCGACCGTACCGGTACACCCCGCTGTTCAGCAGCGCCCGGTCCAGGGGAACGCCCACGGTCACCAGCGCCACCACCGCCAGGGTGCCGACGGCGCCCACGACGCCGGGCCGGAGGATCCGGCCGGGAGCGAGGCCGAGCCGGCCGAGGAGCGCCGCCCCCAGGAGCATGTCCAGGGCGGCACCCACGATCAGCAGGTTCTTGAGGCCCAGGTGGGGGAGGAGGAGGAGGGAGGCGGCCGCGACCCCCACGATCGAGCCCAGCGTGTTCACCCCGTAGACCCACCCGATCGCCCGCTCTCCCCTCCGGGTCCCCAGGAGGGTCCGGGTGATCAGGGGGAGGGTGGTTCCCGCGCAGAAGGTGGCGGGAAGCATGACCACCAGGGCGAAGCCGTAGCGAGCGACGTTGAAGACGCGGTAGCCGAGCTCGTTCCGCTGCAGGGTGGAGAGCAGGTCGCTCATCCCGTAGAAGGAGAGGACGTAGACCGGCAGGGTGGCCAGGGCCATGAACCCCATGATCCACTGGATCTCCCCCAGGATCCGGACCGGGTCCTCGAAGGTGTCGGCCCGCTTCCGCATCCAGAACGAGCCCAGCGCCAGCCCCAGGATGAACGCCGAGAGCATGAGCTCGAAGCTGTGGGTCGCGGACCCGAGGACGAGGGAGAGCATCCGGACCCAGGCGATCTCGTAGATGAACGAGGCCAGGGCCGTCGCGAAGCTGACGACGATCAGGAGCCACCAGAGGCGCTCTTCCAGGGCCGCCTCCCCGGGCGCCGCCGCTCCTTCCTCCCTGGGGGCGTAGGGCTGGGCCTCGGCGGCGGCCTCGCCCCGGATCCCACGCCACGCGACCCAGACCGCCAGGGCCACGGCCAGGTTCAGGAAGGCGGCCGTGAGGATCGTGCCCGGGAGGCCCGCGTAGGCCAGGAGGAAGAAGCCCGCCACCACCGCGCCCGCGGCGGCTCCCAGGCTGTTCACGAAGTAGAGGAGGGAGAGGGTCCGCCCAGGCCGCTCCGGAGCGAGGCGGATCACCCCCGCGCTCATGAAGGGGAAGGTGGTCCCCATGAGGACCGCGGGGGGCAGGATCAGGGACCCGGCCAGGAGCCACTTCACCACGGAGAGCGTGGGGCTCCCCACCAGGGCCGGGAAGAGGCTCTCCCGGGCCAGCTCCGTCACCCCGATATAGACGTCGTGGAAGAAGAGGCCGTAGACCCCGATCGCGGCCTCCACCCCCGCGTACCAGAGGAGGGGCCATCGGACCCGCTCCGAGCGCTGGGCCACCAGGAGGGATCCCAGGGAGAGGCCGCCCAGGAAGACGACGAGGACGATCGCCTGGGCGTAGGCGCCGTGACCGACGAAGAGCCCGAGATACCGGGACCAGATCGACTCGTAGACGAGTCCGGCGAGCCCGGAGAGGAAGAAGGCTCCGTAGAGGACCCTCGTCATGCGGCGCACCCCCGCCTGGTCGGGAGGGAGCGCCTCGCCCGGCCGTCCGGGGGATGCGCTCCCACCCCGCTTCCGGGATCCGCGGCTATGGCCTGCCCGCCTCTTGCTTCTCGATCCAGCGCTCGTGGGGCTCGGCGTCCGGCAGCCAGGCCTGGCGCCGGAAGTAGCTCTGGAGGATCTCCCGGACCTTTCCGGAGAGGAGCAGCAGGGCCAGCAGGTTGGGCAGGATGACGATTCCCATGAAGACGTCGCCGATCGTCCACGCCACCTGGAGGGAGACCACCGCCCCCAGGAAGTGCATCCCGAGGAAGACGACCTTGTACGGCAGCACGGCCCGGCCGCCGAAGAGGTAGCGGGCGCAGCGGTCGCCGTAGTAGCTCCAGGAGATCGAGGTGGAGACGGCGAACAGGAGCACCGAGAAGATGACGATGTAGTCGCCCCATCGTCCCGGCAGCCCACGCTGGAAGCCCAGCATCGTCAGGGGTGCCCCGCTCTCGGCGGCCTCGCCGTACAGGGTGCCGTAGCTCTGTCCGTCGGAGGAGACGGCCTCACCCCGGGGCGGATAGATGGTTCCCGTGAAGGGCCGGGTCTGCTCGGCATCCACGTAGAGGCCGTCCACGGGCGCCTCGTGCCACGACACCAGGGGATCGCCGGGGGCGTCGGAGGCCGGCAGTCCGTCCACGATCTCGATCTCCTCGGGCATGGGGACGGAGCGGTAGCTCCCCGTGCCCGTGGCGGTGCGGTAGGAGAGATCCCCGCCCTGGAGGGTGATCGGCGTGGGCACCCGGTCGTCCCAGACGCCGGTCATGATGATCACCATCGCCGTCATCGTGCAGATGACGATCGTGTCGATG
>JABAHQ010002763.1_pt2 | contig 14202 bp, 15 predicted proteins | sample 7062091 | NCBI WGS metagenome assembly JABAHQ01 (sample SAMN14534359, study PRJNA622989) | marine sediment metagenome | biome: marine biome [ENVO:00000428]; feature: marine pelagic biome [ENVO:01000023]; material: deep marine sediment [ENVO:00002113] | place: India: Gulf of Kutch | collected...
GGACAGGTCCGCTCGGTGACGCCAACATCAGATGCGATCACCGTACGTCAGCATCATTCTTTTGTAGAGTTGCCGGACGATAACTTTGAACCCCGAAAGTTTGATCCTCGTGCCGGTTATTTTGGTATCAGTTACCAAGATTATAGCACGCCGATTAGTGAGTCACTGACTAAGCGATTTATTACAAAGCATCGTCTGAAGAAGAAAAATCCAGATGCAGAGATGAGCGAGCCGGTGGAGCCCATCGTTTATTATCTGGATCCCGGAACGCCGGAGCCTATCCGTGGGGCCCTGCTCGATGGTGCACGTTGGTGGAATGAGGCTTTTGAAGCGGCCGGATATAAGGATGCATTTCGTGTAGAAATATTGCCCGACAGCGCCCATCCCATGGATGTTCGCTATAATATGATTAACTGGGTGCATCGTTCTACGCGGGGTTGGTCATATGGCACATCGGTAGTAGATCCCCGCACTGGAGAGATAATTAAAGGACACGTGCTGCTTGGATCGCTTCGCGTACGGCAGGATTATCTGATTGCTGAGGGATTATTATCGCCATATAAAGAAGATAAGACTTATGATGAGAATGATCCTATGCTGGATATGGCCTTGGCCAGGATTCGACAACTTTCAGCGCATGAGGTAGGTCATACGATTGGGTTAGCTCATAACTTTGCGGCAAGTACAAATAACCGTGCTTCGGTTATGGACTATCCGGCTCCCAAAGTAAGGATCAGGCAGGACAGCACGCTTAATTTATCTGACGCTTACGATACGGGTATTGGCGAATGGGACAAGGTGGCCGTGAAATATGGTTATAAGGATGTATCGAATATGCCAAGTGAAGAGGCAGCCTTAAACAATGTGATTGAAGAGGCTATCGATGAAGGATTACTATATATCTCGGATGCGGATGCACGTCCGGCGGGAGGAGCACATCCGAAAGCCCATTTATGGGATAATGGCGAGAATGCGGTGGATCAGCTCCATCATATAATGGATGTTAGAAAGATTGCATTGGAGAACTTTTCGGAGTCAAATATTCCCAAAGGAACCCCTATGGCGGAGCTTGAAGATGTGTTAGTACCAATTTATTTATACCACCGCTATCAAATTGATGGTACAGTTAAGTTAATAGGCGGGCAAAATTACAGCTACAACTTGCGCGGTGATGACCAACCGGGTCCTGAACCCGTACCGGATTCTACGCAGCGATCGGCTTTGGATGCCATGCTCAACACGCTATCTGCCAAGCAGCTGACTATGCCGGAACGCATTGTTGAGTTGATACCACCGCGTCCCATTGGTTACTATGATTCTCGCGAACTATTTAATAGTCACACCGATCCCACCTTTGATCCCATTGGAGCGGCTGAAACAGCGGCTGCAATGTCAGCTAAATTATTGTTCAACACTGAGCGTGCAGCAAGATTAGTAGGTGCTGAGGCTCGTGATACCGATAACTTGGGACTTGGCGATATGCTTGATACGGTAATTAGTCAGACGTGGAAACAACCGTTTGAAAAGGGCTATGAGGGTGCGGTGCAAAATACGATAAATCATGTGGTTCTTTACCAGATGATGAGTTTGGCAGCTGATGAAAATGCTTCTTCGCAAGTACGTGCAGTGACAAACTTCAAGCTTGAGGCTTTGCGTGAATGGATGCGAAATGAGGCAGAGAACAAGGCTAAAAATGAGCAGCGTATCGCTTCTCTACTCTATGGCTATCGAACATTACAGCAATTTAAGGACAAGGGTGAAATGTTTATGCCGACAAAACCATTAAGTCCACCACCGGGCTCACCTATTGGCAGTGATGATAGAATATTTATGCAATGCAGTTTTCATAGATGATTGAACCGAATGAATTACTCGGGGCCTATGCCAACGGTATTTTTCCGATGGCGGATTCCCGGGATGATGAGGAAGCAAAATGGTATACCTCGAGCCGAAGAGGAGTAATACCAATAGATGATTTTCGGGTTTCCTCAAACGTGCGACGGATAGTTCGAAATAACCACTACCACATCAAGTTTGATTACAATTTTCGCCAGGTTATGGAAGCCTGTGCCGACCGCGATTCAACCTGGATATCTCATGAGATTATTGAGTCATACTGTAATTTGCATGAATTAGGTCATGCTCATTCGGTAAGTGTGTACAATAAAAAATGGGAGCTCATTGGTGGGCAGTATGGGGTATCGCTGGGAGCAGCCTTTTTTGGAGAGTCGCTTTTTGGCTGGGCAAAAGAAGCCTCAAAAGTAGCATTGTATTGGACACATCAGGCATTGAAACAGGGGGGCTTTGAACTATGGGATACTCAATTTTGGACGGAGCACCTGGCACAGTTCGGATGTATTGAAATATCAGCTGAGGAGTATGACGAAAAGTTAGAAGCAGCATTGGAAAAGGAAGCAATATTTGAGGCAGTAGAAACAAAAATTAAATAAAAACCCTCAGAATTTTGAATATTCTGAGGGTTTATAAATGAGTTAAGTTGATTTATGCCTTTAACGAAGCTGCTTCGTGTACTTCACGTACTTTCTTTTTGATACCCTCGGGATCAAGTCCAACTTCGTGGTGAAGTTCTTCCTGCGTGCCGTGTTCAACAATGCGATCGGGGACTCCCATAATAGTCGTTGGAATATGATGGGCTTTGTCAGCTAAGTATTCAGTTACTGCACTTCCGAACCCTCCTATTTTGGTGCCATCTTCAATAGTGATAATGCGTTCGTAAGTGTGGCAGATTTCGTCAATTAGGTCAGTATCGAGCGGCTTGGCAAAGCGCATGTTAAAATGCCCCACGTTAATACCTTCTCCGGAAAGATCATCAGCGGCTTCCATTACGTAGTTGCCGAAGGGGCCGAAACTGAGGATGGCAATCTCGTCACCGTCGCGCAGTTTTTGACCTTTTCCAATTTCCATATTTTTAAATCCTTCTGGATAGTCCATGCCGGTTGCTCGTCCCCGTGGATAGCGAATAGCCCAGGCACATTCCTCATATTTTGATGCGGTGTACATCATATCGCGAAGTTCCTCCTCATTCATCGGGGAAGAAACAATCATATTTGGTACGTTACGTAGGTACGAAATGTCATATAAGCCGTGATGTGTCGGGCCGTCGGCACCAACAAGTCCTGCGCGGTCGATACAAAAGACAACGGGTAATTTCTGAATAGCTACATCATGGATTACCTGGTCGTAGGCCCGCTGTAGAAAAGTTGAGTAAATGGCAGCAAATGCCTTTTTGCCTTCTGCTGCCAATCCGGCGGCGAAGGTAATGGAGTGTTGTTCTGCAATACCCACATCAAAAGCACGGTCGGGATATTTGTTCATCAGCGGCCATAGGCTCGATCCACTGGGCATGGCGGGTGTAATACCCACAATATCCTCATCTTCATCAGCAAGTTCGACGACTGCCTCACCAAATACATGCTGGTATTTTGGGGGTTTGGGATCAGTGTCAGGATCAATCTGCTTGCCTGTAATTTTATCAAAGGGACTGCTTTGTGCGTGCCATTTGGTTTGCTCACGCTCAGCGGGTGCAAACCCCTTTCCTTTAACGGTAACGGCATGTAAAAGCTTTGGCCCCGGAATGTCTTTTAAGTCTTCTAAATGTCGACGCATAGCATCCACATTGTGTCCGTCAACAGGACCATAATATTTAAAACCTAACGCCTGGAATAATCCGCCGGGTGTAATAGCTGTAGAGATAGCTTTTTCAAGGCGGGACGCAACATTACGCATCTTTTCCCCAGCCGATTTAAAATGACCGAGCATATCATAAATTTCGTCGCGCAGCTTGTTAAATGTCTTGCTGGTCGTAATATCTGTTAAGTATTCTTTCATTGCCCCCACATTGGGATCAATCGACATATTATTGTCGTTCAAGATGACTAAGATATCAGAATTCATGGCGCCGGCATTATTCATGGCTTCGTAGGCAAGTCCACCGGTCATGGCTCCATCACCAATTATAGAAACGACTTTTTTGCCGGATTGATCAAGGTCGCGGGATACAGCCATTCCAAGTCCGGCTGAAATAGAAGTACTCGAGTGGCCTACACCAAAGGTATCGTATTTACTTTCGCTGCGCTTAGGGAAGCCAGAAAGTCCGCCATATTTGCGGTTAGTATGGAAGTTATCACGACGCCCGGTAAGAATTTTGTGCCCATATGCTTGATGACCTACATCCCAAAGCAATAAGTCTTCAGGAGTATCATATACATAATGAAGAGCCACCGTCATTTCTACCACTCCCAAACTGGCTCCAAAGTGCCCGCCGTGAATAGAGACGATATCTATAATAAAATCCCGGAGTTCATCACATACATCTACAAGTTGCTCGGGATCCAGTTTTTTAAGATCATCAGGCGAATCAATTTCTGCTAAAAGAGGGCCTGGAGTTACTTTTTCAAATTCCATACTTGGTTATTCTTTTTCGTTATCATCGGTATGTTGATCCGCTACTTTCTTGATACGTAGTTCGGCTTCTTCAAGTGTTTCTGTGCAAATTTTAGATAGTTTGATTCCTTCTTCGTAGAGATCTATGGACTTTTCCAGTGAAATAGACTCGTCTTCAAGTTGATTAACGATGTCTTCCAGTCTTTGTAAAGCCTCTTCGAAGCTTGGTCGTTCCTTTTCGGACATAAAAATTACTTAAGGATAAATAGATGCTTTCTCAAACCATATAAATAAAAAGTTTTAGTGATCAGATTCCAACTCTTTTTCCTATACGATGGAATGATGATTTGGAGTATATAGAATTTTAAGCGTGTTTAATGCTTATAGATGTTTTTGCCATCGGAATAAAGTTGTAGAGCCCCTTCCAGACTGGTATAGTATACGGTAGGAATATACCGTTGTAATCTGATAGATGCCTGGGCATGCGGATGCCCAAACCGGTTATGTTTTGCCAGTGAGACAACACCTATCTGAGGAGAAGTCGACTTAAGTAGGGAAAAGCCTGAGCTGGTTTTGCTCCCATGATGGCCAATTTTGAGGAAGTCTGTATCCATCATTTTAGGATAATTTGTCAAGAGGTTCTCTTCTTGGTCGTGTTCAGCATCCCCCATGAAAAGGAATTCCGTGTCTCCATAAATGAGTTCAATAACCAGCGAGCGATTGTTGATGTTTGATTGAGAGACAGATTCCTGGGGACCATAAATGAATATCTTTATTGCCGGATCAATAAAGATCTGCTTGCCGGCGTGTAGGGATTTGATAGGAATCCCATAACCACAAGCCTTTTGATTGTATGTTTTGTAAAGTTTTGAATTATAGTCTGTTCCTGAGTTATAAATCGTATCAACCGGTACAGAATCCATAATTTCAAGAATGCCACCGATATGATCTGCATGAGGATGGGAAAGAAAAATGGCATCCAGCTTATTGATCCCCTCTTCTTTTAGGTGGGGTATGATAATATACTTTGCACTATTGTAATCAGGTTGCCAGCGACCAACATCAATTAGGAAATGCTTGTTGTTTGGAGTGGTAACGAGCGCGGCATCACCTTGCCCTACATCAAAAAACGTAAGGCTTAGCGTAGCAGGATGAAGTTTGTGAATAATCCGGCTTCCCTGATAAAGGCAGCAGACTAATAAAAGTAGGATTAAAAACTTCCACCTAAGTTTGGGAATGCGAAGAGAGGCAATTAAAAAGATGATGGCAATCCATATTCCGAAAAATAACAGGCTGTCAACGTGAACTTGAACCCAGCTCCATGGTAGGTTGGCAGCAATGTCTACAAACTGGTGCAACCATTGCAAGAACATATCCACGGGATAATTCAGGGTTTGGGCTAAGTCTGGTGCAAAGGGGTTGAGAAAAAGTACGCCCAACCCAAAAGGTACGGCGATTCCCAGAAAAGGAATGACAAATGCATTTGCCAGAGGTCCTATGAGAGAAAATTCCCCAAAGTAGTAGGCAAGTAAGGGGAATAAGCCAATTTGAACAATAAATGAAATAACGATGATCATGAGAGGCTTACCGTACCAGCGGAAACGAATCCAGTCAGGCAACCATCTTTGAATAACAGGTGCGGTTAATAGAATAATATAAACAGCCCCAAAAGAGAGCTGGAATCCGATAGAAAACAAGTCTGACGGGTTGATTAACAAAATGATAAGTGCTGCGACAGCCGTCAGATTCTTAGAGTCACGCACTTTATGAAACAGTTTGCCATAAGCCAATAGTATGCCTACTAATGAAGCTCTGGTTACAGAGGGAGAAAAATTTGTAAGCCCGGCGTAAAGGAATAGCGTGATAATAAGTAGGGTAATCCCGATTTGTTTCCCATATTTGAATGTCCAAAAGAAGGGAATGACCAGCCAGAAAGGAAACAGAAGAAACCCTACATGCAAGCCCGATACGGCCATGATGTGGGAAAGTCCCGCCCGAGAAAACGAGATTTTCTCTTCTCTTGCCAGTTCGTTTTTATACCCGATTAACAGAGCTTTGGCCAGCGGGGAGCTTTGGTTACTGAAGTTGCCATCGATAGTATTGAGTACGTGTTTTCTGAAAAAGCTCCACCGCCAAATACTGTGGATTGGAGTTGTAGAGATGATTTGTTGTATTCCTACATGGCTGTAGATGCCTTGAGAGGCAAGATATTGTTTGTAGTTAAACTGAGAGGGATTCCGTTTTTCTTCAAGTGGATACACAGTACCCTCGAAAGTTATCCTATTTCCCAACTTAAAGTTGGAGGGGAGATCAAGATCGACGGGATCGAGTATAGCGCGTAACGTATATGATTTATCCCAGATAAGATTATCCGGAAAAATGGTGGTATCTATGTTAACATCGACCTGAAATTTGCCGGTACTCGTTTGTTTGATCTGCTGGATGGTCCCGCTAAATCTAAGTTCTTCCCAAGTGTAGGCATTAATAACTTTGGCCTTTTCGGGGCGATCACGATAATCCCAGAAAGAATGCCATGTGCCCCCGAAGCTAACAATGATTCCTAAATAGGATAGGATAACAAGAGTATAGATATGATTATTTAAAGTTTTGCGGAAAGTGATTTCAGATACCAAGTACAGTAAAGCAGTCACTCCAAAAATAAGTGCCCAACCAGATGGCGTGGGATCAACCTGATAATCTATAATGATCCCCAACACCAATAAAAGTGCAATCCTGACTGCAGGATAGGATGCGAAAGGAAATTGATATATTTGATGAATACCCACGTTAGTATGACCGATAAGCAGGCTAAACCTTACAGCTATTAAATGATGTTATAACTGATTGGAGAGCTTTGAAATGAGATCTGCGGTGCTTATAATTTTGCAACTGTGAAATATTAACTAAAGGACATATTGATATGGGATTAGGGAAAAAACTTATTGGTTTGTTGGCTATTGTGCTTGTGGTTGGATGTACGCAATCAGATGGCCAGCAGGAACAGCAAGAGAAGAAGGATTGGGCATTGGCATTGCATGGTGGGGCGGGTGCTATTTCGGAAGATCGTCCCGATTCGGTTAAACAGGCTTATTTTGATGATTTGGATGAGGCACTGACAATTGGAGAGGATATCTTATCAAATGGCGGTTCTGCTGAAGATGCAGTGGAAAAGGTCATCAACTATCTGGAGGATAATCCTCGCTTTAATGCTGGTAAAGGTGCTGTGTTTACACATGACGGTGAACACGAGCTGGATGCAGCATTTATGATTGGAAATACGCGAGAGGCTGGTGCCGTAACGGGTGTCAAAACGGTAAAGAACCCTATTACTCTTGCCCGAAAGGTGATGGAGACTTCTGAACATGTGATGTTTGCTACGGAAGGAGCCGAAAGGTACGCAGATAAGGTAGGAGTGGAACGGGTAGATCAAGACTATTTTTATACTGAATCTCGATACAAAGCTTTGCAGCGAGCTTTGGAACGAGAGAAAGAAGATGATGGCAAGCAGTCGAGTCTTGTTCCCAATGAAGATAAAACTGCACTATATGCCGACGGAGATAAGTTTGGTACGGTCGGATGTGTGGCTGTTGATAAGAATGGACAAATTGTTGCGGGAACGTCAACGGGCGGAATGACGAATAAGAAGTTCGGTCGTGTGGGCGATGTGCCTATCATCGGTAGTGGGACTTATGCCAGCGATGTAGTGGCTGTTTCGATGACCGGCTGGGGCGAAAAAATTATGCGCGCTGTATCCGGACATACGGTAAGTGCATATATGAAGTATAAGCCGGCAACATTGGAGGAGGCCGGGGACTATTTGTTACAGGATGTCCTGAATCCCGGAGAGGCCGGAATGATTGCAGTAGATAAGTATGGGAATATTTATATGGATATGAATACCAACGGCATGTTCCGCGGAAGTTCGGATTCAGAAGGGAATCGAGAAGTAGCTATTTGGGATTAGAATTAGAGAGTGTTGTGGTGTTGAAGTGTTGTAGTAATTTTATACTCCAACACTTTGCACCTCAGCACTTATTAAATCCCTTTTTGGAATTCCTCGCGCAATTCTTGGATGTAAATGCCAATGTCATTGCGAAGTGTAAAGATTTGTTCGTGAAAGTAATAATACTTCTTTTGGGTGATGAACGAGCTTCCCTTTAGATCACGCTGTAAAATCATTAGAGCATCGTTGGAACAATACAGTGCTTTTTTGGTGTAGGCGATATTGCCGCCGAGAAAGTTACGATCAAATCCAAAACTGTATCCGCCGGCAATTTTGGCTCCTATTTTTAAAACATTGCCGATGAATTCATTAAAATCGGGCGTAATATTCTTGGGGTTAATGGTTTCGGCCCATTGAAGTACAGTGGCTGCCAGGGTGCGAGATGTGTTGTATATATAGAGCGTATCGATTGATCCCATATTCGACATTGCAAAGTCGTCACTGAGTTGTTTCCATTCTTCGCCGGCTTCAAAGTCATTATACTCGTCATCTTCCTCCCAAAAGAAATCGTCCTCAAAGTCGTCAAACAAATAGTCTTCCCACTCTTCTTCGCCATCATCGTCATCATCGATCTCTTCGTCGTCTTCGCCGGGGAAATAGGCTTCGTCGATGAGCAGTTCTTCTTCAATAAAGGCGTCCACTGCATCAAACTCGTCTGAGCTCTCCTGCAGAAGCTTTAGCCATCGGGGAATGTCACCGGAGTGTTCAGGAATAATGAACTTTCTCAGCCGGGAACTCTTTCGTTCAATTTCATTCAGGTGAGATGCCCATTGATGCTCATCCCAAATATCATCATTAAAATCACCGTTAAACATAGGATTAAGGTTGGGTGATAGGGGGTTGTTTGCTTACATCCTCTTTTTAAAAATAGGTTCTCTTTAAATTAACGCTTTTCAAATTAAAATTGATATAAATTTTTGCCGGTAATTTTTCCGACTTAAAAAAGTAAGTTCTCTTATTTTATCGAGCCTTGAACTGAATCGGAATAGTTATAAACATATCCACGGTTTCGCCATTGCGCTTGCCCGGTACGAACCTGACAGCATAGATAGCTTCACGAGCAGCTTTTTTGTACTGGGAGTATTTATCTTTTTTAAATGAAACTTGCTTTACCTTGCCCTCCTTGTCAACCAATATGTTGGCTTCTAATGTTATAGTTGATGTCTGTTGTGAGGTGTTTCGAGGGTATTTTAACTGTTGATAAAGAGCTTCTAATCCACCGATAATAGCAGGAGTGGTTTCGGTGACCACCTTCACATTTTCTTTGGTTACTTCCGGTGCAGACTTAGTCTTATCTGAGGTACTACAGCTCAATAACAGAAATGAAAAACAAATCAGAAAAATATGGCTGTAGGGATATGACATTAGAGCTGAATTTTATGGTTAGGGTATTAAAGTTGTTGTAGAACTCCGGTGATTACCTCAGTCATGTCTGGTTCTGCTTCACCGGCAGCTTCCAATACCTTCTCAATATCGACAGGTTCAAGAGCGTCGGGAAAGCATTCATCGGTGATCACTGAAATGCCAAGGACGTCCATACCCATATGAACGGCAGCAATAACTTCCGGAACGGTGCTCATGCCAACTACATCAGCACCAATATTTCGAAGAAATCGGTATTCAGCTTTTGTTTCCATCGTTGGGCCGCTAAGGGCTAAATAAACCCCCTCATGCATTTTAATCCCTTTGTCCAAGGCTACTTTTTCAGCCACCTCCCGCAAGTCTTTTGTATAGGGGTCACTCATGTCGGGAAAGCGCGGGCCGAGCTCATCATCATTGGGACCGATTAGGGGATTATCCCCAAACATGTTGATATGGTCATTAATAAGCATGATGTCACCGCGGGAATAGTTGGGATTCATTCCGCCACAGGCATTGCTAACGATGAGCGTTTCGGCACCCAGGGCATTGAGTACGCGAGGTGGGAAGGCAATTTGTTGCATGGAGTAGCCTTCGTAATAGTGAAAGCGCCCCTGCATAGCTACGACCTTTTTGCCGCTGAGAGATCCAAAAAGGAGTTTCCCGGCATGGCCTTCTACCGTTGAGTCGGGAAAGTGTGGGATGTCTGAATAGGAAATACTGTCAACAACATCGATTTCATCGGCCAATCGACCAAGACCAGTTCCGAGGATAATTAAATAATCCGGTTGTTCGTCAGTTTGCTTTTTAAGAAAGGAAAGGGCTTCATCACGTTTTGTTCGAAATTCTTCAACGGTATCTCTTTGCATAAATACAGTAAGCTTAATGGTTCAAAAAGGTTACAGAAAATATAAAAAGCCTACGTAGATAGGAAATGACAATTATTGGTAAGTACTATTATGGCAGATATGAAATGTCCTAAAAGTTAGTCAAGCTCGTCAATTAAATCATCAATATTTTCGCTACCGGGAGGCATGCTTTGGCCCTCGTCATCGAGCTGTTTCTCATCTTCATCAAAGAGAGCTTTGCTACGTCGATTGGCCTGTTTGCTAAGTTTTTCAGAAAACTCATCTTCTTCGGCGGGTAGATCAAAAAGAGCTGCCTCATCTTTGGAAAACTGTTCCAGTGATTCCTGAGCCATTTCTAGGTAGGATCGGATACCACTGATAATTTCTTTTCGTCGATCAAGCAATCGGATGATACTTTGCCGTACTTGTTGTCTTTGCTGGGTGGCTTCGCGAATAATAGATTCAGCCTCCATTTCGGCCTTTTCGATTTTGTTACGGGCGTCTTTACGGGCTCCTGTCAGTTTTTGTTCTGCTGACTCCTTTGCGGTTTGCAGCGTTTCGTGAAGGGCCTCTTCAACACGCTCGTAATGCTTGAGCTTTTCCTCGAGCTCATCGATACGGTTTTCGAGCTCACGGTTTTTCGCTACCATGTGCTCCCACTCATTCGACATCAGGTTTAGAAATGCCTGTACTTCATCTTTGTCGTAGCCACGCAGTGACTTGTCAAATTCCTGCTGTTTTATTTCGAGAGCTGTTAATTTCATAATAGGTATTGGCTGTCTGTCAAATAAAGTGGTTAGTTTAACATGCTATTCCCGCAGCATGTTCCGCAAATTATTTTCGTTGTTACCATTAGATTCTGATTTTTCCGATACATTCTCGGAGTCATCAAACTCTATACTTTCTTTTGGCGCTTCAATTTGTTTTGATGAATCTTCTTCTTGAAAACTTTCAGTGGAATCATCATCAGCAATTATTGCCTCAAGGTTTTGAATACGGCGCTGCGTATCTTTTTTGTGTTCCATGAACGCCCGTGCTAGGCGGTTGAATTCCTCTTCGGGTACCCCGCTCTTCTTTCGGTTGATCCATGTTTTAATAAGCCCAAAGGTCTTTGCGGCCAAAAATCCCACTAAAGCAAAGGCACCAATTGACCCTACCAGTGCTACTACCATTTCTTCAAAACTCATAGCTAAACCTTTTCTTTTTGTTGAAGATCATTTGTAAGGGTGCTGTCCGAGGATGAAGCTTCAACGTGACGATAGTTTGGTTCTTTATCGTCACCATCTTCTTCATCAGCTACGATAGTCTCAAGATTTTGAACTCGTTTTTGCATCTCTTTTTTGTGTTGTTCAAATGCATGGTGAAGCTCTTCCAGTTCCTCTTTATTTGTGGTGTCGGTTCCACAATGTCGATTATCCATCCACTTTTTCAGCAATCCCGTGGCGCAACTTATCGCAACAATAGCTACAATAAATTCTGGTCCACTCATGATTTATTACGCTTTTTATTTGCAATATTAGAAACTTCCTGTTTGTTCTCTTCAACGGTTGAGCCTTCGTCAATTTCAATTTCTTCCATCCCTCGGCCTGCCCCGGTAGAAAAGTCATCAGGTTCCCCGGCAGCAATGGCTTCGAGGTTTTCGATCCGACCTTTTAAGGAGTTAACCAGTTTTCGGAGGTCTTCGACCTCTTCCTCATTCTGTCGGCTTTTATTCATCATCGTCATCTTGTTTTTTTGATACTCGATGATGAATCCCCCTATAATTGCCACCAGTGGTATAAGTACCCAAATCCATGCTGCCATAATAAGCGTTATTTTAGTTAACCTTTTGTAATGTACTAAATCTCAATAAGATTGAAAGGTTTTATAACGATATTTTTGATCAGTAGTTACGTTCGCCAAATATAGCACGGCCCACCCTCAGCATGGTAGAACCTTCTTGTATGGCAATTTCCAGATCATTTGTCATGCCCATGGAAAGCTCATCGAGCTGTACATTGCCTGATTCATAGCTGCGATGTTCATCTCGTAATTTTTTGAGCATCTTAAATTCAGGGCGCACTTTTTCCACTTCTTCAGGGTCAACGAACGTTGCCATGCCCATGAGACCGCGAACGCGAACGTGATCAAGGCCCTGGGCATACTTGAGAATCTCTTTTAAGTCACTGGGTTCGCAACCACTTTTTTGTTCTTCCCCGCTGATGTTAACCTGAATCAATGTGTTGATAACTCGATCAATACGAGAGGCGCGTTTTTCTATCTCACGTAAATATTTACTCTTCTCAATGGAATGGATCCAATTAACTCGTTCAACCATGTATTTTATTTTGTTGGTTTGCAGGTTTCCGACCATATGCCATTGGATTTCTTCATTCTCATAATCATCCATTTTATCCTGCAATTCTTTGGCTCGGTTCTCACCAAAATGGATTTGCCCGCAGTTATAGGCGGTTTTAATATCTTCGAGCGGCTTTGTCTTGCTAACAGCAACGAGTGTTATTTCATCTGAGTCGCGTTCTGTATTTTTGCAGGCTTGTGCTATTCTGTTTTGCAGTTCCTTAATATTATTACAAATGTCCTCGGGCATAAACGTCCAGTTTTGCGATATGTTTAAATTAAGCTAAATGTTCATATTGATTGATAAACAACCAAGTATCACTTCAAAAATAAGCTTTTAAGAAAGGTATTAAAATGGTATTTTATGAGTCTGAATTAAAGAATCGAATGTAAATTGATAGTTCACACACTGAGTATTTTTTATTTCGACTCTGATATATTTATACATCGCCTCAGGTGCTGTAGAACCGCAACTTTAAAGCACGGAGGCCGATAACCCCAATGAATATTCAGGTTCGGCATATATCCACCTTCCTAAATCAGTGGGCTCCGCCCAGCACAAAACTCGACTACGATAATGTAGGTCTGCTTGTTGGCGACCCGCACCAGCAAGTGTCAAGAATTCTCACCTGTTTAGATGTCACGCTGGATGTTGTTGATGAAGCGATTGCAAATAATTGTGATCTGATTGTTGCACACCATCCTCTTATTTTTAAAAGTATTGATCGGATCAATCCTACCAATGAGCAGGGTAAAATTATTTTTAAGCTCATTAAGAATGATATAGGATTGATTGCTGCCCACACTAATCTCGATGCAGCTCTCGATGGAGTTTCTTTTGTGTTGGCCAAAGAGCTGGGTCTTGAAAACCTGAAGTTCCTCGATAACAGCTACAATATCAGCCGGAAGATTGTACTGACAACCGGTCATTCCGATAGTGATTCTGTGCTTAAATTATTGAACTATTATTCGGCTGAGGAAGCGCATTATTATAAGGTGGAAGGAAAAAAAGACCATCAGTATACCTATGAGGCAATTATTGACGAACACCATGTTGCTGATTTAGAGAAAGAGCTTGAAAAGAACGGGCTATTACATCATGGCAATTTTCAAGTAATGGATGTTGCCAGCCCGTCGAAAAATGTAGGTATGGGGGTCGTTGGTTTTTATCGGGATAAGGGATTGACCCAAGAGCAGTTTCTGGATACGATAGCCAAGGAACTTGATGTGAAAGCCGTTCGCTTTTCGGGG
>JABAHQ010001776.1_pt1 | contig 14177 bp, 15 predicted proteins | sample 7062091 | NCBI WGS metagenome assembly JABAHQ01 (sample SAMN14534359, study PRJNA622989) | marine sediment metagenome | biome: marine biome [ENVO:00000428]; feature: marine pelagic biome [ENVO:01000023]; material: deep marine sediment [ENVO:00002113] | place: India: Gulf of Kutch | collected...
TTATTCGAAAAGTTCCCCGGACAGTAGTGGCCCAATCCCCTTCTTTCGTCCCTGGAAAAGCTCCACCCCAAGAGCCTGGCGCTGCTGACGGAGCCGGTGCGGTGCCTGATCCGGGGCAAGCTGTGGCTTCAAGTCCTGATCGCCATGGTCCTGGGCGTCGGGGTGGGCGTGGCGCTCAGCCCGGACATGGGCTGGGTTTCCCGGCCCACGGCGGTGGCCCTGGGCGAATGGCTGGCCCTGCCGGGGCAGGTTTTTCTGGTGTTCATCCAGATGATCGTGGTGCCCCTGATCCTTGCCTCCATCATCCGGGGGATCGCGGCGGCCAGCGACATCCAGCAGCTTCGCAGCACCGGGCTGTGGCTGGGGGTTTACTTCCTCGCGGCGGCGGTGATCGCCATCGCGATCGGCATCTCCCTGGGCCTGACCCTGCGGCCCGGGAGCTACATCGACGCCCAGGCGCTGACGGCCCGGCTGGAGGGCGCCCGCGGCGCGGCCCGAAGCGTCGAGGAGCGGGCAGCCGAAGCGGCGGCAGTGGACGAGCACTTGACCATCGCCGAGGTGCCCCAGGAGGTCACCGGGATCCTGCCCACCAACCCCATGAGCTCCATCGTGGAAGGCGAGATGCTGCAGATCGTGATCTTCGCGATCGTGATCGGCATCGGCCTGCTCAGCCTGTCCCCCCGCTCGGCCAAGCCCTTGCTGGACCTGTTCGGCTCCGTCCAGGTGGTGTGCATGGCGGTGGTGGGGTGGGTGATGACCTTCGCCCCCCTCGCCGTGTTCGGCCTGCTGGCCCAGGCCATGATCAAGACGGGCCCCCAGGTGCTCGGGGGGCTGGGGGTCTACACCGGCACAGTGGTGCTGGGGATGGCCATCCTGCTGGTGTTCTTCGTGCTGGTGGCCGTGGTCCTGGGGGGCCGGCGGCTCGGCGAGTTCGGAGGGGCCATCCGGGAGCCCTTCCTGCTGGGCTTCTCCACCAACAGCTCGGCGGCCACCATGCCGGTGACCGTGCGCAGCGCCGAAGAGCAGCTCGGGATCCGGCCCTCCATCGCCCAGTTCGTCGTGCCGCTCGGCGCCACGGTGAACATGGGAGGCACGGCGCTGTACCAGGGCCTGGCCACCATCTTCATGGCCCAGATGTTCCAGATGGAGCTGCCGGTGAGCGCCCTGGTTGCCCTGGTCGTCACCGCCCTGGGGGCTTCCATCGGCACCCCGGCGGTGCCCGGGGTGGGCATCATCGTACTGGCGACGGTGCTCAACAGCGCCGGGTTTCCCTTACCGGCCTGGCCCTGATCATCGGCCTGGACCGGATCCTGGAGCGGTTCCGGACCAGCCTCAACGTAACCGGCGACCTGGTGGCCTGCGTGGTCATGGACCGCTTCATGCCCGCCCGGCGCTCCCGGAACGAGGAGCTGGCGGAGGCCGAGGCCATCGAGCGCCTGCGCGGGCGTGGTCAGGAGGACATCGTCATCCGGTAGGTCGGATGGAGGACAAGCCTCCGTGAAAAGGGGAGGACATCCGGGGACAGGAACGCTACCCTTGCGGGCCGCAAACGGGACCCTGGCCCCGGCGGGGCGAGGGGCGGCCGAAACGACCGCGCAGGAGGAAGCATTGGGCATGCGACACCTGCTGACCTGGATCCTCGGGGCCTGGGCCCTGATCGCCGCCGGGGCTGCCGCAGCCTCGGGGTTCGCCATCCCCGAGCAGGGGGCCCGCCCCACCGGCACCGCCATGGCCGGGGTGGGCAGCGGCACCACCGAGCTCTCCGCCGCCTTCTGGAACCCCGCCGGGATGGCGGCGGATCCCCGCCCGGGCATCGGCCTCGGGGCGGCCTACATCGAGCCGGAGATCACCTTCTCCGGCCAGAGCCCGGACGGCGGCGATGCCGGCAAGGCGGAGACCCCGCCCCACCTCTTCGCCCGGGCCCCGGTGAGCGACAGCATCACCGGGGGCTTCTCGCTGAACGTCCCCTTCGGCCTGAGCACCACCTGGGACAACGGCTGGGCCGGGCGCTACCACGCCCTCGAGTCCGGGCTGTCGGTGAGGCAGGGCACCCTGTCGGGGGCGGGGGCCCTGGGCGGCGGCCTCTCCCTGGGAGGCGGCCTGGCCGTGCAGCGCCTGGACGTGAAGCTGACCAGCGCGGTGGACCAGTCCCCCCTGGCGAGCGACGGCTCCTCCAAGGTGGACGGGGACTCCACCGCCTTCGGCTGGGTGGCCGGGCTGCACTGGCAGGGGGAGGCCGCCAGCGCCGGCCTGTCCTACCACTCGGGGGTGGGCCACGAGATCGACGGGGAGAGCGCCCTGAGGTTGGCCACGGGGGACCAGACCGTCCCCGCCGAGGCCCGGCTGGAGCTGCCCGCCCGGGCCATCGCTGCCATCCGCCGGGATGTGGGCGCGGACCTGACCGTCCTGGCCAGCCTGGTCTGGACCGAGTGGAGCGCCTACGACGAGCTGAAGATGAGCTTTCCCGGCAGCGGACTCCCGGACGCGGTGGCGGAGAAGGACTGGGAGGACGTCTGGGCCGGGGCGCTGGGCCTGGAGCTCGATCCCGGGGGCGCCTGGATCCTGCGCGGCGGTTACCGCTTCGAGCAGAGCCCGGTCCCCTCCGCCAAGCGCCGGGACCCCCGCCTGCCGGGGGCGGACCGCCAGCGCCTCGCCCTGGGAACCACCTGGCGCGGTCCTGCCGACTGGAGCCTGGACCTCGCCTACAACTACCTGTGGCTGGCCGACGGCGACATCCACAACACCGACGCCCAGGGCCACACCCTCGACGGCACCTTCGAGAGCCGGGCCCACATCGCCGAGCTGCAGGTGAATAAGCGGTTCTGACCGGCCGTGCGGGCCCCGGGGGTTTCCATTTGATTTCCGGGGCCTTGCTCCTTATCCCGCCGCCGGCGGTGGGATAAGGTGGGAAGGGTGCATCGCCAGGGAGCCCGGTCCCGGCCGGGTGACGAGGAATGACCGCCCACCAGTTCCTGCGTCCGGAAAAGAGCGGGGTCCACCTCAACGTTCATCTCTTCGGCCGCTGGGTGATCCAGCACGCCGCCGAGCTGAAGGCGCGCCTGGACGAGATCCCCGGGGAGGCGATGGGGGCCCGGCGCATCGTCTTCGAGTGCGGCGGCCTGGAGGAGATTGACACCTCCGGAGCTTGGATCCTGCACCAGGCCGTCCGGGACCTTGAGGCTCAGGGCTTCGAGGCCGAGCTCACAGGGTTCCGGGAGGCCCATTCCCGGTTCTTCCAGCGGGTGATCGCTGACATTACCGACGAGGACGTCCACGTCCGGCGCGTTCGCGAGACCTTCCTGGATCGGGTTGAAAGGCTCGGTCGGGGAACGGTCCATGCCTTCCGCCACGTGGGCGAGGTCACCGTCTTCCTTCTCCGGGTGGGCGGGGTCCTGGTGCGCTGCCTGCTGCTGCCCTTCCGGCTGCGGATGGGGGCCATCGTGGCCAACATGTACGGGGCCGGGGTGGCCGCCATCCCCATCATCGCCCTGCTCGCCTTTCTGATCAGCATCGTTCTCGCTTATCAGGGCGCTACCCAGCTCGCCCGCTTCGGGGCCGAGATCTTCACCGTCAATCTCACCGCCGTGTCCCTGCTGCGGGAGATGGGGGTCCTGCTCACCGCCATCCTGGTGGCCGGCCGCTCCGGCAGCGCCTTCGCCGCCGAGCTGGGGGCGATGAAGCTGAACGAGGAGATCGACGCCATGCAGACCATGGGTCTGGATCCCTACGAGGTCCTGATCCTGCCCCGGATCATGGCGCTGGTGCTCATGCTGCCCCTTCTAACCGTGCTGGCGGACCTTGTGGGCCTGGCCGGCGGGGCCCTGTCGGTGTACCTGCTGATGGGGCTGTCCCTGGACTCCTATCTGGCCCAGGTGAAGTCCGCGCTTTCTCCGTGGACCTTCTGGGTGGGGGTGATCAAGGCGCCGGTTTTCGCCTTCCTAATCGGATCCACCGGAACCTTCTACGGCATGCAGGTCTCGGCCTCGGCGGAGAGCGTGGGCCGTTACACCACCCTTGCCGTGGTGCAGTCCATCTTCCTGGTCATCGCTGCCGATGCCGCCTTCTCCGTTCTGTTCACGCGGCTGGGGATCTGACCGTGCAGGGAGAGGACGGCGAGCCCTTGTTCCGGATCCGGGGCCTGGTTAACCGTTTCGGGGACCAGCTGGTCCACGACGGTCTGGACCTGGACATCCGCAAGGGGGAGATCCTGGGCCTGATCGGCGGCTCCGGCAGCGGCAAGACGGTCCTTGTGCGCAGCATCCTGGGTCTACACCGGCCGCAGGCGGGCCGGATCCGTTACCAGGGCCGGGACCTCCTGGACCTCCCCCAGCGCGGGCGGCAGTGGTATCAGCGCCACTGGGGCATGGTCTTCCAGCGGGGGGCGCTGTTCTCGGGTCTTACCGTGCTCGAGAACGTGGAGCTGCCTATGCGCGAGCACCTCAAGCTCACGCCCGGGCTTCGCCAGGAGCTGGCGGAGCTCAAGATCCGCCTGGCCGGCCTGCCGGTGCGCACCGGAGAGCTGTTCCCCGCCGAGCTCTCCGGAGGCATGGTCAAGCGCGCAGCGCTGGCCCGGTCCCTGGCCCTTGAGCCCGAGGTGCTGTTCCTGGACGAGCCCACCGGAGGCCTGGATCCCGTTGCGGCGGCGGGCTTCGACGACCTCATCCAGTACCTGCAGCAGGCCCTGAACCTGACCGTGGTGATCGTCACCCACGACCTATACACCCTTGTCCACATCTGTCACCGCCTCGCGGTGATCGTGGACAGGCAGGCGGTGACCGGCACCCTGGAGGAGATGCTGGGCCACCCCCATCCCTGGAGCCGGGAATACTTCCACGGCCCGCGCATGCGGGTCATGCTGGGAACGGAATAGGCCATGGAGCGCGATGTCCGTTACCTCGTCGTGGGCCTGGTCGTTGCCCTGCTGATCGCGGCCTTCGTGGGTTTCGCTGCCTGGCAGGCCGGGGGCTATCCCGGCCGGAACCTGAAGCGCTTTACTGTCCTCTTCGAGGACGGGGTGGGGGGGCTGTCCAAGGGGGGACGTGTCCGCTACCGTGGGGTTGAGGTAGGGCAGGTTGTGGCCGTGCGTCTGGTGAAGGATCGCCCCGAGCTGATCCGGGTGGACATCGATGTGGACCCGTCCACCCCGGTCACTCGGGACACCGAGGCGCGGATTGTGCCGCAGGGCATCACCGGGCTCTCCTACATCGAGCTGACCACCCGCGAGCCCGGTCCGCCGCCTAAGACCCCCGAGGGCGAGCTGTATCCGGTGATCCGGGCCGAGCCCTCCCAGCTCGACCGGGTTTTTCAGGACCTCCCGGAGCTGGTGGGAGATCTCACCCGGCTCACCGAGCGTATGGAGCGCGTGCTGTCGGAGGACAACGTCCGTTATATCAACCGGACCGTCGCCAACGCCGCCCGGCTCTCCCGCCGCCTGAACGAGCTGGCCGAGCGGGCCGACACCACCCTGACCGAGGTCCACCAAACCTTTGGCCAAGCCGGGGGAGCCCTGGAAGGGATGGACCGGACCATGGAACGGGCCCGGCTCGCCCTGGGGAAAGTGGGCTCGCTCGCAGGCCGGCTGGACGCCCTTGTCGCCCGTCACGAAGACCGTCTGGACCAGCTCGCCGGCCGGGATCTGGACGAGCTGCGCCAAGTGCTCCGCGACAGCCAGCGGACCCTGGAGGAGATCCAGGGCCTGGCGCGGACGCTGCGGGAGAATCCCTCCCGGATGGTGGTTCCTCCCAAGACCGGCGGCATGGAGGTCCCCCGATGAGCAGGCTTCCCCGTACGCTTGTGGGGCTCCTGGCGCTCGCCCTCGGCGGCTGCGTGGCTCTCCCCGAGCAGGAGCCCGTTTCCGACCGCTACGTGCTCAACCCCCTGCCGCCGGCCGGCGAGGGAACGGAAGCGCCGAGCCGCGAGCTGGGGCTGGCGACCCCGGAGGTGTCCCCCGGTCTTGACTCTCCGCGGATCGCCGTCATCCGCGGGGAGCACCGGCTGGACCATTATGCCCGTGCGAGCTGGGCGGCTCCGCTGCCCGAGCTGCTGCGCGCCTTCTTCGCCCAGAGCATCGAGAACCGCCTGGGACTTACGCCCTGGCGGCGGGAAGACGCCCGTCTGGAGCTGGTCACGGCGGTGCGGGCCTTCCAGGCCGAGTACCCCGGGCAAGGGCAGGAGCCTCCGGTCCTGCGGGTGGTCATGGTGGCCGATCTGCGGGATGCTCGCACCGGCGAGGTGCTGGTCCGCACCCGGGAGACGCGGTACCAGCCGGCGGCGGGAAACCGGCTCGAGGCCGTGGTCCGCGGGCTGGAGGACCTCCTGCGGGACGCTTTCGGACAGGTTCTGGAGACCGTGGCCCCGCACCTGCCGCAGGGTGGCGGACCTTCCGGCGGACCCGCCTGAGGGCCCTCCAGGGCCCCGGTCCGCAGACCGGCGTTTGTCCGGCCGCGGCGGATATGGGATACAGGAAGAAAACGGCGGCGAGGGAGAAGTGATGCTCCGTCGATCGGTCCTGTACGTCCTGCTCTGGATCCTGCTGACCGGCGGGGAACCGGCTTCTTGGGTGGTGGGGGCGCCGACGGTTCTGCTGGCCGCCGGCCTGGGAGCGCGGCTCCTCCCCGCCGGGGTCCCGCGGGCTCGCTGGCTGGCGGCCGCGGTCTTCCTGCCCTTTTTCCTGATCGAGTCGCTGCGCGGCGGCTGGGACGTGGCGCGCCGGGCACTGGACCCCGCCCTGCCGATCCGGCCGGGACGGGTCATCTTTTCATGCTCCCTGCCCGCCGGGCCGGCCCGCACCTTCTTCGCCAATGTGGTGGGGCTGCTGCCGGGGACCCTGTTTCTGGAGGACGGCCCCGGCGGGATGGAGCTCCACGTGGTGGACAGCGAGAGCTCCGTTTTCGCCGATCTGGCGGAACTGGAGGTCCGGGTGGCCCGTCTGTTCGGGGTGGGGGCGGAGTCATGATCCAGGCCGCCCTGGGGGTCCTGCTCCTGAGCTTCACGATCCTCGGCCTGGTCCGGCTGGTGCGGGGGCCGACCTCCCTGGACCGCATGCTGGTCGCCCAGCTTCTGGGGACCGTGGGGGTCGGCCTGATCCTGGTCCTGGGCGGGCTCGGGCGGGAGCCCGGGGCCCGGACCGTGGCCCTGGTCGTGGCCTTGCTGGCGGCCATTTCCGGGGTGGCCTTCGTTCGCCGGTATCTGCCCCACGCCAACGCCGGAGGAAAGAGGGATGGCTGAGACCGTTGGCTGGCTCCTGACAGCGGGCGGGATGGTCTTCTTCCTGGCGGGGACCGTGGGCGTGCTGCGCTTCCCGGACACCCTGACCCGCATGCACGCGCTGACCAAGGCGGACAGCCTGGGGCTCGGACTGCTGGCGCTGGGCTTCGCGGCCCGGGCGGAAACCCTGGCCGCGGCGGGGATGCTGGTGGTCATCTGGCTGTTGGTGCTGGTGGCAAGCGGCCCCCTGGCCGCCCTCCTGGGCGGGGCCGCCGCCCGGGCCGGGAACCGGGAGGGCGGCGGGTGAACCTGGAGCCTGTCGGGGACGCCCTGCTGGCCGGGCTGCTGGTGGGTCTGGCCTGGCACCTGCTCCGGACCCCGGACCTGTTCCAGGCCGGGATCGAGCTCATCGTCCTGGGACTGCTCATGGCGGTGGCCTGGCTGCGTCTGGAGGCTCCTGACGTTGCCCTGGCGGAGGCGGCCATCGGAGCGGGGGTGACCGGGGCCCTGTTCCTCAACACCCTGGCCGGGATCGGCACCCACCCGGCGGACCCGGATCCCGAAGCGGCCTCGGGGCGGGGTTACCCGCTGTGGTTGGCCGCCCTCCTGNNGGCAGCCCTGATGGTGACATTGGTGGCGGGACGCCTGCTGGGACCGGCTCCGGCGGCTCCGGCCATCGCCGCCGGCAAGCTGACCAACCCGGTGACGGCCATCCTTCTGGACGTGCGGGGTTACGACACCCTCCTGGAGACGGCAGTGCTGGTGGAGGCCCTGATGGGGGTGTGGCTCCTGGTCCGGGCTCCGGTGGGGGAGGAGGTCGATGTCCCCCCGCTGCTGCAGGGACTCGTCCGCATACTGGCGCCGGTGATGGTGGTGGTGGCGGGGGCCATCCTCTGGAACGGGGCGGCGGGTACCGGAGGGGCCTTCCAGGGAGCGGCCATCCTGGCCGCCGCCGGCATCCTGCTCCGGCTGGGCGGTTTCCGGGTCCCCTTCCTCGAGCGGGAGCGGGCCCGGGCGGCGGTGGCGGCCGCCGGGACGCTGGTCTTCCTGGGGGCGGGCCTGGGCCTGATGGCCGCCGGGCGGGCCTTCCTGGACTACCCCGCGCCCTGGCAGGGCGTCCTGGTACTGGGCATCGAAACTGTGGCCATGGTCTCCATCGCGGCGGTGCTGGTGCTGCTGTTCGAGGTGACCAGCCCGCCTCCGCCGGAATCCGGATCGTGACCGTACCGCCCGCCCTGATCCACGGGGTGGCCGGGGCTCTGCTCTTCGCGCTGGGCCTGCACGCCCTCCTGGTCCGCCCCCGGTTCCTGCGCAAGGTGCTGGGCCTGAACGTCGCGGGCAGCGGCATCTTCCTGGTGCTGGTGGCCTTCGCCCACCGAACGGACGGTCCGCCCGACCCGGTTCCCCACGCCCTCGTGCTGACCGGGATCGTGGTGGCCATCAGCGCCACCGCCCTGGCCTTCGCCCTGATCCGGCGCATCCACCAGGTCGAGCGGGGCGGGGGGGACTGACCGGTGGCGGCGGGCGTGGCCCTGGTGGCCGTTCCGCTGATGGTGGCCCTTGCCCTCTACGTTTACCCGGAGGGCCGGCGGCCCCTGGCGGTGGCCGGCATGGTCGGAGTGCTGGCCGCGGTGCTTTCCTCGGGAAGGCGGCTGATCGCCGACGGTCCCTGGCGCTACCGGATGGGCGGCTGGGACGTCCCGCCGGGCATCGCCCTGTCCGTTGACTCCCTGGCCGTGATCATGCTGGGCATGACCGCAGTGGTCGGCTGTCTGGCCACCGTCTATGCCCTGGGCTATTGGGCAGCTCCGGGGGAGAACGGGCCCGCGCCCCGGGAGCGGGCCTTCTGGCCCTTGTGGTGGATGCTGTGGGCCGGGCTGAACGCGCTTTTCCTGGCAGGCGACGCATTCAATGGCTATGTCTGCCTGGAAGTGGTCGGCCTGTCCGCCGTGGCGCTGGTGGCGGTTGCAGGGGAGGGCGCGGCCCTCCGGGCCGCCCTGCGGTATCTGCTGGTGAGCCTCGCCGGGTCCCTGCTCTACCTGGCGGGGGTGGCTCTCCTCTACGGCCGGTACGGCCTGCTGGACCTGGCCGCTCTCGGCGCGGCGGTCGGACCGGGCTGGCTGCCGGCCACGGCCCTCGGGGTGATGTCGGCGGGACTTGTGCTCAAGACCGCCCTGTTCCCCCTGCATTTCTGGCTGCCTCCCGCCCACGGCCATGCCCCGGCGCCGGTGAGCGCGGTCCTTTCGGCCCTGGTGGTCAAGGCCGGCCTGTACCTGCTGCTGCGGTACTGGCTGGGGACCTTCGCGGCCGTGGACCGCGAGGGGGGAGCGCTGCTGCTCGCCGCGCTGGGCGGGGCGGCGGTGGTATGGGGCTCCTTCCAGGCCCTGGCGGCGGAGCGCCTGAAGCTCGTGGTGGCCTATTCCACCGTGGCCCAGGTTGGCTACCTGTTCCTGGCCTTCCCCTTGCTGGTGGATCCGGCCACCGCCCTGCTCGGGCGGGAGGCATTGCTATACCTGGTCCTGGCCCATGCCCTGGCCAAGGGGGCGGCCTTCCTGGCCGCCGGGACCCTGCTGTGGGCTGCCGGCACCGACCGCATCGGCGACCTCCCTGGGGTCCTGCCCAGCTTCCCGGTGACCGTCGCGGCCCTGGCCCTGGCCGGGGTCAGCCTCATCGGCCTGCCCCCCACCGGGGGCTTCGTGGGCAAATGGCTGCTGCTGGAGGGACTGATCGCCGGCGGGCTGTGGGCCGGGCTGGCGGTGGTGGCCGCCGGGACCTTCCTGGCGGCCGCCTATGTCTTCCGCGTCCTGGTGCACACCTTCCGGGCCGAGGGCTACGGGGAGGCGGACCTCCTGGCGGTTCAGCGCCGGCCCGGACGGGCCATGGAATGGACCGCTCTGGGCCTGGCCCTGGCCGCCCTGGGACTGGGCTTCCTGGCCCCGGTACTGGAGCCCCTGCTGGGGGCCGAGCTGTGACCGGCCAGGCCTGGCTGCCGCTGCTGGCGGTGGGCTCGGCCCTGGGCCCCGGCATCGTGATCGCCTTCCTGGCGGAGCACCGGCACCGCTTGCGCACGATCCTGAACCTGGCCGCGGCTGTCCTGCAGCTAGCGGTTGTCGTGGTGCTGGTGGAGGAGGTGGCGCGGGGAAATTCCCCCCGGGCCCGCATCCCCTTCGTCGCCGGCCAGGCGGTGCTTCTTCAAACCGACGCCCTGTCCCTGCTGCTGGCCGGCCTGTCGGCGGTCCTGTGGCTGCTCACGACCATCTACGCCGTGGGGTACCTGGAAGGCGCCCCCCACCGCAGCCGGTTCTTCGGGTTCTTCAGCCTCTGTGTCAGCGCCACCCTGGGCCTGGCACTGGCCGGGAACCTGTTCACCTTCTTCATCTTCTACGAGCTGCTGACGCTGGCCACCTACCCCCTGGTGGTCCATCGGGGAACACCCGAGGCCCGCCGCGCGGGGCAGGTCTACCTCGGCTATACCCTCGGCGGAGGGCTGGCTTTCCTCCTGGGGATGGTGTGGCTGCAGCACCTGGCGGGGCCGGTGACCTTCACCACCGGCGGCATGGTGGAGCCCGAGCTGGCTCCGCCGGCGGTCCTGATCGCCATCTTCGCCCTGCTGGTGGGGGGCATGGGGGTGAAGGCCGCCCTGGTGCCCCTGCACGGCTGGCTGCCCATCGCCATGGTTGCCCCGGCTCCGGTGAGCGCCCTGCTGCACGCTGTGGCCGTGGTCAAGGCGGGGGCATTCGGCATCGTGCGGGTGGTGCTGGACGTCTTCGGCCTGGACACCGCCGGGGTCCTGGGGGTATTGCCTGTGCTCGCCGGCCTGGCGGGGCTGACCATTGTCTACGGCTCGGTGCGCGCCCTGTTCCAGGACTACCTCAAGCGCCGCCTGGCCTACTCCACGGTCAGCCAGGTCTCCTACATCGCCCTGGGCGCTAGCCTCGGGGGCAGCCTCGCCCTGGTGGGGGGACTGGTCCACCTGGTCCACCAGGGGCTGATGAAGATCACCCTGTTCTTCTGCGCCGGTACCTACGCCGAGACCCGGGGCATCCACCGGGTCAGCGAGATGGCCGGGGTGGGGCGGCGCATGCCCTGGACCACCGCGGCCTTCACGGTGGGGGCCCTGGGCATGATCGGCATGCCGCCTGCGGTCGGCTTCGTCACCAAGTGGTACCTCGGGCTGGGCGGGCAGGGTGTCAGCGCCGGATGGGTGCTGGCGGTGCTGGCGGCGAGCAGCCTGCTGAACGCCGCCTATTTCCTGCCCATCCTCTATACCGCCTGGTTCCGCCCGTGGGTGGGCGGTCCCGAGCCCATCGAGGGCCACCGGCGCGGCCGTACCGGCGAGGCGCACTGGATGCTGCTGGCGCCCCCCCTGGCCACCGCCATGTTCGCGCTTCTGCTGGGCCTGTTCGCCGAGGCCCCCTACACCCCGCTGCAGTGGGCCCGCCTGATCGCCCGCCGGGAGCTCGGCGCATGGGACCCGTAGCCAGCGGGATCCCGCCGGGGATCGCCGGTGCCCTTCTCGGTCTGGCGGTGGCCCTCCCCCTGGCCGGCCTGGTCCTGCTCCTGTTCCCCCGCACCCGCTCCCGGGTCCCGGGGCTGACGCCCTGGATTCCCCTGCCCGCCCTGGTCGCCGCCCTGATTGCTCCGGAGGGGACGGTCCTGGAGCTGCCCTGGGTGCTCACCGGGATCCGGCCCGAGATGGACGCCCTTGCCCGTCCGTTCCTGCTGCTGGCGGGGGTGCTGTGGCCGGCGGCCGGCGCCTTCCTTCTGGGGGCATCCGCGCAGCCCTCGCGGACCTGGCTGTGCGGTTTCTATCTGGCGGCCCTGGCCGGGAACCTCGGGGTCATCCTGGCGCCGGGAGCGGTGGGCTTCTATGCCTTCTACACCATCATGGGCCTGGCGATCTACGGCCTGGTGATCGCCGAGGGCGGCGAGCAGGCGCATCGGGCGGCCAATGTCTACCTGGCGTTCACCGTCCTAGGGGAAGTGCTGCTGTTCGGAGCCCTGGCGGCCGCGGGCGGCGACGGCGGGGTACCCGCGGGCATAGCTCCACTGGCCCTGGCCGGACTGGGGGTCAAGCTCGGCCTCGTCCCCCTGCACATGTGGATGCCGCTGGCTTACGGGGCGGCCCCGTCCGCTGCGGGGGCGGTGCTGGGCGGCTCCATGGTCAACGCCGGCCTGATCGGATGGCTCCGGTTCCTGCCCCTCGGCGAGGCCGTCCTTCCGGGCTGGGGACAGGCGCTGGTGGCCCTCGGGCTGGCGGCGGCCTTCCTGGGGGTCGTCGCGGGCCTTGCCCAGCGGGAGGCCAGGGTGGTGCTGGCCTATTCCAGCATCAGCCAGATGGGGTGGATCACCGCGGCCGTGGGGGCCGGCCTGCTTGCCCCCGAGTACTGGCACCAGGGCCTGTTGGCGGGTGTGGTGGCCTACGCTGTCCACCACGGCCTGGTGAAGGGGGCCCTGTTCCTGGCCGCGGGGACGGCCCCCGGAGAGCGCCCGGGCAGCGGCCGGGCCCTGCTGGCCTGGATCGCCCTGGGGGTGCTGGCTCTGGTCATGGCGGGTGGACCCGGCACCAGCGGTGCGGCCGCCAAGCTGGCGCTGAAGGAAGCCCTGGCGTACCTCCCGGGGGCGGATCCGGCAGCGGTGGCCAATCTGCTGGCTTGGGGAGCGGCCGCCACCACCCTGCTCATGGTGCGCTTCCTGGCCCTGGCCCGGCCGGCGGGAACGGGAACGCCGGTTGGCCGCCCGGCCTGGGCCGCCCTCGGGCTTCTGGCTGTGCTGGTCCTGGCGCTGCCCTTCGCCTGGCGCCCCCTGCGCCCGGAGGCCTTGGCCAGTCTCGGGCCCGAGGCCGGGACCGTCGGTCTGCCCGTGGGCCTGGCAGCCCTGGTGGGGGTCGGCGTCGCGCTCGGCCTGCAGGGTCGCCCCTGGATCCGGAGCATGAACCTGCCGCCGGGGGACCTCCTGTGGCTGCTGGCCGCGGGGGTGCGTCCGCTACGGGGGGCCGTCGAGCGCTTGGGTGCGCGCCTGTGGCCCTGGTGGGTCCCCGCCAATCGCCTGGGCGGTTGGATCCGGACCGCCTTGTGGGTGCCGGTACGATCCCGCCTGATGGCCGCGGACCGTTGGGGCTGGACGGCCAGCGGCATCGCCCTGCTGATTCTGCTGGGCGCCCTCATCCTGGCCCTCCTTCCCTGGAGGTAGGCGGTCGCCCGGATTGCCCCGGGCGGGTCCGCGGGGGTAGGCCTGGGGGAGGGAGCGCGGGGAGGGCGGCCATGGCGTCGGGCAGGGCGGATCGCGGCAGACGGCTCGGAGGTGTCGCTCTTTGGGGCCTCCTTGTGGCGGGGGTGAGCATGAGCACGGATGCTCCCGGGGCGGATACGGGGCGGGGCGTTCCGCTGCCCCCCCCGGACCGCACCGGGGAGATGGCGGTGGAAGGGGCTCTGGCAAGCCGGCAGTCCCGCCGCAGCTTCGGGGCAGCGCCCCTGGAGCTGGCGCAGGTCGGCCAGCTCCTGTGGGCCGCCCAGGGATATACCCGGGACGGCGAGGGCCGCACGGTGCCTTCCGCCGGAGCCCTCTATCCGCTGGAGGTCTACCTGGTGGCAGGGGCGGTGAGCGGCCTGGAGCCCGGGGTGTACCGCTACCAGCCGGCGCAGCATCGTCTGGTGCGGGTGGCGGCCGGCGACCGCCGGGACGAGCTGGCGGAGGCTGCCCTGGACCAGCCCTGGGTCCGGCGCGCCCCTGCGGTGGTTGCCATCAGCGGCGTCTACCGGCGTACCACCGGCAAATACGGCGACCGCGGGCGCCGCTATGTCCACATCGAGGTGGGCCACGCCGCCCAGAGCGTCTATCTCNNCGGTGATGGTGGGGGCGTTCGCGGACCGGCAGGCGGCGCGGATCCTAAACCTGGACGACGGGGAGACCCCTCTGGCCCTGCTGCCGGTGGGCTGGCCGCCCTAGCAGGCCGTTGAAAAACCCTTTTC
>JABAHQ010004562.1_pt3 | contig 14177 bp, 18 predicted proteins | sample 7062091 | NCBI WGS metagenome assembly JABAHQ01 (sample SAMN14534359, study PRJNA622989) | marine sediment metagenome | biome: marine biome [ENVO:00000428]; feature: marine pelagic biome [ENVO:01000023]; material: deep marine sediment [ENVO:00002113] | place: India: Gulf of Kutch | collected...
CCTTGATCTGATTCAGTTCGGTGAGGCGTTTCAAGGCGCGGCGAAGCTCTGCCGTTCTCTCATCGACCCTGCGTTCGAGGGTCCTGTTGACTTCCTGCAAGGCGGCGTGGAGTTCGATGATCTGCCGAATGATGGCTCGGTCGAGCACATCGCGGTCCACGTAGCCCATTTTTACGAGGGTCTGGCCCAGCAGCTGGCGTTTCCCCTGTGCCTCGAGTTGTTGCTNNCTGCTCGGGGGTAATGAGGCCTTGGTCCAACAGGAATTCGCCGATGCGAGGGACCAAGGATTCAGGCGTGCTCGGCATCGGCGCCGCCTCCGGCAGACCGTCCAGATATGCTCGTTCTGCCAGCAAAGCCACCAAAGCCAGATCCACCCCGCAGTTGGGGCAGTTGCGGACGTCCCTCGGCAATGGGTTCGAGCATTGTGGACAGGTCACGGAGCCTGCCCGCGAGTCATCCTTGGTCGTCGGAATTGATGAAATGTTCTAATCCCTCCTATTCCGAGCGTATCATAGCCCCCTGGGACGGGGAGGGCAAGATCGTAGGACCTGCAAGCCACCTGTAAGGTGGATCTTCAGCCCAATCCTGCATAATAGACTCACAGGTGAGGTGCCTATGACGATACGAGTCCTGCTTATTGACGATGATCCCGACGTGGCGGTGACCTTGCGGACGCTGCTGCGGGGCCAAGATTTCGACATCCAGCCGGTCTTCTCGGGGGAAGAAGGGCTGGAGGCCGTGCGGGAAAATGAACCCGATGTGGTGATCCTTGATTTGCTCATGCCGGAATTGGACGGCTGGCAGGTCTGCGAGGAGATACGCAAGACGACTGATGTTCCCATCCTGATCCTCTCCGCTTTGGGATCTCCCGGATCCGTGGCCCAAGCACTTGACGCGGGTGCCGATGATTACCTCATCAAGCCCGTGCATGCCAGCTTGCTGGCCTCGCGGCTGAGAACCCTGGTCCGGCGCTATTCGGTGCTGGCTCGGGAGCCCGCCGCATAACGCAGTTCCGTCTCCATGAANNCTCCTTTTGGGTCTGCCAGCCACCCGTTAGGGCAGGACGCGGCAAAGGCTGCCTCTGGGCGGATGAGTGCACCGTGCCTGTGGGGGCCGTTGACACCGCCTCCGGGATGCGGGCCGTTGTATGTTCGTCGCTCGTGTCCGGCTGGGCCCCTTGGTCCTCGGCAAGCTCCTGTAGCAGTCGATCCTGACGAAAGCCGGATTGACCAAGGACACGCGGACGCCACTCGATGCGAGTTCGCCAACCCCACGTTTCCGCGCTGGACGCCAGGCGGAGCGACTTGGAGGGGTCAGGCCGTCAATAGGTAGCTTTATCGGGTGGGATTGGGTGGCCACGATGCTGCCGGCGGCCCGCCTGGTCGGGTGGGAACCCCCCACGACAAAACAAAAGCGGAGGGCGCTTATGTGGGTCTGTCGTTTTGCGGACTTCCATTTGCAGGGGGCCATATCCGGGGAATGGATAGGAGCAGGCCGGTCGCGTTGAAGAAAAGGCCTCAATCGCTCCGAAGCTAGTGGTCTTGTAATCGATGAAACCTTCGATGTCCTTGGGATCGATCAAATTGACGATGAAGTTGGGCATTCGACACCGGCGCTCTGCCCGATATCGTCGGCCGCAGTTGGGAGGATTTGCCTTCTGGGACAGATGGCCAGACGCGGCCTCTCCAAGCCCAATGCCATCGCAGTAGCTCGCCCGATGGCGGGCTCGGCCGCCGTGGCCAGTGCAGCTTTGTTCGGCAAGGGCAGAATTCGTCAGGCTCGAGGTTAGAGCATGATAGTCTGATGGTCGACGATCATGATGTCGGGGAATCGCTTCTCGAGCCACGGCGGAATGCGCGACAAGAGTCGCTGGACATGGCGAGAATCGTTGCTGACGACGACCATCGCGACGATGGCGTCTTGATGTCGATCGTGGAGATCGATCTCGGCAGCGGAAACGTTGTACTCCTTGTGTACGCCGGCCAGTAACGGCTTGAGTCGCCCTCTCTTTTGTTTCAGGGATCCACAGCCGGGCAATCTCAATTCGAGAGTAAGTGCGGCAACATGCATGGCGATCCCTTCAGCATTCTGGCTGGATTGAATTGTCTCCGAAAGCCGGCTCGTCCGCAGCTGGGGCCAACGGTATAATCCAGCCATGAAGAACGCTTGGCCTTGGATCTTCCTGTTGGTCCTTCTGCTGGTCTTCGCTGGACTGGGGCTGTTGCTTTTGGATACCGTCCGTCAGTCGACGCAACCAATGGTGAATATTTCCCGCGAAGTCGGTACACAGGTGGCTCAGATTCTGGAACCGACGCCCACCATTCGCCCCGATCCCGTCACCATTGTACGCGAGGTGCGCTCGCTGGCTCGCTTGGAGACGATTCAGTACACAGTTGAAAAGGTGATCACCGCCGAAAGCGGCCAGGGACCGTTCGGATTCCTGTTCGGTGACCGGTTGTTGCTGGTAGCCCACGGGGTGGTGATCGGCGGCGTGGACCTGGCTCAATTGGGGCCGGAGGACGTCGAGGTGGATGACCTTGGCCGCGTCTACTTGCGACTGCCCCCCGCTGAAATCCTGGTAGCGACGCTGGATAATGAGGACTCCTATGTCTACGATCGGGACACGGGTCTATTGACCAAGGGTAGCTTGAACCTGGAGGCAGAGGCCCGCCGGGCGGCGGAGGATGAAATCCGTAGGGCCGCCCTGGAGGATGGTATCTTGGAGCAAGCTCAGGTGAACGCTGAGAACTTCCTCTTCCGGTTCCTTCGTTCCCTTGGCTACGAGGACGTCATCTTTGTCGATACGGACGCGAGCCCGGCCGCGACGGCGACCGTAACTCCCCTGCCACTAGCCACACCGACCCCCTGACACCCGCCCTGCCCTCATAGCCGCTCGATCCAACTTCGCTTCCCGTGCTTCTCACGGGCCAGCGCATCAGCTCTGGCGCGCTCGCCTTCCGTGAGGTCCCCCAAGTCCAGCTTCAAGTCCAGCGCCTCTTGGAAACCGGTCTCCATGGCGGCGGCGGCCTCCTCCCAGCTCACAGGGCGAGCGAGCAGCTCAGAAANNCTGCGCGCACACGGTCGGCGGCCGTCTGCCTGTCTCCTTCATGCGCGAACGCCAGGCCCACGCAGATGCGGCCGATATCCCCGGTGAGCGGCACGGTGCCGTGCTGGAGCACTCCTTCCCGTCGACGGACCTGGGCGCTGCCAATCAGCTTCTTCCCGCGGACGGTGAGTTCGTAGGCGCTGGGCACTTCAAAACAGACCGGGTTGGCCCGGGCGGCCTCATCGGGCTGCTGGCCCCGCCGGATCTCCGGCTTCAACCCCAAGGCTTCGAGAGCGGCCTGCAGCGCCGCGCTGAGGCGTTGATAGCTAGCCATCACACCTCCCTGGACAAGGGGATGATCATGGGGGGCGGTGACGGAATACGTCAGCTCGTCGGTGTGGAGGATGGCCCGACCACCTGTCGGCCTGCGAGCAAGATCCCAGCCTTGCCGTTGGAGGGCAGCACGGTCGACCTCGGCCACCGGTTGTGTGAATCCCAGTGAGAGCGTTGGCGGATCCCACGAGTAGAGGCGGAGGGTGGGTGGACTCTCCTCGGCGCCCACGGATTCAAGCAGGGCCTCGTCAACGGCCATGTTCACGTGGCCTGATTGGGGGTGCGATTGGAGCAGTCTCCAGCGCTCGTAGGACATAGCGGCTGGATTATACAGCCGCCGGCGGCCGGTCGGGCGGCGGCGCTTGAGCGGTCGGCGTGGACGCGACGGTACATGGTACACTGGCGGGCGCACCCATGAAGACCCCCTTGCCCCGCCCTCAGCTCCCAATATCTCTCGCCTCTGACCGCTCGCCAGCCCTCGAATCCCGGTTTCGGCCCCCAGCCGCGCTAGTGCTCGCGGCGCTGGCGCTGTGTGCGTGGCTGACAAGCTGTTCCGGGCCGCCCGCGACCCCATCGGCGACACCTAGCGGTCCGGCCACTTCACCGCCCGCGACGACCGTCCCTCCAGCCCCATCGGACACCCCTACGGCCGTGCCCGGCAAGGTGTCCATCTGGCTGGAGTGGGGACCAGCAGAGATGCAAGCGCTAAGCGGAATCATCGAAGACTATCGACAGATGCATCCGGGTTTGACGTTCGAGATCGTCTATTACCGGCCAGGAACGCTGAAGGACTCCTTCGAGCTGGCCGCCGAAGCCGGCGATGAGGTGCCAAGCATGCTGATTGGATCCTCGCAATGGGGGCCCGAATGGGCCCGCGAATCGCTGATTCGCGATGTCTCGGCGGTCCTGCTGCCGGAACATCGGGAGGCGCTGTATCCGGTGGCATGGGAGCAGGTGACGGGGGATCAGATAGTAATTGGGCTGCCTCTTGAGCTGCAGGGGACCGTGCTCTACCGCAACACCTCCTTGGCCCCTCAGCCGGCCGACTCCGTCAGCAATCTCCTGACGGCCGCCGAAGAAGCCCGTTTGGGCGGTCGCCTCGGCGCCTCCTTTGATCTCGGCTTTCGCCGGGCTGCCCCCATGCTGAAGACGTGCAAAGGGGAACTGATCGCCGATGAGCGGGTCGACCCCGTGGGGCGCCCCCAGGGGCTGTGCTGGCTTCGCTTATTGGATCGATTGGGAGAGGCCGGGCCCGTCACCATCGACAGCGACGAGGATTTGGAGATCTTCCTGGCGGGCCGATCCATGTGNNCTGGATTCAACGGAACAGATGCTCGCAATCCAAGAAGGCATTGGCGCTGGGAATTTCTCCGTCGATCAGTGGCCACTGTACACCTCAACGGGGGAGCCGCTGGCCGGATATGTCTGGACCGAGAACGCCTACTTCCCGCTGGCGGCCACTGACAAAGATTTCGAGGCGGCTTGGGGCTTTGCCGTCCATCTGCTGGCGACGGAGAATCAACGGCTTCTCAGCGAGACGGGAGGAGTCCGGCATCTCCCTGTGCACCGGGAAGTGGAGGTTTCCGATCCCCAGTTGGGAGGAGCCCTGCGGGTCCTCCTCCTGGGAACGCCCCTGCCTGACCAAGAGGCCTTCGGGAACATCATTCGCGAACTCCAGACGGCGATTCGGTTGGTGGTCGTTCAAGGGGGAGATCCCGAATTGGCCCTTGATCTTGCCCTCAATGAAATCCGAGAGGCGCGCGTTCCGACCGCGACTCCCACCCGGACCCCAACGCTCACGATGACCCCAACCCCGAGCCGAACCCCATTCCCCTCACCGCCGCCAGGATAGCGAGTTTGCCGATCGGTATGCCGCCCAGAAACCTGCTGTGCCACAGCCTCGGCCGTTGAGGGGCCGGCGAGCGCCGATGTATAATCGCGCCGTAGGATGTGAAATTGGGCAGGCTGCTCCAAGACGGTGGGATGTGTCAACCATAACGAAGCGGATGGATATAGATGCATCTGGTGCTCACGCATGAGCAGGCGGATTTTGACGCCGTTGCCGCTTCATACGCCGTTCACTTGTTGGATCGGGATGCGATTCCGGTCTTACCTCGCCGCATCAATCGCAACGTCCGTGGGTTCCTGACACTCTACGGCGAACATCTTCCATTCTCCGAATTCGACGATTTGCCCCAAGGCAAGGTCACGCGCGTGACCCTGGTTGACACGCAGAATTTGGCCTCGATCAAGAGCCTAACGTCGAAGACTGAAATCCACGTTGTTGACCATCATCCGGCCGGCCCCAGCCTCGACTCGTCGTGGTCGCGGCATATCGAGGAAGTCGGTTCAACCACAACTTTGCTGGTCCAAGACCTGCGCGCTCGTGGCTTGGAGATCAACCTTGTCGCGGCCACACTTCTTCTCCTTGGGATCTATGAAGATACGGGTTCCTTGACCTACGCGGGCACGACCTCCCAGGATCTAGTGGCGGCGGCTTGGCTGCTTGAGGCCGGCGCCAATCTGTCCATCGCCGCGGATTTCCTCAATCATCCGCTGTCGAAAGAGCAACGGGAGCTCTATGAGCGCTTGCTGGAAGAGGCCCAATCGTATGAGTTCCAGGGTCTTTCGATCGTAGTGGCCTGCGGCGAAGCCCCTGGGATGGTGGATGAAATCTCGACGCTGGCGCATATGCTGCGGGATGTGTTCGATCCCGCCGGCCTGTTCGTTCTTGTGGAGTTAGAGAGCCATGTGCAGCTCGTGGCCCGCTCNNTCAACCTCCGACCACGTAGATGTCTCTCAAGTCGCAGTTCACTTCGGCGGCGGCGGACACAGCCGCGCCGCGGCGGCCATCATCCGTGACCGTCCCCTGACGAAAGTCAAAGCGGAGCTCTTGGATCTGATGACCGAGGTCGTCAAACCACCCATGCAAGTGAGGGAGCTCATGTCGAGGGGGCCTCAATTGCTGAACCCCGCGACGACCGTCACGGAGGCCGCGGAACGGATGCAGAGGACGGGCCATGAAGGGTATCCAGTGGTCGATGGGGACGGTGTTGTCGGACTGCTGACGCGGCGGGCCGTCGATCGCGCGTTGACCCATGGGATGGGGGATCAACCGGTCTCGCGAATCATGGATGCCGGAGATTTGGTGGTCCATCCAGGAGATTCGGTCGACCACCTGCAGCGGCTGATGATTCGCCACGATTGGGGACAGGTNNACGGACCTGCTGCGGACGCTGGGTGAGGGCGTGGCACGGCCGAGTGAGGTCAACCTTGCCGACCGTTTGGAGGAGGCGCTTCCACCTGTGCGCCTGAGCCTCTTGAAGCGCATCGCCGAGGAAGCTGAGCGGCGGGAGATCGCCCTTTACATCGTCGGGGGCTTTGTGCGGGATTTGCTGCTCGGCACGCCAAGTGTCGACTTCGATCTCGTGACGGAAGGCGATGCTATCCGCCTCGCCCGTTCGTTGGCTGAGAAGTACCGGGGTTCCGTCAGCAGTCACCAGAGGTTTGGCACCGCCAAGTGGCAGCTGGACCCCGAAGCGGAAGACTTGCAGGCGGCCTTGGAGATTAATGGCCGTGAGCGGGAGCAACTGCCTGAAACGCTTGATTTCGTGACGGCCAGGAGCGAGTTCTACCTCCATCCGACGGCCCTGCCGACAATTGAACGGGGTAGCATCAAGCTCGATCTTCACCGGCGCGACTTCACCATCAATACGCTGGCGCTCCGGCTGGATGGTCGATACTATGGTCAACTCTTGGACCACTGGGGTGGTGGGCAGGACCTTCAGGAGAGGGTAATTCGGGTCCTGCACTCCTTGAGTTTTGTCGATGACCCAACCCGGATGCTGCGCGCGGTCCGCTTGGAGCAGCGGCTCGATTTCACGATTGAGAGCCGGACCATGGAGCTGCTGAAAGAGGCCCGCCCGCTGCTCAAGAGAGTGAGCGGCGATCGGATCCGCAGCGAGCTGGCGCTTATTTTCCGCGAGCGTTCTCTCTTTGGGATCATGGATCGTCTGCAGGGCTTGGGGCTGCTGGCACCCATCCATCCGGGCTTGCAGTGGAGCGAAGGCATCCGCAATCGGTGGCGGAGAATCCAAGATCTGGACCTGCCCGAGCAATGGTCCTTGGCGTGGAGGCCGGATCCGGACTTGCTTCACTTTGCGGCGTGGACGTACCATCTCCCAGAGGATGAAGTGAAGGAGATCAGCGAAAGGCTCCATCTTCCCGGCAGGATGCGCGATACCGTGCAGATGGCAGCGCAGTTGGGGGCAGAGCTACGGCGCATGGAGGAAGATGCCAAGGCCAGCGAGATCGTCAATGTGCTTGACAAGCAGAGCGAAGAATCCTTGGTGGCTGCATGGTTGGCGGAGGAGCAAGAAGGGCCCCGTGCAGCCATCGATCGCTACTTGACCCAATGGAGGAAGCTGGAGCCGGTGGCGGATGGTGAGACTCTGAAGGACATGGGATTGCCGCCCGGGCCGCTCTACAGCCGCCTGTTGCGCCAGCTGCGGGCCGCGTGGTTGAACGGCGAGGTTAAATCCGAGGAAGAAGAACGGCAGTTGTTGGAGCGAATGGTCGCCAGAGCGCAGGATGATGGTTGAGCAGACCGAAGTCCTGATTCGGAAGGCGAAGGAGGAAGACCTGAGAGCGCTCGAATGGGAAGGGCGCTATCAACACTTCCGACGCCTCTATCGGCGCGCGATGACGGAGGCGAAGAGAGGCCGCCGCATCCTGCTGGTGGCGGAAGCTGGAGACCGGATCGTCGGGCAGATCTTCCTTCAGCTGGCAAGCGCCCGCAAAGAGCTGGCAGACGGCGGCTCTTCCGGCTATCTGTATGCCTTCCGAGTCCGACCGGACTACCGAAACATGGGTATTGGATCGATGCTCTTGGATGCGGCCGAGCAGGAACTGCGCGCGCGATCGTTCGAGCGGGCCGTGATCGCCGTCGCGAGGGAGAACAAGGCTGCCCAGCGTCTCTACCAACGGCGGGGCTATCGGCGCTTTGCGGAGGATCCCGGAAAGTGGACCTACGTGGATCATGAAGGCCAGTTGCGCCATGTTTCGGAACCGGCGTACATCCTAGAAAAGCATCTCTGAAGGCAACTTGAAGCCTCGTTCCCCTCAGTACAATTCAAGAAATCCCTCCTTTCACGACTGTGGTAAAGTTCGCCCTCAGACGGGCGCTGGCACGCTTCTTGAAACCCATCCGCTGGCCGGTGTGGGAGGGGAAGGGATGCCAGCTCGCAGCTTGGGACAGACCAATGAGGGAACGGGAGGCAATGCGCAGGAACAGCTTCTGGGGGCTGGTTTTGATCGCGGCGGGGGTCACCGCCCTGCTCGTCGAGCTCGATGTGCTGGCCAGCGAACTTGTGGCCTTGTGGCCGATCCTGCTGGTGGCCCTCGGGCTTTGGTTCCTAGTGGGCTCCCTGCGTTCCGCCGGAGGCAGGNNGCCGGTTTGGTGGTCGCCGCGGCTGGCGCCGTGCTGTTGGCTGAAAACTTGGGATGGATCCGGGAGGGTCTTCTCTTCCCGATTATCCTGGTGGCGCTTGGGCTGGGCGTCCTGCTACGTCCGCTTCTGGGAGCCCAGAACCGGGTGGGTTGATGGCCGTGAGGCAGCGGAGCAGTGGCGCGCGGGGCGGTCGGCTGCTGATCGTAACCGTGGCGCTGGCCGTAGGCACGCACGCCTGCGGGGCAAGTGATCTCCTCTCACCGACCTCGTCGCCTTTGCCCTCAGACCGGGTGATCGACCCTTGGGTTGGTGTCATTGCCGCCCCGTTGCCAGCACCATCGCCGACGCCCTCCCAGACGCCTCCCGAGGTCCTTTTCCCAACTCCTCCTCCGCCTGGAGAAGCCAGAGCAACACCCACCCCAGATCCTATTCGAGAAGCGCCCTCCTTTCGCACTGAGGAGGTCAGCCACATCGTTCGCCCCGGGGAGTCCTTAAACGCCATCGCAGAGCAGTATGCCGTCGGGACACTCCAACTGATGCAGGCCAACGGACTGTTCAACCCGAACTTCCTGGCGGTAGGTCAAGTGCTGGTCATCCCGCCCCCCGAACCGCTGGAGGCGGGTCCGAGCATCAAACTGCTCCCAGATTCGGAATTGGTGTTTGGTCCTTCAACCAGCTCCTTCGATACGGTATCTTTTGTCAAGGATCGGGATAGCGCTTTGGGCGCGTATCGGGAAGAGGTGGACGGCGCGGAGCGCTCGGGCGGCGAAATCGTCGAGCTGATCGCGGAAAGATATTCCGTCCATCCGAAGCTGTTGCTGGCGGTCCTCGAGTACCAGGGCGGCTGGTTGACCCAATCCCGTGTGTCGGACTCGCGGGCGATGTACAGCCTGGGGCACGTTGAACCCGGTGCAGAGGGATTGTTCCGCCAGCTCTCTTGGGCAGCCGACCAGCTGAACACCGGCTTCTACCGATGGCTGGCAGGCTGGAAGGGCCCGTTCATATTTGTTGATGGCCGAGTCGCACCTCCTGGCCCTGGCATCAACGCCGGCACCGCCGGGGTGCAGTATCTTTTCGCTCAACTCTATCCGGCGGACGAGTGGCGTGAGATTGTGGGGTCGGAAGGGTTCAGGCGTGTACATCAGTCCCTGTTCGGGGATCCCTTCGATTGGTCGGTGGAGCCGCTTATCCCATCAGGCTTGGAACAACCGCAGCTCCAATTGCCCTTTGAGGAGACGGCTGTTTGGTCCTTCACAAGCGGACCGCACTCCGCGTGGGGAACCGGCGCCGCGTGGGCCGCCTTGGATTTCGCTCCGCCCGGCTTTGCCTTGGGTTGCGTTTCCTCGGGCGCCTGGATCGTGGCGGTCGGCGATGGACCCGTGGCGCGAACGGACATGGGGATCGTGGTGCAGGACCTCAGTGGAGATGGCGACGAAGGGACGGGGTGGACGGTGCTCTACCTGCACGTCGAGTCGCGGGAGCGCGTCGAGGAGGGCACTTGGCTGGAAGCTGGGGACCGGATCGGGCACCCTTCCTGCGAAGGGGGAGTGTCAAGCGGCACTCACCTTCACATCGCGCGCAAGTACAACGGGGTCTGGATTTCGGCCGATGGCGACGACCCTTTCGAGATGGATGGTTGGGTCTCGATGGGGCAGGGCCGGCAATATGACGGCCTCTTGCTGAGGGGAGGGGAAGTTCGGGAGGCATGCTCCTGCCGCAACGAGGCCAATCAGGTGCAAAGATGAGATTGGCAGCTCGTTCCCTTGGCCGATCTCGTTTGTTGTGGCTTCCGCTCCTCGGGATGCTGCTGGCGGCTCTTGCCTGTGCCCGGGCGGATGTTTCCGTCACGGCCGCGTTGCCGACGACGAACGCTGCCACTGACACAGAGTTCCCGCCGGCCACAGACACGAGCGTCCCCACTCCCTCGGTGACGCCTGTACCGCGCACCCTGACAATGACGCCGGCGGAGCCCACGGCGCCCGTCTCGCCCACTCCCCCTCCAACGCCCACACCGGCCAATGGTTCGGAGCCGGAAACGATCGTCTACGAGGCGCAGACGGGGGACACGGTGCGTTCCTTGGCGATTCGCTTTGGCGTTGTGATTGAGGAAATCGCGCCTGCGGAGGGGACAGTGCCTACGTCGGCCGGGGATTTACTGGCCCCGGGAAGTCTTTGGCTGATCCCGCGCCGGTTGGGTGCAACGGGGCCGTCGGACAAACTGATCCCGGACAGTGAATTCGTCTACTCGCCGCATGCTTCCGAATTCGACGCCGCGTCGTTTGTCCAGAATCAAGGCGGATTCCTGAACGAGTATCGGGAGACCGTAGGCGGGCGCTGGCGCAGCGGTCCGGAGGTTGTCGAATTGGCGGCCCGTGACAACTCGGTGAATCCGAGAATGTTGCTGGCGATGCTGGAATACGAATCGGGATGGGTGACGGACCCGACTCGCCCAGAGGGCGATGAGTTCACATACGCCCTTGGCGAGAAGGATCCCGAACTGATGGGACTGTTCCGCCAGCTCACCTGGCTCGCCAACAAGATGGGCGAGGGCTACTACGGATGGCGGGCGGGGGTCCTGACCCATCTGGAATTCTCCGATGGGACCGTGGTGCGCATCGCGCCTGGGCTGAATGCCGGCACCGTCGCGCTCCATTACTTCTACAGCACGCGACTGAGCGGTCGTAGCTGGGCCCAAGCGGTCAGCCCGGAGGAAGGGTGGCTGTCCGTTTACGAAGACTTCTTCGGCGATCCGTGGCAGTACGAGCACCCTCTCTATGAACCGGGCGTGGAACAGCCCTCGCTGGCCCTTCCATTTCTGCCCGGCCACACATGGGCCTTCACCGGCGGGCCGCACGGGGCGTGGGAGCGCGAGGCAGCCTGGGCTGCGCTTGATTTCGCCCCACCTTCGACCGAAGGTGGATGCTCACGGTCCGAGGAGTGGGTCGTTGCCTCGGCGCCGGGTCTCGTGTTGCGCAGCAACGAAGGCTTGGTGGTTTTGGATCTTGATGGAGATGGCAGGGAACAAACGGGATGGGTTCTCATCTATCTGCATCTCGATGATCGCGGCCGAGTCGAAGTTGGTCAATTTGTGGAAGAGGGGGATTTGCTGGGCCACCCGTCCTGCGAAGGAGGGATTGCCACCGGCACCCACGTGCATATGGCGAGAAAGTACAATGGCGAGTGGATCCTGGCGGACGGCCCTTTGCCGTTCGAAATGAGCGGGTGGGTCGCACGGGCGGGCAGCGAAGCGTACCAAGGTGCTTTGGTGAACGGCGATCAGACGGTGCTCGCCTGCCCATGCGCCTCCAGCGACACCTACATCACGCGATGAGCAACCCCTTGCGATCCCTTGTCTTGAGCCTCGGCGCGCTTTCCCTGTTGGTGGCCGGTTGCCTGCCGGCGGCGCCCACCTCGGCGGTGCCGACCTCGGTCCCGCCCACTCCGACCCCGAAACCGGGGGCGACGCCCCTGCCCACGCGCACGATGCTCTCGCCAGGAGAACTGGTGCCTTACGAGGCCCAGTCGGGTGACACTCTTCCGGCTGTGGCGGCCCACTTCAACACAACGGTCGCGGAAATCCGGGGCGCCAATCCGCAATTGCCGGAGCAGGTGACGACCCTGCCTCCCGGATTCCCACTGGAAATCCCCGCCTATCACCTGCCGCTGACGGGGACGGCCTTCAAGATCCTGCCCAACAGCGAAATCCCGTATGGGCCGACGGCCGTCGAGGTCAACCTGAGGCAGGAGGTCTTGGGCCGACCGGGATACCTCTCTTCGCTCAGCGACTACGCATTCGGGCAAGAACGCGAGTCTTGGCAGGTGGTCGAAACCGTCGCCCGCAACTACTCCATCCACCCGCGGCTGCTGCTGGCCTTGTTGGAGTATCGGACGCATGCGCTGTCGAATCCATTCCCCGCGGAGAACGCCTCTCGCTATCCGCTCGCGGTGCCGGATGAACGGTACGTGGGAATGTACCGGCAATTGCTCTGGGCCGCGGAACGCATCAACGAGGGCTTTTACGGCTGGCGTACGGGCAGGGTGCGCGAATTCGAAACGGCGGATGGTTTCCTCATCCGACCCGATCCCTGGCAGACGGCGGGAACCGTGGCGGTGCAATACCTGTTGGCGGGCATGTTGAAGCGCGATGCCTTCAAGAATGAGATCGGCCCAGGGGGCTTTTATCAGACGTNNCTCGAGGAATCGGTGATTCCTGCCAATCTCCAGCAGCCGGAGATGGCGTTGCCGTTCCTCCCAAATCGGGTCTGGGACTTTTCAGGTGGGCCGCATCCGGGTTGGGGCGACAGTCTGCCATGGGCCGCGTTGGATTTTGCACCACCAGCCGTGGAGGGCGGCTGCGCGCCCTCGGGCGAGTGGGTGGCAGCTCCGCATCCGGGGGTTGTCATCCGCAGCGAACCGGCGACGGTGCTCCTCGATCTGGATGGGGATGGCGACGAGAGGACGGGCTGGGTGCTGGTTTTCTTCCACATGAGTGAGAGGCACCGCATCGCGGCCAAGAGCACCGTTGAACTTGGGGGCCGCTTGGGCCATCCCTCTTGCGAAGGCGGTGATACAACGGGGACTCACTTCCACATCGCCCGCCGCTACAACGGAGAATGGATCCCGGCAAGCGGACCGCTGGCGTTCAATCTCGACCGATGGGTAGCGGAGCGAGGGGAGAGGCCTTATGAGGGTGTCCTCGTCCGAGGTTCCCGGATCGTGCCGGCCAGCAGCACGTCGTCCAGCAAGAATCGCATCATCTATGAGCTGCCCAGCGCTGCGGATCCCCAATTCACGCCGTAGGAAAGCAATTACAGGCTTTGGGGAGAGGGAATGGTCGCCGGTCATGCGCCGGCCCGACGGCCTGGCGTGCGCCAGAGATCGATCCCGCAATGGTTGTGGCTAGGATTCCTCCGCCTCCGGCCGAAGCAGCACGGGCTGCAGCTTCTTAACCCGGTCGTTCTTGGCGACTTCGAATAGCTCTTGCCCGGCGCTTGTCCGTCCCTTGCGCGGGACGTCGCCAATGCGGATGGAGCGAGCTGCTCGGCGGGAAAGCACAGCGGTCCCCCGGTCGGNNTGCTTGCCCCGACGATCTCGACGTCGTCGCTTGAATCCCAGCACAGCACCCCCTTCCCATAGCGACCCTGACTCGGGAACTGCTTAACAGCGGTTCGCTTGCCGCGGCCATCCCGCGCCAAGATCAGAACATCGCTTTTCGGCCGAATGCGATCCATGCCGACGATCTTCGCCTTTCCCTCCAGGCGCATCCCGTTCACACCCGCAGCCGATAATCCCATCGGCCGGACATCTTCCTCGGAGAAACGGATTGCCATCCCGGTACTGCTCGCGAGG
>JABAHQ010000646.1_pt3 | contig 14175 bp, 16 predicted proteins | sample 7062091 | NCBI WGS metagenome assembly JABAHQ01 (sample SAMN14534359, study PRJNA622989) | marine sediment metagenome | biome: marine biome [ENVO:00000428]; feature: marine pelagic biome [ENVO:01000023]; material: deep marine sediment [ENVO:00002113] | place: India: Gulf of Kutch | collected...
GGCGGCGATGCGGCGCAACTGACCCTCCTCCTCGAAGCGGTCGATGATCACCGTGGAGGTGTAAGGCAACTCGTCGCCGGTGAGGCGAAACAGCTTCTCGCGCACCAGCTCGGCGGCCAGGAAGCGCTCGCTGCGGTCGGTCAGCTCCTCCGCATCGTGGATCCAGGCTTGCCGGGGAAGGTACTTCTCGCAGATGCCGAACAGACGCTGGATGTCCTTGGGCGCCTTGGCCGACATGGGCACGAACTCGGCGAAGGCGTGCCGCTCCTGCATGGAACGCAACCAGGGCGCGAGTTCGCCGCGGCGGTGCACCTCGTCCAGCTTGTTCGCCAGCAGGATGACCGGCACCGAGGGCGGCAGCAACGAGAGCACCTTGGCGTCGGCCAGGTTGAAGCGGCCGGCCTCGACAACGAAGAGGATCAGGTCCACGTCGGTCACGGCGCCCAGGACCGTCTTGTTCAGCGAGCGGTTGAGCGCGTTGCCGTGGCGGGTCTGGAAACCGGGCGTGTCCACGAAGATGAACTGGGACGCACCCTCGGTCAGAATGCCCGTGGATGCGGTGGCGCGTGGTCTGGGCCTTGCGCGAGGTGATGCTGACCTTCTGACCCACCAGCGCGTTGAGCAGCGTGGACTTGCCGACGTTGGGCTTGCCCACGATGGCCACATAGCCGCAGCGCTTGTCGGCCTCGGCCACCTCGGGCCGCGGCGGCTCGCTCGCGCTGGCGGCCTCGGCCCCGCCAGGTTTGCCGAGCGCGCGCGCCAGCATCGCCTCAAGATGGGCGTCGGCGGGAGGCGGGGCGGGCGTCTTCTGGCTCATGGGGTGGCTTTGTCGGCGGATGGCGCGCTCAGGTGTTGCAGCATGGCGGCGGCGGCGGCTTGCTCGCCCGCGCGCCTCGAGGCGCCGATGCCGCGCTCGCTGTGGCCGGTTTCCTGCACGGTGCATTCCACGTCAAAGGTCTGCTTGTGCGCCTCGCCCAGCGTGGCCACCACGCGGTAGACAGGCAGCTTCATTTTGCGGCCCTGCAGCCACTCCTGCAATTCGGTTTTCGGGTCTTTGCCCAGGGCCGTCATGCTGGCGCTGAGTTCGACGCCGCTGTAGAGGCGCCGCACCAGCTGCGAGGCGGTCTCGAAGCCGGCGTCGAGGTAGACGGCACCGATCACCGCCTCGAGCGCGTCGGCCAGGATGGAAGGACGTTTATGCCCCCCGGAACGCTTTTCGCCGTCGCCAAGCCGCAGGCCGGACGACAGGCCCAGCGCCTGGGCGAGTTCGAACAAGGTGTCCTGCTTGACCAGGTTGGCGCGCACGCGCGAGAGATCGCCCTCGGGCAAGGCGTTCAGCTTCTCGAACAAGAGGCCGGAGACGGCCAGGTTGAGCACGGAGTCGCCGAGGAATTCAAGACGCTCGTTGTGATCCGCGCCGAAGCTGCGGTGGGTCAGCGCCCGCTCCAGCAGGCGGGGATTGGCAAAGCGGTGCTGCAGGCGGCCCTGCAGCGCGGTGAGGTCGGGGTTCAAGCCATCAAGCGGGCCATGCTCATTGCGAGCTGCCCTTGTACTTCATCACCAGCCAGCCCGGGCCGGCCAGATGGATCTCGCGGCTGTAGTCGAAGGACACGACGACGCGATCGCCCTGCTTGCCGACCGTGAGGTCCTTGCCACTGATCGTGCGGATGTCGTCGATGGTGGCGGCCTTGTCGAAGATGCTGCGCACCTCGGCCACCGTGCCCCCTGCCGCAGCCTTTTGCACCGCCTTCTGCACGGCCATGTACTCGAGGTAAGTGGGAAACACCTGCGCCGCCACGATGCCCGCCAGCGCCAGCAGGGTACCGACAATGATCAGGCCGACGAAGGTCAGGCCCCGTTGTTGCCGCTTCAGCTTCATGCGTGTTCCTCCAGAGCGCCCGTCGTCACTCGAACGAGCCGATGCGACCGAAATCGCCGAAATTCATCCAGACGAAAAAGGCCTTGCCGACGATATTCGCTTCGGGCACGAAACCCCAATACCGCGAGTCGAGCGAATTGTCGCGATTGTCGCCCATCATGAAGTAGTGTCCGGCCGGCACCTTGCAGACCATGCCTTCCACGCTGTAGCGGCAGGCGTCGGCGAACGGGAATTGCGTGACGCCTTCGACAAACGCCGGGCGCGTGTCCTCGTTGAGGATGTTGTAGTGCTTGCCGCCCAGGCTCTCTTGCCATTGCTTGGCGTAGCGCATCGAGTCCTTGTCGAAGAAATCGGGCTGCGCCACCCGCGGCACAGGCTGGCCGTTGACCGTGAGCTGCTTGTTCAGATAGGCCACCTCGTCGCCCGGCAGGCCGACCACGCGCTTGATGTAATCCAGGCTGGGTTTGGGCGGGTAGCGGAAGACGATCACGTCGCCGCGCTGCGGCGCATGGTTGTCCCAGACCTTGGTGTTGAACACGGGCAATCGAATACCGTAGTGGTACTTGTTCACCAGGATCAGGTCGCCCACGCGCAGGGTCGGGATCATGGAACCGGAGGGGATCTTGAACGGCTCGAACAGAAAGGAGCGCAGCACGAAGACGGCCAGGATCACGGGGAACAGGCCCGCCGTCCAGTCCAGCCACCAGGGTTGGGCCAGCGCCCGCTGCCGGGCCGGTTCGATGTCGCCTTCGATCTGGCTGAAGCCCTGCTTGGCGAGGGCTTCCTTGCGCTGCTGGTGCTCCCGCACCAGGTGGTCGGCCACGCGGCGGCGCTGCGGCAGGAACACCAGCTTGTCGATGACCCAGTAGATGCCGGTGACCAGCGTCGCCAGCATCAGCAGAAGGGAGAAATTGCCCTCGACCGTGCCCGAATACCAGGCCACGGCATAGAGCCCGAACGCCGCGAGGATCACCCCCGTGACCGCACCCATCGCGGACTTCATCAGTCTTGCACCTGCAGGATTGCCAGGAAAGCCTCCTGGGGCACTTCGACGGAGCCGATCTGCTTCATGCGCTTCTTGCCCGCTTTCTGTTTTTCGAGCAGTTTGCGTTTGCGGGTGATGTCACCACCGTAGCATTTGGCCAGCACGTTCTTGCGCAGCGCCTTGATGGTTTCGCGAGCGATCACCTTGCCACCGATGGCCGCCTGGATGGCCACGTCGAACATCTGGCGGCTGATGATCTCGCGCATCTTGGCCGCCACCGCACGGCCGCGGTACTGCGACTGGCTGCGGTGCACGATGATGGACAGGGCGTCGACCTTCTCGCCGTTGAGCAGGATGTCGACCTTGACCACGTCGGAGGCGCGGTACTCCTTGAACTCGTAGTCCATGCTCGCGTAACCGCGGCTGACGGATTTGAGCTTGTCGAAGAAGTCCAGCACGATCTCGCCAAGCGGCAGCTCGTAGGTCAGCATGACCTGCTTGCCGTGGTAGGCCATGTTGATCTGCACCCCGCGCTTCTGGTTGGCCAGGGTCATCACCGGGCCCACGTACTCCTGCGGCATATACAGGTGAACCGTGACGATGGGCTCACGGATCTCCTCGATGCGGCCGGCGTCGGGCATCTTGGACGGGTTCTCCACCATGAGCACCTCGCCGTCGCCCTTGACCACCTGGTACACCACGCTGGGCGCGGTGGTGATGAGGTCGAGGTCGAACTCGCGCTCCAGGCGCTCCTGCACGATCTCCATGTGCAGCAGGCCCAGGAAGCCGCAGCGGAAGCCGAAGCCCAGCGCCGGCGAGGTCTCCGGCTCGTAGTGCAGCGAGGCGTCGTTGAGCTTGAGCTTGTCGAGCGCGTCGCGCAGGGCGTCGTACTGGTTGGCCTCGGTGGGGTACAGGCCGGCAAACACCTGCGGCTGCACCTCCTTGAACCCCGGCAGCGGCTGCTCTGCAGGGCCGGCGTTGTTGGGCAGCTTCTTTTCCAGCGTGACGGTGTCGCCCACCTTGGCGGCCGCCAGCTCCTTGATGCCCGCAATGATGTAGCCCACCTCCCCCGCCTCCAGCGATTCGCGGGGCTGGGTGGCTGGCGTGAACACGCCCAGGTTGTCGGCGTTGTAGGCCGCGTTGGTGGCCATGAGCTTGAAGCGCTCGCCCTTCAGCAGCCGGCCGTCCACCACGCGCACCAGCATCACCACGCCGACATAGGCGTCGTACCAGCTGTCGATGATCATGGCGCGAAGCGGTGCGTCGGGGTTGCCGCGCGGCGGTGGCACCTTGGCGATCACCGCCTCGAGGATCTCCTCAACGCCCATGCCGGTCTTGGCCGAGCAGGGAATGGCGTCGCTGGCGTCGATGCCGATCACGTCCTCGATCTCGCTCTTGGCGTTCTCGGGATCGGCGTTGGGCAGGTCCATCTTGTTGAGGACCGGCAGCACCTCCACGCCCAGGTCGAGCGCGGTGTAGCAATTGGCCACCGTCTGGGCCTCCACGCCCTGGCTCGCGTCCACCACGAGCAAGGCACCTTCACAGGCCGACAAGGAGCGGGAGACTTCATATGAGAAGTCGACGTGGCCCGGCGTGTCGATCAGNNGTCGATTTGCCATGATCGATGTGCGCGATGATCGAGAAATTGCGTATGTGGTTCATCAGAGGACCAAGCCAGGGACCATGTTCTGCGTGCGCCGGGCCAAGGCGCGCGACCATAAAAAAGGGCGCGTCAGCTGCTGACGCGCCCGTAACCAACAATCAATGGCAACTGCGATAGTTGGGGTTTCATTGTAGGCAAAAAGCCCCCCGCAGACAGCCGCCACCGAGCTTCCAAGCCCTGTCGCCGGGCCGCAACAGGGCAGTTGTTTACAGCTTATTCACAGGCTCTGGGTACAAGCTGTGCAAGGGCTGTGGATCAGACTGGGACAAGGCCTCGGGGGCTCCCGCATCGTGAATTTGCAGGCCAGGGAGCCATCCCAATCTGTGGACAAGGTGTGCGATTTTATCGAATCCAGTCATCAGTCCGTGGATTCACGTTGGTGCATACTAACTTTTTGGCCAACCGACCGGTCAGCCGCTCTTGGCAGCCCGTGGCGCCCCCGAAACACCTGGCGACAAACGGCGCAGATGCCCAGCGGGGGCCGGGGTTATTGGCCCCGATCACCCAAAAGCCGCTGCTCCACGAGCATTCACCGGGCCTGCGGGCGCACCACCGCGTATTGCGCCCACTCGCCCCGGCGCAGCAGAAGGTTCACGGGCTTGTTTTTCTCCAGCCGCGCGAGCGCCGCTTCCACGTCTTTCACCGACGACACCTCGGTATTGGCCACCGCCACGATGACGTCGCCCTCGCGCAGGCCGGCGCGCGTGGCGGGCCCGGTGACGCCCATGACGCGCACGCCGCCACGGACCTTGAGTGCCTTGGCCTCGTCGGCGCTGAGTTCGGCCAGCGTCAGCCCCAGCGACTGGACCGCGTTGCTGCTGGGCACGGGCGTGGGTTCGGGTGCCGCCGCGCGGGCTTCGGGACGCTCGGGCTCGAGCTCGGCCACCACCACGTTGAGGTCGCGCTGGCTGCCTCGGCGCAGCACCGTCATGGCGCTGCGCGTGCCGGGTTTGGTGTTGCCCACCAGGCGCGGCAGATCGACCGACTTGTCGATTTCCTTGCCGTCGAATTTGAGAATGATGTCCCCCGGCTCCACGCCGGCCTTGGCCGCCGGCGAATCGGGTTCGACACCGCGCACCAGCGCGCCTTTCGGTTGCGCCATGCCCAGCGACTCGGCCACCTCTTTGCTGACCTGGTCGATGCGCACGCCGATGCGGCCGCGCGTGACGCGACCGCTGGCGCGCAGCTCGTTGGACACGCGCACGGCCTCGTCGATGGGAATCGCGAAGGAGATGCCCTGGAAGCCTCCGGAGCGCGAGTAGATCTGGCTGTTGATGCCCACCACTTCGCCGCGCATGTTGATCAGCGGCCCGCCCGAATTGCCTGGATTGATGGCCACGTCGGTCTGAATGAAAGGCAGGTAGTCGCCCGTGTCGCGCTGCTTGGCGCTCACGATGCCGGCGGTGACGGTGTTCTCCAGGCCGAAGGGCGAGCCGATGGCCATCACCCATTCGCCCACGCGCAGGCGGTTGATGTCGCCCACTTTGACGGGCACAAGACCGGTGGCTTCGATCTTGACCACCGCCACGTCGGTGCGCGTGTCTGCGCCCACGATACGGGCCTTGAACTCGCGCTTGTCCGTGAGCGTCACGATCACCTCGTCGGCGCCGTCCACCACGTGGGCATTCGTCATGACGAAACCATCGGCGCTCAGCACGAAACCCGAGCCCACGCCGCGCGGGCGTGCCTCGTCGGACGGCGGGCCCTGACGCGGGCCGCGCGGCACGACGCCCGGCGGAATGGGGATGCCGAAACGGCGAAAGAACTCCAGCATCTCCTCGTCAGGGCCGCCCTCAGCGCCACCACGCGCCGACGCGCGCTCAAGCGTGCGGATATTGACCACCGACGGGCCGACGAGGTCGACGAGGTCGGTGAAGTCTGGCAAGCCACGCGCATTGGTGGCCGGCGCGGCCTGTGCGAAGGCGGGGGTGGTCACCAGCGCGGCGCCCGATGCGGCGACGCCGAACGCGGCGGCCAGCGCCAGGACTTGCAGAGAGGGGCGGAATCGGACGGCGGACATCGGCAACTTCCTTTGGTCAGGCTTCATCGGATCCGTTCAAGGGCATCGGCAAAACGCCGCAGCGTCGAGGCAGGCACCTCGCCCAGCGCCGTCACCCAATGGTCGCCCACGCGGCGGCTCACGGAATGCGTGGCACCCATGGCCACCTGCTCTTCGCTCCCGTGGCGCTGCGCGTCGTAAGGTTCGACAAACAGCGACACCGATGCCAGGCCATCGGAAAACACCCATTGCATGGGCGCCTGCCCCGGCGGCACGGAGCCGCCCGCCACCTCGCGCGTGTGGCAGCTCATGGCGCTGAAGCCCGGAATCGGCTCTTTCAGTTGCCAACCCTCGGCCTGCGGCGTGGTTTTGCGCAGTGCGGGTTTGACGACCTCATAACCCCGCGTGTCCTTCATCAGGCGCGTGAGCTTGTCCATGCTCACCGGCGCATCGAGCTGCAACTCGGAGAAGGCCACCTGCTCCAGCACCTGGCCTTGCGCGCCCAGCGTCTGCAGTTTCACGATCAGGCCGGACTTCTTCTCCGACCAGATCCGGTAGCCGAAGCGCCATTCGTCGCGCGGCACGATCTCCACCATGTCGGCCATGTGCCCCGCCACGCGCTGGGCGCCCACCTCGCGGGCCCCGTAGAACTGGGCGATGGCGCTCGTGGGCGTGCGCAGCATGTCGGGGAACACGCCGAGCGACTCGCGCTTCTCGACCATGGCCGTGCGCGTTTCGGGCTCGAAGGTGATGACCTCGCTGTTGCGGCGGATGGTGGTGCGCGGCACGCCGGTAAGCGTCTCCACGCGCTCCATTTGCTGCGAGCCGTCGCACACGTGCCAGATCTTGGAGGCGGACATGGCGCTGCCGGAACTGACGACCAGCGTGCCGATGTAGGAGCGCTGGCGGGACGCCTCGTGCATGCGCGCAAGCCATTCGGTCACGCTGCGCGCCGGAGCCACCCCAGGCGACACCGCCCCCTGGGCCAGCGCCGACGCGCTCCAGCCGCCGGCACAGGCCCAGACAATGAGAGCGGCACCCAGTCGGCGCAATCGCGGCGCGCGGATGTGGCGAGCCTCGAAATGCGCGATGGTGGGGTGGGCGGTCGTCATGGGCGCGGCCATCAGCGGGCGTCTGAATCGTAGGTGGCGTTGCGGATGAAGCCGGTCGAGGACTGGAACGCCGACATGCCGCCGTGCTGGCGATGCTGGGACAGCAGGCGCTCGAGCGCCGGGTCGCGGATCAGCTTGCCTTGCGAGGTGGACACCACCACCGGCCGGGTGGGCACGGCGCTCACGGGGGCGGCGGGCTGCGCCTCCGCAAGGGTGGCGGCCGGCGCGACCGCGCGCTCCTGGGCAACCACCGGCCCCTGGCTACCGCTGGGCGCACCCGCCAGCACGGTCCAGCCGACAGCGGCCACGGCCACCACGCTGGCCAGGCCCGACACCATCTTCCAGCGGAACAAGGCGTCGTTCGCGGCGGGCCCGCGCACGGCGCGAACCGGCACCGCCAAGGCGTCGGTGGCAGGCTGGTGCTCAGCGTCGAGCCGCTGGTTCAACTCGGCCAGGAAATCCCGGGGGGCGCGGGCCGGCAGCGCCGAACCCTCGCCACGCAGCACCTCGCCGATGAGCTGGTAGCCATGCCACTGAGCCAGGGGTTCGTCGCTCTCGCGACAGCGCGCGAACAGGGCGTCGAGTTCGTGCGTGTCCAGGCGCCCATCACACAGGGCCGACACCTGGTCGGCGCCCTGGAGGGCCGGATCGGGGGAAGTGAACTGGTTCATCGGGGCAACCTCTGCGTGACTGACCACTCACCAGCGCTTGCCCGACTGGCGGTCGAGCAAGGGCTTGATGCGGGTGGAAATGGCTTCGCGCGCCCGGAAGATGCGGGAACGCACGGTGCCAATGGGGCATTCCAGTGCTTGGGCGATCTCTTCGTAACTCAGGCCTTCGATCTCGCGCAGGGTAATGGCCATGCGCAATTCCTCGGGCAAGGCCTCCATCGCGGCATTGACCGCGTTGGCGATTTCCTTGCTCGCCAGCACCGCCTCGGGCGTCTCGGTGTCGGCTATGTTGGCGTTTAGTTCGCGCTCCGGGGCGGAAGTTTCATCGTCTTCGGCTCCCTTGAGCTGCGACTGGAAGACCAGCGGGTCGCGCTTCAACTCCATCAGCTGCTTCTTGGCGGTATTTACCGCGATCCGGTACAGCCAGGTGTAGAACTGGGCGTCGCCGCGGAACTGGGCGAGGGCCCGGTAGGCCCGGATGAAGGTTTCCTGGGCGATGTCCTGGACCAGGTCGGAATCGCGCACCATGCGGCCGATGAGGCGCTCGACGCGGCGCTGGTACTTGACGACCAGCAGGTCATAGGCGCGGCGTTCGCCGGCCAGGGTGCGTTGCACCAGCATGACGTCGCTGTCGGGCGGCGGCGGAGCGGTGTGGTCTTCCGTTGTCATGCGCGCGGGACTATACCCCATGCCCCTGTCGCGTTCGGGGCGGCTGGAAGCGGACTCAGCCGGGCCGATCGGATGTCACCGCGCGGCGCAACGCGAGCCAATCGACGGGTGCGTCCACGCGCTCCACCCAGACCCAGGCGGGTACGCCGGACGATCCTTTCAGGCGCAGCAGCATGCGGTTCTGCAGATCCACCGCAGCCTCCACCGCCTGAAGCGCCAGGCCTTCGTCCGTGCCGTCCAGTGCCCAGCGCCAGGTACCGCCCCGCCCCGTCGACCCGCTGAACCGCAGCAGGCCCGTGGGCTGCTGGCGTTCGCTGCGCGCCGCCCAGGCCATCCACGCCAGTCCAGCCCCGGCCAGCGGGAGCCAGGCTTCGGGTGGCACCGTCGAGGCCATCCAGGCGCCGGTCAACACCACAGCCAGCGCCAAGGCCGTCAGCACCGTGGCCCAGAAACGGGAGCGCCCCACCGGATAGGAAACCGATGGGGCGTCGCGCAAACCACTCAAGTGATCAGACCCGCTTGAACACCAGGGTGCCGTTGGTGCCGCCGAAGCCGAAGTTGTTCTTCACGGCAACGTTCACTTCCCGGTCACGCGCGGTGTTGGCGCAGTAGTCGAGGTCGCACTCGGGATCCTGGTTGACGAGGTTGATCGTCGGCGGGATCTGCTGGTGCTGGATGGCCAGCACGGTGAAGCCAGCTTCCAGGCCCCCGGCGCCGCCCAGCAGGTGGCCGGTCATGGACTTGGTGGAGCTGACCGCCATGCGCTTGGCGTGGTCACCCAGCGCTGCCTTGATGGCGTTCGACTCGTTGATGTCGCCCAGGGGCGTGGACGTGCCGTGCGCGTTGAGGTAGTCCACCTCGTCGGTGTTGACGCCAGCGTTGCGCAGGGCGTTGAGCATCGCGCGGCGGGGGCCATCCATGTTGGGCGCGGTCATGTGGCCGGCGTCGGCGCTCATGCCGTAGCCGGCCACCTCGGCGTAGATCTTCGCGCCGCGCGCCTTGGCGTGCTCGTACTCCTCGAGCACCACGACGCCCGCGCCCTCGCCCAGCACGAAGCCATCGCGGTCCTTGTCCCAGGGACGGGACGCCGCCGCGGGATCGTCGTTGCGGGTCGACAGGGCGCGCATCGCGGCGAAGCCACCGACGCCCAGCGGCGACACCGTGGCCTCGGAGCCACCCGCCACCATCACGTCGGCGTCGCCGTACTCGATCTTGCGGGCCGCTTCGCCGATGCTGTGCAGGCCGGTGGTGCAGGCCGTCACGATGGCGATGTTCGGGCCCTTGAAGCCGAAGCGCATCGACACATGGCCCGAGATCATGTTGATGATCGAGGCCGGCACGAAGAACGGCGAGATGCGGCGCGGGCCGCGGTTGGTCAGTTCGGTGTGGGTTTCCTCGATCAGCGGCAGGCCGCCGATGCCCGAGCCGATGATGCAGCCGATGCGCGTGGCCATCTCCTCATCCAGCGCCTCACCCGTGGGCAGGCCGGAATCGACCACGGCCTGGTGCGCCGCGGCAATGCCGAAGTGGATGAAGGTGTCCATCGTGCGCGCCTCCTTGGCGCTCATGTAGGACTCCAGCTGGAAATCTTTGACCTCTCCCGCGATGCGGCACGCAAAGTTCGACGGGTCGAACCGGGTGATCGTGGAGATGCCGGAACGCCCGGCCAGGAGGTTGGCCCAGGCGTCGGCCACCGTGTTGCCCACGGGGCTGATGCAACCCAGGCCGGTCACGACAACGCGACGACGGCTCATGGGGCGATCAGGCTTTCTGGTGCTTCAGCGCGTAGTCGATGGCGTGCTGCACCGTGGTGATCTTTTCGGCTTCTTCGTCGGGGATCTCGATGCCGAACTCGTCTTCGAGGGCCATCACGAGTTCCACCGTGTCCAGCGAGTCGGCGCCCAGGTCGGCCACGAAGGCTTTTTCGCTGCTGACCTGACCTTCTTCCACGCCGAGTTGTTCGGCAATGATTTTCTTGACGCGTGCTTCGATATCGCTCATAGGTCCCTCAAAGGGTGGGTTGGAATGCAGGGCGGCATTTTAGCCGGGGGACGGGGCCGCAGCCCCGGGGGAGATCAGGCCATGAACATGCCGCCATTGACGTGCAGTTCCTGGCCGGTGATGTAGGCGGCGCGCGGGCTGGCCACGAAGGCCACGGCGTGGGCGATGTCCGAGGGCTTGCCCAGGTGTCCCAGCGGGATCTGCGACAGCAGCGCTTTCTGCTGTTCCTCGGGCAGGGAGGCGGTCATGTCGGTTTCGATGAAGCCCGGCGCGACGCAGTTCACCGTGATGTTGCGGCTGCCCAGCTCCCGCGCCAGCGCGCGGGTCATGCCGGCCAGACCGGCCTTGGCGGCCGCGTAGTTGGCCTGCCCCGCGTTGCCCGAGGCGCCCACCACGCTGGTGATGCTGATGATGCGGCCGTAGCGCTGCTTCATCATGGGGCGCATGACGGCACGGCTGAGCCGGAACACGGCCTTGAGGTTGGTGTCGAGCACGGCATCCCAATCCTCGTCCTTCAGGCGCATGGCGAGCATGTCGCGTGTGATGCCCGCGTTGTTGACGAGGACATGCAGGGCGCCGTGCGCCTTGATGACCTCGTCGATGAGCGCTTCGGCGGCCTTGGCGTCGTTGACGTCGAGCACCGCGCCGCGGCTGCCGGCGCCGGCAGCGTCGACGGCCTTGAGCGCCGCGTCGATCTTCGCCGCGCCATCGGCGCTGGTGGCGGTGCCGATCACAGTGAGGCCCTGCTGGGCGAGTTCGTGCGCGATGGCTGCACCGATGCCGCGAGACGCGCCGGTGACCAGGGCCACCTGGCCCGCGAATTTCACGTCCGTCATGTGGTTCTCCTCGTTCAGGCCAGCAGGGCCTTCACCTCGGCCAGGGTGGCCGGGTCGTACAGGGCCGCGCCCTGGATGTTGGCGTCGATGCGTTTGGTCATGCCGGCCAGTACCTTGCCGGGGCCGCACTCGACGATGGTGTTGATGTCGCGCGCGCGCATGGCCTGCACGCACTCCACCCAGCGCACCGGCCCGAAGGCCTGGCGGTAGAGCGCGTCGCGGATGCGGTCGGCGTCGGACTCGACCGACACGTCGATGTTGTTGATCAAGGGAATGCGCGGCGCGGCCAGCGCGATTCCGGCCAACTTCTCGCGCAGGCGCTCGGCCGCCGGCCTCATGAGGCTGGAGTGGAACGGCGCCGACACGGGCAAGGGCAGCGCGCGCTTGGCGCCATTCGCCTTGAGCACCTCGCAGGCCTTCTCGACGGCGGCCTTGCTGCCGGCGATCACGGTCTGCGCGGGGTCATTGAAGTTCACCGCCTCGACCACCTCGGCACTGCCGGCGCCGAACGTGGCCTGCGCCTCGGCGCACCCGGCCTTCACGCGCTCGGCGTCCATGCCCAGGATGGCGGCCATCGCGCCCGCGCCGACGGGTACGGCTTCCTGCATGGCCGCTGCGCGGAAGCGCACCAAGGGCGCGGCGTCGGCCAGCGTGAGCACATCGGCGGCGACCAGCGCGCTGTACTCGCCCAGCGAGTGGCCCGCCACCGCCGTGGGCGACTCGCCGCCCTCGGCTCGCCACACGCGCCAGGCGGCCACACCCGCCACCAGCATCACGGGCTGGGTGTTGGTGGTCAGGCCCAGGGTCTCCTTGGGGCCTTCGTGGATGAGCCGGCCGAGGTCTTCGCCCAGGGCCTCGGAAGCCTCGCGCAAGGTGTCGGCGACGACAGGGTGATCGCCCCAGGCATCGAGCATGCCCACGGACTGCGAACCCTGTCCGGGGAAAACAAAAGCGAACGGTTTCATTCTTGTGTGCTTGCTGGCCGGCGGCGCGCGGTGCCGCGGCGTTCGTTCAGTAGTCGAGCAGGACCGCACCCCAGGTGAAGCCCCCGCCCACCCCTTCGAGCATGAGGGTGTCGCCCCGCTGCACACGCCCGGAGCGCACCGCGTGATCGAGCGCGAGCGGAATGGACGCTGCCGAGGTGTTGCCGTGTTCGTCGACGGTGACGATGAGCTTCTCCAGCGGCAGGTGCAGCTTCTTCGCGGCGCCCTGCATGATGCGGATGTTGGCCTGGTGCGGGATCAGCCAGTCGATGTCGGTGTCCACCCGGCCAGCCTTGTGCAGCACGTTGCGCGCGGCACGGTCCAGCACCGTAACGGCCAGGCGAAAGACCGCCTGCCCGTCCATCTTGAGCAGCGGCTGACCCGAGATCTGGCCGCCCGACACGTGCCCCGGCACGCACAGGATGCCCACGTGCTTGCCGTCGGCGTGCAGATCGCTGGCCAGGAGGCCGGGCGTGTCGGAGGCTTCCATCACCACGGCGCCCGCGCCATCGCCGAACAGCACGCAGGTGGAACGGTCGTCCCAGTCGAGGATGCGCGAGAAGGTCTCGNNTCGCCGAACAGCACGCAGGTGGTGCGGTCGTTGAAGTCGAGCAGGCGCGAGAAGATCTCGGCGCCGATGACCAGCGCCTTGCGTGCCGTGCCACTGCGGATCATCGCGTCGGCCACGGTGATGGCATAGACGAAACCGCTGCAGACGGCCTGCACGTCGAAGGCCGGGCAGCCGGCGACGCCAAGCTTGTGCTGGATGATGGCCGCGGTGGACGGGAACACCATGTCGGGCGTGGACGTCGCGACGATGATGAGATCGATGTCCTTGGCCGTGAGGCCGGCCGCGTCCAGCGCGGCGCGGGCGGCGTCGGCGCCCATGTCACTGGCGAACACGCCGTCGTCGGCGAAATGCCGCGCGCGGATGCCGGTGCGCTCGATGATCCACTGGTCGCTGGTCTCGATGCCCTTGGGCGCCAGCATCGCCACCATGTCGTCGTTGGTCAGGCGGCGAGGCGGCAGATGGCTGCCCGTGCCTGTGATGCGGGAATAAGCGCTCATGCAGAGGGAATCAAATGGTCGGAATGCCGCCGCGTTCGCTGACGGTCGTCTCGGGCGACAGCAGCGGGCGGGCGCGGGCAATGCGTTGTCTCACGTTGTCGAGCAGGCCGCGGGAGGCGGCATCATACGCGCGGGCCAGGGCCTGCTCGAAAGCAAAGGCGTCCGCCGAGCCGTGGCTCTTGAACACCAGTCCCTGCAGGCCCAGCAGGGCCGCCCCGTTGTAGAGGCGGTGATCGGCGCGCTGTCGGATGGCATTGAGCACCGGCAGGGCCACCGCCGCCGCCAGCTTGCGCCACAGGCTGCGCGTGA
>JABAHQ010005350.1_pt2 | contig 14175 bp, 10 predicted proteins | sample 7062091 | NCBI WGS metagenome assembly JABAHQ01 (sample SAMN14534359, study PRJNA622989) | marine sediment metagenome | biome: marine biome [ENVO:00000428]; feature: marine pelagic biome [ENVO:01000023]; material: deep marine sediment [ENVO:00002113] | place: India: Gulf of Kutch | collected...
CCCACCACCTTACGCAGTCCTACTTCCTTGGAGCGCAAGGTCGAACGCGCAGTGGTAAAGTTGACAAAATTAATCCCGGCCAGCAGCAGGATGATCAGGGCGATCACCGAAAAAAAGTAGATATTATTAAGATCACCGTTTTCGGCCAATTCATTGCGAAGATGAGAATGCAGGTGGATATCTGGCAACGGCTGCAAAAAGAGGTGATTGGTGGAACTCTCCGGCCCCAAATATTTGTCGATAAATGCGGGGAATTGCTCTTCCAGCGCCTCAACATCTGCCCCGGGAGAAAGCAGCAGGTAGGTGTAAAAATTCCAGGCGCCCCAGTAGGTGTAAAAGTTATCGTAGTACACCTGATCCAGGCTTGCAAAGGTGCCCAGAAAATCGAACCGGAAATGAGATTGATCGGGCACATCCTCAATCACCCCGGTTACCTTAAAATCGTGTTCGTTTTTGACGGTGAGGACCTGATTGAGCGGGTCGCTATCTCCGAAATATTTGCGGGCCATTGATTCGGTGATCACTACCGAGTTGGGCGATTGCAGAGCTTGATCGGGATTGCCTTTTTGAAATGTAAAGGAAAATACTTCGAAAAATCCGGGATCGGCATAAAAGAAGGATGGTTCGTAAAAACGCTTTTCATCGTGACTGACCAATATCCGGGCATTGAACGAATTGAAAATCCGCACTGCTTTTTCGATTTCCGGGAAGTCATTCCGCAGCGCCTCTGCCAGGGGACCGGGCGAACCGGCATAACCGGATAATTTACCTTCGCGACTAAATTCCGCCGCAATCCGGTAAATGCGCTCTGGCTTCTGGTGATAGCGGTCATACTCAAATTCGTAATTGATGAACAGGATCACCAGAAAGCAACAAGTGATGCCAATCGCCAGCCCAAGAATGTTGATGAAAGAATAAATTTTGTGTTTACGAAAATTTCGGAAAGCTACGTTTAGATAATTTCGAAACATCTGTGCTCCTTTCTGACTTTAGCAATAAACAATGATCCACGAGCAGTTAAAAATGTTTTAATCGTTGTTTATTTTTTTCTGATTCTGGCGAGTTTAAGGTCGAAAATAATATTTCTGCGATTTCATCATTCTCTTTCTTCATTATTTTATCCTTCACTTTGAAAATTGATAATTGATCATTGAACATTGAGCACAGAATTTGTATGCCCAGCTTCATCCGTTTCGGTACGCGGATTGTCGGGATCGGTGATCCACTCCCCATCGACGACAAACTTGTAGGTATATTTTCCCGGTTCCAAATCTATCCGGCACACCCAGCGGTCGCCTTCCCGGTGTAAAAGGGTATGCAACGGATTCCAGTCATTGAAGCTCCCTGCCAACGTGACCAGGTTGGCGTCGGCATATCGTTCCAAAACAAATGTTGTGTTTCCCTGGCTTTTATAACCGGGGAGCAGTTGTTTTAATAACCGCTTCCCGTGTTCGTTTTCCGGATTCAATTCCACTGACTTTTGGTAGTATTGAGCGGCAACTTCCTGGTTTCCGCTGACCAGATGAACCTCGGCATAGCTGTCATACACATTCCCGGACCGGGGATGCATCTCCATATTCAGCCTAAAAATCTTGCGGGCCTGATCTGTTTTGCCGTTGTTCATCAAATGGTAGCCAAATTGGTTGATACGAGTTTCATCAAGGAGCAACGTCTCGTTATTATTTTTTGAAGCGGCGTGGAACTCTTCGATGGCCGTCTTCACACCCCTATTGAGGGCGGTATGGATAAAGACAGCGGTAGGGGAATTATAGGCATCATAGTTCAGCCAATCCAGGGCGGGGCAATCGCCACCCAGGCTGTTTTGCACCAGCGCTTTGGCGATGCTCAATCCGTTGGCGCTGTTGGTAAAATAAACCATACCGACTTTCTCACCGGGATAACCAATCATCAAACATTTGAAAGAGCCGTTGTCACCCCAGTGCCAAAAGGCGGTCCCGTCCTCTGTCATTTGTAGGCCAACTCCCAATCCCCAGGCAACTGATTGCAAAACCTGCAGCGTATCAGCGTCTTTATCCGAGACATGCCCTTGCGGGGTTAACATTTGCGAAACCGTTTTCTCTGAGACATCTTTCCGGTTAATCAGCGCCGCCATAAACTTGGCATAGTCCTCAACAGTGGTGTAGAGACTGTAGGCAGCGTTTCCTTCCTTCATGCGACGTTTCTCATTCACTTTGCCGAAGGATTGGTGACCGCTTGCCAATGGCTCATCAAAGCTTTCTTCCCATAGATAACTGCTGGCATGCATCTTCAGTGGTTCAAATACCAGTCTGGTCGCAAACTCGTTCAGGGATTGTCCGGTGATATGCTCTACCACTCTTTGCAAATAGACAAATCCCTCCCCGGAGTAGTTAAACTGCGAGCCGGGTGTAAACTCAATGCTTAATTCGCCGTCACCTCGCCAGTTGGGGAATCCGGTACTGTGGCTGAGTACCATCCGGGCGGTGATGGTTTCAAATCGCTGATCATCAACCGGCTTTTGCAGGAAAGATTCCCGGACGTATGCTTCGGAAACATAGTTAATTAACGGCCTATCCAATTCCAGTTGGCCCTGTTCAACAAGTTTCATCACTGCATAAGCGAAGATCGGCTTGCTCAAAGAGGCGGCCTGAAAGCGGGTTTGTTCGGTCACCGGTTGCCCGGCGTCCGTACTCTTGATCCCAAATCCCTGCTGCCACAAGATTTGCCCCTCCTCAATCAGCGCGATGGCCAGTCCGGGCACAGCGGCGCTGTCCATCAGTTCGGGAATACGCTGTTGTAAGTAATCAATAAGCCGTTCCTGATTGACAATCTTTTTGAGCAGACCGTTATTCCCATCGTGAACAACCGAAGCATTTTGAGCAAGCAACTGCCCGCCTGTCACCAACGAGCAAAGGAACCAAAGGCTAAAAAAGTTCTTCAATAAATTTAAAAGGGGTGACTTAATAACTTCCTCCAAAGTTATGGTTATAACATGAAGACAGGAGACCGGAGTACGGAGGCCGGAAACTCTCCCAATCGGATTCGGTGTTGATCACGCCGGTCTCCCGCCTCCTGTCTCCGTTTTCCGTTTTATTTATACCGTAAGCTTTCCATCCCGACGAATCGGGATCTCGCTCTGAGTTACTATTCGTATCTCAGAGCTTCGACCGGATTGGCCAAAGCTGCACGCACCGCCTGGTAGCCTACCGTCAGCAGGGCGATCAGCAATGCCATCCCACCGGCCAGGGCAAATACCCACCACTCGATTTCAATGCGATAGGCAAAGTTCTGCAGCCAGTGACTCATCAGGTACCAGGCGAGAGGCCAGGCCAGCAAGTTAGCCAGCAGCACCAGTTTGATGAATTCTGTTGACAACAATCCCACGATCCCGGTGACTGAGGCCCCCAGCACCTTGCGGATGCCAATCTCTTTTCTGCGCTGCAGGGCAATGATGGTGATCAGGCCGAACAGTCCCAGGCAGGTGATAAAAACGGCAAACGCGGTGAAAATGAGGACCAGCTTCGCCAGTCTCTGTTCGGAGCGATAAATCCTGTCAAGGTGCTGATCCAGGATGGTGAAGTCAAACATATGGTGAGGGAGAATACGCTCCCAGATTTGTTTCGCCGAGTTGATGGCATCCCTGAGTTTTCCCACATCAGTTCTAATCGCCAAATACCTGGTCCTTTGCAGGTCTGCCAGGGTGATCACCAGCGGTTCGGTGACAGCCCGCAGCGATTCATAATGGAAATTGCCGATAATGCCGATGATGCTGCCCCGATTTTTGCCCAGAACCTCAATCTCTTTGCCAATCAAATCTGCTTCTCCGAACAAGTCGGCGACCGGTTGATTGACCAGAAACGCGTTCCGGTCGGTCCCTAACTCCTGCCGAAAAGCCCGGCCAGCCTGTATGTCCAAATTGAAGGTTTCGATAAAGTCTTCATCCACAAAAAGCGTCTTTATCATGGTGGTATCCGACCCTCTTGGTGGCGTTACCCTCCACTCGCCGAAAGTATTCCCCAGGATTCGAGAAGTTCGACAGACATTTTTTATTGCGGACTGCTGTAGCAGCTCCGTTTTCAAAACATCTGCATTGGATTTTGCCTCCGGTGAACGCAATCTGACGAAGAAAATATTTTCCCGTTCGAATCCCAGATCCTTGTTGCGCAAATAGTTCAGTTGTTGATAAACCAGCAGTGAACAGACGAGCAGCACCACCGAACTGACGAATTGGAACGTCAACAGGCCCTTGCGCAAGCTGAAACCGCCAGATTGATGTTCATTCATATTCTTCAATGCCTGCGCCGGTTTAATTTGGGAGATGATCAGCGCCGGATACAGGCCGGAGAACAATCCGACCGCCAGGACTACCCCCAGCAACCCAACCACAAACCACAGATCATTGAAAAGAGAAAAACCGGCTGCTTTACCCATGATGGCTGTGAACAGCGGCATCAGGATTTCGATCAGTGCCAGAGCCAGTAAAAAGGCAATCAGGCTCAGCAGCACGGATTCCCCCAGAAACTGCCGGATAAGCCTCCCGCGGTTACTGCCACACACTTTGCGCACCCCGATCTCTCGGGCGCGTTTCATCGACCGGGCGGTGGTAAGATTGATGAAGTTGATGCAGGCGATACTCAAAACCACAATGGCAACCGCCAGCATGAGATAAAGATAGTAGATATTGCCGGAAATGCCGGTATCATACTGAGTGTCGGAGTGAAGGTAAATCGAGCTTAACGGTTCCAGGAAGGGATGCCGGATTTGCCGCCCTGCTTCTCCATAATGCTTTGCCATAAAGGCGGGAAACTTGGCTTCCAGGGCTGCCGGCGCCACCTTCTCCTTCAACAGAATATAAGTATAGTAGTTATTGGATTGTTTGCTCTGCAGTGCCCCGGGCCCCCACAATTCTGTCAACGTCTCAATCGAAACCATCACGCTGAATCTGAGATGCGAATTGGTTGGATAGTCCTGAAATACTCCGGTAACCTCCAGGTCAAGCTGATTGTCGAGACGGATCGTTTTACCAATGGGATTATCGGCGCCAAATAGTTTCTCCGCAACCGATTTAGCAAGCGCGACTGTGTGTTTGCGTTCCAGCCCGGCGGAATGACTGTTGAGCATGTTAATGGACATCAGCGGAATGATTTCCGAATCGACGAACTGAATGTTGGCCGTAAATTTGTCATTATCGTGGGCAATCTGGCGTTGTGGCATAAACGTAATCCGGCCGGCTTGTTCCACTTCGGGAAATTGGCGCTTCATTTCCGGCCCCATGATCGGCGTCGCCAGAGCGACTCTCTGCCATTGTCCCCGGAAAAACAGCTCCTGCGAGACGCGGTAGATGCGATCAGCGTTTTCCTGAAAGCGGTCATGGCTCCATTCATGCTTGACAAAAAGCAGGATTGAGATCAAACAAACCAGGCTTATCGCCAGCCCGAATATGTTGATAAAAGAATAACCCTTGTTACGACTGAGATTGCGCAGCGCGACTTTCAGGTAATTTTTCAGCATACATGCTCCTTATTCTTTATCAAATTAAAATCGCATCCAGGCGGACGACGGAAACCGGAGGCAGAAGACTGGAGTACGGAGGCGAGAGACTAACATTGCAAGATTTCCTATCTGCATCCTCCGCGTTCCGTTCATTCATATTGCAAATCGTCCATCCCGACGAATCGGGATCTCTGCCCTGAGTTACTATTCGTATCTCAGGGCTTCGACCGGATTGGCCAAAGCCGCCCGAATTGCCTGGTAGCTCACGGTGAGCAACGCGATCACCAATGCCAGCCCGCCGGCAAGTAAAAATATCCACCACCCGATTTCAACCTGATAGGCAAAATTTTGCAGCCACCGACTCATCGCATAGTAAGCTACCGGCCAGGCAATAAGATTGGCAACGATCACCAGTTTGACCAGGTCTTTCGACAGCAATGTGACCACATGGGCTACCGAAGCGCCCAGGACTTTCCTCAGCCCGATCTCTTTGGTGCGCTGCCGGGTTACGAATGCCACCAATCCGTAAAGCCCCAGAGCAGAAACAAAAATGGTGAGAATTGAAAAGGCGGTGATCAGTCGCGCAAATTGCCGGTCTGCAGCATAGAGTCGATTCAAATTCTCATCCAGAAAAGTAAAATGAAAGGGCAGTTCCGGTACGATCTCCTGCCAGGAGCTTTCCAGAGAAGTCAGAATTTGCCGGGAATTGCCGGGTTTAATCCGCACGTAAATATTTTCCACCAGAGACGCATAAAAAACCGCCAGCGGCTCCACCCGGTAATGCAGAGATGTAAAATGAAAATTATCCACTACCCCAATCACGTAACCGTCAACCAGATCGGAGACTCGCAGCGGTTTTCCAATCGGATTATCCCAACCGAGCAAGTCAACTGCCGCCTGATTGAGAATAACTGCCTCGGCGGTATCGGTGGGAAATTTCGGTGAAAGGCTGCGGCCTTCTTCCACATTGATGCGCAAGGTCTCGAAAAAATCAAAATGAACCCCGTAAATATTGACCGGCAATCCTTCACCATCTCCGGCGCCTTCCGGGAAAATGGGGACATTACCGTTGTTCCCGTCCAATAATCCCCCGCTGGCGCTCACCGATACCACGTGGGGATTCTGCAATAGCCGGGTTTTAAGTGACTCGTAATTGGATTCCGCCTCTTCCCGCGGGATACTGAGGATGACCACCTCTTCCTGATCGAAGCCGAGATCTTTTTCACTGATATAGTTTAGCTGCCGGGAAATAATAACCGTTCCGGCAATCAGGGCAATGGTAATCGTAAATTGGGCGATGACCAGGACTTTACGTAGCATTAATCCTGCCGAACCGGTTTTAAAATTGCCCTTAAGAACCGTTGCCGGCTGAAAGCGGGAAATAACAAAAGCGGGATAACTGCCGGAGAGCAAACCGACGATGACTGACAATCCCAGGAAGACCGGGAGAACGATCGCATAATCCGCCGCCGTAACCGAATACCTGAGATTAAAAATCTCATTTAGAATTCCCATGGAAATTTCCACCAGGGCAATTGCCAGTGCCAATCCGAAAACGGAGGTCAGGAGAGAGTCTCCCAGGTACTGGCGGATGAGCTGTCCTTTAAAAGCGCCCAGAACTTTGCGAACGCCCACTTCTCTGCCGCGGGTAATCGAACGGGCAATGGCCAGATTCATAAAATTAAAACAGCCCATCAACAGAATAAGCACCCCGATCCCAATCAGCCCGTAAATGTAGGCCATATTTCCCGAGGGCAAATCCGGGCTTAGCACGTCTCCGAAATAAATATCCTTCAGCGGCTGAAGACGCCATTTGAATTGCTCCGCCCGTTCCGGCGACCAGTGGGTTTTGATAAACTCGGGGAATTTTGCTTCCAGATGGTTCGGGTCGGCCTGTTCATCCAGTAGCAGGTAGTTATGGAAAGAAATCCACCCCCAGCTATCTAATGAGACCGGGTATCCCCGCGGCACCCTGAAAGTGACGAAAGAAATTGCAAAATCAAAGCGCAGGTGAGAATTCTTTGGAATCGGCGCCAGCACCCCGGTTACTTCTAATTCAAGGTTATTGTCCAACTGCAAAGCTTTTCCCAGCGGATTTTCCCCGGGAAAGTATTTTTGTGCCATCTCCTCGCTGATAACCACTGCATTGGGTTGCGCCAGGGCGGTTTCAGGATTACCGGTCCGCAGCGGAAAAGTGAATACGTCGAACAGTGTTGAGTCGATGTAGACAATATTTTCTTCATAAAAATGCCTGTCCTGATGCGAAATGATGTGTCGGTCGGTGTAGCGAACCCGGACGGCTTTTAAAATTTCCGGGAAGTTTTTGGCCAGAGCCGGACCCACCGGCGGTCCTACCGTTGCCAGATGCCGTCCCCCCGGACCGCGGACAGGCGTTTCATCATGCGTCACCCGGTAAATGCGGTGCGCATTCTGGTAAAAATGATCGTAGGTCAGTTCGTTGCGCACAAAAAGGAAAATAAAAATGCAGCTTGCAAATCCCACTGCTAACCCAAAGATATTGATAAAAGAATTGACTTTATTATGGCGAAGATTTCGTAAGGCGATCTTGAAATAACTTTTTAGCACAAATCCTCCATGGTAGATACGTTAGTGATTCAACAGGTTTACAAATGAATCAGTGTAACGATTCATCCGAATGAGGAGACCGGAAGCCGGAGGCCGCAGACGGGAAATTTTTTAGTTTTCGGTCTCCCGCCTCCGGTCTCCTTTTCATCCATATCGTAGCAACTAAGCCGGCTTCGCCAACCTTATCGTTATTGTAGCTGGAAGACATCCATAATATGGATTTCATAATTCCCGTTTCGAAAGGCTGACCAGGCGATTTTACTGCCATCCGGTGACCAGGCCGGGTGGCTATCACCGTCCCGGTTTACGGTTAAACGTTGTTTATTGCTGCCATCGGAATTCATGACGTAGATTTCCGGTCGACCGCCATCAACATTTGAGGCATAGGCAATTTTTTCTCCATCCGGCGACCAGGCCGGGCAAAACTCATGCGCCGAATGGGTGGTCAGCCGTCGAATATTAGTTCCATTTCTATCCATAATGTAGATGTCGTCACCCTCCCCATTCGTGTCCCGCCGGGAGAAGAAGGCGATTTGTGAGCCGTCCGGTGACCATTGTCCCCAGAGGTCGCGGGTCGGCTCATTGGTTAGCCGACGCAAATCGGCACCCTCCGCGTTCGTCACATAGATTTCCCAGTTGCCGGTTCGCTTTGAACTAAACAGGATATGTTTTCCATCGGGAGAAAACCGAGCCATGGCATCGAGAGAATCGTGTTCGGTTAAACGGATTTGCTGACTCCCGTCGGCATTCATGCGATAAATTTCCAGGTTGCCGTCGCGATCCGATTCGAAAAGCAAGGATTTTCTATCGGGATGCCAGGACGGTACCATGTCCGAGGCCTCATTGTTGGTTAAACGGGTGGCGTGACTTCCGTCGGCGTTCATCACGTAAATCTCCCAATTCCCATCGCGGTCAGAGACAAAAGCAATGCGGGAGCCGTCCGGTGACCAGGNNCGGGTGATTGGTAAGATTCACCCCTGCCGATTGCGCCATGAGGAATGACAGGAGCAGCAATTGAGGTAAAAAAACAACCAATGAAAGAAACCGCATTATCCTCTCCGTATTTGATTCAATCTAAAAAGCTTTAAACCGCAGCGGAATGTTTTCAATAACAATGCCAGCTTGGTGAAGTGTTGTTTTTTATGGGGTTAACGAAAGTGAAAGTTTGTCAGAAATGGAATGAATGTTCGTTAGCAGAACAGCAAGTGTGCGATGGTGGACAGAAAGATAGGCCATCTTAAAAGTTTTGCAAATGGGTTAATAGCTTTTAAATTTTGTCATTCTTCTTGATAAGATACAACCATTAATTGATTTTACGAAAAAAATCAGTTAGCTTTAAAATAAAAAAAGAGGGTCTGATGGCTACTAATATTTCCAAATATCGTGAGCAGGTATTAGAAGAAATAGATAAGACGCCGATGGAACACCTGCCTCATTTATTACAAATAATACGTATATTCCGAGAAAGTATAACCTTAAAATCAAGCGAAGAGAGCTTTAAACAAGGTTGGTTTGAAGCATTAAGAGGCGAAACAAAGCCGGTTTCTGAATTGTGGGAGGGAATAGATGCCGAATGAGGAGCCGTCTAATAAAATACCGGTCGAGTTCACACCGGAATTTAAGCGCAATATCAGGCATCTCTCAAAAAAATACCGCCATATAAAATCAGATGTTCAACCCGTCATAGAAGACTTAAAATCAGGGAGAACTTTAGGGGATCAGATTCAAAGTACAGGATATACAGTTTATAAAGTACGGGTCAAGAATACGGATATAAGGAAAGGGAAACGGGCAGGTTACCGGATGATTTATTATATCAAGACAAAATTAAAGATAATCCTGATAACAATATATTCAAAAACAGAGCAAGGTGATATTTCAGCAGAAAAGATTCGTCGCATAATAGCAGAATCTGAGGGCGAGTCAGGGTAATATAGAATTCTGGTAAGTATCTCCTGGTACAGCTAACAATTGAATTGCGGTAATAATTTTTATTGTAATATGATTAGAGAATTTCATCAAAAGGAACTGTATCTTTAGTAAGTCCTTTCAAAACTTTTTGTGAATGGCCAAAAACCAAAAGATCTGTTTAACCCTACGCGTATGATTCACTAAAGCTTGCCCGGATAACAGCACCTAAACCGTATCCTTAATAGCGCCTTTCGCGCACAGAGATATCCTTCCAAAAATAACAATAATAATGCTAGCTTTCTAAATAGATTGATTTTTATAGAGTTAACGAAGGTAAAAGAGTAATAAAAACAGGTTGGATGTTCGTTGGCAGGACAGCAAGTGTGCGATGGTGGACAGGGAAAGCAGCAACAGGAGAAGCTAACCCTCGAACAGGCCGCTCATTTGGCCGCAATCGGTCAATTGGATAATAGTTGCTAGTTTCAGCTTTTATCATGTTTACTCCCCTGAATTGCATTGTTAGTTATGCTATCGTCATAGACACGGCAGACTGATACTCTCCAGAAAAAATTTATTGATATAAAGCATCTTTGTTGTTTACATTAAGTCAATAATGTGAAATTGTGATGATGAATTTATAGGAGAATCTATATGCATGTTGACGAAGTAAAAGTCAAATTAAAAATGCTTCCCGACCACCTCATACCGGAAGTTCTTGACTATATTGAATTTCNNGTATAGGACAATCTCCATGCATGTTGACGAAGTAGTATCAAGTTAAAAAAACTCCCCAACCATTTAATATCGAAAGTTCTTGACTAAATTGAGCTTTTATTGAAGAAGTATGATAGTAAAGTATTAGCNNAAGTATGGAAGTAAAAAAATAGCTAAAAACGAGGATGACAACAAATTTAAATTTGATTGGGAAGGTGGATTGTCAAAATTAAGAGATCAGTATACTTCGGTGGAATTACAACATAAAGCACTGGATTGGCGATAATGTATTTGGTTGATACCAATATATTTCTGGAAATTCTTCCAAAACAGGCGAAGAGTCAAGAGTGTAAAGACTTTCTTGACAAAAACATCGATGAACTCAATATTACTGATTTTTCTCTTCACTCTATCGGCGTAATTCTATTCAAGCAAAATGAAGATGACTTGTTCTCGAAGTTTCTGAACGATACTTTGCCAAAAGTTAATCTCACTTCCTTACCGAAAAAACAATATGAAGGGGTCTTAACAAACAGGAAAAAGAAAAAGTGAGATTTTGACGATGCTTATCAATATACAGTTTGCAAGCACTATGGATTTAAGCTGGTAACATTAGATCAAGACTTTAAAAACATCAAAGATGTAGATATTCTTTTTCTATAGAAATTGGCAGTGCAAACCCTGAGTCAGCATTCGCACTAACAAATATCCTACCATTTTACTAAGGTCAATAAAATTGTTGCATATTTGGAATAATCACTCCCTTAAGAGAACTTACTCCATAGATACCTTAGTTTTCCTTAATTGCGATTTCCTGGTTGGCAGTCATCGGTAACGTACTTGTCTTTCTTTGCACTGAAATAATATCACTTTCCTTTTTCTTCCTGCTTTTACTTCAGTTTTTCCAGACTGAATTCTCCAGTTTCTGTCCCCCGTTAATTGTTTCCCATCTATTCGTATCTTAGCGACTCCATCCCGACAAATCGGAATCTCTCCCCTGAGTTATTATTCGTATCTCAGGGCTTCGACCGGATTGGTCAACGCCGCTCGAATTGCCTGCCAGCTCACCGTCAGAAGCGCAATCAGCAGTGCCAGGCCGCCAGCCAATACAAACATCCACCAGCCGATATCGATGCGATAGGAAAACTCCTGCAACCAACTCGTCATGGCAAAGTAGGCAATCGGCCAGGCGAATAAGTTGGCGAGGAGGATCAGCTTCATAAATTCGGAAGAGAGCAGGAAAAAGATGTTGGGTATTGACGCGCCCAGTACCTTACGGATACCGATTTCCTTGATACGCTGCGTGGCGGAAAAGGATGCCAATCCCAACAATCCGAGGCAGGCAATGATCGCAGCCAGGGAGGCAAACAAGTTAAATAGCTGGCTCAGCTTATCTTCGGATTCGTAAATCGAGGCCAACTCCTGATCGAGAAAGGTATACTCGAAGGGGCGCCGGGGAGCATACTCCTGCCATAAATTTTCAATAGCGGTCACCACATTGTTTGCGTCAGCCGGGTTAAAGCGAATTAGCAGGTGATTCAATCCCCGGGCATCATAGTGGATCACCAGCGGCTCGATCTTATCATACAGAGAGAGAAAATGAAAATCCCGGATGACACCGATAATTTTGCCGCTTTTGACGCCGACAAAATCGAACTGTTTGCCGAGTGCCGCTGCCGGAGATGACCAGCCGAATTTCTTCACCGCCGTCTCGTTGATGATGAAGGCTTCCGAAGTATCAGTGGCGATGTCCGGCGAAAAATCCCGACCGGCAACGATTGCCGCCCCAAGCGTGGCGACCAGATCGTTATCAGCGTATAATCCCGGCATCATGGAATAATCTTCTTCAGCCACGCCTTCCGGCCGGTAGCCGTGATTGTCAATATCTTTGCCGATCACATGCGAGGTCGCGGCGACATTTATGATGTTCGCCTGACGAAGCAATTCCGACTTAAAGGCAGGGATATGCTCCTGGATTTCTGTATTGTTGATGGGAACGGCCAGAATTTGCTCCCGGTCGAATCCCAGCTTTTTGTTCCTCAGGTAATCAAGCTGCTGGTACACAGTGATGGTACCGATGATCATGGCAATCGATATGGTAAATTGGGCAACCACCAGCAGTCGTCTGAGCAGTGAGGCGCGTCCGCTGGCCCCTACGGCGAATCCGACTTTTAACACCTTCACCGGCTTAAATGCGGAGAGATAAAAAGCGGGAAACAATCCGGAGATCAACCCGGTGAATAAGGCGATACCGACCAATGTCAGCAATACCCACCCATCCGCTAAAAAGCCCGCCTGTAATTGCTTGCCGGTCAACATATTGTAGGTGGGGAGAAATAGCTCGATAATGGCGACCGCCAAAAGCAGGGCCAGGAAACTGAGCAGGATAGATTCGCCGAGGAATTGCTTGATCAGTTGATCGCGGCGAGCGCCCAGCACCTTACGCAAGCCTACTTCTTTGGCGCGTCGAATCGACCGGGCGGTGGAGAGATTGACAAAATTGATGCAGGCGATCAACAGGATCAAAAAGCCGATGGCTGAAAAAATGTAAATGTAGATGATATCGCTATTGGCTTCGATTTCACCCTGGTAATGGGAATGCAGATGAATGTCGGTCAGCTTTTGAAAATAGATGTTGAGATACAATCGTTTGAGCTCATCATCAATATGGCGGTTGACAAAGGGTTCCGTTTGAGGAAGGATGTCGGAGATGGCAGCATTCTCGGCAAGTAAGATGTAAGTATAACAGGGATTATAAATCCAGGTCGTTTTAAATCGCGGACCGGCGAAGAAAATGTCATCCAGATTTTTATGGGAGGCTAAAAAATCAAAGTGGAAATGCGAATTGGCAGGCGTATCCTCTGAAATCCCGGTAACGGTCAGTTCAAATTGATCCAGGAGGGTTAAGGTTTTCCCGACGGGATCCTGTTCGCCAAAATATTTCCGGGCCATCGATTCCGTCAGTACTACCGAAAATGGTTCTTTCAGCACCGTGCCCGGATCACCGCGTAACAGTTTGAATGAAAAAAACTCGAAGACATTGGCATCGGTGAAGTAGAAACGCTCTTCGTAAAATTGGTCTTCCCCGCGACTGATGACGGGCGCTTCCTGGTGCAGCCGAAAAAAGCGCACCTGCGCTTTAATTTCCGGAATATCTTCTGCCAGCGTCTCTCCTAATCGAAAGGGCTGTCCGACGCTGGGAACCGCCTCGCCGTTGATATTGCGTTCTCGTACCATCCGGTAAATTTGATCGGCCTTCTCATGATAGCGGTCATAGCTCAGCTCATGCCGGATATACATCAAGATCAAAATCGCACAGGCAATACCGATGGCAAGTCCGGCCGTATTCAAAAAGGCGTAAAATTTTTGTTTCACCAGATTCCGCAAGGCGATTTTCAGGTAATTTTTGAACATACATTTGCTCCTTAGTTCTTTAGCAGATTAACACCCTTACTCAGATGGAGACTGGAGAACGGAGGCGGGAGACCGTAT
>JABAHQ010003547.1_pt2 | contig 14172 bp, 10 predicted proteins | sample 7062091 | NCBI WGS metagenome assembly JABAHQ01 (sample SAMN14534359, study PRJNA622989) | marine sediment metagenome | biome: marine biome [ENVO:00000428]; feature: marine pelagic biome [ENVO:01000023]; material: deep marine sediment [ENVO:00002113] | place: India: Gulf of Kutch | collected...
TAAAAACAGCGCCCTCATCCAGAAGTGGTTCTTCATCTAAAACCTGGCTTTGCTCTGCTGGATTATCCCCTTTAGCAAGGAACGGTTTGACGATGTCATCGGTATTCTCGCATCCAACGAGCAGTAAACCGATGAAAGCAAATAAACCGAAGACAAGATTTAGCTGTTTCATTTAAATCTCCTCTCATACTAATGAATTTATATGAATTGATTTAGTTATGACCCGGATCGAAATTCATCCTTGATTCCAATGACTTACATTATTATTAGAGAGGAAATCAAAATTGAATTCTCAATATAAATTGGGAGGGGGATGAAGGGGCGGTAAATGAGCAGGTTATAAAATGCTAAGAGCAGTATTTCGCTAAAAATATCTTTACAAAAAGCTGAGCCATATATTAAAAAGTCAAAACTCGACTATGCAGTCCAAATACATTCACAGCCATTGTCAGGTGGAGCAACATGGTCAGGAGTTGCTGAAGACCGTTATCAATCAATTAGGCCTTTCGGCGCGGGCTTATGACCGGATTCTGAAGATGTCCCGAACCATTGCCGATTTATGCGGTACGGAACACATCCGCCCCGAATTTATCAGCGAAGATCGGTATAGATCCTGACATTTTAGAGAAGAGTATTGGACAGAAATCCGAAAGCAGCCGGAACGAGCAAGTGAGGAGTTTGCCTAACCAAGCGCGCTCGTTATGCAGCTAAGAGTAGCAACGCCTGATTGGCCAAGCTCAGAGGATACAATTTTTGCTCAGGGGCTTCTTTACATAACGCTACGGAGGTCATGTCGACAAAATTATTATCAATTGACTGCTGGCAGTGAACTTTTATTGGGTAAGAAAATTCGAACACTGATAGACACTCATCACTCTGTTGGCACCCATCAAGTGAAGAGGGATGGCCTGAATAATGCAGGGACGAAAGTTACTAATGGGATTTATTTTTACCAGATTGAGGTCGAAAATGAATTTGTCGAGACAAAGAAGATGGTGCTGATGCCTTAAGGTGTCGTAGGATAAATACTTATGGCAGCAATTAGCGCCAACCTCCCGAAGGATGCCAATCTTCGGGAGGTTTTGTAAACTTTAAACTATTTTTGGCATCAAAAGGGAAACTTGAAATTATTAAAATAAAAGCAGACTAAAATATTAAACGAAAAAAATATGATACTTCAAAAGACAGCATTAAACCAATTTGTAAATCATCTTCGAATTTTTTTGATTGCAATTATAGATGTTAGATATGCATTTAGGAAAATGATTGTGGCGAGTTTCGTGCTTGTTCTGACAATTCCTACACAGGCTCAGAATTTCCCGCCACAAGTCAGCAACGTAGCCGCAGTGGTGGATACTCCGGTTAATGCTGTGACCATTACCTATGACCTTGCCGATGCCGAGCAGGATACCATGGAAATCTGGTTGCGAGTTTCCTCAGACAGCGGTCAAACCTACCTTGTGCCGGTGGATTCTGTCACAGGCGATGTCGGCTACCCGGTCACTCCGGGTGCTCAAAAACAAATCTTATGGCATTATGATCCCGACAGTCTCGTTCTTGACCGGAATACAGGCCGTTTCCAGGCAAAGGTAGTGGCGGATGACCTGTTTGAAATCGATATTAAGAATGTGGTCGATCAAGTGGACAGCCTGAACCTGAAGAATAATCTCACCTTTATCCAAGGGATCAGGCACCGGACCACCGGACCTTCTCACTTACAGGACGTACAGGATTCTATCGCTGCTCACTTCTTATCCCATGGATTGCAAGTCAGCGTTGATGAATTTGCTTACGGAGCCTATACAGCGAAGAACATCATCGGCAGGCTGCCGGGGCAGACTCCAGAGGCGAACACCTATTATATCACAGGTCATTACGATACCGTTTTCGACTCCCCGGGCGCTGACGATAATGGGGCTGCCATAGCAGGAATATTTGAAGCGGTAAGAATTTTCTCCCAATATCACTTTAACCATACCATTAAATTTGCCGGTTTTGACCTGGAAGAAGAGGGCAAGATTGGAAGCGTTAATTATGTATCTCAGGCTATCCCGTCTTATGAGCAGATTAATGGTGTATTCAATTTAGAGATGATCGGGTATTTTTGCGATCAACCTAATTGTCAAACCCTGCCCTCTGACTTCCAGACCCTTTTCCCCGCATTTTATGACAGTGTTGCCGCCCATAATTTCCGGGGAGATTTTATCTTCAATATAGCTAACGTCGCGTCTAATCCCATCCGTTTTGCACTGGATAGCTGTGCGGCCGCCTTTGTTCCCGGACTGCGCGTACTTTCTCTTGCCGTTCCCGACAACGGACATCTTGTACCGGATTTACGCAGAAGCGATCACGCTAGCTTTTGGGATGCCGGTTACCAGGCATTGATGCTGGTCGACGGGGGAAATTTTCGCAATCCCCATTATCACACACCGAGCGATACAGTGGGGACTTTAGATTTTGAATTTATGACCGATGTAGTGAAAGCCACTGTTGCTGCTGTCGCCAAACTATCGGAAATTCAACACAGTGGAGTGGGTATCAGCCAACCGTTTGACATTGGAACCACCGCCATTGCCGTGCAGAGCGATCAAACACCGCAACAATTTAGTCTGGCGCAGAACTACCCCAATCCCTTTAATCCCAATACAGTGATCCGCTATGGCTTGCCGCACGCTGCAAAAGTGAGGTTGGAGGTTTACAATTTAGTTGGCCAGCATGTGGCGATCCTGGTGGATGAACAAAAGCCGGCGGGATATCATGAGGTCAGGTTTGACGGCCGGGAACTGTCCAGTGGAATGTACTTCTATCGGATCCAAACAGCGGGATTTAGCGCTACAAAGAAGATGTTGATGATGAAATGATTTATAAAAATATGACTTATTGATCGGAACTTTGCTTGGAACAGGTGAATATTTTCTAAAATATCCTCCCCTTCTCTCATGATAATCAACAGCTTAAGTCCTCAAATGGTATAGGTATAGTTGACAAGCCCTTAGGGGTGAAAAATTCCACCTGTTATGCTGCCTGCCTTCCATAATGATAATATAGTCCTCCAAGAATTGGGTCTTTTCTTACCTCCCCGCAATTTTGGGGGCGATATCCTTGAGGGATATTTTGCTTGATCCCCTGGCGTGGTCTCAGAGCATGGTAATCATCAATATACTCTGTCAGAATACCCCGAATTTGATTTTCAGAAAGGAGTAAGAAGAAATCGAGGGCCTCCCCTCTAACTGAGCCAACAAATCGCTCTGCAACTCCCATCTCTTCTCTTCTCAGGAGAAGGGCCGGGGATGAGGTAAATGGACAAGTGATAATGCAAACGAATAATACTTAGCTTAATTTTGGCTTTCTCTAACCTCACCCCAAACCCGCCTGCTGAGAGGAGAGAGGCTTAAAAAACAACTTCTTAAAGTAGAACTATGTGAAAAATTTTATTTGCTCGCGGAAAAAAGTATTGTTACTTTTATTACTAATCAAGACGAATCTTGCAGGAGTAGAACTATAGTGAAGTTAACAAGGAATGTTTTTATGGCTTAAAATACTCCAAGGAAACGTAAATGGCACAGAACATCTATAACCTCTTGAAAAAACATGAACGTGAAATTTTGACTCAATGGGGAGCTTCTGTTGCTGTTGATGGAGCGCTCACTGAGCGTTATGAATCTCATGCTTGGGATATTCTTCAATACCTCCAGCATTATTTTTCACAAGACGAAATCTCACCACCTCATTTACCATCCTTAAAATCTTTGCAAGAGCCTTCTGAGCCGGAATTCGACACATCGATAGATCTTACCCATTTTTTGCAGAAAGGAAAAGAGGTTATTTGTAATGTGCTGTCAAAAAATGAACAACAAGTAGGACCGGATCTACCTGTAAACCTTGATAAGGCATTTTCAGGATTATGGCCTAAAATCCTTAGCCGGTCGACTAATAATGTCAGAAGGAATCAGTACCAGGGTCGCGAAGTGAAGCCGCGGAATTACTCACGTTTTAATCTGTTATATAATGCTTTCCATTATAGTACTGATGGTATCCTGATTACCGACCTTCAGGGAAAAATTATTGAAGCGAATAAGGCATTTCTGAATTTGTTCGGTTACAGTCCGGAGGAAATAATTGGAAAAAGAACGGATATTTTGCGTTCCTCTAAAACAACCGACGAGCTATACAACAAGATTTGGAATTCCATTAATGCTAAGGGCGAATGGAAGGGTGACATTATCAACAAGACAAAATCCGGAGATGACATACCGGTCTGGCTATCTATCACACCGATATTTGAAAATGGGGAAAAGATTGGATACATGGCTTTGGAAATCGATATGCGCCATCAAAAATTACTGGAAGCAAGGATATTACAAAATGAACGTCTGGCTGCCATCGGACAAATGGCTGCACGCATTGCTCATGAGATTCGCAACCCGATTTCGTCTATTGGGTTGAATGCTGAGCTATTGGAAGATGAGATTACGGGACCCGAGAGGAATACGAGCAACGAAGCAAAGGTGCTGCTTAAGTCAATTATGAATGAAGTTGACCGTGTGGCCAATTTACTTGATGAATATTTGCAGTTTTCGCGATTTCCTTCAACACAATTAAAGCCAGGAAATATTACTGTTTTGATCCGGGAAGTGCTGGGAGATTTTGAGATGGCTGCAAAAGCTGATGCTATTAACATTTTCTCCCAATTCGAACCTGACCTCCCCGATATCAATTTTGACGCGTTGCAGATGCGGCGAGTAATAATGAACCTGTGTCGTAATTCAATTGAGGCAATGCCTATGGGCGGCACACTTGAGGTGCATGTACAACGGAAAGATGATCATCTCCTGGAAATCAGGGTATCCGATACGGGGCTTGGAATATCGAAGGAAGATAAAGACAGAATATTTAAACCGTTTTATACCACCAAAGAGAGCGGCACCGGTCTGGGCCTGTCGATTATTCAGCAAATTATTTTGGAACACAACGGAAACATATATTGCGAGAGTGAAAATGGCAGGGGAACCATTTTCTATATCACGTTGCCCCTCAAGAATGTTTAAAATCAGAGGATGTAACCTATGGAAAATCATAATCATGTTCCGCGCATTTTACTTGTTGATGACGAAAAAAGCGTCCGCGATGCTCTAAGTCGGATATTGCAGCGGGAGAATTTTTCGGTTTTCCAGGCCAACGGCGCTCGGGAGGCCAGGGAGGTTCTTAAAAAAGAAAATATTGCTGTTGTACTCTGTGATCTTTTTATGCCGGAAGTGGATGGAATGCAATTATTAAGGCAAATCAGGCAGAATTATGATGATATTGAAATATTGATCATATCGGCCCACGCAACCATTGAAAGAGCAGTGGAAGCCATCCGGGAGGGCGCTTATGACTTCATCTCGAAACCCTTCAAAAGAGTTGATATTATTCAGAGGGTAAATAAAGCTCTGGAAAAACGAGAGATTTCAAACGAAAACCGGGTGCTTAAAAAGCAGATCACCACAAGCCAGCAGGCGAAACACCCTTTCATCGGCAAAAGCGCCGAAGTCCGGAAAATATTAGAGAATATTGAACGGGTGGCCTCGGCGCAATCCACCGTATTGATCACCGGCGAAAGCGGAACAGGGAAGGAAATTATTGCCCGCCTTATCCATTCCCAAAGTGCCCGGGTTGACAAGCCGTTTATAGCTGTTAACTGCGGTGCAATGGCGGAAAATCTGATTGAAAGTGAATTATTCGGGCACGTCAAAGGGGCCTTTACCGGTGCACATCATGATAGAGACGGCATTTTTAAAATTGCATCTGGCGGTACATTATTTTTTGATGAAATATGCACGATTCCCCAAAATATCCAAATTAAGCTCTTACGGGCACTTGAGGAAGGGGAAATTATGCCGGTTGGCTCAAGCCGTATCATACCGATAGATGTACGGTTAATCGCCGCCTGTAATCAGGATATAATAGAGGCGATTGCCAGGAATCAATTTAGAGAAGATTTATACTACCGCCTGAATGTCTTTAATATTGATATTCCGCCATTGCGGGAACGGCAGGAAGATATTCCCCTGCTGTTAGAATATTATATTCAGCACTTTAACCGGGAAATGCACAAAAATATTCATGGCGTAAGTAACGATGCGCTTCAATTATTGATGAAGAATCCCTGGAAGGGCAATGTCCGGGAATTAAGAAATGTAATTGAACGGGCAATGATTATTTGTACTGAAGAAGTCATCGGTTCCGAACACCTCTCTTTTCCCATGGTTGGGAAAAATTCCAAAGAACAATTCTCATCCAATTTAAAAGTTTCCGTGTCTCAATTTGAAAAACGCCAAATTTCCAAAACCCTGGCAACTGTTAACGGTGACAAAAAGGCAGCGGCGAATTTACTGGGCCTGAGCCTTTCTTCTCTCTACCGGAAAATGTCCGAATTGGGCTTAGACGAATATGAACCGCTGTAAAATAATAAACCGTGGTGATTTTCAATAACACTATCATTTCTATTTTCCAATAAATAAGAAAACCCTCACCGTTTTTCTCAAAAACAAGAATTTTTCTCCGGTTCAACTCCAGAATTTCTCTCCCGAAAAAACAATTAACTTTTTTAAAAACTATGACTTGTATCATTTCGATAACGATTGGTACAGTTATTGATCGATGTTGTCATAACTGCCAAGGCATGGCGACGCAAAAAAAATCGATGGTTTTTGGCGAATTGCAGTATACTTACAGAAAATTTTAGAAATGAAAAAATCTACCAACATCCTCGTCAGTGACCCGGACAGTCCTTTTTGTAATGTCCTTTGCAAGGTATTGACAAAGGAAGGCTATACGGTCACTTGCGTGCCCAACGCGCACCAGGCGCTTCAGCATTTGCAGGCAGCGGAATATACATTTGTCATCGTCAATATAGCCGATCGGAAACCGGAAAATCTGGCACTGCTTCAATCGTTTTTTGAACACGCCAAAAAAGCCAGGGTGATTGTGACAACAAACTTTCAGGATGAAGCATTTTCGCAGAAGAACATATCCATGGGTGCTATCGGTTGCTTCATGAAACCCTTTAAACGAGAGCAGATATTAACCGCAATTGAGCAGTCACTCAAATGATAGCATTGGTTCTGAGTGGTAAGAGAAATTCCGTTATTCTAACCATTTTCATAATACGTATCTCCAATCTCAATAAAGGAGGTAATTGAGCAGATTTGTTACAGATAATTCATGATTAATTTAGTGAAATAGTTAACTAAAATTGGAGGTATTTCACGATGAAGCGAAGGGAATTTTTGAAACTCACCGGCTTGGTCAGCGCGGGTATGATGGTGCCCTGGACCTGGAAGGGGATAGGCAGCAAGAGGGTCTATGCGGTACCGGCCGCAGCCGGCTTGAGCGATCCGGCACTGCAGCCCAAATTTGTCAACCTGGCACCTAACGCTCTGCATCCGGACTTTAAGTACACGCCATCCAGGGGGGCAAACTTTTTCGACGTTGGGATAGCGAAGAGGCTGGATCATTTAACAGGACTGGTGGATAGTTCGGGTTACCAACTACAGACCCCAGTATGGGGATATGGACAGGCCGGTGCGGTCACCTGGCCCGGAAAAACTTTTGAGGTGTGGAAGGATAGTCCCATTCAAGTCCGCTGGGCGAATAACCTTTTTGGAGAGCCTCACCTTTTGCCTGTGGACACCAATCTACACTGGTCTTACAGCCTGCATGGGTATGATCAATATACCATAGCGAATAACGGTGTACCCGTTGTTTCGCACCTGCACGGCGGCCATACGCTCTACCTGTACGATGGCAATCCCGAGCAATTTATCAGCCCGGGTTATGAGATTCGTGGCCCTCACTGGCGAGGTAAGACGTACATCTATCAAAATGATCAGGGGGCGGGCACTCTCTGGTACCACGACCACGCTCTGGGCATCACTCGTCTGAACGTTTATGCCGGCCTGGCCGGGTTCTACATTATCCGGGACCATTTTGACACCGGCAAACCGGACAACCCCCTGGGGCTTCCTGCTTATCCCTATGAGTTGGCTTATGCTATTCAGGACCGCATGTTTAAGGGAACCGGTGAGCTTTTCTATCCCGCCTTTCCGGGCGATCCCTTTTACGACGACTTCATCACCGGTGAAGGTGCTGTGCTGCCCCCGGATCTATTTCCCGGCGGTGGACCAACCGTGCTGGCGGAGTTCTTTGGAGATCACATGGTAGTAAATGGTAAAATCTGGCCCAAGGAAGATGTCATGCCCCGCAATTATCGTATGCGGCTACTGAACGGCACGGACAGTCGGTTCATGGTGCTTCAGTTCGTGGCGGTCAATGCGGGTGATACCGATTTCACCAATGCGGGCGATCCGATTCCGTTCTATGTTATTGGAAGCGATCAGGGTCTGGCCTCCAGCGCCACAATGACGGATACACTGGTATTCGAACCCGGCTCTCGTTACGATATCGTCTTTGACTTCAAGGGACTTCAGGGCAAACGAATCATCATGAAGAATATCGGTGGCGACGAACCGTTCGGCGGAGATATCCCCGGACCGCAGGTGTTCGGTTTCACCGATCGCGTCATGGCGTTCGATGTTGCCAATGTAGCTAATCAGTCAGATCGTTTCAACCCGGCATCTGTCGGCCAGTATGGTGGCAACCCGGCAGCCGTCGATCGTGTCCGCAAGCTGGCGTTGTTCGAGGGTAAAGATGAGTTTGGACGCCTCCAGCCGCTACTGGGTACGGCCGAGCCGGCCACCGACCATGCCGGAAATCCGATCAACTGGCCGAACACACCGGAATACGTCAATGCCGGTCTTGTGGGCCAGATGGAAGGTTCCATTGGCTGGCACTCGCCGACGACGGAAAACCCGGCCTTCAACGCGACTGAAATCTGGGAAATCTACAACGCGACAGAGGACGCCCACCCGATTCATCTCCATCTGGTCAATTTTGAGATCCTCGATAGGCAGGAATTTTCCGCCACTATTGTACCTCAGGCCCTGGTTCAGCACAACGGGGCGATCGGGGAGGGGGCTCGGCTGGAGAACATCACGCTCGGGAACACAGCGACGGTTCCCGCTGGGTATGTAGAGAATGCGCCCAAAGATATGGTTACTGCTTTGCCGGGACAGGTCACCCGAATCAAAGCGACATTCGATAAACCTGGCCGCTACGTATGGCACTGTCATATCCTCTCCCACGAAGATCATGAGATGATGCGGGTGCTACATGTTGGTGGTGGTGCATTTGCCAAAGATGGTGGTGTTGCGGATGCTTCTTCTGCTGTACCCAAAAAGTTTGTACTGGAGCAAAACTATCCCAACCCGTTCAACCCCTCGACCAACATACGCTTCCAGCTTCCCCGTGACGAGCACGTTGAACTCAAGATTTACAACATGCTCGGCCAGGAAGTGCGCACGCTGGCGAATCAGAGGTATTCAGCCGGTACTCATTCGATAGCGTGGGATAGCAAGAATAATCGTGGTCGAGCGGTTGCCAGTGGCATTTATATTTACACATTGACCGCCGGCAAATTCACCCAAACCAGGAGGATGAATCTGGTCAGGTAAAAATCGTTTGCCACAAAGAAATGCAGTAAATAACAGGGGCTGTCTCAATTTATAGCAGCCCCTTTAAATTTTGTTGATGATCGAATTTATCCGATGTTCTTTTCTAGTTTATTCTGCCAGCAGACGAGCGGCTGCAATGTTAATGTCAGTAGTTAAATTGTAATTCATATGTTTGTCAAATTGCTAAAGGGTTAATTTGTTCGCATTATCAAGATAAAACAATTTAACCCTTTGACATTGTCATCAACAGTGGTTAATAAACTGAAGTGACATTATTGAACCCGGGGACCTTTATCACTTAATTTTCTGAATAGTCAATTTCGCCACCGGATCCTGTCAGTCATGCATGGCGGGAACGAGATCGCCGATGCCCTGAATTCCCTGGTGCAAGCTGATCGGATCACTGGTTGAGGTGCGATTATTCATACCATCCGGCGGCGGTACAGGTTGCGGTCCAATTGCGTTGCAAGCATCAACGATACTGGTAAATAGCTCATCATTTGCTTCAGTGCCGGCATCATAGCTGGCCAGTTCATATATCGCCGGTTTAAAGCCGCCCGGCAACCTGATACCATCAATGCCGGTGAAACCGTCGTTTGTACAAATCAGCATTACTGCCAGTGAAAGCCGGTTTGCATTGGCTTTGGCTTCAACTTCCACGGTCAGTGAATTTGACCCGGGGCCGCCCACGCGATGGATGGGCGCACTTGTGGCCAGAAAATCATTAACCTCAGCCTGGCCGGTGAATTCATTGACCGCAGTCGTTGGATCCCCATTTTCTGCAATCAGGCGAATTCCTTCCGAGGCCTGGCTTCCTACCTGAAACAGGGCCTGCCCTGGCATATTAATCGGGGAATCCCTTGAGGGGGCCACTAAAAAAGGCTACCATTTGGTAGCCTTTTGAATTTGAGAAGAGAGCAATGAGTTCAAATAGCACACTCAATGCGATTATTTCTCACCTGGCGGGGGAGCTGTCGTTCGATGTAAAACTTTCATTGCCCAATCGCCTTCTTCTTCCTCGAATATCGCAGTGAAAACAGCTTTTTGTTTAACGGGTTTGCCATCAAATTCGTACTCGGTCTGCTCATTAAAGGTTGCCCAGGCCATACTTCCGTCATCGGAGACATGAACATCGACATTAGCAAACTCTATAGTGTGATTGGTAATATGTTTCTCGAAAAAGCTTTTCACTGCCGCCATGTCCCAACGGTCACCCATGTGTGAGATATGTATCCAATCCGAAGCGCACACGCTTTCCAATTTTTCCCAATCCTGGTTTTGCAAAGCCTGGGCACATTTGGCAATCAGGTCTTGGATAACTTCCTGATCAGAATTACCGGTTCTCTCTGCCCAGAGCGGAAGCGCAAACACAAATACTAAAATCACGATGAATCTATTTACAAATCTGTGCTGTCTCATAATATCCTCCTACAATAATATAATTTAACTGCTCATTAAGTTTTGGGTAATTAATGATTATAGGAAAAAGTAACATAATTGAGCGAAATATGCAAAAAATCTAAAATAAAATTTGCAGTTCAAGAAGCTCATTGTTCACAGCGTCATTGAAGGCTGTTCCCTGTTAATAGGAATTACAAATTGCAGTATTCGCTACCGATATTTACAGATTTTCACCGATAAAGGCTCGATATTGGGAAAATTTAGTGTCAACCCGTAGCTGATACTTTCGCCAAACTAACTCAACTTTGATTGCATTGCCATGCACTTAACGCACCAATAGCATTTTCCGGATGCGGATAAATTCCCCTGCCTGAAGCCGATAAAAATACATTCCGCTGGCTAAGGATTTTCCAGAGTTATTCCGGGCATCAAAAACGATTTCATATGATCCGGCTTTTTTCTGTCCATCCACTAAGGTTGCTACCTGCTGACCCAGAATATTGAAAACATCAATTTTGACCCGCGACGATTTGGAAATTCTATAACGAATGGTCGTGGTGGGGTTGAACGGGTTGGGATAATTTTGCCCAAGATGAAATGCTATCATTTCTCCGGTGTTGGTTTGCGGCTGAATACTTACCGGCATCCAGTTCAGGTTTTTGAGAATGGCGACAGTGTCGGCAAGAGTGAGCACGGCGGCATCCCCGCTCTCGTCCGCATCCAGCGGGGCAGTAAGAAGCGCGTGTGGAAAACCGGGCAGCTCGCCGCTTTCACACAAGAAGAAGAGCTCAAAAGTACCCAAACCATCATTCAGCAGCAGGTGGATATTTTCGGTGGCGTTGGCGGTTACCAGATCGAGGTCGCCGTCTCCCTCATAATCGAGGGAGGCGGAGATGCGCGGTGTTTCCCGACCGTGCACCCGGAAGGCTTCGCGCCCGGCAAAGGTGCCGTCGCCGTTGTTGCGCATCAACACCAGGCTATCCACGCTGAGGGCATCGCCAAGGATCAGGTCGATGCCCTGATCGCCATCGAAGTCACCGCTGAGGAAATTTGAAGCAGAGGGCGTGGTAAGCACATTGACCGGATATTCTATGGCTGTATCAAAGCCATTGGATATTCCCGGTTGGATTACACCTAAATTTTTCATTGTGTACAGTTTATTGGTGCTGGTGTTGTCCACCACCGCCAGGTCAACAAAGCCGTCATCGTCGAAGTCAGCGATCAGGAGGTCATCGAGGTAGTAGCCGGCCTGAGCAAAATCTGTCCAGGTAAAGGTGCCGTCGCCGTCGTTCACCAGGATTCGCACTTCGCCGGAGTCGTTGGCCGGGCTGTGCAGCAAAAAAATATCCCTATCGCCGTCAATATCGTAATCGGCCACTTCCAGATCGACCAGATCAAGTCCGGTAATAACCGGCACCGGCACAGTAAAATTGCCACTCCCAAGGCCAAAGCGAATCCAAACCGAATCGACAGCGAGTACCGCCAGATCGAGGAGAGTATCATTATTGAGAAAAGCGNNCAGAGAACATCCCTGTTCCATTGTTCCAGAGCAGGCTCACATCATTGGAACCATTGTTGGGCTGTGAGTTGGTGACGGCTAAATCGATATCGCCGTCGGCGTCCAGATCACCGCCGGTCATCAGGAAGGACTGCTGACCGGAGGCGAAGTTCAACGGCGGGGCAAACACCTGTGGGACTTCTCCTTCAGCTTCATCCGCTCCCATAAAAGGTGCGACAGGGTCACGCAGTTCGCCGTCGAAATCGGTGGTTACTTCCGTCAGGCCAATACCCCGAAGGGAATCATCCGCTACCGAGCATTCGCTGAGATGTAAATCCCTACCATTGTGAACAAAAGTTACTTCACGGTCAAGGGAATGACTGTCGAAGCCAGTTTGTTGCCACTGTTCAAGAGAGTCATATTCTGTGCTGTTGGCGTATGCGGTTAATACACTTGGTGCGATGATGTTGTTATAATCAAATACGTTTCCGGTGGTATCGGCTATATGCATGGCAGCCACGCGATTTCCGGACGTAGACAAATCGATGAATATGTTATTGATGACTCTGTTATTGTTACCGGAAAGGTGAAATGCCCCGGCAAAAGTCCAGGAAGCAATGCCGCGCGGCGGAAACCGAATGGAATTATGAAAGACATCAATATTGTTACCATTACTTATATCAATACCGGAACGCACCTGAGCATAAATTCCGGCGATCATGTTGTTGGAAATCTGACCAGATCCATTCGGACGATAGAAATTGGAGACCTGGATTGCCCGAAAATTGTCATTTACCCCCGCACCATTACCGCCGCTTAAGCTGACAATGCGGTTTCCGTCGATAAGAAAATTGTCGGCAGAACTAAGGCTTATGGCCCTTAATCCGCTACTTCCGCCGCCATAATCGATCTCGTTTCCCTGAACAACCGCATCATTGCACCTCCCGATCTGAATGGCAGTGCCAACCTCCGCACTCAGGTTGTTCAGATATGTTTGCAGGTCGCTGAGTTGATTTCCGACGATTTGCAGAGCATGGGTCGTCGCAGATTGAGTGGGAAAAGTAATCCCATCATGCACTTCCGTAACCAGGTTGTCTTGCAGTACGAAATTGTAACTGGTAGTACCGCAGCCAAAACCAGACCTGGCGCGGCTGGCAGTTGAAGCACCAAACAGTTTACACTCAATGACAGAAATTCCGGATACATCATTAGCCCCCTGCGCCACTGTCACCCAAATCAATGGGCTGATTTTAGAGCCGCTGGTAGTATCGGCATTTTGCAGAGTCAATTGTTGAATGGTAATGTAATCGCTTCGAATTTCGATAATCGATCCTTCATTAAGTGCAGTTGTAGCCTGAGGGGTTTGCAGGATTACGTTATCAACTGTACCTCCACTGGAGGCATCCGGTTGGAAGGTGATGCGGTTGGTCGATCCTACGCCAGCGATGGTATCCAAAATGGAAATCACCGCTTCTCCGGCATTCTCGGGTTCATAAACGCCCGGCCGTATATGAAAATTGACTGGCCCGGAGATACCGTTATTGTGCACGGCAGTTATTGCGTCCGGGAATCCGGCAAAATCCGGGCTACTTCCACCAATCGTATAATCCCCGCTGAGCGGCGGCTGGGCAAACAGATTTATATGGATGAGAATGCCGGCAATAAATAACATCATTCTCTTCATCACGAGCTCCTCTGTTTCTGATACATCTTCATAAT
>JABAHQ010048190.1_pt6 | contig 14168 bp, 15 predicted proteins | sample 7062091 | NCBI WGS metagenome assembly JABAHQ01 (sample SAMN14534359, study PRJNA622989) | marine sediment metagenome | biome: marine biome [ENVO:00000428]; feature: marine pelagic biome [ENVO:01000023]; material: deep marine sediment [ENVO:00002113] | place: India: Gulf of Kutch | collected...
CTGATTATGTTTCCATGCAATTCATAAATCTCAGAACTTCCAGCGCGTCTATGAAGACCATCTATGTTTTGGGTTAATACAGAAACATTAGAAAATTTTTCAAGATTGCTTACTGCATAATGAGCTGCATTTGGGCTTGCGTTGAAAATATTTTTCCGTCTATCTTCATACCACTCCCATACTAATTTTGGATTTTCATAAAAAGCATCTATGGTTGCCAATCTCATTGGGTCATACTTTCGCCACAATCCATCCTTGCCTCTGAAAGTAGGTATCCCGCTTTCCTGCGATATGCCAGAGCCCGTAACTACCGCAATCTTACTTGCGTCTTTCAACCTGTCTTTTATTTTATCAAACATNNAGTGGATACCTTGGAATTTTTTGCCAGCATAGCTGCCTGCTTTGCTGTGGAATGAAATGTTTCAGTAGCCTTGTCATTAATTTCATCAAGAAAAGTGGAATCAAAAACAAGATAATCACAATTTAGAAAAAACTCTCCCAGCTTTTTGGTTGGCCTAGTATCCCCCGAAATTCCAATTTTTTTACCGGGCCGTTTTGGTCCCAAAACTTGATCAGGGCTAATCTGTTTTCCTTTTACTTCAATGTTTTTTCCATTTTGTAAAGTCTTCCACAACCTTCCTTCCGGTATGTCTAAATCTCTTGCTTTCTGCGAATCGAATCTGCCCGGTTTATCCCTTTCAACAAAAAGATAAGAATAGGATGTGATTGAGTGCTCTGCCTTGCATGCAAACACGAAATAATCTTTGGTTTCAATAACCTTGCCTTCTTCTATCACTGATATCATTACAGGAAAAGACAACCCAAAATTTAGCAATTTTATGTTTGCAGATATAAACTCGTCAATCCCCTTTGGTCCGTAGATCTCAATTGGTTCATTTCTATGTTGCAATGTCATGGTCTGCAACAAACCCAAGATTCCAATACAGTGATCACCATGCAAATGGGTAACAAAGATCTTCATCTTTTTATTCCAACCTAGTCTTGACTTAAGATAAGAGATCTGTGCTCCTTCACCCGCATCAAACATGAGGATTTCTCCCTCTCTTTGTAAGCAAGTACAAGATAAACCCCTATTTTCCGTAGGTTGTGCCGCAGAAGTCCCAAGCAAGATCAGTTTCATCTTACAAGAATTGTTCTGGTCAAGCTTTTATGCCTATAGATATCATAACGCCTGTTTACTTCCTCGTCAATTTTTTCCTCTAATCCTTTTTTACACATAATTGCAAATTTTTTCCTTCTGGGAATAACTTTCATCAGGTCACAGATTATCTTTTCAGGGTTATCTTTTACCTTGGAATTTTTCCCATATGGGATATCTGTCACTACTCCCTCAAAACTACTTTCAATTTCTTTCAGGTATTTGTAGTCTGCATTAATAATAGATGACTCAAAATCATTTGCAAGTAGGTTGTCTTGGGACATTTTACAGAACTTTAAATCAAAATCTATTCCAACAGAATTCATTCCCATAGATTGTGCCTCTAACAACGTAGTTCCTGTTCCACAGAAAGGATCACAAACAGTATCCCCATCTTTTAAACCAGCTAAATTTATCATAACACGTGTCAACTTGTTGTCCAACTCATGTGGATGGGATGAAACTTTCTTTATCTTTCTTACGTGGGGTTTTTTTGAAAAACCAAAAAAACTTTGTCTGTTTGTACAAATTAGGTATATCAGGATTTCAGGCTTTTCAAGAGAAACCGATGCGTTTGAAAACCTAGAAATTAGATTGCCCATTGCATTTTCTATTCTGGTGTTATCGACCTTGTGTGATGATAAATTAATTATTCTACATGCAAAAGATTTTGCATTAGAAGTTATAGCTAAATGTCCATTGTCAAGAAAAAATGCAGACATTTTTTTTACAACTTGGCCTGCAACTTTAACAAAGGTTGCCCTATTTGCTATTTTTTCGTAATTGGTTTTTGTTTGGATAGTAACTAAATTAGTTTCAGAATGAATCCTAGCAAATCTGTCATAACTTTTTGCAATAGCTGTAACTTCATCTATTGCTAATTGCAAATTTTCCTTAGATAGAATAAAGAATCCTTCTGGCATTAAGGTATTTCATCTGCTATTATTCCAGAAACATCTACACCTGCTGTCCTGCCGGGGATTGTGTTGGTGCTAATAATCTTGTTTACTCCCGCCTTCTTGATCTTTTTCTCTGCATCATTAATCAAAAGAGCATGAGTACAGCCAACCATAATCTTTCCACATTTTTTGGTTTTCAGGAATTCGGTAGCCTTGATTATACTTCCTCCAGAACTTATCATGTCATCAACTATCACTAGATCTTTTCCCTTAACGCCTTGGAGGTCTTTAGTTTTGATTCTCACCTTTCCAGTCTTTCTATCCCGTTTCTTATCAAGAACAATATAGTTAGTGCCAAACAGCCTGGCAAACTCTTTTACTCTAGCTGTTCCTCCCTTATCAGGAGAGACTACCAACGGCGCATTTAATTTCATTTTTTTAAACTCTTCTACTAAAACGGGTATCGCACTAACATTCCTTTTAGGAATTTTGAAATGACTAAAAGCTAGCTTACTATGAATATCCACAACTATGATTTTTGAGACTCCTATAGACTTGAACATCTTTGCAATAACTTTCATCGTAACTACTTCGCCAGCTAAAAACTCTCTGTCTTGTCTAGCATAACCCAAATACGGAATAACCAGAATCATCTTTGAAGAATACTCTTTTGCTTTAGAAACCATAGATAATGCATGAAGTAAATGGCGAATCTACTGGGGGATATGTTGACTCTACGATTACGCAAGTACGATTCTTTGGTTTTGAATTAAAAGTAATTTTACTTTCTCCGTCAGGGAACACACGTAGTTGTGTTTTTTGAAACGATGCTTTTAGTTTTCGAGCTATTTTCTCTGCCAAATCTTGTGATGCAGGTCCACCAATTACGGTAAAGTTTTTCAATAAATCAACGAATGTTGGCTTGTTCTTAAATTTTAAGACAGCTAACTTATTCTCCGATGTCTCCTTTTAGGAGATCACCAATACCAAAGTTCTCTAAAACTTTCTTTCGTTCCTCATCAAATTTTGCAATTTCTTCATTTTCCCTCTTCTCGTCTCCTTGGTAGATGGTTCTGATGGGCCATGGTATCCTGATATCATATTTCTTAAATTCTTCATATATCATCAATCTGATGTCACTCTTTACTTTGAACTGGTTTCCGTATGCGGGCACATATACCCACATTGCAAAATCAAGAGAGGAATCATTAAACTCGTTAAACCTGACTACTGGTTGGTCAAAATCAAATTGCAAGTTCTTATCACAACCACAGGATGGTTTGTTTTCATCAAGATAAGGACATCTTTTTTGAATTACCAAATGGTTTCCTTTTGGATCTTTGATCTCTTTCATGGCCCTTTTCCCAACCTTCATCAAGATGGACGCTACCTGTCGTGGATCATTTAGATATGACACTCCAACAGTCACATAAGCAGGGAAAATTTTCATTTCCTTATTATAATTAATAATCTGAGCATTAACCAACTGCCTTGTAGGGATTATCGCATATGACTCAAAGAGAGGATGTAGGATATAGGTAACTCTGGGAGTAATTTTATGTACATATCCGTTAAAGCCTGTTTCTAGTTGGACTCTATCTCCTTCATAGAATATTTTGTCTTTTCTTATCAAGATATATGCAAAGTAATTTTGCAAAGTCTCCTGCAAAGCTAATCCTACCCCAATAGCAAGACCTCCAGTAGCAGTAGCTAAAACAACAAGGTCAACTCCCCACCAACTTACAATTCCAATTACTATGGCAGCAATAATTCCTAACGGAAGGATCTGTTTGAAGGATTTGGGCAGATCTTTTCTTTTGCGTTCTGCATATCCTGGCGGTCGTGCTCCAGGAACTATTGGTTCGTATCCTTGTAACCTTTTTTCTTCTCTCCAAATATCAATCTGATAAATCTCTTCTACTTCTTGCCCCGGTCTAAGTTTTTGACCTGATTGGTTGTTACCAGTTATGCAATCCTGATAATATTTTTCAAATTTTTCTCTCTCTGATTTTCTCCATTCTTTGAATGGATTATTTACTAATTTCTTGTAACTGCCAATTGGCATTCCATTAGCAGTATGAAAATTTTCCAAATATTGTAATCCTTCATTTGTTTTTAAGAGCTTTTCAAATTCATCTTTTGGTATCTCTTGTGGTGGTTCGCTTGGAGGCACCCATTTGAACAGCTTGTAAAAAAATCCTGGCTCATCATCAGCAAATCCTTTCGAGCTCTTCCAATTTTCAAAATCTTCCTTTTCACGAATTAGTTTCTCACGTTTATCAAGTAGGATTGGTATTAATTCAGCAATAGTATACCCTATAACAAGAATGTTAATACTATTCAGAATTTTGGCAAAAACCTCTCGTGGGCTCATTTCAGAGGTTTTGGCAGTAGTGTCTATGATCTTACTTTCTTCATCAAATAACTCAAAGACTTGAATATACGCATTAACAGATGTCACTAACGCAATGGCAAAAAATGGTAGGACGGCGGTTTGTACAAATCTTGATACATGAGGTTTAGTATAATTGAATTTTTTTGATTTGATCCATTTTTCAAATTTTTTATAAACTGTTATTATAGCTATAATTCCAACAATTAAAACTGCTAAAGCAATTTGCATTTGAAGTGATGATGCTATTAATTGGGAAACAGTCTGAAACTGCCCTACCTGACCCGATACTGCTTCTACAATCTGTCCCTCTTCGGCCATCTTCCTCAAAGATTTTCAGCGTTGCACTTGCTAAAACAGGAGGGTTAAATCTAATTGTCGGTTAAAATTAGATTNNTACAGGAATCCGTCTGGAGTGTAGATGAATCTCCTTCGATTAAATCTTATACCCTAACCAACTTTCGAGATCTACCTCAAATTCAAAAATTATCTGAAGAGACTCAATTTGAGATGGAAGTTGTAGGAAATGTTTTGCCATTTAAAACAAATAACTATGTTGTTGAACAATTAATTGACTGGAACAATATTCCCAACGATCCGATATTTGTTCTTACATTCCCACAAAAAGGAATGCTGTTGCCTAAACACTTTGATAAAATGGCTGAGGTCATTCGAAGAGGAGCAGATAGAAAAGAGATCTCTGAAGTTGCAAATGAAATCCGCCTCCAGTTAAATCCTCATCCTGCGGGACAACTTGAACTTAATGTTCCAACACTAAAAGATGGCACGAAACTTTATGGGATGCAACACAAGTACAATGAGACATGTCTTTTCTTTCCAAGCCAAAGTCAAACATGTCATGCATATTGCAGCTTTTGCTTTAGGTGGCCTCAATTCGTAGGTATGGATGACATGAAATTTGCTACGAGGGAGGGAGATCAACTTGTTCAATATCTTAAAGAGCATCCTGAAATTAGTGATGTTTTGTTTACAGGCGGTGATCCCATGATAATGAAAGCAAAAATGTTTAGAACTTATATTGATTCTTTACTTGATGCTGACCTACCTAACCTTAGAACCATCCGGATTGGTACGAAGGCATTAGCATACTGGCCATACAAATTTTTGACAGATAATGATGCAGACGAGACATTAGAAACGTTCCAAAAAGTTACTGATAAAGGACTACACCTTGCTTTTATGGCTCATTTTAACCACGTGCAAGAGTTAGCAACAGATGCTGTCAAGGAAGCAATCAGAAAAGTCAGGGAAACTGGAGCACAAATAAGAACCCAATCTCCACTCTTAGCTCACATAAATGATGATGGCGACATGTGGGCAGAAATGTGGAGACAGCAAGTCCAACTCGGCTGTATTCCTTACTATATGTTCGTTGTTCGTGATACTGGAGCTCAACATTACTTTGGGGTTCCCTTGGTAAGGGCATATGAAATCTTCAGACGTGCATACAAGCAAGTAAGTGGTTTGTGTAGAACAGTTCGTGGTCCAAGCATGTCTGCAACCCCTGGTAAAGTTGCTATGGATGGAGTAAGTACAGTAAATGGAAAAAAAGTAATGGTACTTAGATTTTTGCAGGGAAGAAATCCTGACTGGGTATACAAACCATTTTTTGCTGAATATGATGAGGATGCAATCTGGTTAGATAACCTTAAACCTGCATTTGAGGATAAATTCTTCTTCGAAGAAGAATTAAAAGAAAAATTTGGAACCGCTAGAAAAATGGAATACGAATGATCTCTTTTACAATAACACAAACAAAACAAACTTTATCACTATGAGATAATACTCATAAAACGATTAACGAATGGACGCAAAAGAGGTAACCCAAAAGATCGAATCAGAAAAAATTTCATTCATAGATTTTTGGTTTGTTGACATTTTTGGTGAACTACATAGAATGGGTATGCCTAGTTATGCCATAGATCAATCAGATTTTGAAAACGGTCTAGAAAAGTTAGATGCAAGCTCCATCGTGGGATTTGCGGCAGTTAACAAGTCAGATATGGTCTTAAAACCTGATCCTGAATCATTTAGAATACTTCCACCTGAATATGATAAAGGAACTAGGGTCAACGCTAGGATGTTTTGTGATATTTTTGAGGGCAACACTGATGATGATTCTAGGTTTAACAGAGATTCTAGAAGTATAGTTTACAAGGCAGAGCTAAAACTCAAAGAATTTGGTTTTACGCATGCAATGTGGGGACCAGAAATTGAATTTTTTGTTTTTGATGCTATCAACATCTATCCTTCGCCATATGCTGCAACCCACTCTTATGGCGGTTCTGGCTATTCAATTGAATCAAAAGAATCTCCTTGGGCAAAAGGCAATATCAGTACAGCAATAGATCTAAGAGAAGGATACTATCCATCTCAACCAAAAGACACAATGGATAGCTTAAGGAAGGACATATGCGATGATCTTTACAAGTATTTTGGAATCCATGTAGAAGCAGAACATCATGAAGTTGCCACTTCTGGTCAAAGCGAGATCAACTTGAAGTTTGGAAAAATGACAGAGATTGCAGATGCTGTGGTAACCATCAAAAACCTTGTCAAAGTAAAAGCTAAGAAAAGAAACAAAGTAGCCACCTTCATGTCAAAACCAATCTATGGTGATAATGCATCCGCAATGCATACACACCAAAGCTTATGGAACGGTGATACCAATGCAATGTTTGATCCTGACGATGAAATTGCACAACTTTCGCAAAACGGAAGATATTACATTGGCGGCCTCTTAGAACATGCTTCTGCCCTTTGCGCCATTACTAATCCTACTACCAATTCCTACAAAAGACTAGTACCTAATTTCGAAGCCCCAGTAAACATGTGTTGGGGCATTGGTAACAGATCAGCTGCCATTAGGGTTCCAATGTATTTTAGGAATCAACAAAAGAGTAAAAGGATTGAATACCGAGTTCCAGATCCTACCGCAAACATTTATCTCCTTGAAGCGGCCTTGTTACTAGCCGGTCTAGATGGCATAAGAAAAAAAATTGATCCTGGCGATCCAATAGAAGAAAACGTATACAAAATGACTCCACAAAAAAAACGTGCCGCAGGAATAGGATCCTTGCCTACCTCCTTACAAGGTGCACTTGATGCCTTGGACAGTGATAGAAGCTTTCTAGAAGAAGTGTTCACAACTGACTTTCTTGATGCGTATACTCGACTAAAGTATAAAGAATTTAGGGCCTTTGCCCAAACTCCAACAGCCTGGGAAGTCTCAATGTATGCAGACTCGTAAACATCATTATCATATTATCATTCTCCCATAATCTGAAGAATCAATTCTCGTTTTCTGCTCTTAACGTCAAGTTCAGTGAAGACGATTTGTTGCCATGTGCCCAGATTCAAATTACCATTAGTAAATGGGACGGTTAAAGAAGGTCCTACCAAAGAAGCTTTTACATGAGAATGACCATTTCCATCATGCCACATCTCTTCGTGTCCATATTCAATATTGGCTGGAGATATCCTTGAAAGCATTGTTGGAAAATCTCGCTTTAGTCCTGGCTCGTATTCGATAGTAGTTATTGCTCCAGTAGATCCAGCTACAAAAATCGTAGCTATTCCGTCTTTAACTTTTGACTTTTTTAGCTCTGTTGAAATTTTGTCAGTCAAATCTATCATATCATTTTCCCCTTTCGAATTTACTGTAATTTTACAAGTTGTTACAGTCATTACTTGAAGAGTTGTTCACATTCCAGATTTAAAGATTGAATTAACTAGTAACAACAACAGCAGCTGCTGCTGCTGTTGTTTAGTACAACTCTTTGTATTTTGATTTTAATTCTTCATGGGGACCTACCTCGGAAAATGCCTTTACAATATCCACTTTACTGATCACTCCTACTAGATTGTTCCTGTCATCTACTACTGGTATCCCGCTAATTTTGTTCTTAATCATAATGCTTGCAGCAGTAGCTAGATCTTCTTCTTGATTAATTTTTAGTACCTCCTCATCCACCAAATCTCCTACATTAAGTTTAGAGGTATTTTTCGATGGCAGCAAATAATTTTTTGATGATGAATTATTGTCCCTTTCTAGTGAAAAATAGTCACTGTGTGTAAGAAAGGTGTTTGTTGTAATTAATCCCTGCGGTAAACCGTTTTCATCTGTTACGATTAACCTAGAAACCTCGTTTTTATTCATTATATTCAAAGCAAACTGTAGTGAATCTGACTTTCTGCATGTTAACAACATTTTGCTCATAAAGTCCTTTACCAAATACTTACCACCATAAACAAGAGAGTATGCTTTTACTATATCGGTTCTTGTAACTATACCAATTAATTTTCCAGCTTCATCTACTAAAACAACAGAGCCAATTCCAAATGTTTCCATCCTAGCTGCACACTGATCGAAATGATCAGTAATACTATCTGAGATCGAAATTACATTTTTCTGCATTACGTGTTTTATTGGAATTTCATCGATTACACGAGAAGTCCTATCGTTTTCTAAAAATCTATTAATGTCCCTTTCAGTTACAATTCCAATTGGTTTGTCCTTTGATGTTACCACAATATGTTTTACAAAATTTGATTGCATTTTTTGCAGCGTTTCAAATATGGATGACTCGGGATTTACTGTAATTACTGGTGATGTAAAGGGACTTGACATGTTGGTTGTTGTATGTGGTTTCTTTAAAAGAAAACTTTGATTATCAAAAATGAACACAAACCATTTTTACATTAAACATTGGGAACCACCTCTATCTCTATGTAGTTTCCATTAAAGATGGTAGAAATCGCTTTGATCTTGCTTTTATATAGAAAATACTTCTTTCCGTCATCGCTTATTGAACCAGAAATTCCCAACAACTTGTTATCGTGAAGTGTTTGTAACCTTCTGTAGACAGTACTGATCGGAATTTTTGTATCTGCACTTATCTCCATAGCTGATTTTGGTCTTTTCATAGTGTCTTCTAGGATGGCTCTACAATACTTGTCAGACATCATCTCTAAAATAGCGTCTTTTCTTACATCGTCTTCAATCCTTCTACCAGAAATTATTGTTTGCATACAACAACCAATTCGTTATTTTTTGATATAAGATCCATGTCTGCTTTGCAATGCAACGTAATCACTTTGTGCCCAAAGGTTTTGTAAGAGATTTAAATTGCTCCATAATTACTACCGAATATGTTATTCAAGAACATCCTTGTGCCATATGATCTCTCAAAACCTTCCAATCATGCCTTTAAAGTTGCGTTAAATATGGCAAAAAAATATGGATCAAAGATTACAGTAATTACTTGTGTTGAAGGAGATCCATGGCATCACAAGTATTATGATTCACGAGCAGACGAAGAGCTCCTAAAAAATCAGAAAAAAGCTGCCAAGAACCATCTTAATAAATTGGCAGATGATGCAAAAAAGGAAAAAGTTCCATTTACGTCAAGAATCCTAAAAACAGAATCCATAGTAAAAGAACTAGTATCTTATGCAAAATCTCATAAAATAGATCTCATTGTCATGGGGTCTCACGGAAGAACTGGATTTGACAAGCTTATTTTGGGAAGCGTTGCAAACGGAGTAGTACAACGTGTACGATGCCCAATCTTAATTGTAAAATGATCTAGAGATGATCATAGTCTGATTTCAATAATAGGAAGCGGTAATGTAGGATCTGCTATTGCTTTCTTAATTGCCTCACAAGGCCTAGACGACATAACTCTCTTAAATCGAACAAAGTCAAAAGCAATAGGAGAATCTCTGGACATTTCAAATGCTATTCCTGAAAGATCTAGGATCTCAATTTTTGGAACCGATGATTATTCAAAAATTGTTAACTCAAAGATTATTGTTATCGCTGCTAGCACAGGAATTTACAAAACCAATAGAGTAGAATTATTAAAAAGTCAAATTTCAATGATCAAAAAAATCGCAAAAAACATTCGAGATGTTAATCCAAGATGTGTGTTTTTATTGGTTTCTAACCCCGTAGATGTGCTGACCTTCTTTTTTCAAAAGGAAACCTTGCTTCCACCAAAAAAAATTATTGGTGTTGCATCAAGCCTTGATAGTTCACGTTTTAGATATCTTCTTTCTAAACAATTCAACATAAACCAAGGAAACTTTTCTGATGTTTGGGTATTAGGAGAACACGGAGATTCAATGATTCCTATTTTTTCACGAGTAAGACTGAAGCAAAAAAAGATATTCAATTCACTTACCACTGCTCAAATTTATGAAATAACCGATCAGGTCAGAAATTATTGGAGACTTTTACGAAAGTATAAAAACAGATCTGCATATGGGATAGCAAAACATACCTATGACATCATAGAGACCATTATTAAAAACAAGGAGCTCTTTCTGCCTGCCTCTACCATGTTGAATGGAGAATTTGGTGAAAGTGATGTGTGTATGGGGGTTCCATTAAAAATTAACAGAAATGGTATAAAATCAATTACTGAGATCAAACTAGACAAATCTGAGATTAACGCACTGCATGTGTCTGCTCAAACAATCAAAAATCACATTCATCAAAACTAACATTGTTGATCTAATTAGATAAACTACATGTATGGGAAAATTTCCTTATATAAGCAGGGATAATTTTGGTGGAAAGCAATTATGAGATTCTGGGCGTTCCGGAAACTGCTTCTGAACGAGAGATAAGAGATGCATTTAGACGCCTTGCTTTGCAACACCATACTGACCGTGGTGGAGAAGATGAACAATTTAAGCGAATTAAACAAGCCTACGAAGATCTGAAAGTTGGGAAAAAATATCCTGACAGTGATGAAGAACGACGAAAAAAATCACGCGTCTATTCCGGAGACGATGAAGAAGAGATAAGACGCCGCAACAAGATTTTAGCAAAAGAAGTATCTTATGAAATGAAAGTAGCTGAAGAATGGACGGCTGCACTAAATAGAGCTAACGCTACAGATAGTAGGTTATTTGGTTCTAAAACATTAGGAGAAATTGAAATAGAAAGAAAAGCAAACGGTGCTTTATCAATCAAAGGCAACATCATGGCAGGAAAATTTACCTATGATGGCCCTATCATAATGCAAGGAAACATTACAAGTCCGTCATTTTCAGACGAGCACCAAACAGTAATACGACTACAAAACGGAGATTTTAGATTTGTAAATCCCATTGAAAATAAATACAAGATTGAAAACGGTGCATCCCTAATAGCAGAGAATGGAAATATTATCATTGGAAACGTATTTGGAAGAAAAGACAAAATACAAGATCCTGAAGGAAAAATTGGAGTATACATAATAAAGGAACACCGGACTTTTGTTTCCGCACCAAAGGGCAAAATCATTGCTGAAAATATAGTGAATACCGTATCATTAGAAGGAGATACTGTCATGGTTATAAACTTGGAAGACGATGTAACAGTTGAAGCAAGAGAGTTACTAATTTATGGAAACAAGATAACCTATGATGTACGCATCAAAATAAAAAAAGATGGATTGATTCGATTTTTTGAGGATTACTCGGTTCAGAGCCTTAGTGATGATACAATTATAGAGTTGGAAAATGGAAAAAAATTTAGATTACATGATCTTAAAACCAAGAAAATAAGAGATATTCCAGATGAGCTAGTCAAAAACAAAAATGAATTTGCAAAAGATGATACACTTGTAGGTAAGGGATTTACTATAACATATGAAATACTTGACAATTTTGATAGGAAACCAAAAAAACAACAAAAAGGTTGGGCTACAAAGCTTGGTTTTAGAAACTAATCCTCCTTTCATATCAGATCTTCTTTTTTAAAGTGTCTAGTCCATTATCAACAATGAGGTTAATAATTATCAAAATAAGATGCATCATCGTAATTTTTCTACCTATTAATTTGCACATAACCATTATTTCGTAGTTAGTCACACGAATAGTTGATATTATAAATAAAATCATCCTAAATTAGAAATTGGAAATTTCATTTAGTTTAGACAGGAAATTAATTCTTCTAGTAATGTTAGTCTCTGTAGTAGCATTATCGATTACAGCATACCTAAGTTTCAACTATGCAGAGCAGATACTGAAAGAACGAGCAAGTGATTTACTGGTAAGTGAATCCGAAATTAGGGGTGAAACAATAAAGTTACTGCTTAAAACTAGGGTTGAACAAAATGAAATACTTGCCACTGATCCAATGATACAAATACTTGTTTTTGAACTCAATTCAATAAATGATCAGAATAAACTAGAACAAAAGATGAATGAAAAAAGGAGGGACTTTTTAACACAAATACAAGCATTTCAAGAACTAGTCGGTTTTTCTATTGGTTTTGAAGATGTAAAAATTATTGGAAAAGACGGTACTGTATTTTTCTCCCTTGGCAAAGTTAGCACTACTGATTATTCTAATGATCCCATGTTTTTGAAGGGACTGAAAGAGTCATTTGTTGATTTTGAGCCTGCAGCTAATGGGGGAAAAAAGATGATTGTAGTGTCTCCCATCTTTCCAAAAGATGAAAACAAAAATTCTGATACTATAGGAGTAATTATTTCTAGAATGAGAACAGCTGCTATTGACGAAATTCTTCTCAATAGAAGTGGTCTAGGCGAAACAGGTGAGGTCTATCTTGTTAATGAGGGATTTTTGATGTTATCTGAATCTAGATTTGAAGAAAATGCAATCTTCAAACAACGAGTGGAAACCATTCCTGTCAGAGAATGTTTTAGGGAAGGCGATGAATTTACAGGATTTTATGATGATTACAGAGGCGTTCAAATTTATGGTTCATCTTATTGTGCACAAGATCTAGGTTTTGTTCTTTTAGCAGAAATGAATGAACAAGAGATTGTACAGTCAATTGAAGTTTTACAAGACAATATCTTTCAAACCGGAATCTTAATTACAACTGGTATGGCAATCGTAGCTTTTGTTTTATCCAAGTCCATCTCTAGACCATTGATTAAATTAAAAGAAGCAGCTAATGAGATAGCTGAGGGTAACTTTGATGTAAGAACTAACATTAAAACTCGAGATGAAATAGGGTACCTTTCCAAATCTTTTGACTTGATGGCTAAGCGACTACAAGAATCGATCCGTGAGATAAGACAAAAAGAGGATGTGATTAAACAACAAGAAGAAATTCTACNNGATTAAACAACAAGAAGAAATTCTACTGAACTTCGCTGATGACAGCGAGAATGACTGTGTTTGCATTATTGATATTAAAGATTCAACAAAAGTTACTGCAACTTTAACTGACTCTCAATCTAGTAAGTTGTATAGCTTATTCCTCAACTCAATGGCTGNNNNTTCCATAGTCCTGATCCTACTAAGAAGGATCAATTCAAAAATGTAATCGAATGTTGTTTAAAAATGGCAGAATCAAATAATGAGATAAACGAGAAATTGAGTACTGAGAACCTGCCAAGAGTAGATTACAAGATCAGCGCAACTTATGGCTCAGTTAGGATTGCTAGAATTACTCAATCTGAGTTGAACGACATTTTTGGTTCTACTGTAAATAGATGTGCAAAGATAAATCCACATGCGCCAAAAAACGGATTGGCAATCGGTGAATCCTTATATCAAATCGTAAAAAATTTTACTGACTATAAATTTGAAAAAATTGATAATACTTTTACTGATGACTATGGTTTTGCAATATATTCAGTAAAACGCAGTTAGAATTAGTCAAAAAATTAAAAGAAATTAAAAAATGATTGAACTTGTCTAGACGACTAGTTAAGTCCAACCTTTTAC
>JABAHQ010003340.1_pt1 | contig 14164 bp, 12 predicted proteins | sample 7062091 | NCBI WGS metagenome assembly JABAHQ01 (sample SAMN14534359, study PRJNA622989) | marine sediment metagenome | biome: marine biome [ENVO:00000428]; feature: marine pelagic biome [ENVO:01000023]; material: deep marine sediment [ENVO:00002113] | place: India: Gulf of Kutch | collected...
ACACGGGCCCCGAGGTGATGCACCGGGGACGCAGGTATCTCCGGGAGATCTCGGTGTGAGGAGCGGTCGGCGCCTCGCGGGGCCGTGCTCGGGGGCTCTCCTCGTGGCGCTGGTCGCGGGCTGCGCCACCGCGTCCACGCCGGAGCCGGAGGCCGAGCCCGAGTGGCGGTGGACCGTCGCCCAGGAGGGTGACGAGGAGGTGCAGGCGACCGCGACCGAGGTCCTTTCTGGGGGCGTCCGGGCTCTGGAAGAAGGGGAGTACGAGGAGGCGTCGGAGAGCCTCTGGAGGCTCGCGTCCTGGTGCGAGTCTGGATCTTACGGTCGAAGGGCGCTGCTCGTGCTCGCCGCCACGACCCTGGATCCCCGAAACCCCGGATCCGAGCCCGACGAAGCGGCGCGCCTCGCGGCCCGCTACCTCCAGCTTCCCCGGGTCCTTCCGGAGGAGCGGATCGTGGCCGAGTCCCTCTATCTCATGGCCCTGGCCCGGGGCGGCTCCGCGGTCGGGAAAGGGGCCGCCGGCGGCGGGGACGACGACGAGCGGGAGCCGGCCCTCCGCTTCAGCGACTGCGACGCGCCCGGAGCCGGCGCCACCGTGGCCGGGGCCGAGCCCCTCCCCGAGCTCCCGATCACGCCCGCGCCCGTCCTGATCCGACAGGCCAGGGGGGAGCGGAACGCACTCCGGGCGAGGGTCGGGGAGCTCGAAGGCGAGATCGACGACCTCCAGGCCGAGCTCGACCGGATCCGGTCGATCCTGCGGCAGGGCGTACCCGACACGGTCCCCCCCGACACGCTCCCCCCCGACACGCTCGATCTCCCACTGCGGTGAGCGTCCGGCTGCGCCTCGCGGGTACCTTCGCCCTCCTCATCGGGCTCTTCCTCGTACCCATGCAGTACGCCGGGGTCCGCCTGAACGACCTCCGGGAGCTGGCCGTGGAGAGGCGCAGCCAGCACGCGTCGGCGACCCTGGCCCTCGGCGCGTTCCACGCCGGCCTCGCCGAGCTCGACCGCCACCAGCGTGCCCACCTGGCCACCCTCGATCCGCGCATCGGGGAGGAGGTCGAGGACGCGCTCGCGGAGCTGAGGGTCCAGCTCGCCCGGCTCCAGGACGCGGGGTACGCCGACGCCACGCGGCGCCTGGCCCGGCAGTTGGACTCGCTGGTGACGCTGAGCCACGGGATCCACCTCCTCGTCGACGAGGGGAGGGTGGAGGAGGCGACCCGGGCGTTCGAGGAGCTGGGTCCGCTGCGCTCCGAGCTCGGGACGGCGCTGCAGCGGGTCGGCACCGCGGTGGATCGCCGCAGCGCCGCCGACTTCGCTCGGGCCGAGGAGATGAGCGCCTCGGCGGCGGCGACCACGATCGGCGCTGCCCTGGGCTGTGTCCTACTCGCCCTCCTGGTGGGAGCGTGGACCACGGGGGCGCTCACCAAGCCGCTGAAGACCCTCTCCACGGCGGCCGCGGACGTGGCGGACGGGTCGTTCCAGGCGCCGGAGGACCTGCCCTACCGGCGGGGGGACGAGATCGGAGATCTCTCCCGGTCGTTTCGGACGATGACGAGACGCCTGGCGGAGCTCGACCAGATGAAGGCCGAGTTCATGAGCGTGGCGAGCCACGAGCTCAAGACGCCGATCAACGTGATCCGGGGCTACACCGAGCTCATCGAGGAGGAGCTGACCGGGGAGGTGACCGGATCCCAGCGGGAGATCCTCGACGCCATCGCCGAGCAGACCCGACGGATGTCGCGTCAGGTGAGCCGCCTCCTGGACATCGGACGGCTGGAGGCGGGCACCTATCGGATGGAGTTCGAGGCCGTCCACGTCGACGACCTGCTCACCGGTCTCCGCCTAGCCTTCGAGGTCCTGGCCGAGGAGAATGGCGTCGACCTGCGCACCGAGGTCGGGGAGACGGCCCCCGAGACCCTCTACGCCGACCCCGACATGCTCCGGGACGAAGTCCTGGGGAACCTCGTCTCCAACGCACTCCGCTTCACGCCCGAAGGGGGCGAGGTGAAGATCCGGGTCTGGGGCGAAGGGGAGCTTGCGATCATCGAGGTGTCGGACACGGGGCCGGGGATCCCCGAGGACCAGCGGCCCCACGTCTTCGAGAAGTACTATCAGGGCGACCGCACCCGGTCCATGGGCGCGGGCCTGGGCCTGGCGGTGGCCCAGGAGGTGGTGGAAGCCCACGGGGGTCGGATCACCCTCGCGCCCGGGGGGCCGAGGGGGGCTACCTTCCGGGTCTCCGTGCCGACCTCGCCCGAGGCGGTGACGGGGAAGGAAGCCGCGGAGGCCCCCGCGGACCGTACCGACGAAGCCAGGGAGGACGAGCCGGCGGGGATCACCGCGGAGTTCGCCGGGGAGCCCTCCAGGGATGACGGCGAGGAACCGCCCGACGGAGCGGGGGGAGCGCGGACCTAGGGCGTCGGCCCCCTCAGAAGAGCTCGGTCTGGCCCCCGGCCCCGTGGGGCCGGCGGAACGCCGCCGTGGAGAGGGCCCGGTCGTCCTCGTTGAGCCCCAGCCTCCGGCAGGTCACATCGAAGAGCTGGCGGATCTGCTCGGCGTGGGGTCCCTCCCCCCGCTGCCGCGAGCCGAAGCGGGGGTCGTTGAGGCGGCCGCCCCGGAGGCTCCGGATCCGGTTTAGGACCTTCTCCTTCCGGTCCGGGAAGTGGTGCTCCAACCACTCGCTGAAGAGCTCCTTCACCGCGTGGGGGAGCCGGAGGAGGATGTAGGCCGCCCGGGTCGCCCCCGCGTCGGCCGCCGCCTCCAGGATCTCGGCCATCTCGTGCTCGGTGAGCCCCGGAACCACCGGCGCCACCATCACCCCCACCGGGATCCCGGCCTCGGCCAGCTCCCGGATCGCCCGGAGCCGCCGCTTCGGCACCGGGGTTCGGGGCTCCATCACTCGCTGAAGCTCGCTGCGCAGGGTGGTGACCGAGAGGCTTACCCGGGCGGCGTCGTGCCGCGCCAGCCCCGCCAGCAGGTCGATGTCCCGGGTCACCAGGTGGCTCTTGGTGACGATCGCCACCGGGTTCCGGAACTCGGCCAGCACCTCCAGGCAGCCCCGGGTGATCTCCAGCCGCCGCTCCGCGGGCTGGTAGGGGTCGGTCACGCCGCTCATGGCCAGGACCTCCGGCTTCCACTCCCGGGAGGCCAGCTTCTCCCGGAGGAGACGGGGCGCGTCCTCCTTCACGAAGATCTTCGTCTCGAAGTCGAGGCCTGCTGAGAGGCCGAGGTATTCGTGGTTGGGCCTCGCGTAGCAGTTGTGGGTGGCCAGACCGGCTGCGAAAAAGGTCCCGGTGGAGGTGGTGATGTCGATTACGTCCCGCACGGGTCCGGGCTCCACGGCCTCCACTCGCTCGGGCGGAAGGGAGAGTCGCCTTCCGAAGAAGACCTCTTTCTTCCGTACGATCGCGGGACCGAAGAAGCAGAGGAAGCGCATCTTCTCCTGGGTGTCTCCGATCAGTCGCAGAGTGCTGGCTTGCCCGGGCCGCGGCTCGAGGGTGAAGTAGAATCCGAAAGAGCGCGCGTAGGATCCGACTCTCCGGAGCACCGAGACGTCCTTCTGGGAGATGCGGAGGCTGGAGCCGTTGTGGCCCCCGGCGTCGAAGAAGCCGGCCACGAATCCGCGCCTGTACGATGGTGAATCGCGCTCGACGGTGAGGAGAGGGACCAGCCGCTCGAGCACGGGAATCGAGCGGGTCTCCAGCTTCTGCATCGGCCTCCGGCCCGATCTCCGGCCCGGATCGAAGGGTCGGATCGGCAGGTCGATGCCGAAGCTCCGCAGGAAGCGCCCTGACCGGAGCAGAGGCTCCTTGTCGGTGAGGGCTACCCGCCAGTATGGCTGGGGGAATCCCAGCTTGTCACTCCGCTGGCCGGGCTGAAATCGCAGCGTGCCGTCGCCCAGGGAGAGGCCGGAGAGATACCCGACCCGGTAGTCGAGATCGAAAACGGGATCGACCTCTTCCGGGACCTCGACCCGGCGCAAGAGACGACCCGCCGTAAGCTGTGAGGTCCGGCTCCATCTGAAGTTGCGATGCTGGAGCCAGAGGTGATCCGCCGTCGTTAAGACCCGGGTCCCCTCGGTCACCAGCTCCAGCGTTTGCCTCCTCGACCACCAGAGATCTTCGACCACGGAGGGTCGGAGCTTGCGCACCCGCCCGGGCTCTGGGTGCTCGTCGAAGCCGACCAGAACGTCTCCGATCCGGACCTCACCGATCGGCCGCCACGTCAGGTCCGCATGCAGCACCGGCGTCTCGGGGCCTAGGCACCACACGCATCCGTGCTCGCACCCCCGATACGGGTTCAGCGACGCGTCGAACCCCACGTCCGGCGAGTCGTTGGTGGTCACGATCGAGCGGGAGGTGTCCCGGTAGAGCTTGGTCTCGGGGCCGGGGTCGTCGGGGTCGGTCCAGGCGTCCCGCTCCACCTGAAGGTCGGTGAAGCGGTTGGGAGGGTCGTAGGAGGCGCCGCGGCCGTGGACGGGGAGGGATTTCACCGGGGTCGTGGGCTCCGGATCGAAGAGAAACACGCTGCCGCCAGCGTACCCTCTGACCCGAGGAAGGTTTCGGTTTCTATTCGGTCGTTCTCCCGCGCCCCCTCGGGCTCAGGGCGGCACGGCCGTCGCCGGCCTGTCGTCGGTCAGGCGAGCGAGGCGCGCTCTCGCCTCGTCGACCCAGCGCCGAAGCTCGGGGTCGCAGTCCCTCCACAGCCGGACGACCCGCCGGTAATGGCGCGCGGCCGCTTCGAGCTTCCCCGAGCGCTCGTGGATCTCTCCTTGTCGGAAGTGTGCGGGTGCCAGATAGATCTGGTCGCTGGGTCGCCAGCCGAACGTCCCGTACCAGGTCAGCGCTTCCTCGTCGCGACCCAGCTCCCGGAGAAGCTCGGCTCTCAGGTACCGTTCGTGGGCTCGCGATCCCAGAGGCGAGGGTCCGACGCTGGCGTACCACGACGTCGCGCTCCACCACCTCTCGGGGTCCGACCGATCGAGCAGCGCCAGCGCCTCCTCCGGCCGACCGGCCTTTTTCTGCCAGTGCGCCCGAACGCTGAGGGCGAGATCCCGGGACGTCGCGGCCCGGTCGTCCGTACCCGCTCCGGCGTTCCCGTCTTGCGAAAGAGCCGTCAGCCACCGAACGTGGCGCTCGACGCCGTCCTCGTCGCCGAGTCGCACGCTCAGCAGTCCCGCCAGATACGCGCGGACGACCCGGGCCAAGGCCGGGACCGAGTCGGAGCGCGCGATCCGGTCGCGCAGATCGCCCCGGTCCGCGTGCCGCGCGGGGAGAAAGGAGGTCGCGGCCAGGTCGGCGCGGGTGGTCAGCGGCGACCACAACGGGTCCGCACGGATACGCGCGGCCCGCCGGAGCCGGGTCTCCGCCGCCTCCCACTGGCCCATGGCGAGGCGCAGGTGGGCGCTCAGGGAATGACCGCCCAGACGCGCCGTGGGTGAGCGGGTAGGCTCGGTCAGGAGCGCGGCGACCTCGATCGCGCCGGGACGGTCGTCGGCGGCTCGTGCGACGTCTTCCGCGGCGAAGAGAACGACGACGTCCTGGGCCCGTCTCAGCTCGCCGAGACTTTGCTCCTGGGAGGCACGGTCCTCGATCGCGTACGCGAGCCCCCCCCTCCGTGCCGCGGCCTGATCACCGTCCCCTGCCAGCCGCATGAAGCGCTCCAGATGCGCGACGGCTTCGTCGTGCCTTCCCTCCATCGAGGCGATCCAGCTCAGCTCGTAGAGGGCCTTCGCGTTCTCGGGATCCAGCGCTAGGACACGCTCCTCGACGGCTCTCAGCTCGGACGTCGGGCGGACCAGCACCGGGACGTGCCAGAGAAGCAGCCTCCCCAGCGAGTACCACGCTTCCACATCGCTGGGATAGCGTCCCACGATCGCCCGAAGCCGACCCTCGGCCTCTCTCGGCGCACCGCGGAGGAAAGCGTCATGCGCCTCCAGGAGGGCGCGGTCCCGATCGGCGAGGCGCTCCCGGTGACTCAGGGCTCTCGCGATCGCCTTCGCCACGTCCACGTCCGCGGTGGCGTAGGCACCGGCCACGGCCAGCCGGTAGGAGGCGAGGGCGAACGTGCTGTCCGCCGACACCGCGCGCGAATAGGCGGCCGTGGCCGAGTCGAACCGGTTCGCACGATAGGCGTTCTCGCCGCGGAGATATTCCCGGAGCGCCGTCAACGACTCCGTCGTCACCGCGGCGAGCTTGCCGAGGCGGGTCTCCGGACCGCCCACCCCGGTGGCCAGGAGTTGGCGGGACAGGGCGTCCACCACCTCGAAGAGACGGCTCTCGTCGTCGACCGTGGTTCGCGCCCGGCCCACCGTGGACCCCTCCAGATCATAGAGGATGGCGCTGGCCTGGATTCGGTCCCCCGCAGGGACGACGCTCCCGCGAACGTAGAGTCCCGCCCCGAAGTGGCGGGCCACCTCCGCGGCCCCTTGGGGATCCCTGACGGGACCCCGTCTGTCGAGAAAGCTCAGAAGTGCGTGGGGATCGACGGCCCGCAGCGCACCCGCGCCGCCCAGAGCCGTGCTCAGCAGGTCGACCATCCCTTCCGCCAGGTAGTCGAGCCGGTCCGAGCCACGCACGGTGAAGGGGAGGACCACCAGCGTCGTGCTCGACACGCTCTCCGCGACGGGGGGCTGCGGGGTGGCGTCTGGAGGGAAGACCCGAGGAAGGACCAGTGCGGCGCCCAGGACGAGCGGGGCAAAGACGACGGCGCTCCGCGTGAGAAGTCCCCAGGACGATCCTTCGGCCGTCCTCCTGGCGCCAATCGGCCCGTCGGGATCGTCCGGCAGGCTCCGGTGATCGTCCCCGGGGGGAACGGTCCGAGGATCGTGGCCACGGGCAGCTGGGCGTCTCGGGCCCGATCCGGCATCGACCCCCGCCGATCTCGGCTCGCCTCCGGCCCGGCGAGAGGTGGACGGTGAGCCCGGTGCGGTCGGAGGACGCTCGGGCCGGCGTGCGGTCGTCTCGAGCTTCTCCAGCGCCGACGTCACTTCGGAAGGCGGTCCCACGCCCAACTCCTCCCGGAGCAGCGCCTCGTGAGCCCGGGCGTGCTCCACCGCCCCCGCACGGTTCCCCGCGGCCGTCAGGGCCTTCATCAGGCGCAACGCGACCCGTGAGTTCGTCGGCTCGTGCGCCGCCCGCCGCTTCCACCAATCCACGGCGAGTGCCCAGCTCTCTCGAGCTTCGGCATCCTCGGCCAGGGTCTCCAGCGCGTTGCCGTGTCGGTCCGCGAGTCGGCGGCGCTCGGCGTCGGCCCAGCGCTGGAAGTCGGGGGCGTCCGGCACGTAGAACCCGTCCAGGAAGGGACCCCGGTGGAGGGCCACCGCCTCCTCGAGAGCCGCGGCTCGGCCGGGAGTGTCCGGGGCGTCCCCGCTCCGGGCCAGCGCGCCTCGGTATGCCGAGACGTCGCACCAGACCACGTCTGGGTTCAGCCGCAGCCCGCCACCGGTCTCCTGAATCGCGTCCTCCCCCATCTCCTTGCGGATCAGGTAGAGGGAATTGGCGAGGGAATGGCGGGCTTTCTCCTCGGGGCGCTCGGGCCAGAAGAGGCCGACCAGCTTCTCCCGACTCACGTGCCCGGGACGGGAGGCGGCGAGAACGGCGAGCAGGCCCAGCCGCTGTCGCTGGGCTACCGGCCCCGAGACGGGGCCGTCGGGGCCCTCCAGCGAGATCCCGCCGAAGAGGAGAAGCCGGTACATGGTTGGACTCTGCACGGAGAAGACTTCGAGATGACCGCCGGGTGAAAAAGAGGTGAGGGTCGCTGCTTATCATACGCCCGAGCCCGAAACCGGGGCAACGGAATCGGGCGTGATTCGCGGGACTTGCATCCCCTCTTTCGGAGGTTCGCCGTGCGTATACAGACGGGTTATTCGGTCGCCGTGCTGCTGGCTCTCCTCACCCTAACGGGATGCGGGGAGGAACAGGGTCCTGTCGGGGTCGCGGACACGCCGCCCCTCCAGGCGTTCACCGCTCCGACCGCGGTCCCCATCTCCTTCCAGTTCGACGGCATGAACCCGTGCTCCGGGGAGACGCACACCGTTTCCTTCACGGGCACGGCATGGATTCACCAGGACGACGGCCGGGTCCTGGTTCGCTCGCAGCGAACGATCACGACGAGCAGCGGCTTCACGGGCCGTGGAACGGACACGCGCGTGCTCAACGGCAAGATCGAGAAGCTCACGCTCAACGACATGCTGACGCACCCTTCGGGCGATCGGATCCGGGCCCACCTAGTCCTGGTCGTGGACGTCTCGACNNTGGTCCTGGTCGTGGACGTCTCGACCGGGACTGTACGTGTGATGAAGGGCACCTTCGATCAGACCGACTGTGTGACGACGTAGTCACCCGCGGACGCGGAGGACGCGGACGACCGGCGGTCGGGGCTGGTCCCCCGGCCGTGGGCCGTCCCCTCCCCGTCCCCGGCTCGAAAGCAACAGTCCGCTCCTGAGCCGCGACTTCCCCCCCTGGAATTCGATCCTCCCCGGGGATCCCTCCGGACCCCACGGCCGGGAGTGCTCCAGCGACGGGGCTTCGAGGATATCTCCGTGTTGCCCTCCCGGCGGCCGCGGCGTACCTGTAAGCGCCGCTGAGCCACGGAGCGAGGAAAACGGAGGCAGGTGCATGGGCGACGGATGGCGGCGGGTGTCGGGGACGATCGACCGGCTGAACGACTGGATCGGCACCTTCATCCGGTGGCTCACCCTGGCCATGGTGGCCGTGGGCGCGTACAACGCCCTGGCCCGCTGGGCCACCCGCTACACCGACTTCGCCCTCACCTCCAACGCCCTCAACGAGCTCCAGTGGTACTTCTTCAGCCTGATCTTCCTCTTCGGGGCCGCCTACGCCCTGAACCACGACGTCCACGTGCGGGTGGACGTCCTCTACTCCGCCCTGAGCCGCCGGGCCCGGGCGTGGATCGACCTCTTCGGATCGATCCTCTTCCTGCTGCCGTTCTGCGCGCTCATGCTCTGGGTGTCATTCCCGGCGGTCCGCTACTCCTGGAACACCCGGGAGGTCTCGCCGGACCCGGGGGGGCTGCCCCGCTATCCGATCAAGGCGGTGATCCTCCTCTGCTTCGCCCTCCTCCTGGCCCAGGGGATCTCCCAGATCGTCAAGAAGGTCTACGTGATCCGCACCGGGGAGCCCTGGGGTGAGGACCAGGGCCTCCGGGGGGAGATCGAGGGACACGCCCGGGAGCTGGCCGAGGGCGCCGGTCCCGGAGGGTCGGGCTGATGGAGGCGGTCTGGGGGCCGGCGATGTTCTTCGGCGCCCTGGTCCTGATCTTCACCGGATATCCCGTGGCCTTCGCCCTGGGCGGCACCGCCCTTCTCTTCGCCGCCCTGGGCACCGTCACGGGGCAGTTCGACCTGATCCTCATGAACGCCATGCCCCAGCGGGTCTTCGGGACCATGGCCAACTTCACCCTCCTGGCGGTCCCCTTCTTCATCTTCATGGGCACGGTCCTGGAGAAGTCGAAGCTGGCCGAGGATCTCCTGGAGACCGTGGGGATCCTCTTCGGGCGGCTCCGGGGCGGCCTCGCCATCGGCGTGATCTTTGTGGGGGCGCTCCTGGCCGCGGCCACGGGCGTGGTCGGCGCCTCGGTCACCGCCATGGGGCTGATCTCGCTGCCCGTCATGCTGGGCAACGACTACCGGGAGGACTTCTCCCTGGGGGTGATCTCGGCCTCGGGGACCCTGGGCCAGATCATCCCGCCCAGCATCGTCCTCATCGTCCTGGGCGACCAGATGGGGGTGAGCGTGGGCCGGCTCTTCCAGGCGGCCCTGATCCCGGGCCTCGTCCTCACGGGCTCCTACGCGGCCTACGTGCTGGTGATGACCTTCTTCCGGCCGAAGGTGGCGCCTCCCCTCTCCGAGGAAGCCCGGGCGATCCGGGGCTGGGAGCTCGTGAAGCGGGTGATGGTCTCCCTCATGCCCCCCCTGATCCTGATCGTGGTGGTGCTGGGGAGCATCTTCGCCGGGGTGGCGACCCCCACCGAGGCGGGCGCCCTGGGCGCCGTGGGAGCCATGGCCCTGGCCGCGGCCAACCGCCAGCTCTCCCTGACGAACCTCCGGGGCGCCATGGAGGAGACTTCCCGACTGACGATCATGGTGATCTTCCTCCTCATCGGGTCCACCGCCTTCGCACTCGTCTTCCGGGGCCTCGGGGGCGACCTGTGGATCGAGAGCGTCCTGGCCAACCTCCCCGGCGGCGCCCTGGGCTTCCTCCTGGTGGTGAACGTGGTGGTCTTCGTCCTGGGGTTCTTCATCGACTTCTTCGAGATCGCCTTCATCATCGTGCCCCTGATCGTGCCGCCGGCGGAGATCCTGGGGATCCCCCTCATCTGGCTGGGGATCGTCCTGGCGATCAACCTCCAGACCTCGTTCCTCACGCCCCCCTTCGGCTTCTCCCTCTTCTACCTCCGGGGTGTGACGCCGGAGCGGATCCCGACGACCGCGATCTACCGGGGCGTGATCCCCTTCATCGCGATCCAGGTCGTGGTCCTCACGGCGATCGTGATCTTCACCCTCCCCGGCGTCGGACCGAGCCCGGGGATGTAGGGGTGGCGTCCGAAGATTCCTCCCGAAGGGAGCGTCCCGTGGGCCCCGGCCCGGGGCTCACCCCCGGGCCGCGAAGAGGCCGGCCGTGAGCCGCGCCCTCGCCGCCGCTCTTTGGGTCGGCGTCTACCTCCTCCTCGTGATGGCCCCGGTCTTCCTGCTCCTGTCGGGCCCCCTGTCCCCGCCGGGGGACTTCTGGGCGGAGCTCGCCGTGGCCCTGGGCTTCGCCTCTCTCGGGATGATGGGGATGCAGTTTCTCCTCACCGCCCGCTTCCGGCGGGTCGCGGCGCCCTTCGGCACCGACATCCTCTACTATTTCCACCGATATCTGGGCTACCTCGTCCTGGGGGTGCTGGGGGTCCACGCTGTGGCGTTCGTGGTCACGGATCCGGGCCTCCTGGCCGGGCTGTCACCCGGGAGCCTCTCCCGGCCCCTGGTGCTGGGGACCGTGGCCTTCGTCGCCGCGGCGGTCCTGGTGGCGACCTCGGCGGCGCGCTCGGCCCTGGGGCTCCCCTACGAGGGATGGCGCCTCCTCCACGCCGTCCTCGCGGTGGTGGCGGTGGCGGGCGGTCTCCTCCACGCCCTCGACTACGGGGCCCACACCCGGACGGGCTGGGACCGGGCGTTCTGGCTCGTCTACGGGATGGCGGGCGTGGCCCTCCTGGCCTACGTCCGGGTGCTGAAGCCGTGGCGGGAGGGGCGCCGGCCGTGGACGGTCGTGGAGAGGAGCGAAGAGGCCGGCGACGTGGCGACGCTGGCCCTGGAGCCCCGGGGCCACGACGGGCTCTGCTTCCGGGCCGGACAGTTCGCGTGGCTCACCCTGGACGAGTCTCCCTTCGCCATGGCGGAGCACCCCTTCTCCTTTTCGTCGGCGCCGGGGACGTGCCCCCGGGTCGAGTTCACGATCCAGCCGATCGGGGACTTCACCCGCCGGGCCGTGGAGGCGGAGCCGGGATCCGTGGCCTACGTGGAGGGGCCCTACGGGATCTTCACCCTGGAGGACCATCCGGCGCCGGGCTACGTATTCGTGGCCGGGGGGATCGGGGTCGCCCCGCTGATGAGCATCCTCCGGGACCGGGCCGACCGGGGGGACGGGCGCCCCTTCCTCCTCCTCTACGGAACCCGGACGGCCCGGGGGGCGGTATTCCGGGACGAGCTGGCGCGCCTCCGAGGGCTCCTGGACCTCCGGGTGGTGCACCTGGTCGAGGAGCCGCCCCCCGGGTGGGAGGGGGAGGTGGGACGGATCGATCCGGAGCTCCTCGAGCGGCATCTCCCCGAAGACCGGACGGAGCGGAGGTATCTCATGTGCGGCCCGGAGGAGATGCAGGCCGCCGTGGAGCGCCTCCTCGAGGACGCCGGCGTCCCCACGAGCCGCATCCACACCGAGATCTTCCACTGGGTCTGACCCTGAAAGCGTGAGGAGGAGCGCGTGACGCGGAAGGACCGATCGAAGCTCCTGGTGGCGGTCACCGGGATCCTGGTGTTCTCGGCGGCGGGCGTCTTCGCGGGGGTGAAGCGGGGCCCGGCCCCGCCGGGGGGAGAGGACTCCGCCGGGACGCCGCCCCCGCCGGACACCGTCGTCGAAGGGGAAGAGGGCGCCCGGGTAGCCCGGGGCCGGCAGCTCTTCCGGGAGGTGGGGTGCACGGGCTGCCACTCCGCCGAATGGGAGGGCTCCCGCCGGCTCCCCCTGGACGGGGTCGGCTCCCGCCTCTCCGCCGACACCCTGCGCCTCTGGATCGTGGACCCGCGCTCCGTGGATCCGGGGGTGCGCAAGCCCGCCTACGACGACCTGCCCTCCGACGAGGTGGAGGCCCTGGTGGCCTATATGCGGAGCCTGGAGGAGGACCCCGGGGGCTGAGGCTACGGCGAACGGCACGGCTGCTTCCAACGGTGCGCCTCGGCCGACCGGTCCCACGGCCGCTCCGGCCAGGGGTCGCGGACGGGGCCGGCGGCCTCGGAACGAGGCCGCCGGCCGGATGAGAGCTACGGCTCCCGGCGGGGGAAGGCGAAGTTCGCGTAGGCCAGCTCGTTCCCCGCGAAATAGGGGAAGGCGAGGCTTCGGAAGCGTCGGAACGAAGCGTAGACCGTCCGGAAGCCCTCGTCCTCGTCCGACCGCTCCTCCAGGTAGCTCCGTGACTCCCGCCACGAGGCCTCCAGGATCTCGGCGGAGAAGGGGAGGAGCTCCACGCCGTGGTCCCGGACGAGGCGCCGGAGGGCGGCGGGGTTGGCGGCGTCGTACCGGGCGAGGGTCATGGACGTGGCCTCCCGGCACGCGGTCTCCAGGACCTCGCGATAGACGCGGGGGAGCTCGTCGTACGCCCTGCGGCCCACCTGCAGGGTGGTGGTGACCCCCGGCTCCCACCAGCCGGGGTAGTAGTAGCGCCTCGCGATCTCGTGGAGCCCCAGGCGCTCGTCGTCGTACGGACCCACCCACTCGGTGGCGTCGATCGCGCCCCGCTCCAGCGCCGGATAGATGTCGCCGCCGGCCAGGACCTGGACGCTCACCCCCAGCCGGGTCATGATCTCGCCCCCGATCCCGGGGATCCGCATGCGCAGCCCCCGGAGGTCGGCCACGCTGTCCACCGGCTCCCGGAACCACCCTCCCATCTGGGCGCCGGTGCTCCCCAGGGGGATCGGGTGGATGGCGAAGTCCGCGTAAACCTCCCGCAGGAGGTCCCGCCCTCCGCCCCGGTGGAGCCAGGCGAGGCGCTGGCGGGCGCTCAGGCCGAAGGGGATCGCCGTGTCGAAGGCGAAGGCGGGGTTCTTTCCGACGTAGTAGTAGCCCGCCGTGAGGCCGGCGTGGACCGTCCGCTGCTGGACCGCGTCCATGACGCCGAGTCCGGGGACGATCTCTCCCGGGGGAAAGACCCGGAGGACGAAGCGGCCTCCGGTGAGGGCCTCCACCCGGTCGGCCACGTACTCCACGGCGCCGTGGAGGATGTCGAGGCTGCGGGGATAGCTGCTGGCCACCCGCCAGAGGACCCGGGGCCCGCTGACGACCGGCGCGGCCCCCCGGGCCGCGCTCTGGGGGCCCAGGCGCCCGAGGAAGCCGCGCCGGTCCACGACGTCAGCGGTTCCTGCCCGGACGCCCGACCGCGCCCCGGCGAGGGGGGCGTCCGGCTCACGGCACCCGATTCCTAGAGCTCCCGCTTGGGGAAGGCGAAGTTGGCGTAGGCCAGCTCGTTGCCCGCGAAGTAGGGGAAGACCGTGCTCCGGAACTCCCGGAAGGACTCATAGACCCTCCGGAAGGTGGCGTCGGCCGACGCCTGCTCCTCCAGGTAGGCGTTCGACTCCTCCCAGGCGGCCTGGAGGATCTCCTCGGAGAACTGACGGAGCTGCACCCCGTGCTCGTTCACCAGGGTGTTCAGGGCCACGGGGTTCTCGGCGTCGTAGCGGGCCAGCGTGATGAGGGTCGCCTCCCGACACGCGCTCTCCAGCATCTCCTGGTACGTCCCGGGAAGCTGATCGTACGCCCTCCGGCTCACCTGGAGGGTGGCGTTCAGCCCCGGCTCCCACCACCCGGGGTAGTAGTAGTTCGGGGCGATCTCGTGGAAGCCCAGCTTCAGGTCGTCGTAGGGGCCCACCCACTCGGTGGCGTCGATCGCGCCCCGC
>JABAHQ010024644.1_pt2 | contig 14152 bp, 16 predicted proteins | sample 7062091 | NCBI WGS metagenome assembly JABAHQ01 (sample SAMN14534359, study PRJNA622989) | marine sediment metagenome | biome: marine biome [ENVO:00000428]; feature: marine pelagic biome [ENVO:01000023]; material: deep marine sediment [ENVO:00002113] | place: India: Gulf of Kutch | collected...
CATCTTTCGGCCGGACGAGCAGCGGGTCAGCTTTCACCGTGTGAGCTACGACATCGAGGCGACGATCACGGACATGTCGGAGAACGGTTTCTCCCACGTGCTGATCGAGCGTCTTAGGCTCGGCGCTTGAGAAGCCGGGCAGCGGAGAGACGCCGGCCATTGGAGCACCGGTCATGGCGAGCGTAAACCAAGAGTTTAATTCCGTCGTTGTCCGCATCGTCTACGCCGGTCCGCCGCTTGCGGGTAAATCGGAGAGCGTCCGTTCACTGGCGGGCTTGCTCCTCGGGAAGCGGGCCGAGGACGCCGTCTTCTCTCCCGGAGAAGCGGAGGGGCGAACCCTGTACTTCGACTGGGTCCGTTACACAGGCGGGTTGTTCAAAGGTCGACGCGTCCATTGTCAGATCGTCAGCGTTCCGGGACAAAAGGCGCTTGCTGCGCGACGCAAGCTCATCCTGGAGACAGCCGATGCAGTCGTATTCGTCCTCGATTCCTCGCCGCAGGAGATCGAAGCCGCTCGCAGCTACCTGGAGGAATTGAAGCCGTGGCTCGCGCGACCCCAAGGGGAGCCACCCGTCGGGGTGATGGTTCAGGCGAACAAGCGCGACTTGCCCGAGGCCGTGCCGGTCGCGGAGATCAGGCGTCGACTCGGTGACGACCCGAACACGGGTGTGGTCGCAACCACGGCGACGCTCGGGACCGGCATCCGAGAGTCCTTCGTGATGGCCGTCGGCCTGTCGCTCGAACGCGTGCAATCGTTGATGGATGGGGGGCGCCTGCCGGCATGCCCTGCGCAGCTCGACGAGGGGCAGCGCCTCCTGCGGCGAATCGAGGGGTCGGAGGGCGGCGAGGATTCCGTCGCCGTCGCCACCGAATGGTCGGACTCGAGCCGCGAGCCGGCGACGATCGGCGAAGCGTACGTGACGGTGACGCGGGCCGCCGCGTACGCGCCTGCCGTCGAGCCCGAGCGCGAGTCGGTTGCGCGGGCCGCCGACATGCCGGAGTCGGAGGCACCATCGCCGGCTCACCAGGAGGTGCACGAGGAGCCGCCCCCAGCCCTGCCAGACGGCGGACTGCCCGCTGGCAGCGTCTGGCCGCCGATAGCGGGGCGGATCATCCTCAACGAGCTCGACGGCGATACGGAGGTCCAGCGCCGAGCCAGCGGAACCTGGTGGGCGTCGGTCGGGAAGCGTTGGTGTCTCGCTTCGGCCCCCGAGGACGTGTTCGATGATATGGAAGCAGGTCGGCGAACGTTGCTCGATTTCGCTCGCGCGCACAAGAGCTGGCAGAGCCTGGTCACCGAGCACCGGTGCATGGCACTGGCGCCGGCCAACAGCAAACACTGGCGTCTGTGGCAGATAGTGCGGCGCGAGAAAAATTTGGCCGTCGCGTTGCGCTCGGCACTACGGCGGAAGGACCCGCGACGCGTCGCAAACGACGTTTGTGGGATTGCGCTCTTCTACTTGCTGGCTGTGCGGCTATTTCGAGAGAACGCAAGCGGCCTGCCGGTGAGCCTTTCGTACATTGGTTGGTCCGATGACAGACCCGTGTATACGGGAATGCTGCCGACATTCCTGTTGAATGGAAAGATGACACCGTCGTCGGCGCTTGCACCGACCTCCGAGCTCTTGCGCCGCGAATTCTCCAGGCCCGTCGCAAAGGCGCTCGAGGAATCGGACATGGACGTACCAGCGCTTCTTCATCACCTGCGAAAGCTACGGCCGATCCGCGCCGATTCGGACGTGGTGGTGGACATCCTCTCCGCACTGTTCATCGGTCACTGATGGCTCATTCGATTACTCCTTCCGGTGTTTCTCGTCTGCCGGTGAACGAGGTGGAGGCCGACGTCGGAACCGCGTCTCCGCTGCTGTCAGTCAAGGATGTCACGTTGGGATACGGACCCAGAACCGTTCTGGAGGGGATCAGCTTCGACGTGCCCCCCAGGGGGGTCGTCGCGCTGATGGGGCCCTCCGGCGTCGGCAAGAGCACGCTCATCCGCACCATCGGCAGGTGGAACGATACCCTGCCATCGTTCTGGGCCAGCGGGCAAGCGCTCTTGGGCGACGAGGATCTTCTGCTCACGGGCGACGTAGCCCGGGTACGTCAAGTGGTCCCGATGCTGAGGCAAAAGGCCCGCCTGTACGCCTCCTCGGTGATGGACAACGTGCTCGCGCACACGGCCGACGCGAAGCTCAGCACGGACGCGCAGAGGCGGCAGCTCGCATTCGAGTTACTGCATCCGCTCGGTATTTGGGAGGAGTTCGAGCCGCTTCTCGATCGCTCCGTGCTCGATCTTTCCATGGGTGCGCACAAGAAGCTCCTCATCGCGCGACTACTCGGCCGCGGCGCGAAGTGCTTGCTGGCCGACGAGCCGCTTCGCGAAGTCTCCGTGGCCGAGGAAGCGGGGCTCATAGAGCTGTTCGACCGGATCGGCAAGGAGCGTGCGATAATCCTCGTCACACACAACAAGATCGAGGCGCGAACACTGAGCGACTCGGTGTGCTTCGTGACGGGCGGCAAGCTCGTAGAGGCGGCGCCCACCCGACAGTTCTTCGAAGTGCCTCGCACGGAGCTCGGACGGCGGTTTCTCCAGTTCGGTAGCAGTTGGCCCGCTGCGGACGAAGACAGCGCCCCCGGACACGACCGGCTCCCGAAGCCCACCGCTTCGCGAACCGTCACGGTTCCTCCGCGGGATTTTCACTGGGTGATCCCGGATTTGCTGGGAGGCATGCAGCGGCCCGGTCTGCTCGGCGATGTGGCGAAGGACTTGGCGGCGCTGCGCGTCCTGGGCGTCAAAGTGCTGATGACGCTGACTCAGACGCCGTTCGATCCCGTGGTGCTCGAGCCCTTCGGAATCGTCGGCGTGCACTTCCCGATCGTCGATATGTCGATACCCACGCTCGCGAGCGCCGCGCACATGTGCGCCCAGGTATGTTCATTCGTCGATGACGAACAACCGACTGTGTTGCACTGCAAGGCGGGTCTGGGTCGTACTGGAACGATGCTGGCATGCATCTTAGTCTACCGCGGATTCGATGCGGTTCGAGCTATCGAAGCCGTGCGCACGGTGAAGCCGGGGTACATACAGACGGAAGAGCAGCTGCTGTTCGTCGCTCGTTTTGCGGAGTTTCTTGGCACGGCGGCAAACGGCGCGACGGCGAATGACAGCGCCACAGAGAGTCCACGGAGACGGTCATGAGGCTGGTTGCACTCGGAGTCAATCAAGAGACCGCGCCGGTCGCGCTCCGCCAACGCCTGGCGTTTACCGCAGACGAGCTCCTCGTTGCACTAAATGAACTGCGACGTTGTCGGGGGGTATCCGAGGCGGCCATTTTGTCGACCTGCAACAGAGCCGATATCTACTTTTGGGGGAAAGAGTGCGCCGAGGATGCCATTGTCGAGTGGCTGAGCGACTACCGGGACGTCAGCCGCCGCGAGCTTGGCGGGCATCTCTATTGTCACCGATCGGCGTCGGCGGCCCGGCACGTCATGCGCGTGGCGAGCGGGCTCGATTCCACGGTCCTGGGGGAGCCGCAGATCTTCGGGCAGCTCAAGTCCACCTATCGCGCGGCGCTCGAGCGCGGCGTGACGGGACCGGTACTGCGCGCCCTCTTCCAGCGGACGTTCTCGACGACAAAGCGTGTACGGACGGAGACGGGCATAGGTGCAAGGCCGGTCTCCGTCGCGTATGCGGCGGTGAAAATGGCGATGCAGGGGCTGGATGCTTCGCCTTCGCGCAGCGTCGCCTTACTGATAGGCGCCGGCGAGACGAGCGAGATCGCTGCCCGGCATCTTCGGAACTTCGGCATCGGTCGGTTGATGATCGCCAATCGCACGATGTCGAAAGCGAGACGCCTTGCCGGGAAGGTAGGCGGACTGCCTGTCGATCTACGCGAGGTGCCCGACCTTCTCGCCGAGGCCGACGTGATTGTGTCGTCGACCGCGAGCCCGGAAATCCTGATCAACGCCGAAGACGTCAGACAGGCCATGTGCCAACGTAACGGTCGGCTGATGCGCATCATCGATCTGGCGGTGCCATTGGACGTGGATCCGGCAGTAGGGACACTCCATCGCGTGACTCTGCACTCGGTCGACGATCTGCGGGGCGTCGTTCGGGAAAACATGGAAAGCCGCAGAACATGCGTTGAGGCGGCCGAGAAGATCATCGAAGAGCAAGTTGACCGTTTCATGGGGTGGCTCGGCACCCGAGAGGTGGTCGACACGATTAGAGCCGTGCGCAGCAGGGCCGAGGGCGTCCGTGACGAGGTTCTGACCAAGGCTTCCCGCTTGCTGGCAAACGGTAGCAGCGGGGACGAAGTCTCGGCGTTCGTAGCCAACACGTTGACGAAAAAGCTGTTGCATACGCCGACCGTCGGACTTCGCAGGGCCGGAGCGGAGGGTAGAAGCGACATCGTCGACGCAGCGCGGCTGCTCTACGGCGTGCCAAATCGGCAAGGCGACTAGCGGGTACGGCGGAGAGCGGCAAGGTGCGCGCCGAGGCGCTCTTTCATCCGAGTGGACGATGAGGTGATCGATGAATACGAACCACGAGCTGTACGAGGCCCTCGGTGGCGCCCCTGCGGTGGAAACGGCCGTGGACTTGTTTTACAGAAAGGTCTTGCAGGATCCGGAAATCAGCGATTTTTTCAGCTCGATCGACATGGATGCGCAGCGGGCGAAGCAGAAGGCCTTCCTCAGCATGGTTTTCGGCGGACCGAAGCAGTACACGGGAAGAGATTTGCGATTCGCGCATGCGCGACTGGTCGAGCAAGGACTTGACGAATCGCATTTCGAGGCTGTGGTCGTGCACCTGCGGGCGACTCTCGCCGAGCTTGGAGTGCCGGAGGCGCTGGCGCGCCAGGTAATGGAGATCGTAGCGTCCTGGAAAGACGAGGTGCTGAATCGTACGCCGGAGTGACTCGACCTTTGCCGATAGGCGCGGCGTCGCAGGCCTCGGAATCGGAGCGGCAATCTGCCGGCGGCAGCCGGATGAACTACATCCTGTCCAACACCAAGGTGCGCGTCCGTTTCAACGGCAAGGACTACTTGTGTGTCTCTGAAGAGACGGTGCTGGAGGCACTTTTGCGCCAAGGCGCAGAGTTCCCGCACGCGTGCAGGCAGGGCGTCTGCTTCGCCTGCCTGAGCAAAGCGGTGGTCGGACGTGTGCCGGAGGAGGCCCAGAAAGGCCTCAAGGAAACATTGCGGCATAAGGGCTACTTCTTCCCGTGTCTGTGCAGGCCGGTGGAAGATCTGGAGATATCGGGGCCGGACGAGCGGCAAGTGTACAGTCGGGCGGTCGTCATCGGGGTGGAGCGATGCAGTCGCACGGTCTGCCGTGTGTTCCTTTCTCCGGCGATGCCGTTTTCCTATCACCCCGGACAGTACATCACGCTTCGCCGCGGCGACGGTCTATTGCGCAGCTACTCCTTGGCCAGCGTGCCGCGCGAGGACGATTATCTGGAGATCCATGTCCGTCGCCATGAGAACGGCCGCATGTCTGGCTGGATCTTCGAAGAGCTGGCAGTCGGAGACCGGCTCGACATCCAAGGTCCAAGCGGTGCCTGCTTCTACACGCCGGGCGAGCGTGTGCGGCCGCTGCTGTTGATCGGCACGGGCACGGGATTGGCGCCTCTCATCGGAATCGCTCGAGACGCGCTCCACCACGGGCACTTAGGGCCGATTTACCTCTACCACGGCAGCCGTGATCCCGACGGTCTGTACCTGAAGGAGGAACTCGCGAGGATGCAGGCGGCATGGCCGAATTTCCACTACGCGCCCTGCGTCTCCGGCGGGTCGGCGATACAGGGCCATTGGCGAGGCCGGGTCGATGACATCGCGTTCGCCGAGCACCCCCACCTCCGTGCCTGGCGCGTCTTCGTCTGCGGTGCGCCGCCGATGGTCCATGCCGCGCGCAAGAGAGCCTATCTCGCAGGTGCGGCTCTCACCGATATACACGGCGACGCCTTTGAGCCGAGAGAGCCGACGGGCAAGTCCCGCGTCGCGTAGCAGGCTTCCCAAACCGAGCGGTGGGCCGTCACCAGTGGCTCTGGGAATGTCCCGGGCGAAAGCCGCCAACGACACACGAGGCCCTCTGTAGGCGAGAGACCGACGACGTTCTTCTAGACGACATCGTCTGGGTTGCGGCTGTCGGAGGACTCCATCCCGTTTGATTGCGCTGCGTAGGTCGAAGTCCATTCCTTGGTCACCGGGTGTATACAGTAGCCACCACAGGTCAATTTGATCCGCAGGTCGGTCAGTCGATCACGTCACCGAACAGCAACGGGCCGACGTGAAGCAGGTCATCGCTGTGTTCGGCTGCAAGAAGGGAGAGGAGACTTATGAATGAGATACACAGTTTCCAGGAGGCGCATCAAAAGCGCGACGCAGGGCTTTACCAACGCGCCCAAGCTCAGGCGATGCTGTTTCTCTATGAGATGGCCCACGGGCGTCCTGCGCCCAACACCGAAGAGCTTTCGATATGGGTGCAGACCAGCGATGAGGAATGGTGGCGGCTCGCCAACGAAGTTATGACGAAAGCGGCTGCCTTTGTTCAAACGCTACCCGACCCGATCCCGGAGGAATGGAACACCCAAGAGCTTGAGCCCAACATCCTGTTAGGCACGAAGCTGATAAGCGAGGACACGACCTGACGACACGCAGACACGCATTGAAGGTCCTGGGCGCGGGCTCCGTCATCGCGGCGGTGCCGGTGGTGGGGCGGGCAAAAGCCGGTAGTGCAGCAGGACCGGCTTTAAGCGAGCGCGCCCTACGCTTGGCGCAGATGTTCGATCAGTTACCGAACGAGCCGCGCCCAGACGTCTTCCCTACGAGCGGCATGAGCTTCCAGGATTTCGCGGAGCGACACATCCGGCGGGTGTGGGGGACTCGCGACGACTGACCGCAAGCCGTGACGGCATTCCCTGCCCGTCTGCGGGCGGGCAGGGTTTCTTAGAGGAGACGAAGATGGGATATGACTTAGAGAGCAAAGCGTTTCCTGCGCTCTCAGAGGATGAGCAACAGAACCTGTTGGGTCGCATCATGCGAAATGCGGTTAGCCGTTTTCCGTTCGACCCAATCAAAGCGATACAAGCGATGTGGGACGGGTACGCAGAGACAGGCCGATATTTTCGATTCAACATCGTCGCGTTTCCTAAGCTCGTCGAGTTGGCTGAGCGACATGGTTGGCGGCCGGCAAAAAGGCTGTTTCCAGACGCCGATGATTTTCGATACGTGGGATGCGGTGAGGTTTCCGCAGAAGACGCTAGGAGCTTTGCCGATGCCTTGGAGCGGGCTCTTGATGCGCTCAACGACGTTGAACCGATGCAGCCACCGTATGGAGAAACGGAAGTCATACCGGGCACTGGAATCATGGGCATCGGGCCGCGAGGCGATCTTTCACCCGAGGCATTTTGGTCAGGGCGGGCTGCGAAGGAGAAGATACGGCGGTTCATCCAGTTTGCCAGACACGGAGCATTCACCATCAGTTAGGAGAAACCGATTTGGCATGTGTCAGACGAAGACGAGGTAAGTACGTCGTTGACTGGAGACACGCCACGGGAAGGCGGCGCTGGGAGACGTTCGAGAAGAAGAAGGACGCGCAGGCGCGCAGGGACGAGGTGAGCCAACAGAAGCGCCAGGGCCTCGTGGTGAACGAGAAGCTGACGCTGGACGAGGAGATCACCCGGTATCGGCGCGATCATATCAAGCTGGTCAGAAAGAGCACGGCAGGGGACTACGACGCGCTCTTGAGGCTCTACATCGAGCCGTACTTCGCCGGTTGGCGGATGAGGGGCATCCAGCGTAAGGAGGTGCTCAAGTTCCGTACACACCTTGAGGAGAAGGGCGTCGGGTGGCGCACCACCAACAAAGTGCTGGGACTGTTGGGCGCGATCTTCCGGTTCACCACGTTGGATGGTCAGATCCACCACAACCCGACGGCGAAGACGACATTACCGAAGCCTGAGTCGTCTGAGGAGGCGTATGCATAGCCGAGCAGAAATCGCTTCTGGAGGAGCTTCTGAGGGCCGCTGGCGCATCCTCATCCTGACGGCTCTGTGTACGGGACTCAGACAAGGTGAGTTGTTGGGTTTGAAGTGGACGGACATCGATCAGCAATCGTCGCGGAGCTATGTCCGACGACAGTAAACGCGCGGACGCTTCGGACCACCGAAGACGAAGAGCTCGAGACGCACCGTCCCGATCCCGCCGTCGCTGCTCTTGGAGTTGAAGAAGTGGAAACTGGCCTGTGCGAAAGGTGATCACAATCTCGTGTTTCCGAACGGCGCGGGCAACCCGGAGTCTCACGCCAACCTCCTGCACCGCGGATTCCGGCCAGCGTTGCGTCGGGCACGATTGCGGCAGATCAAGTTCCACCAGTTCCGCCACTCCTACGTGTCGCTTCTCATCGGCGCCGGCATCTACAACATCAAGCACATCCAGACGCTGCTCGGGCACGCCAGCGCCAAGGTGATTGAGACATGCGGCGTATGTCACGGGCAGTTTGCAAAAAACCGATTCCCCGCGTTCACGGCTGATTAGGGCAGCGCTTACCGGCACTCGCCGTTGGATCAGATGGTGGGCCCGGCAGGATTCGAACCTGCGACCAACGGATTATGAGTCCGCCGCTCTAACCGGCTGAGCTACGGGCCCTTTGCTTGAATTTCAATTACTTGCCTTCTTTGCCTGTCCGATGAGATGCCCATTTGATGCCCATTTCTTGGCCAACTGGCCCACCTGGGCGATTAGTGTACTGCATCCATTGGGCAGCGTGCGGTCGAAAGTCCTCACGCCTACCGAACCGGGGCACTGGCCGCACTGACCTGCGTAATCCACGGATTGTAGTCGGAGCCTACCCGGACAACACGGGCACCGACGCTATGGGCGGGACGCCCGTTACGGCATCGCTTTGCTTGGGGACTAAGGTGGTCGACCATGTAGCGTACTCCTTGTGTAAGCAGTGAGCACTTACGCCGTAGCGTTTGTTTCTGAGAGGGTGACCCAAAGCTAGTTGAAGTTTGAAGTGGCTCACAGTCTCTGGTGGGATGGTTGTTGAGAGGCAATCACCCCCAGCCAAAGACAGGAGCCACTGATGCACAGCATTAACCGAAACACATCGAAACTCAACCGTTTAGGGCCGGCCAAACGGCATTCGTGGGCGGATTTCCAGGTCGCTGAGATCGACACCAAGGTCGAGCTCATCCGAGCGCTGATTCCGCTGGGGCTGATGGCGGCGTGCGACATGCTCGAAGCCGAGGTAGAGGAGCTGGTGGGTCCGACCTATAGCCGCGGCGGGGCGTGTCGTCGACATGGCAGCAATCCGGGGTCGGTGAAGTTGCAGGGCCAACGTCACGCGGTGAGGGTGCCGCGGGTGCGCGAGCGCACGGGCCAGGAGGTGCCCCTCGGGAGCTGGGCGGCGCTGAAGGAGTCGGGTGAGCCCGACGAGCGGTTGCTGCGCCGGGTGCTCTATGGGCTCTCGTGCCGCAACTACGCGCTCGCCGCGCAGGCGTTGCCGGGGGCGATCGGGTTGTCGCGTGCCACGGTCTCGCGCACGTTCATCGAGGGGAGCCAGGCGAAGCTCAAGGAGTTTCGCGAGCGCGATCTCTCGGGGCTCGACGTGGTGGCGGTGTTCCTCGACGGCAAGACCTTTGCCGAGGACACGCTGGTCGTCGCTCTGGGCGTGACGATGGAGGGGCGCAAGATCCCGCTCGATTTCGTGCAGACCGAGACCGAGAACGCCCGGGTGCTGACGCCGCATCTCGCGGGGTCTGGAGGCGCGGGGGTTGGATTTTTCCGAGGGGATTCTGGTGGTGACCGACGGGGCGAAGGGGTTGCGCGCGGCGATCAGGGCGGCCTTTGGCAAGCACGCCCGAGTCCAACGCTGCCAATGGCACAAGCGCGAGAACGTGGTGGCGTACCTGCCGAAGAACCAGCAGGCGCTGTGGCGCGGGCGGCTGCAGCAGGCCTATGAGCGCCCGACCTATGCGGAGGCGAAGAAGCAGCTCGAGCAACTCGAGCGCGAGCTCACGCTTGTCAACGAATCGGCGGCGGCGAGCCTGTGCGAGGGACTGGAGGAGACGCTGACCTTGCATCGCCTGGGCGTCTTCCCCGTTCTCGGGCAGAGCTTCAAGACGACCAACTGCCTGGAGTCGCTCAACGCCATGGTGGCGCGGCGCTGCGACAACGTCGATCACTGGAAGACGTCGAACCAGAAGCATCGTTGGATGGCGGCGGCGTTGCTCGATATCGAACCGAGGCTAAGGCGCCTCCGAGGCTATCGGCATCTGCCGAAGCTCAGGCAGGCGCTCAAGCGGGAGCTGCGTCCAGGCGCCCAGAATCAAACCCAAGCGGCGTGAGGCCAGCACGATGAAACCACACATCACGGATGTCGTAACGCACTCGACAACACCAAGTGCTCTCGCGCGCGCGTGGAACGGGACTTGCCCTTGCTAGCTGCCATTTCACGCACGACTGACGGCGATTTCGACAGGCGGAGGTTGCCGATCTGGCCCGATTTCGGCATCGGTCACGAACGCAGGCCACTGCAAGAGTACGGAAGGAAGGACTACGATTGGGCTGAATGATACGATCATCGAGCCACGGAGAATTTCAACTAAAAACGGGACACCGTCACTGACGTTTGGCTACTACGGTAAGATCGACTTGTCGCTTTATCAAAACTTTGGTAGCAATAACCCTCGGCTCTTCCCAGGTTACCACGGTACTTCAAAGGAGATGTCCACCTTCCTCGGAGGTTACGGAGCCCCGGGGCCTTTACGACGTAAACATGATTGCTGACTTGGTTCGTCCGTTCTTTGTTACGCTGGCTGAGCCCATCCGGCTGACGCAGGAAGAGGCAGAACAGCTTTTTCACGTATTTCGTCAGTCGAAGAACTTTGTCGAATATAAGTCCGCAATCAGTAGCCTACGCGCCAATTTAGCGCAGCAACGTTGCTCTACGGATTCGGAACAGCGGTATCTTTTCGGTGCCGATAGGCAAGAGCTAGCGCAATAAAGCCGCGAACGGCTCCTTGAGGCGGGCTGTGTAGCCGGCTTTTATGATACGACTCTCTTTATGCACTATCCCGGCCTCCGATTTCTGTAGACACGCTTTGTCCACTCGGCCTGCTACATAGTCGGCGGCGTTCTTACCCTCCGATGGACCTATCGGCACTGTATATGTCGCCAAATCGATATCCAGGTCGCCCGGCGAGATTTCATCTAGGATTAACGCAAACCTCGACGCCCTGACCGTAACCCCCTCTGGTATAGGTTGCCAGTTGATGCCGTCGATAGAGTATTCCTTTGCGTAAGCTTCCGTAAACGGGTGCTTGGAGTCTATCGTCTCCATTATCAAGGTCAGACTCCTACCGTGCTCGATAGTGTACCTTGCAAATGGCTGAACGCGCCTAATCGGGTGTAGAGTTGACCCACCGTAACCCCACCACGTCATACCCGTGCGTTCGAATTCTCTCCGCTTCCTCTCTAGGATCTCCTCGAAGTCCTCGCCCGCATGCTAGCGCCAGGTTGCGCTGGACCGTCGCGGCGTGCGGCACGAAGCTCGCCATCATCGCGCCGTTGATGAAGAAGATGGCGGCGCAGGCGGGGCGGTGCGACCGCCGTGACGGCGGCGCGGGGACGCCCAGACTGCGCGGTCACGCCCCCTTGTAGTCCCGGTAGTCCTCGCGCAGCTTCGCCTTCAGCACCTTGCCCGTGGCGCCGAGCGGCAGCGCGTCGACGAGGACGACGTGATCGGGCAGCCACCAGTCGGCGACCTTGTCCTTGAGGAACGCGCGCACGATCTCGGGTGTCGGCTTGGCGTCCGGCGCCGGCACGACGAGCATCAGCGGCCGCTCGCCCCACCTGGCGTCGGGGACGGCGATGACGGCGGCCTGGGCGATGTCGGGGTGGCTCATCGCCAGGTTCTCCAGGTCGATCGAGCTGATCCACTCGCCGCCCGACTTGATCAGGTCCTTCGTCCGGTCGGTGATCCGCATGTAGCCGTCGGCGTCGATGGTCGCGACGTCGCCGGTCGCGAACCAGCCCTCGGCGTCGGTGCGACCGCCGTCCTCCTTGAAATAGGCGCGGGCGACCCATGGCCCGCGCACCTTGAGCTCGCCGAACGCCTTGCCGTCGCGCGGCAGCGGCTTGTTCCGCTCGTCGACGATCGTCATCTCGACGCCGAACACCGGTAGACCCTGCTTCGCCTGGAGCACGGTGCGGGCGGCCACCGGCCGGTCCGCCAGCGCCGGCTTCAACACGTTGACCGTGCCCAGCGGGCTCATCTCGGTCATCCCCCAGGCGTGGCGGACCTCGGCGCCGACTTCGTTCTGGAACGCCTCGATCATCGATGGCGGCACTGCGGCACCGCCGACGATGACGCGTTTGAGCGCCGGCAGCCTCGTGCCGCTCTCCCTCAGATGGGCCAACAGCGTCAGCCAGATCGTCGGCACACCGGCGGTCACGGTCACATTCTCGGCCGCCAACAGCTCGGTCAGGCTGGCGCCGTCCAGTTTCGGCCCCGGCATTACCAGCTTCGCACCCGTCATCGGCGCCGCGTAGGGATAGCCCCAGGCGTTGACGTGAAACATCGGCACCACCGACAGGATGGTCTCGGCTGCTGACAGGTGCGCCGAGTCCGGGAGCGCCATGGCATAGGAGTGCAGCACCGTCGAGCGGTGGCTGTAGAGCGTGCCCTTGGGGTTGCCGGTGGTGCCCGACGTGTAGCAGAGCGATGACGCCGTGTTCTCGTCGAACGTCGGCCACGCGTAGTCGTCGGAATGGCTGTCGATCAAATCCTCATAGCACAGCGCGTTGGCGAGCTTGGTCGCCGGCATGTGGGCGCGATCGGTCATGACGACGACGCCTTTCACGGAGGCGAGCTTGTCGGCGATCGCCTCCAAGAGCGGCACAAACGTCAGGTCGACGAAGACATAGGAATCCTCGGCGTGGTTGACGATGTAGACGAGCTGGCCGAGATTCAGCCGCGGGTTCATGGTGTGGCAGATCGCGCCCGTGCCGGAGACCGCGAAGTACAGCTCGAAATGGCGGTAGCCGTTCCAGGCGATCGTGCCGACGCGCTCGCCGGCGCCGACACCGAGCGCCGCTAAGGCGTTGGCGAGGCGCCGGGCGCGCCGGTGGGCGTCGGCGTAGGTGTAGCGGTGGATCGGCCCCTCGATCGTCCGCGACACGATCTCCTGGCCGCCGTGGACGGCGTCGGCATGGCGGATCAGCGCCGAGATCAGCAGCGGCGTGTCCATCATCTGGCCGCGCATGGGGCTCCTCCCGATTTTGGCGCACGTAGTCTTCGGTCGTTGTCCGCAGTGTCGGCCAGCGACCGACGGCGCGCAAGGCCGGGCGCAGGCGCGGGGCTGGGCCGCCTTGGCGTGATGAGCGCCCCCGGAATCGAGCCGCGCGCTCCAGCGTCGCACCCTCGCAGGCGCATCGCCCGGTTTGCGCCGCTCGCGCCGGCAATCCGGCTCTCTGCGCGTCGCTCGCAGTGCCCAGATTACCCCTTATGTCAAAAGCGTTTTCCTATCCGTTATCCGTCGCTGCGGGCCGACCTGATGTCGCTGCTGCGCAGCCGCGTGTTCCAGCTGCTGTTCTGCAGCTTCACGATCTGCGGCTACACCACCAGCGGCGTTATCGAGACGCACCTGCTGCCCTATACGAGCTACTGTGGCATCCCGCCGGTGCCGGGCGCGACCGCCTACTTTCGGGTTAAGGGGGGGATACATGCATACATGCGAGCTTTTATTCTTCGTCGGTTTATTGCGCGATTCAAGTGGTGCCCGCTTGATGCCCACTTCGATCAGATCCAGCCCGATGCAGACGCACGTCAGGGTGCCCGCAGACACCCTAACGTGCTGATCGGTGGTGATGGGATCGGGTGAGATCGCGCCCGGGCGTCTTATGAGTCCGCCGCTCTGACCGGCTGAGCTACAGGCCCTCGAGGCGGATGTTCGAATGGATTGCCCCGCGCGTATTTTACCCGTGAGACCGCGGGGCGTCACAGCGCAGGCGCCTGCGGCCTGCCCCAAAAAAGAGAACGCCCTCTCCCAGTGAAGGAGAGGGCGTTCCGTAGCGCGTTCGGGTTTGGCTAGTCCAGAAAGCTGCGGAGCTGATCCGAGCGGCTCGGGTGGCGCAGCTTGCGCAGGGC